>LXNJ01001914.1_pt1 | contig 11863 bp, 12 predicted proteins | sample 809081 | NCBI WGS metagenome assembly LXNJ01 (sample SAMN04870510, study PRJNA318959) | sponge metagenome | biome: sponge; feature: marine sponge reef; material: water | host: Petrosia ficiformis | place: Greece: Milos, Mediterranean Sea | collected 2013-05-29 | depth 5-7 m
ATGTCCCCGACCTCCACGCCTGCCGCTTCCGCCCAATACTCGAAACACCGCTGCGGGTCGACGTCGATGACGACGCCGCCGAGATCCAGGAGCAGCGCCTTCACACGTCGCCGCGCGTTGCTTCCAGGGCGCGCTCGCCGAGGTCGGTCAACCGGTAGCCCACCTCCAAGCTCTCGGTCAGGCCAAGAGCCTTCAACTTGCGGACATTGGCCTTGAACTTCGGCAACTCCCAATCCATCGTCGGCGCCATGTCGCCGGCCCGTCGTCCGGGATGCGTTGCGATCAGCGCGAGTACGCGGCGCGTCCACGGCGATGCGCTGCGCCGGTCCGTCGCCTTCAGCCGTTCGACCACATCCGAGACGCCGAGGTCGAGGGGACGTTTCAGTTGCTGCTCGTCGGCCAGTTCGAAGCCCACGCGCGTGACTTCCGCGTCGTGGCCGACTTTCAGGAACGCCGCCAACGCCCCGGCATCCGCGAACCCGGCTCGCCGGGCGTCGTCCTCCGCGATCGCCGAGATACGGACGTGGCTCACCTCGGTGACCCTGATCGCCCCATGCGGCCGCAGCCGGTAGACGTTGCCAACCTTGGCATGGGGCCGCCGCCAGTGACGGAACGTGAGCGTCACCTTCCCGGCACGGATTGCATCGCTGTTTCGCGTCGTGAACTGCACCCGGACCTACGGCTTGCAGAACCCGCAACGCTTCGTGAACGAGGCGCGCGGCCGGCCGCAGAGCGTGGGAACGATGGCGACGTCCGCTCGCGTTTCGCCACAGAACTTCACGTAGCCGCGCGCCGTGTAAGCGCCGCGCTCGACCATCCGGTTGGAGATCGAGCCGCACGTCGCCCGATGCAGGACGACGTAGTCGGGACTGCGCTTGCGGCGTGCGTTGACCACGTAGCCGTCCGGGTAGACGGCCAGCCAGTCGAGGTAGCCGTCGTCGTCGCCATCGAACTCCACGATGCGCTCGTCCGACACGTCGACGCGTGCCGTGGCGTCAAGCCCGCGCATTGGCCGCGTCCCATTCGGCGAACGAACTGCCCTCCTCCGCAAGACGCTTCAAGAGCGGCGCCGGCCGCCAGGCGTCGCCGTACAACTGGTGGAAGGAGACGATGTCCCGGTAGACGTTGTCCAAACCGACCTGGTCGGCGTAGTACATGGGGCCGCCACGGTATTTCGGGAAGCCGTAGCCGTGGACGTAGACCACGTCGATGTCGCTGGCGCGCAACGCGATGCCGTCGTCGAGTAGCTGCGCGCCGATGTTGACGAGCGGATAGAGGCAACGCTTCAGCACCTCGTCATCGCCGATTTCACGTCGCTCGATGCCGAGTTCCGCGGACGTGGCCTCGATGAGCCTGGCAACCTCCGGATCGGGTTGGCCTTGCCGGGAGCCCTCGGGGTAACGGTAGAAGCCCGCGTTGGTCTTCTGTCCGTAGCGACCGAGGTCGCAGAGTCGGTCGGGCACGACGGCCGTCAACGGCTTGTCCGCGTCAGCGACGCCCGCCATCTTGCGCGCCCGCCAACCGAGGTCGAGGCCGACCAGGTCGTTCATCGCGAACGGGCCCATGTTGAAGCCGAAGTCGTAGATCACCTTGTCCACCTGCTCCGGCAATGCGCCGTGCAGGATGATCTCGCCGGCCTGGCGCGTATAGCCGCCGAGCATCCGGTTGCCGATGAAGCCGGGGGCGTTGGTCGACATGACGGGCACCTTGCCGATGACCTTGCCGAGCGCCATGGCCGTGGCGAGCGTCTCCTTGTCCGTCTCCTCCCCACGCACCACTTCGAGCAGTTGCATGATGTTCGCCGGACTGAAGAAGTGCGTGCCGACAACGTGCTGCGGCCGCGCCGTGGACGCCGCCATCTGGTCGAGGTCCAGCCCCGAGGTGTTGCTGGCGAGCACCGCACCCGGCTTCATGGCCGCATCGAGTTTCTCGAAGATCTGCTTCTTGAGGTCGAGGTTCTCGAATACCGCTTCGACCACGACATCCGCGTCGGCCACCGCCTCGTAGTTGAGCACGCCCTCGATCAGACCGAGGCGTTCATCGCGCTCGGCCTCCGTGATCCGCCCGCTGCGGACCATGCGAGCGTAGTTCGTGGCGATGACGGACAGGCCCTTGTCGAGTGCCTCCTGGTTGACCTCGAGCACCTTGACCGGAATGCCCGCATCGGCGAAGCACATGGCGATCCCGCCGCCCATGAGGCCGCCGCCGACGGTGGCGGCGGTCGCGATGCGCTTGGCGGGCGTGTCGCGGGGGACGTCGGGAATGCGCGTCGCCTGTCGTTCCGAGAAGAACACGTGGATCATGGCGGCGCGTTGTTCATGGACGAGGCAGCGCTGGAAGTTGGCGCGTTCGGCACTGATGCCGTCGTCGAAGTCGTCGCGTTCGACGGCCGCCTTCACCGACTCGAAGGCCATCCGGCCATTGAATTGGCCGCGCATCCGGCGCGCCAGGTAAGCCTCGCCGGCCTTGAATACGTCCGGATTGGCGCGGTCGACGAGTACCTTGTCGCGGCGATTGCGGATCAGCGGATGCGGAGGCGATCCGGCCTTGTCCCGGGCGAAGGCGATCGCGGCGTCGACGAGGTCGCCTTCGGCAATGCGATCGACGATGCCGAGCGCAAGAGCTTCCTCGGTATCGAACGGGTCACCGGACAGAATGGCCTGCATGGCCCTTTCGGCCCCGATCAGTCGCGGCAGGCGCTGTGTCCCACCGCCACCCGGCAACAACCCGATCTTGATCTCCGGCAAGCCCACCGGAGCCCCAGGGGCAGCAACGCGGTAGTGGCAGGTCAACGCGAGCTCCAAGCCGCCACCGAAGGCCGTGCCGTTGATCGCGGCGACCACGGGTTTGGCGCTGCCTTCAATCAGGTCGCCCGCCGCGCGCTTGGGCTGTTCGTCGGGGTTCGGCATCTTGCCGAAATCGCGGATGTCCGCGCCGGCGATGAACGCCCGCCCCTTGCCAGTGATGACGATCGCATCGACGGCGTCGTCGGCAAGCGCGGTCTGCAGGTGTTCCGACAGGTAGAAGCGCACACCCGAACTCATCGGGTTCACCGGCGGGTTGTCCACGGTCAACAGCGCGACGCCGTCGCGCACCTCGTAATGCACGGTGCCTAGCAGGGCCATCGAGATCGTCCAAGACAGAAAACTGCGCTCGTCAGTATAGCAGCGGCGATGTGCGCACAGCTCGGTTCGCGACGGCGGTAGACTCCCCTTCAGCCAACCGCCCGGATGCTTCCCATGCCCCAGCCCAAGCCTCCTGCGATCACCGCCGCATCGGTCAAGCCGAGACGCGGCAGCAGCTATCCGCCGCCCTTCGATGCGCCGTGCGCCGGGCGCGAGAAGCACGCGCTCGGCGATGCGTTCGGACTGACCGACTACGGAATCAACCAGGTCACGCTACCGCCGGGAACGGCGTCCTCGCAGCGGCATTGGCATTCCGCCGAAGACGAGTTCGTCTACATCCTCGCCGGCAATCCGACGCTGGTGACCGACGGCGGGCGCACTCCGCTCCGACCGGGGATGTGCGCGGGCTTCCCCGCCGGTAGCGGCGACGGCCACCACCTGCTCAACGAGACGGACGACGTGGTGTCGTACCTGGAGGTCGGCAGTAGACGCCCCGGGGACGATGTCGAGTATTCGGACATCGACATGCGCATCGCCGGCCGCGGTCGGGGCGGCGGATACGAGCGCAAGGACGGCACGCCGTACGCGTGAAGGATCAAGGCCCCCTCATCTGGGACTGGCCTCTGCGGATCTGGCATTGGCTGTTCGCTTGCGCCATTTCGTTCTCGCTCTATTCCGGCCTCCAGGGCGATATCAGCCTGATGGCGTGGCATCAGCGCTCAGGGCTCTTGTTGCTCGGGTTGCTGTCGTTCCGCCTCGGCTGGGGACTGTGGGGTGGTCGATACGCCCGGTGGGGGAACTATTGGACCACGCCGCCCCAATTCGTCGACCACTTCCGCGGCCGCGGCGGCAAGTCGGCCCATACCTCGCCCGGCATCGCGATGGCCGCGATGCTGATCGCGGCCACGACCGTGCAGGTTGGCACGGGCCTCTTCGCCACCGACGACATCTTCACCGAGGGGCCGCTCTACGACTACGCATCGGCGGAGTTTGCTCGCGTGGCGAACTGGATCCACCACCGCCTGCACTGGCTGATCCTCGGGGGTTTAAGCGTCCATGTGACGGCCCACGGGGTCTACGGCTTCGTGCTGCGTGACCGCACGCCCTTGGCGATGTTCACGGGTCGCAAGCCCGACCGCGAACACCTCCCCTCGACGCAGAGCTTTTGGTTTCGGGCCGGCGTGACCCTCATCCTCGCCGTTGCCGTCGTGCTGCTGGTGGGCAACGCCTGAGCACCCACGGCGGGCGTCGGCCGTTAGCTGGCCCGGTAGTTGTCGTGGCAGCCCTTGCACGCCTGCCCCAACTGTTGCAGCGCGCCACCGACTTGCGCCATGTCGCCGCTACCGGCAGCCGCCTTGAAACCGGCCGCAGCTTCCTTGAACGCCGCCAACTTGGACTGGAAGTCCTCGCCGTTCTCCCAAATGGCGGGAAGAGCATCGCCACCTTCCGAACTCGCCGGGAACAGCGTCTCGGCCAGATCGGCCAGGTCCGCAAGCGCATTCGCGTGCGTCGCCATGTGCCCCGGGTGCGTCACCTTGCCCTGGATGATGTCGACGATCGCCTGCATATGCCCGCCAACCGCCGCCATCGTGTGCTGCCGGTACTCGACCTCGCCCTCGGTGGCCAAGGCGCCGATGGCCAGCACCGTCAACCCTACGCCAAGGACGTGGCGCCAACCCGCTCTTTCCATCGTTCTCTCCCTCTTGTATGCCGCGCTACGCGGTAGACGAATATTCGCTGTAGTGTAAGCGGTTTGCCAATCCAAAGATGGCCGCAAAAGCCGACATGAGCGCCGAACCAGGGGCAGAGGCCAACTTCGCGAGCGGCGACATGTCGCGGCACGTGATCCGCCTATCCGGCTACATGATCCTCGGCTTCCTGGCGATGACCCTGTCGCAGTTCATCGAAGCCGTCTATCTCGGCATCGTCGGCACCGCCGCGATCGCCGCGGTGACGTTCACCTTCCCCGTGATGATGGCCCTTGGTGCCGCAACGCGGGGGATCGGCATGGGCGCCGGTGCCGTGCTGGCCCGAGCGATCGGCGGCGGCGACCGCGAACGGGCTGCTTTCCTGACCACGCATGGCCTGCTTCTCGTACTGGTCTTCAATGTGACCTGCTCGGTGGCGCTGGTCGTGTTCGCGGAACCACTATTCCATCTACTCGGCGCGCGTGGCGAAATCCTCGACCTCGTGGTGGCCTACATCACGATCGCGGCCATCGGGTTTCCACCGTTCGGGCTGTCCATGGTCGGCACCGGGCTGATGCGGTCAATCGGCGATCCCGTGTTTCCGGGCATTGTCATGGCCACGGGATCCGTGTTGCAGGTCATCATCGGCCCGTTCCTGATCTTCGGGCTCGCCGGGCTTCCCGCGTTAGGCGTCGAGGGTGCTGCGTGGTCGTTCGTCATTGCGCGGTCCATCTCGTTCCTGGTCAGCGTGTATTGGTTCGTGATCCGCGAGCGGCTGATCCGTCCATCCTTTCGGCACTTCGCGAACTCGTCCCGGGCCATCCTCCACGTCGGCGTTCCGGCCATGGCGAGCAACCTGATCGAACCGCTCGCATCGGCCGTCATCACCCGTCTCCTGGCGTCCTACGGTACCGCCGTGGTCGCCGGGTTCGGCGTCGCGGCACGCATCGAGGCCGTCGTGTTCATGGTGGTCATCGGGATCTCGTCGAGCACGGCGCCGCTGGTCGGCCAGAACTGGGGCGCGAGACACTTTGACCGCGTCGACCTGGCACTGCGACTCTGCTACCGCTACTGCCTCGTTTGGAGCGTCATCGCGGCGACGGTGATGTGGGTGGGTGGCGGCTGGTTCGTGTCGCTCATCAACAACGAACCCCAGGTCGTCGCGACGGCCACGATGTACCTGGCGATCATCCCCATCTCCATCGGCTTCGCGGGAATGGCGAACGTCGCCAACGGCGCGTTCAACGCGCTGTCCAAGCCGTTTCCGCCGTTGATCCTGTCCGTGCTTCGGATCGCGGTCTTCTACGTGCCGCTGGCGCTGATCGCCAGCAGGTACTTCGGCCCCCCGGGCATTTTCGCCGCCGTCGCAGGTACCAACCTCCTCCTTGGGCTCTGGGGGCGGGAGTGGAACCGGCGTGTGGTGCGGCGCGAGCGGCTGCGGGCCGCCTAGCTGCCCATTACGCTAAACTCCGCCGCCCTTCAGTCAACCCGGAAGCCCATGCCGAAGAAGATCGCCCTCGCCTACTCCGGCGGGCTCGACACCTCCGTGATGTGCAAATGGCTCGCGGAGACCTACGACGCGGAGATCGTCACGTTCACGGCCGACATTGGCCAAGGCAAGGAAGTCGAGCCCGCGCGGGCCAAGGCCGAGGCCATGGGCGTGCGCGAGATCTTCATCGAGGATCTGACGGAGGAGTTCGTCGGCGACTACGTCTTCCCCATGTTCCACGCCAACGCGGTCTACGAGGGCGAGTACCTGCTCGGCACCAGCATCGCGCGACCGCTGATTGCCAAGCGGCTCGTTGAGATCGCGACACTGACCGGTGCCGACGCGATCGCCCACGGGGCCACCGGCAAGGGCAACGACCAGGTGCGTTTCGAGCTGTCGGCCTACGCGATCAATCCCGACATCCAGGTGATCGCACCGTGGCGCGAGCCGGCGTGGAATCTAACCTCCCGCGAGGCATGCATGGCCTATGCCGAGCGGAACCAGATCCCCGTCGAGTACCAACGCGGTGCGGACTCTCCCTATTCGATGGATGCGAACCTCCTGCACATCTCCTATGAAGGCGGTGGACTCGAAAACCCCGGTCAGGGGCCGGACGAGTCCATGTGGCGCTGGACAGTAGCGCCGGAGGATGCGCCGGATTCGGCCGAGGTCATCGACCTCGAATACGCGGCCGGCAACGTCGTCGGGATCGACGGCGTGTCGATGAGCCCGGCGACGGCCCTCAGGCACCTCAACGAGATCGGCGGTCGGCACGGCGTCGGCCGCAGCGACATCGTCGAGAACCGCTACGTCGGCATGAAGTCGCGCGGCTGCTACGAGACGCCTGGGGGCACGATTCTGCTCAAAGGGCATCGCGCCATGGAGTCGATCACGCTCGACCGCGAGATGGCGCATCTGAAAGACGAGTTGATGCCGCGCTACGCGGCGCTCATCTACAACGGCTACTGGTTCTCGCCGGAGCGGGGTGCCTTGCAGGCGTTGCTGGCCGAGTCGCAGAAGCCCGTGAACGGCCACGTGCGCCTGAAGCTCTACAAGGGCTCGGTGTCAGTGGTCGCGCGATGGTCGGAAACAGACAGCCTCTACGACGAGGGTGTGGTTACCTTCGAAGACGACGCGGGCGCGTACAACCAGGCCGACGCGACCGGGTTCATCCGGCTGAACGCCTTGCGGCTCAGGCTTGGGGCACGGAAAGGGCGGCGTCGCTAAATCGCACCCGGACACGCTCACATAGACCGCTGCGCCTCAGCGTGGGCGATGCTGATCGCCCGCACCAGACGGAATACAGTCGTGGACGGATTGCCGGACGGGGCTCCCTCGTTCTGACGCCGCTGCGCCTGATCGCACGCCCGCTGCTCGGCGACCCCCAACGTCGCCAGCAGGTCAGAGAAGTCGGGCGCCGGCGACCTCTCGTGGTCGTATGCGGGGAACAGTGCATGCAACCGGGCTTGCACATCGCTCCCCTCAGCAGGCCTGTCATACGGCTCTAAGTGGAGCACCAGCCAAAGCTCGAAGCAGGGATTGGAAAACGCCACTTTGACCTTGGTGTCTCGACACCGCCCGACGACGTTGGGTACATCGGGATGATGATCTTGGTCGAAGACCACCCAAACTTGGTCCGCTTCTTCGAACGACGACCGTCCATCAGCACGACGGCGTATGTCACGGCGAAGCACCTTCCCATGGCGGATCGCCTCGTCAGCCACCGTGCTCGGCACACCGCCAACACCCGTCGCCTCAACGAGGATTTGCGCGCTGTCGAACTGTCGTTGGACAGCGTCGAAATACGCTTACCTCGGTCTTGGCCCCCTCGCAGAACACATAGAGGCGGCGCTGCGGTTCAACCACGTGCTTGCGTCGAAGTAGCGGTGCCGCGCGCCGACGGTGGTGCTTAGGCAATCGTCACTCCCCGGATGCCCGTGCGAAGGAATCTGCCTTCAAGCGGCGTGGCGTTGCCCCGTACCGCTCCTGCAGATAGCCTCGCTCGAGGTTGTCGCCCTTCCTGGTGTGGATGTCCGATAACGGGTAGATCACCGTCGCGCCTTCGGTACTCTTTTCGGCAAACCAGATCTGATCACGACGAAGAACGCGAGCATCGAGGAGGTTCGTGTCATGCACGGTCCCAATCAGTTGTGCACCATGTGGATTCGTGCGCGTTGAGCAGAACAGCTCGACCAAGGCCAAGGAGGCCTGCGTGTGCAAGCTCACGTCAAGCTCGTCGACCACAAGGGGCATGCCGGAATCCAATGCGTCAAAGAGCTGGCTTAGGACGACCAGCAGCCGACGCGTGCCCGCACTCTCCCGTTCCAACTCAAGGTACACATCGCCTTGCGGACCCCGGTGCGCCAGTTCGATCAATGGCACGTTCTCTGGCGGCGTCTGCACCCCAAGCTGCGACAGCTTGCCCATCAACTCCTTTTCGGTCTCCGACAGCTCCATCACGCGTTGCCGATAGTCCACAACGCCCGTGTCGGCCCGACCGAGGAATTCCAGAACGCGTGGGTCGAGCTCCTCTTCCGCAAGCAACTCAGAGGCGAACCGACCGGAGATCGACCATCCGCCCACACCTTCTATCCCTGCGAAATACGCGAACACAGGAGATAGCTGCTCATGGTCCTGCTGGGCAGCAGCCGACAAGAACAGGCTATTCGCCCGCGTCAGGTCTGCGATCAGTCGGTTGCGGCCCTTCAAGGCTCGACCGAAGCGGAAGTCCGAACCCTCTCGTTCGAACAGCGTCCGGGCTCGACCAGAAGGGTAGTCCATCAGCCATTCCCCAACGAAAGCGCGCTTGGTTGCTTCGAATCCGTAGTGATGACGAACACCATCGACGACCAAGTCGATCTCGTAGGTGGACGGCGTCGCATCACTCGTCCGGTCAAGCCGGAAGTGCTGCCTAGCGGGGATGCCGCCTTCGGGACCGACAGTGGTATGCGAGAACAAAACCATCTCGCGCATCGCCCTGATGGCGTCCACGAGATTGCTCTTGCCGGAAGCGTTGGCACCGTACACCAAGACCGCCGGCAAGACCGTGCCGCTCGGCGACGAGGCGCATTCGATCAGCCCGTCCCTGCGATCCGAAAGCGACGACGACACCAATGACAGTTCCTGCCGGTCTCGGATGGACAAGTGGTTGGTGGCGGCGAAGCGCAGCAACATCCTTACACTCCTAGCGATGCCTTTGGAGTCACATAGCCTACACTTTAAGTGCGGAATCTGCTTGAATGCCGCGAAAATGGCCCTGTCGCTGTCATGTGTGCTCCCGCCTTCCGCACGGAGAGCTCAAGCGTCGTCCTTGAGAGCCCAGTTCGACGCGATGCTCGCACCGCCTTGCCGGTAGCGTGCGCGGCGCTCCGCACTGAACTTGTCGACCTCGTCGGTCGGCACGCCGAACGCGACTCCGCGCTCGACGCCCGGGCGAGCACGCACGCGCCGGACCCAGTCCATCACCCGGGGCTTCCGGGTGATGTCGATCTTGGCCCACTTCCAGGATCGGACCCAGCACCAAGTCGCGATGTCCGCGACCGTGAACTCTTCGCCGCAGATGTAGGCATGCTGCGCAAGTTGCCCGTCCAGTACGCCCAAGAGCCGCTGCGACTCCTTGGCGAAGCGTGTGAGCGGGTGCGCCTTCTGTTCCTCGCTGGCGTCGTTGATGTAGCGGGTATAGCTCAGCTTGTTGCCGAAGATTGGGCCGATGTTCGCCGCCTGCCAGTAGAGCCACGGGATGACGTCCCAGCGCCGTCCGTCGAGCGGCAGCAACGGCGACGGGAACGTCTCGCCGAGATACTGGAGAATGGCGCAGCTTTCCATGATCGCCCGGCCATCGTGCACGATCGCAGGGATTTTCTGGTTGGGACAGATCGCCACGAACTCCGGCGAGAACTGCTCGCCGCCCAAGCTCACGGACTGCAGGTTGACCGCCGGCAACTCGACCCCGGCTTCCACGAGCTCCTCGATCATCACGGTGATCTTCCAGCCGTTCGGCGTCGCCGCCGTGTACACGTCCAAACTCATGCTGCGAGCGCCTGTGCAAAGTCAGCCATCAAATCCTCCTGGTCCTCGATGCCGGTCGAGATGCGTATCAGGGAGTCGGCGATGCCCATGCTCGCCCGCCGCTGCGCGCCCATCTCGTAGTAGATCGTGTGCGCCACGGGAATCGCCAGCGTGCGGTTGTCGCCAAGATTGCTGGACTTGACGACGACCTCCAAGCGGTTCAGGAAGGGGAACGGCTCGACGTCGTCCGTCAGTTCAAAGCTGAACAGGGCACCCGGGTGCCGGAACAACGCCTCCGTGCGTGCGTACTCGGGGTGGTCGGGCAGGCCCGGGTAGTAGACGTGCCGGACCCTGTCGTGGGCAGCCAGGAAGGTGGTCAGCGCACGGGCGTTTTCGCACTGCCGTTCCATCCGCAACGCCAACGTCTCGGCACCGATGGCGAGATGGTGCGCCGCCTCCGCACCGAGTGTCGCTCCGAAGTCGCGCAAGCCCTTCTTGCGAACCTGGGTGAGCGCCCACTTCGCTGCATCGCCCTTGCGGTAGGTCTCGTAGATGTTGTCGAACGAAGTCCAATCGTACCGCCCGGTTTCCGTGACGGCCCCGCCCAGCGCATTGCCATGTCCGCCGATGTACTTCGTGAGGCTATTGACGATCAGCGATGCCTCCACATCCACGGGCTGAAACAGGTAGGGCGAGGTCATGGTGTTGTCCACCACGTAGACCAGATCCTTCTCCCGGCACAATTCACCGATTCCGGCGAGGTCGGTCACCTGGGTGCGCGGATTGGCGATGGTCTCGACGAATACCAGCTTCGTGTTCGGCTTGACGGCCCGGGCGACGGCGTCGGTGGACGTCGCATCGACGAACGTGACCTCGACGCCGTGGGCGGCGAAGCTCAGGAAAAGGCTGTTGGTGTTGCCGAATAGGAAAGAACTCGAGACGAAATGGTCGCCCTTCCTGAGGAGGGAAAACAGCAACGTGCCAATCGCCGCCATGCCCGTTGCGAAGCAGACCGTTGCCACGCCTCGCTCCATGCGGTTGATCTTCGTCTCGAGGGCCGAGATCGTCGGGTTGACCTGGCGACCGTACGAGTATCCGCCGCTCAAGCCTTGGAAGACGTCGGCGAGGTCGCGGACGTCCTCGTAGCCATACGCCACCGTCGCATGGATGGGCTTGTGCAGCGAACCGTGCTCGACGGGGTCGAGGCGATCCGAGTGCACGATTGACGTCGTGAAACCCCGCATGGTCGTCCGTCTCAGGAAGGAAGCGCCGCGCGACTATAGCGCATCCCCAACCACGGTCAGGCCCGCCGGCCTCGATCCGTCAAGGGGTTGGCCGGCGCGCACGCAACCGCCGCACTACGGCCAGCACGACAACGACCAGCGCGTAGGCGAAACACGCGGCAAAGGCGAAGTTCTTGGTCACGGTGAACGCAGACGCGCTCGCCACTTGCGCTTCGGACACGTCGGGGTACTGCACGAGCATGGCGATGATTTGCGCGTTCTCGCCGAGATCCAATGCGCCGAGCGCCACCGGGAACCAGGCCAGCACGC
>LXNJ01001915.1_pt1 | contig 11861 bp, 13 predicted proteins | sample 809081 | NCBI WGS metagenome assembly LXNJ01 (sample SAMN04870510, study PRJNA318959) | sponge metagenome | biome: sponge; feature: marine sponge reef; material: water | host: Petrosia ficiformis | place: Greece: Milos, Mediterranean Sea | collected 2013-05-29 | depth 5-7 m
ATCATGGATCTGCTGGCGTTCAGGGGAGACAGGGAGTGGGACACGTGCAGAAAAATGCCCCATCAGGGCACGTTCAACGCCAACCCGGTTTCCGCGGCGGCCGGGATTGCCACGCTGAAGACTATCGAAGACGGTACGCACATTGCGCGCGCAAACCGGAACGGTGAAATCCTGCGCAACCGTCTCAACGGCGTCATCTCGGACCACGGCGTGGACTGGGTTGTATACGGAGACTTTTCCGGCGTTAAATTCCTTCCCGATAGCGGCCCCATGGATCAGAGCCTGGAAGCAATCGCCGGGGGAACCTATGACTACCGACGGCTGAAGGCGCCCGATCCGGTGTTGAGGGATACGTTCCGCGCCAGCATGCAACTGGAAGGTGTCGATCTGCACGGATTGACCGGGTTAACGGCATCGGTGCACACCAACGAGGATCTGGATCAGGTTGTCCGGGCATTCGATTGCACCCTGGACCGTTTGAAACGCCAGGGCCTGATTGGGACGTAACGACAGGGATACGATTGCGCGTTCCTGAGACGGCACGGAGGTTTCGGGTACCTGTCTCCGAGGATTCCAGGGGATGCGGCGAAGGCAAATCTGAACCGCGCTGACCCTTGTCTCTTCCGTCAATGCAGAAATGGCGGGCGCTTCGTCATGCCAGATCGGATCCGGATTCTATCCGACGAAATTGCCAATCGTATCGCCGCGGGCGAAGCCGTTGAGCGGCCTGGGTCCGTGGTCAAGGAACTTGTGGAAAACGCCATCGATGCAGGTGCGGACCGCATCGTGGCTGAAGTAACCGTCGGCGGCAAAGAGACCATACGGGTCAGCGACAACGGCTCTGGAATGTCTCGTGACGACGCGTTGCTGGCCCTGGAACGGCACGCAACGAGCAAGATCGTCGATCTCTCCGACCTCCGCACGCTGCGTACACTCGGGTTTCGCGGGGAGGCGCTGCCGAGTATTGCGGCGGTGTCTCGGATGGATATCGAAACCCGCGATTCCGAGGCGTTGCAGGGCACCCGCGTTCGCGTTGAAAGCGGCCGTGTGCGCGATGTTTCGTCAACAGGCCGGGACCGGGGAACAACGGTCGCCGTTCACGGCCTGTTTTTCAATGTACCCGCGCGGCGGAAATTTCTGAAGGGCGTAGAGACCGAATTCAAACACGTGTCGGACGCACTGACAGGCCTGGCGTTGGCCTATCCGTCCATAGCGTTTGTGCTTTCTCACAACGGGCGTGAAATCCTGAACCTGGGCCGAACCGAATGCCAACACCGCCTGGAGGCCATATTCGGCGTGCGGTTTGGCCGTGACGCCGTTTTTCTGGACGGTGAACGCCACGGAGTTCGGGTTTGGGGGTTTGCCGGCAGGCCGGAACTGGCGCGAAAGTCGGGCGCGCAGCAGGCCATGGTCGTCAATGGTCGCTGGGTACGCGACAGGGGCGTGACGTACGCCGTGCACGACGGCTTTGGCGGCTTGCTCGTGAAGGGTTTCCATCCTGCGTTTGCGTTGCTTATGGATCTGGACCCCTCACGCCTCGACGTCAATGTGCATCCCGCCAAACGGGAGGTGCGTTTTGCGGACGAGGCCACGGTTTACAACGCGGTTGCTGAAGTTGTGCGCGCGGGGTTGCGGGAGGAGGACCTGGTACCCGAGGTGGACAGCGGAATTGCCTCACCAGCAATTCCGGCGGGAGGGCCGGTGCACGCAACAGCGGGCACGTCCGGAGGTGTTGCGGACGCGCCCGTGGAGCAGGAGGCCTATCTTCAGTATCCACTGGGTCTGGAAGACGTGCAAATGGCGCTCTCCCTGACCGTGAGGAAGAAGGCAGAAGGACACGGAGAACAGACGGACAGCGTGGGCGATCCGGGCCTGACGGACGAAGAAACAATTGATCAGGTTCCCGTGTGGCAGGTACACGACAAATATGTCCTTGCGCATATCAAGAACGGACTGATTTTCGTGGATCAGCACCTGGCGCACCAGCGGATGATCTACGAACAGACGCTGGATTGTTTCGAATCCAACACAGGATTGGGCCAGCGACTTCTGTTTCCGGTCACGCTTGATTTCGGATTGCGGCAGATCCACAGGGTTAGAGAGGCGATGCCGCTGCTGGAAGCCATGGGCTTCGGCATACGGGATTTTGGCGGCAACACCGTGGTTGTGGATGCCATTCCCGTGGAACTCAAAGTATGGGAAGACGGCCGGCTTCTGCAGGAAGTCGTGGACGAGCTTGCAGAAAGGGAGCGACAGTCTTCCGTCCCGGTCGGCGCGCAAAAAACGGTTTCTCCACTCGAGCACCGATTGGCCGCCGCCTATGCCCGGCACACGGCTATCCGGACGGGAGAACGGCTCTCCGCCAGGGAGATGCGGGCGCTTATCGACCGGCTGTTCGCCACACGCGAACCATTTGTCTGCCCGCAGGGCAGGCCTGTTGTGGTAAAGATGTCACTGGATGAACTCGACCGGCAATTCAGCAGATAGGCGGCGCCGGGTGCTGGCGCTGGTGGGCCCCACCGCATCCGGCAAGACCCGGGTTGGCGTCGCCCTGGCGAGGGCGCTTGGCGGTGAAGTGGTCTCCGCCGACGCGCGTCAGGTTTACCGGTATATGGACATCGGCACGGCCAAACCAACCAGGGAAGAGCGCGCGCTTGCGAAACACCATATACTCGACGTTGTGGACCCCGATGAGGACTATAGCGCCGGTCATTACGCGAGCGATGCGTCCACGGCGATCGACTCGGTTCTGGAGCGGAATCGCGTTCCGATCCTGGTGGGAGGGTCGGGTCTGTACCTGAAGGCGGCGCTCGATGGATTCTCTCCGCTGCCCCGAACACCGAAAACGGTCCGAGAACGTCTTCTCGATGAAGCGAAGGGAGATCCGGCGGGAATCTATCACAGATTGCGCGAGGTCGACCCCGCGACGGCCGGACGGTTGCACGCCAACGATACCAAACGTATCGTACGCGCGCTGGAGGTCTTCGAACTGACCGGGACGCCGCTTTCGGTGTTTCACGCGCAGCCCGCGAAACGGAGAATGACCTGGCGCGTCGAGTGGTTCGGATTGGGAATGGACCGGGCGCTGCTTTATAGGAGGATCGAAGAACGCGTGGACCGGATGATCGCTGCCGGGCTCGTGGATGAAGTCCGCGAATTGAAACGCAGGGGTTATGGCCCTGGGCTCAACGCGCTCAATACCTTCGGGTACCGGGAGGTTTTCAGCTATCTGGACGGCGAATTGGATCTTGCCGGGACCGCGGCGCAGATCAAGACGGGCACAAGGCGCTACGCCAAACGCCAACTTACCTGGTTCCGCAAAGAAAGGCGGGTGACGTGGGTAAATGCCGGCCCGAACGATGCGCCGGACGCCATCCTCAAACACCTTGACAAACATTAGTGAAGATGGTTATTTTCAACACTTACGGGGGCGGGAATAGCTCAGCTGGTAGAGCGCAAGCTTCCCAAGCTTGATGTCGCGGGTTCGAGTCCCGTTTCCCGCTCCAGTAAAAAACCACGTCCAAAGGACGTGGTTTTTTACTCACTGGATGGTTCATCAGAAGACCAGATATGGCGCCGACGATTTACAGAGAACGTGGATTCCGGTTCTTTTTCTTCTCCCGCGAGGAGCTGCGGATGCATGTTCATGTGAACTGTACGGAAGGTGAGGCCAGGTTCCGGTTGGAGCCGGAGATTGAACTGGCCAGGAATTACGGACTGTCGCGCAGGCAACTGAAGGAGGCAGAAGGAATAGTCGAGGAGAAAAGACATGAGTTCCAAACAGCATGGCATCGGCACTTCGGGAGTTGAGGTTACCGGCATATCCGCGCACGGCGTCTGGCTGCTCACCGGCAAGGAGGAGGTTCTGCTCTCATACGAGGATTTTCCGTGGTTCAAAGATGCTTCGGTGAGAAAAATTCTGAACGTGAAGGAGCCTACTCCTGGACACTTCTATTGGCCCGATTTGGATGTCGATCTCGGATTGGAGACCATTCGCCATCCTGAGCGATTCCCACTGCGAGCTCGGCATGATCCATAACTGGCCGGGAAGTACGAAGTCAATAGGGCGGTGCGTGCGTTAGAGATGGCGGTTTTCTTCAGTCGGGAGCTGGACGTCGGCGTCAGGCTAGCCGAACGACACGCGCGGTTTCGCACCGATACCTTCCGAGCCTTTTGTGCTTTTTGTGGCCAAATTGACGGTTGTCTCTTTTCGAACGCAGGCTGACCCTTGTATACATGCCTGAATTGGAGATAATGACGTGGAACGCGAGATCCCGGATTGGGTGACCTGGCCGCGGGCCGAGTGGATCGAGATTACACCCGCCGAAGCCGGTCTGGACGTTGAGAAGTTCGAACGCTTCCTGTCAGGACTGGACGTCAAAGGCGCGTCTTTCGGCGGCGAGGACCACACCGGGAACAAATGGGGTACGGTACTCACGCGCGGGGGGTACCTGGTGCATGTCTGGGGCGACCGGCATTACCGGTTCCAGACCGCCTCGATGGGCAAGGCGTTCATGTGGGTGCTGATCGGATTTGCGGTGGAGGAGGGGTTGCTCGATCCGGACGAGCCGATCCACAGGACCTGGACCGGTGAAGGCGAGTTATCGCATCCACACAAGTACCTGAACCATGGACACCACCGGACGCTCACATGGCGCCACCTCATCGGCTCGAAGGACCGCAGCGCGCACCAGGGCGGCTTCCCCATGGAACTGGGCAACGAGTGGTCGAAGGGGCGTGAGGGCCGCTCCGGAGCGGAGGCGGACCCATGGTGGCCGGCGTGGGCAACCTGGACCGGGGACCCGTTTTACGACCTCTATTCACACGCCAAACCCGGCACAGTTGAACACTATAGCAGTGCGGGGTTCTGGCGGCTGGGTCAGGCCCTGACGTGGGTGTGGGACCGGGACCTGAAAGAGGTACTGGACGAGCGGCTGTTCGGAAAGATCGGGATTCCGGCACAGCGGTGGGATTGGTACACGGGAAAGACGGTGAGTAAGAGCAGGTTCTTCTATCCGGACATTCCGGATTCGTACACCTATCTCGATCCTCCCTTCGAAATCAACGGTCACCCGGTACGGAGCGGTCCCGGGTGGGTGGTGATGAGTCCATTGGATATCGCCCGTTTCGGACATTTACTGGCGACGCGCGGGCAGTGGGCGGGCGAGCAACTGGTCGATCCGGACTGGCTCCGGGGACATGGTGGCGGAAACCGCTGCGGCGTAAGTGGAGAAAGCACGTTCTGCACGGCTATGGCGCAGGTCACCACCGATGGGTTCGATCATCCTCATTCAGTCGCGACGACGAGCCTGCTGCCGGACGAATTGTTCGTTGGCCCGGTTCGGGTTTCCAGGAACGGGTGACGGGAGCGCAATATGGACGACGTACGAATCGGGATCGCCGGGCTGGGTCACCGCGCGTTGAACTGGATCCGCCTGTTGCAGGGGATCCCCGGATTTCGAATTACAGCGGTGTACGACTGGATCCAGCCGCTGCAGGAGCGCGCGCTGGGGCACATCAGCTGCGCCGGCGATGTGAACGTGTTCAGCAATTACGACGAATTCCTTGCGTTCGAGGGTATGGATGCGGTGGGCCTGTGCGTGCGGCAGAAAGAGGTGGGTGCAATGGCGGCACAGGCGCTGGAGGCGGGAAAACACGTAAATTCCGAGGTGCCGGCGGCGTACACGATGACGGACTGCTGGCGGATCGTCACCGGCGTGGAGCGGACCGCGCTGGTATACAGTCTCGCGGAGCAGACACGGTTCTGGGGTGTTATTGACGGTTGGCGGAAGCTGGTGGCAGAGGGACAGCTGGGCAAGATTACGTACGCCGAGGGCCAGTACGTGGGGTGGTACGGCACCCATCAATATTTCCAGGATTTCAATACGGGGAAACAGTATCCCATCGAGGCGCTGCCCGACCACCCCGAAGCAGAACCCACGGTGCTGCACGCGCTTCCCGTAATCGTTGGAGGTATCGGTTCACACGATATGTCCGTGGTGCTGAAGGTCCTGGACGATCGGGTCGTGGAGGTGGTGGGGATGAGCACGAAGGAGCCCAGCTACGCCTTCCCCGAGATCTCTCGCGCCGATATCCAGGTCGCGCTGATGAAGACGGAGAAGGACACGGTGATCCGGATGCTGTGCGGGTTCACCCAGCCCAGGCCGCACGGCGACCACCATTGGTGGCAGTTCATCGGCACGAAGGGTGGCATGGAGTGGCGTCGGTCGCTCAACGAGAAACCGAAGATGTGGCTTTCCGATACCCAGATGAACGACTGGGCGGAGGTGGACTGGCAGCATCAGCGCACGGATGCCCCGTCAGGTGCCCGGGGCAGCGGCCACGGGGATGCAGACTATTACGTTCACGCGCATTTCAGGGATGCCGTGCGCGAGGACAAACCTCTGGCGCTGAGTGTCTACAAGGCGATGGAGACCGTCGCGCCCGCCATCCGGGCGCACGATTCGATTAAGGCGGGAAGCGAACTCATGAAGGTTCCCGACTTCCGGCCGGGTCCGGACCGTCCGGCGGGTCAGATGCCGGTGGATCTGTAGAGGCGCGTCGGCTGACGGGAGCATCGTCCAAAGAGACAGTCAACCGGGTTGTCGCGCGGTAGAGCGACACAGGATGAAACCATGGACGTTTCCGAGCGCGTGGAGGTGACCGTTGGCCGCAGGGAGAATGCTGCAGTCCGGCGTGGGCACGAATTCAGGCTGTGGGGAACTCTGCACTGGTAGCGTCTGACCGCAGTCTTCATCGCGGAACTTCGATTCTATTGATTTTTGCAGGTTTCGGCATAGTTTCCACTGGTCAAATTGGCTTTCTTACCTGCCAGGAGAAAGGAAATGGTATGGCGGATCACCTGGAGGAAGTCTATGAGAAATATGTCAAACCGTTGTCTACGGCAGAGCGCCTGCGCCTGTTGGAAATGACGGTTCATGATCTGATTCTCAGCGCCCAACGGGAGCCCAAAGAGCGAAGCATTATGGAGTTGCGCGGATTAGGTAAAGAAATCTGGCAAGGGGTAGATGCTCAAACGTACGTTGATCGTCTTCGCGAAGAGTGGGGTCGTCAACCGTGATCGCACTGGATGAGGCATTGGCCGATGTGACAAAGGTGGGAATCGACACGGCGCCCATCATCTATTTAATAGAAACCCATCCCGATTACGATGGGTTGGTTACCGAGATATTTCGCAGGATTGATCAAGGGATCATTATCGGTTTTACTTCAGCCATTACCTTGACGGAAGTCTTGACTCATCCGCTGAAACACGGGCAGATTCATCTACAAAGAGAGTATCGTGATTTGTTGCTTCACAGTGCCAATTTTCATACGTTGCCTGTCGATGCAGAGATAGCCGAGCAAGCCGCTGGTCTCCGGGCTCGGTATGGGTTCCGCACCCCCGATGCCTTGCAAGTTGCTGTTGCTAAAGCAGCGAAGTGTCAGGCTTTTTTGACGAATGACAAAGCAATCGAACGCGTCGAGGATGTAGACGTGATCATTCTCGATGAGTTAAGACTCAAGCAAGAAGATGGAACGGTCCTGGAATAGGTCCGCGAATCTTCTCGACACCAACGTTGTATAGGAACATCGCCATCCCACGTTCCATCTAATTCCAGCCCTTTGATTGTGGCACGTCTATCCCGGCGCCGGCGCTGAATCCGGCCGCCACAGGAGAAAAGAAATGACGTGGGACTACAGGGTCATCAGGAAGCGTCATACCGATACCGACTCGGTGACGTATCACGTCCACGAGATTTATTACGGTGAGGACGGCGGCATTGAGAATTGGACGGAAGATGCCGTCGAACCCATGGGGGAAACCCCTCAGGAATTAAGGGAGGACATAAGATATTTTCTCCATGCGTTCCGTTTCCCGATACTCGAAGAAAAGACAACGGACGGTGGATCAACCCTTCTGCCCGACGATTCGGATAGCGAAATAAACGACGGCCATTATTTCGAACTGATGGATCGAGCGTCCGTAGCGGTGGACTACGTCTATCAATTCATTGGCAGCCATCCAATTATAAGAAAGGACCGTGCGCTGCGAGAAACTTATGATAGAGCCGAAGAAGCGTTAGCCGAACTCTATCAAAAGGCCGGCAGCCTGGCGTTTGATAGAAACAGCGGGTGACCATGCTGATTTGTTGTACTGACGGCGTTGCGGTTGTCTGACAGAAGCTGGATGGAGACGAAAATATGGCTATACCAGTTCCCACGACGGTTCGCGAGCAGATAGCCTGGTCCTATGCGAACCTTGCAAGGGCGCATGCGGCCCTTGAGGATGGTGTTGCAAAGTACAGGGTGGTTCATCACATCATCCGGAACAAGATGTACCATGGATTGCTGTCGGGGAAGATAACGATGCGTTCCCTATACGACGATGAGCGCCTGAAGATGACGGCGCCTCGAGCGTGTTACTACTGCGGCCACGGGGATAATCTGACGGTCGATCATCTCGTTCCTCTGGTCCGTGGGGGTCCGGACGAGGCAGATAACCTGATCTGGGCGTGCCGTTCGTGCAATAGCTCCAAGCATGGGCGCGATATGCTGGTTTGGGCGAACTCGAAGGGATTTTTCCCCTCGATATTGCTATTGCGGCGTTATATCAAAATCGTTGCCCGGTTTTGCGAAGAGGAAGGACACATGGACACAAGTTTGGAGAATTCTCTGCAGATGAATGCCCCGTTCGATGTGTGTCTACTTCCGACGAAATTCCCGCCACTGTCCGAGTTGAAGTTGTGGGTCAAAGCGAAAGATGAAGATCCCGCCGGCTTTAACGCACCAAGTCGATAAGGTTGCTGCCGGTTTAGTCGTGGTTCTCGCGGACGTTTCTCAATTACGCCACGTTGTAACGGGAGATTTGGAATTCATAATCAGCACAGAGAGAGTTTAAGCAGGCTAAGCGCTTCATTAGAATTGGTTTACAACATGATTGTTGGATAACACCGATCGACTAACTGCTATGCATGGATTTGCATAGGCTGATATTGATCATCTGACTCTCGATGGTGAGCGACACTTGGCACAGAGCCCGCAAGCTACATTATGCAGTACGACGTTTTTTATTTCCTGGTTGTCACATTCGGATTGTTACCATTTGAATAGACCGGAGATTTTCGACTTTCCGATTCATAAGGACGAAATATTGAGTTCTCTGTCGAAACGACTTGAAATCGACATGCAAGCGAAATCCAGGAGGCGGACCTACAATTACAGGACGACGGGACGTGTAGATTACGATGAGTTTTATTTGAAGGGTTCCAAGACAATAATCGACGAGATTGACCGGGAAATCGCAGGACGATTTGGCTTTACCGACGAGGAATTGGACTTCATTGTCAACTATGATATAAAGTACCGCATGGGGCGTTGACGGTTTAATCGGGCAAAGGGAACTGTAGAGAAAAGTTGAAACCAATTCGTATCTCCTATCATGTTTACGAACAAGTCTGTCGCCGTGGCGCCACGGAACAGGAAGTCGTCGCGGCGATTCGTTCTTCGCCGTGGGAGGCAACGGAGAGAGAGGCTTTCGTGCCGTAAGGATTTTTTTATTGGGAACGAATGGAACGGCCAATTCTACCAAACACAGCAAGTCAGGCCGATCTTTGTGGACGAGATGAATGAAATTGTCGTCGTAACCGTATACACGTACCTTTTCTGAGGATGCCGTGGTTAGGATTACTTACGACCGTGACGTGGATGCGCTATACATCCGCCTAAAGGAAACAACGGTGACGACGGATAGGGTTGAGGAAGGGATCGCGCTTGACTACGACGCGGCAGACAGCCTCGCCGGTATTGAAATCCTGGACGCAAGGAAGCGGCTGGATTGCCGGGAGTCCAGTAAAGGTTTCGGTTTGGGCGTCATTGAGAGCCACGAACAGACAGGTTTGAGAACGTCGCCGTCATTACAACTCAGCACCAATCAAATGCAGGTCTTGGATGCCCTTAGACGAGTTGAAACAGAAGAATACCGTTTGGGTGATTGGTACCTGGGGGCGCTATATGCCCTGGAGAATCCGTTTGATCCGGGACGAGATGGCTCTCCAATACGAGAAACACACGAAACATTGTTTGCTATCGGATTCGACGACTCGGATGAAGTAATTACCTGAGTAATACACCTCTTTTGCACTCTCTCATTCAATCAAGACCTGAGCTGGATCGTCGATTCTGCGTCCGAAATCGCGGGTGCGGAATCCTTGAATAAGGAAGATTATTCACATGCGGTGGCTCATTGCACTCACGGAGCTGGTTGTCCGTAAGCCTTTGGTAATTTACCGTTTCTCTCAAGAGGAATGGGAATCTCTCGATTACGCCAAGCGAATTAGGGAGTTTACGGTTGCGCGTGAACATTCGTTAACCGAAAAGACTCGCGCGCCCTCTGTCGGTATTCTTACCAGGAAAGCGTCAATCAGTGGGCCTGAAACCTATATTGGATTAGTGAAATCACGTGCCCGGATTACAACGCTAGATAGTCGCATTGGTTTTGCTGCTGTCCGAAGGGTGCAACCGTCAACCGAGGACGGCATATTGAATCTTGTTACTGATCCGATGCTCAAGGGAAACTTGCGTAGGCGACTCAGTTCCAAAGAACTTGTGATACCATTGTCTCCGAAGTTGAGTGAACATCTCGTAAAAAGGCTCGCCGCGATTAATGAAAACCACGACGCAATGCGGGCTGTGATGGAGCAGTTAGATTCGCCACGAACCTACTCGAGTAATTTTGCGCTTCAGCACGATGCAGTCGACGTTTCGCTGAAAGCGTTCGGGTTGTCGGCGTCTGCGCCCGCGCTCTTGGTTGATTTAGTAGATCATCGAAAAACCGCACTAAACCGAGTCGAGACCCGGTATGACCGGGAGAGCGAGGGCAAAGGGGATGAAATCGTTAAAGTTCATGAAGATTCAGTCGTAGAGCACGACGCGCGAGAGGTTACAGGATTCAGCCTAATTGAAAGCGATATCACCGGTAGGGCTGTTTTCCGTAACGGGGATGAGCACTTGGAAATAGTCACAGCCAATAGGCGACCACTTGAGGAAGTCTTCGGTGTTGATCTTATCTATCTAAATGCCGTCAAGAAAAACATCGTGATGGTTCAATACAAGATGTTGGAGCAAGGCTCCAATGGTAATCAATCGGATTGGATTTATTATCCCGACAGTCAGTTAGAGGCAGAATTGACCCGCATGAAACACTTTAGCCAAATGCATCTTCCCGGACAACTTGAATACAGAATTAACCCGCAAGTTTTCTACCTAAGGTTTGTGAGACGCGATGCAACTTTGGGAAGGAGTCCTGTGACAATCCCGGTGGACCACTTCAATATCCTTCGCCAGGATTCCGGCTGCAAGGGTCCAAAAGGCGCGTTCCGAATAACCTACGATACATTGGATGGAAAATACCTGCGCCAGGAGGGGTTTCTCGGACTTTTGCGCGCCGGATACATTGGTGCATACGCTCGAACGTCGGCTGACTTGGCGTGTCTGATTCGCGCCGTCCTCAATGACGGCCATGCTGTTGTGAGAGCGATTCACGAAAAAAGGCCCGAAGATTGAAGACGAAACATTCACTGTCGAAATTGGTAGCAGTCGTACCGCAACTGAACAAGTAGGTTAGGCGGCCCCAATAACTTGAGAAGCGACTATGAAATCGAGGCAGGATCCTTCTCAGATTTCTTGCCGTTCTTGTCGGTTGGTGACGGATCACGATTATATGAAAGCTATAGCGGATGTATACGAACAGTACACTCGGTTAACCGGTGGGGATATTGTCAAATGTTGTGGATGGCGGGTAGCGCATCCTGATGGATTGAGCGGCGGCCTTAGTGTCTCCGTCCTGGAATTCGACACCC
>LXNJ01001916.1_pt1 | contig 11860 bp, 14 predicted proteins | sample 809081 | NCBI WGS metagenome assembly LXNJ01 (sample SAMN04870510, study PRJNA318959) | sponge metagenome | biome: sponge; feature: marine sponge reef; material: water | host: Petrosia ficiformis | place: Greece: Milos, Mediterranean Sea | collected 2013-05-29 | depth 5-7 m
TCGTTGGATAGTATGGCTTCGGGGCTGCCCTCGGCAATCAAGTGCCCCTCGTTGACGATGTAGGCGCGGTCGCAGATGTCGAGGGTTTCGCGGACGTTGTGGTCGGTGATGAGAACACCGATCCCGCGGCCGGCAAGGCTTCTGATCTCGTTCTTGAGATCGTTCACCGAGATGGGATCGACACCGGCGAAGGGTTCGTCGAGGAGCATGAACCCGGGTTCGCCGGTGAGTGCGCGGGCGATCTCGACGCGGCGCCGCTCGCCGCCCGACAGACGTTCGCCGATGCTGTCGCGGATGCCCTCCAGGCGAAAGTCGCGGAGCAGGGCGGCGACCAGTTCGTGGCGCGCGTTGCGGTCCAGGTCGCGGCGCAGTTCGGCGACGGCGAGCAGGTTGTTCTCGACGCTGAGCTTGCGGAAAACGCTTGCTTCCTGCGGCAGGTAGCCGAGTCCGGCGCGGGCGCGTTCATGCATGGGGCGTCGGCTCAAGTCCGTGTCGTCGATCCGCACGCTTCCCGCATCCGCCCGGATCAGTCCCAGAATCATGTAGAAACAGGTCGTCTTGCCCGCGCCGTTGGGACCCAAGAGCCCGACGACTTCACCGCTCCGGACCGTCAGATTGACGTCTTCGACGACGTTGCGTCCGCGGTAGCCCTTGGTCAGGCCAGCGATGGCAAGGGTGGCCGGTCGTGCGGCGGACTCGGCCACGATCAGTCGGGGTCGGTGGTCGGCGGCAGAATGGCGCGGCAGCCGTCACTGCATTCGACGCGGTTGTCCTTGAGGTGGTAGACGATCACGCCGCCCTCGAATTCGCCATCGGCCTTGGACAGGAACGCCTCGCCGCGCAACTCGATCCGGTCATCGGCCAGGCGGTAGTCGATGGTCTGTGCGCGGGCGTCGACAAACGGTTCGTCCGCACGGACTTGTTGACGAAGCCGCGCCGGGTCGTCCGGGCCGCCCTTGGCCACCGCTCTCGCGAGCTTGCCGTCCCGGTTCGTGAGCGTCAGCTCTTGCGCGGCGATGTGCAACGTACCCTGTTCGACGACCACCGATCCGGAGACCTCCGTGACTCCGTTCGGGTTCAGGTCGGCAGTGCCCTTGTCGGCCTGGATGGACACCGGTTGATCGGCGTCTTCGGGCAAAGCCGAGACCGGCCCGGCGGCGAGCGCGATTGACAGGCCGATGCCCCGCCATGCGAGGACAACGGATCGGTCAGGGGGAGCCGTTCTGCTGGTGCGGTTCAACAAGGATGGAAATCCGCTGGTTTGCCGACGCAAAGAACTCTACGCGCCTGCTGGCGAGATCGGCGTCGAAGCCCGCAGCGACCACGCGACCGGAACTCGTCTCGATCATAACAGTTTGATCCGTGCGGACATGTCGCCGCTCGGGGAGAAAGACCAGGTACTCGGTGCGCATCTCGACGAATTCCGGTCCGCCGATGTCGCGAGTCAGCCGGACCTCGCCTTGCAGTTCGACGCGGTCCTCTTCGCCTCCTTCGGCGCGGGCAATCGTGAACACGTCGCCGCGTCGCGACTCGGCCGTCCACGGCGGGCCATCGATCTCGTGGAGTTCGAGCACGGGCGCGGTCAGGCGTGCGACGCGATCGCGCTCGAACTGACTGATCCGTTCGGCGCGGAGCCGATAGTGCAGGGTGCCGTCGTCCCGGAACCGGGTGACGACGCTGTCCTCGAGGTAGACGTCGGGTTCGTCTGCGAACTCCGGTGGAAGCTCGAGGCTGCGTAGTTCGCCGGGTACCAGCAGTACGGCCACGGCGGCGAAACCCACCGCGCCGATCGCCACGGTACCCCAGCGGATGAACGTCTTCCCCGGCTGCGGGTCCGCGACCCCGGGCTCGGCGTGTTCGGTGGCCACGCTCACTCCCGCGCGCCGAGGAGGAGGTCGCAGATCTCCCGCACGGCACCCATGCCCCCCGGCGTCGCGGTGACGAAGTCGGCCCGGGCGATGACGGCGGGGTGCGCGTTGGGCACGCTCAACGACAATCCGACCTGGTCGAACACCGGAAGGTCGGGCAGGTCGTCGCCGGCATAGGCCATGAGCCGGGTTTCGATCCCGGTCGACGTCGATACCCTGTCGAGGGTTGCGACCTTGTCGTCGACACCGGTAAAGACATGCGGCACGCCGAGTTCGGCGGCCCGGCGGTCGAGGGCCTCCGACCGCCGCCCGGAGATGATCGCGATGGGGATGCCGGTGGCGATCAGCCTCTTCATGGCGCTGCCGTCCTGGACATGGAACGCCTTGAATTCGGTACCGTCGGCGCCGTAGTAGAGGCGCCCGTCGGTCATGACACCGTCAACGTCGAGGCCGAGCAGGCGGATGTGCTTCGCATGCTCGACAACGGTCTCGGGAAAAGAGCGTTTCACGCAGCGTGCTCGTGGACGCGACCGCCAGGCGAAATCTCCGCGGTGGGTGTTGCGAACGGGTTGCGTGTCACGCGCCGTGCTCGTGGAGGTACAGGATGATGGTATAGCCGATCCACGCGGCGAGGAGGACGAGGCCCTCGAATCGGGTGATGACCTTGCGCGAGCCGACGGCGTACGCCAACAACATGAGCAACGCGGTGAGCGCCATCATCATGCCGTAGTCCCGCCAAAGCACGGCGACGTCGATGGCCTGGGGGTCGAGAAGCGCCGGTATGGCGAGCACGGCGAGGATGTTCAGGATGTTCGAGCCGACGACGTTGCCGATCGCCATCTCCGGATGTCCCTGGCGCGCGGCGGCCACGGTCACCGACAGTTCGGGCAGACTCGTACCGACTGCGACGATGGTCAGCCCGATGACCAGTTCGCTCACCTGGTATTCGACGGCGACGAACGCGGCGGCCGTGACCAATACATGCGCGGAGACCAGCAGCACCGCGAGACCGACAACGAACCAGGCGAACGACTTCACCGCCGTCATGTCGGGCAACTCGTTCAGTTCGGCCTGCAGGGTGTCCGGCATGGCGCGGTTCCTCCGCGCCAGCAGGTAAAGGATGACGCCGAGGCCGGCGAGCAGTGTCAGGCCGTCGAGGATTCCGACGTACAGGTCGAACAGACAGGCGAGCGTCAACAACGTTGCACCGATCAACCAGGGCAGCTCGCGTTTCAGGACGTTGTCCGCGAAGGGTAGGGGACTCACCAGCGCCGTGATGCCGAGCACGAGTCCGATGTTGGCGATGTTCGAGCCGATGGCGTTGCCGATGGCCAACTCGCCGATGCCGACGACGCTCGCCTCGATGCCGACCATGATCTCGGGCGCGGAGGTACCCACGGCGATCGCGGTCAATCCGATGACGATCTTCGACACGCCCAGGTTCTTGGCGACCGCGGCGGAGGCGTTGACGAATCGGTCGGCGCTCCAGCCGAGCGCGAGGAAGCCGACGATCAGCGCTAGGAAAGGGTAGGTCGAGATCGCCTCGTAGAAGGTCGCAATGAGCCCCATACACCCACAATAGTCTCCATCCCGATCCCATTATGTTACCGACAGTAACACTGAGTAAACACGATTGACGCCGTGTTACTCTGATCCGGCGGCGGCGAAGCGATACGGATCCATGACCGAAGACCTGCAGGAACGCATCGAAAAGGCGATCTCTGGTGCCGAGGTCGTGGTCGCGGGGGAGGGCAACCGCTTCGAAGTCCGGGTAGTCTCAGGGGAATTCGAGGGTCTGAGCAGGGTCAAGCGTCAGCAAGCCGTCTATGCGGCCATCGCGGACCTGATCGCCTCGGGCGCCGTCCACGCCGTGACCATCCGAGCCTTGACGCCCGACGAGGCGGGTTGACCCCGAGGCAACGGCGACCGTTCCGTGTTCCGACGCCTGGACACCAGCGATCCGGATTTCGAGGGTGAGCTTGACAAGCTACTCGCCTGGGATGCCAGGGCGCCCGACGAGGTGACGCGTACCGCTGCCGAAATCGTCGCCGGGGTACGCGAGGGTGGCGATGCGGCGCTGGTCCGCTTCACACGGCTTCACGACCGCGTCGACGTGGAAGTCCCCGAGGCCTTGGAACTGGACCCTGCGGACCTCCGGCGTAGCCTGGACGCCCTGTCGGCGGCCGACCGGGATGCCCTGGTCGCCGCCCGCGACCGCATAAGGGACTACCACGAACGCCAGCCGGACGGCGGATTCGAGTACACGGACCCGCTCGGCAACCGCCTCGGCCAGCTCGTGCGGCCGCTCGACCGCGTCGGCGTCTATGTCCCCGGTGGCCAGGCCGCCTATCCGTCGACGGTGCTGATGACGGTTGTCCCGGCACGGGTCGCCGGCGTGGGCGAGGTGATCGTCACGGTACCCACGCCCGGCGGCGAGCGTAGCGATCACGTCCTCGCGGCCATGGCCATCGCCGGCGTCGACCGCGTGTTCACCATCGGGGGGGCCCAGGCGATCGCCGCGCTCGCGTACGGCACGGCGACGGTGCCCCGGGTGGACAAGATCGTCGGGCCGGGTGGTGCCTACGTCGCGGCCGCCAAGCGCCTGGTGTTCGGTGCTGCGGGCATCGACCTGATCGCCGGACCGAGCGAGATCCTGGTGATCGCCGACGGCAGCGTGGACGCCCGGTGGACGGCATTGGACCTGCTCTCGCAGGCGGAGCACGATGCCGCGGCGCAGGCGATCCTGGTTTCGCCGCACGCCGACTGTCTCAACGACGTGAACCGGGCGGTGCAGACCCTGCTCGCCGTTCTGCCCCGTCGGCAGATCGTTCGGGAATCCCTCGGCCAACGCGGCGCCATGATCGCCGTGCGCGATCTCGACGAAGCCTGCGACATTGCCAACCGGGTCGCGCCGGAGCACCTGCAGCTCGCCGTAGGCGACCCCGAATCCCTGCTGCCGGCCATTCGTCACGCGGGCGCCGTCTTTCTCGGCGCCCATGCGGCCGAGGTGTTCGGCGACTACGTCGCGGGGCCCAGTCACGTGCTGCCCACCTTCGGCACCGCCCGATACGCATCGCCCCTCGGGGTGACGGACTTCCAGAAGCGCATGTCGGTCATAGGCGGTAGCGTTTCGTCGGTGCAGCCGCTGGCGCGCACCGCTGCGAACATCGCGGAGGCGGAGGGGCTGGCGGCCCACGCGGCGGCCGCGCGGGCGCGCATCACGGGCTTTGACGACAACGAGTCTTGACCCCGGCCGAAGCCCACGCCGCCAACGTCCGCGCCGGATTCGTCGCCGATCCGGCGCAGACCGAGCTCGCCGATCGCCTGACCGATCTCTCCCGTCGGCTGGTTCATGCCGGCAACCGAGGCCGGCTGGCGAAGTGGTCGCGACGCCTGCTGCGGCGCGAGGAGATTCCCGTCCGGGGGCTCTACCTCTGGGGTGGGGTCGGGCGTGGCAAGACCTACCTGATGGACCTGTTCCACGACACCCTGCCGGTCGCCGACAGGCAACGCCTGCATTTCCACCGTTTCATGCAGCGGGTCCACGCCGACCTCGGCGACCTCGCGGGTCGCGCGGATCCGTTGGAGACGGTCGCGGATCGATTCGCGGCCCAGGCCCGGGTCATCTGCTTCGACGAATTCTTCGTCTCCGACATCGGCGACGCCATGATCCTCGGCGAGCTTCTCGGCGGACTCTTCCGGCGCGGCGTCACCCTGGTGGCGACCTCCAACGTGGCACCCGAGGATCTCTACGAGAACGGTCTGCAGCGGCGCCGGTTCCTGCCCGCCATCGAGCTTCTAAAACGCCACACCGAGGTCGTGCACGTGGGCGGTGACGTGGACTACCGGCTGCGCATGCTGCGGCGGACCGACATCTACCGCACGGACGGCGATGTCGATGCGCTCGGCGCGAACTTCCGCTCGCTGTGCAATACGCGGGTGTCCGACGACGAGGAGGTGGTCGTGAACGGCCGGCCGATCCGCGCCCGGCACTGCGCGGAGGCCGCGGTCTGGTTCGACTTCGCCGCGATCTGCGAGGGGCCGCGCAGCCAGAACGACTACATCGAGCTCGCCAGGCTGTTCTCCACCGTCGTGGTCAACGGCGTGCCCGTGTTCGACGCCGGCGGCGAGAGCGAGAACGCGGCGCGGCGCTTCATCAGCCTGGTGGACGAGTTCTACGACCGCAACGTCAAGGTGCTGTTCTCCGCCGCGGCACCTGTCGATGCCTTGTATGGGGGCAACTTGCTGACCGCCGAGTTCGAGCGCACCAGAAGCCGGATCAACGAGATGCAGGGTGAGACCTACTTGCGCCGCATGCACCGGCCCTGAGGATCCGCACAAGACGCACCGCACTTGTACGAAAGAAAACTCCGTTGTTGCCTGGTAGTCAGCGGCGCTCGATGCCGGGAGAACTCGCGTAGCGAATTCTCGGGGCGCCCGCGAAGCGGTCGCGTCTTGTATGACGACGTCATACGTGCTACGTTCGTCGGCGTGTTGGCCAAGGTTTGCGGCCCTAAAGTGCGCGTTAATGCAAGACTCGATGACGAGCGAGCCGAGAAGCTCAAGCAACTTCAGTCGTTGACGGGTCAAAGTGCGAGCGATGTCCTGAAGCGGGCCCTCGATCTCATGTATGCGCGACAGGTCGCGTCTGCCCGCAAGAAGCTGGATGCTCTTCTGTCGAGCGATTTCATCGGTTGCGCCGACGGCCCCGAGGATCTTGCCAACCAGTACAAGGATTACCTAACACGAGACTTGAACGCCAAGCATGGTGCTCGCTGACACCGGGTATTGGCTGGCGTTGGCCAACAGGTCTGACCGGTGGCATGAGGTCGCCGTGGCGGTGACCCGGCGACTCGACGAATCCCTCGTCGTGACTTGGCCTGTTCTGACCGAAACCTGTCACCTGATGCTGTCTCGGCTCGGCACGCTGGCGGAGTTGCGGTTCGTCGAGCAGATTTCGACGCACGTCGATATCTACGAGATGGCCAAGGAGCGCATCGACGATGTTCGCGCGTTGATGGAGAGGTACAGTAACTTGCCCATGGATCTCGCTGATGCCTCCTTGGTCGTAGCCGCGACCGATCTGGGCGAGGGACGAATCCTTACGACGGACCAACGTGACTACAATGCCTACCGGTGGAAGGACACGGAACCTTTCACCAACCTATTGGTGTTGTCCGGGAGCTGATCGCACACGGGTCGACATAGCGACATCGGGTCGGTAGCGAAGCTCGCCGGACCATGATGCTGCCCATCAACTCGGCCTTTTTCTGGCGTCGCCGGGGTTGTTGGACGGGGGCGAGATGCGTACCATTCGCGCCTCGTTTGCTAATGGATCCGGCACGTTAAGCCCATGAGAACCGTGAGCACGCGCCGCGAGGACGCGCAGCACGATTGGTACGTCGTGGACGCCGAGGGCAGGACCCTGGGTCGTCTGGCGTCGGAAATCGCCAAGCGCCTGCGCGGCAAGCACAAGCCGGAGTACACGCCCCACGTCGACACGGGCGACTTCATCGTCGTGGTCAATGCCGACAAGGTGAAGGTCACCGGACGCAAGGAGACCGACAAGGTCTACTACCGGCACTCGGGCTATCCCGGCGGCATCAAGGCGACGCCGCTGGACAAGATGCGCGAAGACCACCCGGATCGGATTCTCGGCAATGCGGTCAAGGGCATGCTGCCCCGCAACCCCCTGGGGCGCGCCATGCTGCGCAAGCTGAAGATCTACGCCGGGCCGACGCATCCGCATGCCGCCCAGCAACCGAAGGCCCTCGAACTCTAGGAGTTGAACGACCCGATGGCAGAGACGCAATACGGCACCGGACGCCGCAAGACCTCAACCGCTCGGGTGTTCATCACCGAGGGCATCGGCAGAATCCTGGTCAATCGTCAGCCGCTCGACGAGTACTTCGGCCGAGAGACGGCGCGGATGATCGTCCGGCAGCCGCTGGAGACGGTCGGTGCGACCACTAGCCTGGACGTCAAGGTGACGGTCAGGGGCGGCGGCGGCTCCGGCCAGGCGGGTGCCATTCGCCACGGCATTGCGCGGGCATTGGTCGAGCGCGACGAGGAGCACCGCGTGCCGCTACGCCAGGCGGGATTTCTGACCCGCGACGCCCGCGAGGTCGAACGCAAGAAGGTGGGTCTGCGCAAGGCGCGCAAACGTCCGCAATACTCGAAGCGCTAGTGTGCCGCGTCCAGAAATGGCTTGATTTTGCGAGAGCCGAGTCTTACGCCAGAAGGTGCGTCGGGGGTCCACAATGGCGGCACATCACCCATCTTTCGGCGATTTCGGGTTCCAAAGGGCCTTCCCAAAGTTCAAGGTATTTGTGACGCACGACGCTAGCCCGCAATCGACGCCACGTCCTGTCGCTGGTTTCGGTCCGACCACGGCACTGTGATAAGATTTTCCGATCCCACCCCGTGAGTTTGAATTCGCCCGAGTAGTCGCGTGAGCAAGAGACGAGAAGAAGCCGACGCGACCAGCAAAGGCAGACGCAAGTTCCTCATCGGAATGACCTCCGCGGCGTCGACCGTCGGCGCCATCGGTGCTGCGGTGCCGTTCGTGAAGTCGTGGACTCCGAGTGCCAAGGCCCGTTCCGCGGGGGCGCCTAAGAAGGCGGACATCGCCCGAGTCGGGCCGGGAGAGCTGCTTAGTCCGATACCGTCCTGGCGGGGCAAGCCGGTATTCGTCGTCCGACGCACGCCCGAGGACGTCGAAAGACTGGCGACCGAGAACCCTGAATTGGCCGACCCCGAGTCCGAGGACCTGGCACGGCAGCCCGCGTACGCGCGCAACGCCTGGCGCTCGCGCAGCCCGGAGTTGGGGGTCTACGTCGGCATCTGCACCCACCTCGGCTGCTCGCCCAAATACTTCGGCGAGGCCAAGCCGGAGGACTTCGCAAGCGACTGGGAGGGAGGCTTCTACTGCCCGTGCCATGCTTCCCGGTTCGACCTCGCGGGCCGCGTCGTCAAGGGCGTGCCGGCGCCGGACAACCTCGAGGTGCCGCCGTACTCCTACCTGTCCGACACCGAGATCATCATCGGCGTGGACGAGGATACCGTGGCGGCGGCTGGCGGCGACGTCCACTTGGCGGCACAACCGGGCGAAGATCCAGAGGAGATCGCGTAGGTGGCCGAGCCTTCCCCGGCGAGGCCGCTCGTGCGGCTGCTCGCGTGGGTCGACGAGCGCTTTCCGCTGTCGGAGACGTTCGAATACCACGCCTCGAAGTACCACGCGCCGAAGAACTTCAACTTCTGGTACTACTTCGGCGTGCTCGCCCTCGTGATCCTGGTCATGCAGCTGCTGACCGGCCTGTGGCTGACCATGTCCTACGTGCCGAGCGGCGAGGGAGCGTTCGCGTCGGTGGAATACATCATGCGGGATGTCGAGTACGGCGACATCATCCGCTTGGCGCACTCGACCGGTGCCTCGGCGTTCTTCGCCGTGATCTACCTGCACATGTTCCGGGCGCTCGCCTACGGCTCGTACCGCAAACCGCGTGAACTGCTCTGGCTCATCGGCATGGCGATCTTCCTCGTCATGATGGCGGAGGGCTTCTTCGGCTACCTGCTGCCCTGGGGGAACATGTCCTACTGGGCGGGGCAGGTCATCGTCTCGCTGGTCGGCGCCGTACCGTTCGTCGGCGAGGAACTGATGACCTGGGTGCGCGGCGACTTCGGCATCTCGGACATCACGCTGAACCGGTTCTTCGCGCTGCACGTCGTGGCGCTGCCGATCGCGCTGATCGGCCTGGTCTTCGTCCACATCGTGGCGTTGCACCATGTCGGATCCAACAATCCCGACGGCGTCGAGATCAAGGCCAACAAGGACGACAACGGCATACCCCTCGACAGCATCCCGTTCCACCCGTACTACACGGTGCACGACTTCCAGGCGACCGTGGCGTTCCTCATCGTCTTCTGCGCGATCCTGTTCTTCGTGCCCGAGATGTTCGGCTACTTCCTGGAGAAGCCGAACTTCGAGCAGGCGGATCCGCTGAAGACACCGGACTTGATCGTGCCGGTGTGGTACTACACGCCGTTCTACTCGATGCTGCGGGCGACGACGTTCCCGTTGTTCGGCGTCGCCGCCAAGTTCTGGGGCCTGGTGGTCATGGGCGCGGCGGTCATGATGCCCGCCGTCCTGCCGTGGCTCGACCGTAGTCCAGTCAAGTCCATACGCTACAAGGGCCTCATCTCCAAGTTCATGCTGGCGCTGTTGGTGGTGAGCTTTTTCATTCTCGGCTACCTGGGCACGATCCACGCCACCCCCCTGACCACGGGGATCGCGCAGATCGGCACGTTGATCTATTTCGCGTACTTCATCCTGATGCCCTGGTACACGCGGATCGAGAAAACCAAGACTCCGCCGGAGCGGCTGACGTGACCCGGGTGGCCCTTCTCGGCGCGGGCGTGGCTTGCGTGCTCGCATGGGGTGCGGGAGGCGCCGAGTCCTCGGTGGAACTCGAGCCCATGGAGCCGAACCTCAGGGACTTGCCGTCGCTGCAGCGCGGCATGACGCTCTACGTCAACTACTGCCTAGGCTGCCATTCCCTCAAGTTCCAGCGCTACGAGCGCACCGCCGACGATCTCGGCATTCCCCACGATGTGGCTCTCGCGAACCTCGTGTTTCCTGGTCGTGCACGCGCCGAAGGCAGGGATGGACCGGCGATCGGCGATCTGATGCACACCGCCATGCCACCGGAACGCGCCCAGCAGTGGTTCGGCAAACCCCCGCCGGACCTCACGATGGTGGATCGCGTACGCGGTACGGCGTGGGTGTACAACATGCTGAAGAACTTCTACGTCGACCCCAAGCGCGACTTCGGATTCAACAACCGCGTCTACGAGAACATCGGCATGCCCCACGTGCTAGTCGGCCTGCAGGGCGTGCCGCGCTTGAAGGAGACCGGCTTGAAGGCTGTCGACATTTTGGATGGCAAGGACGGCCTGCTGCGCAAGCGCGACGGTGGCGAGTTCGTGACGTCGGTCACGGCCAGCGACGAGGTCGGCGGCGAGGACCCCGTGATCCGCGGCAAGCTATACGTCCTCGAGGTCGACCCCGGTACAGCGGCGATGTCGCCCGAGGAATTCGATCAGGCCGCCTACGATATCGCCAACTTCCTCCACTATGTGGGCGACCCCGGACGTCTGGACCGCCAACGACTGGGACTCTGGGTGCTCGGTTTCCTCGTGGGACTTTTCGTTCTCGCCACCCTGCTCAACCGGGAATACTGGAAGGACGTGCATTGACGCACGCAAGGGGCATGCGATGGATCTGAACCCGGTAAGACGCTCGTCCATGACGCTGTATTCGGACCCGCGGGACCACTACAGCCACCGGGTCCGCATGGTCCTCGCCGAGAAGGGCGTCACCGTCGACATCATCGACGTCAACGCCCGGCGACCCACCCAGGCGCTCGCCGAACTGAACCCCTACAACACCGTGCCGACGCTGGTCGACCGCGAACTGGTCCTCTACGAAAGCACGATAGTCATCGAGTACCTCGACGAGCGCTTCCCGCATCCGCCCCTGCTGCCCGTGTACCCCGTCGCCCGCGCCCAGAGCAGGCTGCTCATGCATCGCATCGAGAATGACTGGAGCGGGCACGTCGACGTCCTCATGCGCGGGCGGGGTGGCGAACGCACGCTCGCCAAGGCGCACCGGGAACTGCGGGAGAGCATCGTCAGCGCCTCGCCGCTTTTCGCCGAGCGACCGTTCTTCATGAACGACGAGTTCACGCTGCTCGACTGCTGCGTGGCACCGATCCTCTGGCGCCTGAACCACATCAACATCGAACTGCCGGAGCGCCAGACCCGGGCGTTGACCAAGTACATGCAGCGGATGTTCGCGCGCCAGTCCTTCCGCGACAGCCTGACCGAGTTCGAAGTCGAAATGCGCGAATGACGTCGGGCCGGCGGAAGCGGGGCTGCGCCACCGGTGCGCTGATCCGGGCGTTGATCGACTGGGTCGTCGACCACGGATGCAC
>LXNJ01001917.1_pt1 | contig 11856 bp, 7 predicted proteins | sample 809081 | NCBI WGS metagenome assembly LXNJ01 (sample SAMN04870510, study PRJNA318959) | sponge metagenome | biome: sponge; feature: marine sponge reef; material: water | host: Petrosia ficiformis | place: Greece: Milos, Mediterranean Sea | collected 2013-05-29 | depth 5-7 m
CCGACGGCCGTCTTCGCAATCCTCCTCGCCCTGCACGTCGTCCTCCCCGCCAGTCGCGTCGACGGCTACGCACGCGTCACACGCAACCGATACCGACTCAACGGTCTCGCCGTCTTCGTCTGCGCCCTCGTCATCTGGTGGTCGGAACTGACCCTCGCCCCGATCGACTGGCTCTGGCTGGCAAAGTGGCACGGGCTGGCGGGGGCGGTCGCCTTGAGCGCAGTCATCACCGGGTGGATGGTTGGGCGCGCGCCCGCCGACCACCGCAGCCTGCTGATCCAGTGGATCGAAGGCCGCTCCCGCAACGTCCAGTTCCGCCGCGATGTCGACGCAAAGATGTTCATGTACGTCTTCGGCGGCACCTTTCTTGCATTGAATGCCGTCTCGAGCGCCGCATACCACCACAACCAATACGGCCAGGCAGCGAACGTCGGCTTGTTCTTGCACGCGGCGATGTGGGTGTGGTTCGTGGCGGACTACTTCTGCTTCGAGCGCGTTCAGTTGTTCACGTTCGACATCATTGAGGAACGCCTCGGATTCAAGCTCATCGTCGGCTGCATTGCCGTCTATCCCTGCCTGTACCCGATCGCGCTCTGGGGGACGGCCGGTCTGGCGAGGCCCGACATGGATCCTTCGTTGGAACCACTCTGGCTAATAGGTTCGGCGGCGATTTTCCTTCTCGGCTGGGTGATCACGCGCGGTGCGAACCTGCAGAAATACATGTTCAAGCGGTTCCCCGAGCGTCCGTTTCTCGGGTTCGTGAGGCCGGTCACCATCACAGACGGGGAGCGCAGCATCCTTTGTAGCGGGTTCTGGGGTGCCGCCCGGCACATGAACTACACGGGCGAAATCCTAGAGGCGCTCGGCATGGCGCTGGCACTGGGACACTTTACGAACGCGTGGGCCTGGGTCTACTTCGTCTACCTGACGATCTTCTTCGTCATCCGCCAGCGCATCGACGACAGCCGCTGTGCCGGCAAGTATGGCGAACTGTGGACGCAATACCGGGGCAAGGTTCGCTATCGTCTCGTTCCGTGGGTTTACTGAGCGCGACCCGGAGGTGAAACGCCGGTCCAAACTGCCAGCCACCGGCGCATGGAGTCGACGAACGAGCCGTCGTCGCCGGGACGCATTGCCAACTCCGGCGCGACGAATTCGTCGGGCTGTCGGTCAAAGTTACGCTGGCCCGGGTATCGCCAGATCCGGGTAGAACTGCCGACAGTACCGACGGTAGGCCCCAATCGGGCCGTCCGACTGGCAAAGCCGGGGCTGGTGCCGATACCGCATCCGTTCCCAGATGACGACGTCCTGCCGGACATCTCGTTGCTGCTGCGACAGCACAATCTGGTTCATCACGCCGTGGCGCAGGTTCGTGGGAAGAAAACGCAGACCCATGATGGGACGCCGGGGTTTGCGCATCTGCCTCACTTGGTTGGCCAGCACCAACTCCACGCGCTCGCGATCGACGGGTGTTGACAGCACCCAATATCTCAAGCGCATGTCGATCGTCTTCTCGTGGATTTCGACGAAGGAGTAGCCCAATCCGTGGATGTGGGCGATAGTCGAGACTTCGTACGCTACTTCCATGCCCAAGACGCTTCGCGCACGCCTGAATTCAAATGCACTCCGCAAGTAGGCACCCTCGATCGATATCGAACCGACCGGAGTCACGTTGTCGTAGCCGTGCACGTAGGCCAAGTGTCCGAAATCCACGGAATTCTCGGCCAGCTGCTGAACATGCCCCGGAAACCGCAGGATTCGAAATCCCACCTTGCACCACTCGACTCCGGAAAGCGGTTCATCCGGCAGGTGCCACTGCGGTGGCCGACCGCCACTGCCCCACCAAGCGAAGACCATCCCGAGGATCTCTTTCGTCTCGTAGAGCCTTAGCCTCGCAGCTCTGGGGGCAGGGGCATTGGGAGTGGCGACGCAGCGGCCGGTTGCGTCGAACTCGAATCCGTGAAAAGGACAGACCAGACAGCCGTCACGAACCTTGCCACCAACCGATGGCCCTAGGTGCGAACCCAGATGCGGACATTGCGCGCCTGCGACGCAAATGCGGCCCGCCGAGTCGCAGAATACGACGATTTCTTCGCCCAGCCAAGTCCTCTCGATCAGTCTCTCTCGCAGAATCGACTCTCGACTTCCGATGAAGTACCAACCCTCGGGGAATGGGGGCAAGGGATCCGGCGATTGTCCGTTGGCCTTCATGACCTTGTGTCCAGGGTCGGTTCCAGACTGCCACTTGCCGGCGGCGATGTGGCACAGGAACCTCCCGATAAAGGCCCCCGCCGCCAAGATGAAGTCCAGCAACAATATAGCGGCATCGGTGCAGCGCCTCAAGCGAGTTCCGAACCACTCCAGCCCACGGCGCAGCAGCCGAGTCCGACGAGTCTTGACTCGACCCAGAAGTTACAGTAGTTGCGCGGACGCGTTCCCCAATGCCACCACTCGACCTAATTGGCCATCCGCTCAGTGGCCAGCCGTTCGGCAGCGCGCTGGACCTCTGTCTGGTCCTCGTGGTGCTGGCCTGGGTGGTGTCGCTGATCACTGGCGACTTTTGTGTGTGGCTGGACCGCTTGTGGTCGCTGACTCCGCCGGTGTACTGCCTGATGGTGGCCGTTGCAGGCGACTTTGACGCGGTGCGCGTCAACCTCATGACGGCACTTGTGATCCTCTGGGGGGCTAGGCTCACCTACAACTTCGCCCGCAGGGGCGGTTTTCGGAAGGGCGGCGCGGACTACCGCTGGGGCATCGTGCGGAAGAGGGTCGGCCCAGCAAGGTTCCGGTTGTTAAATATCGCCTTCATCGCGCCGGGCCAACTGTTACTAATGTGGCTGTTCACGTCGCCCGTGCATCAGGCGTGGGTTTGGCGCGACCAGCCTCTCGGCTGGCTCGATGCAGCTTCCCTCCTGCTCTTCCTTGCGTGTTTCGGCGGTGAAGTCATCGGCGACCAACAGATGTGGTCGTTCCAGCAGGACAAGAAACGTAGGATCGCGGCCGGAGAGGAAGACGTCCAGCCCTTCATCGTCACGGGACTGTTTCGTTTCAGCCGCCATCCGTCGTACCTGTGCGAAATCGGGATGTGGTTCGCATTCTGTCTCTTCGCCGTGTCAGCATCGGGCCAGTGGTTCCATTGGACAGGGCTCGGCGTGGTGCTGCTTGCGGCGCAGTTCACCAGTGTGATCCGGCTGACGGAGTCAATATCCGCCGAGAAGTACCCGGCCTAAAGCGAGTACCGGTCTCGGACGCCGGCGCTGTTGCCCTTGCCGAGACTAAGGAGGTAGGGCCAGCCCTCGTTAGCCACCGGTGTTGCAGCCCGTCTCGCGCAGGGCTGCGTCAGCCCCACGCTCACCATGGTGGCGCCCGCACGGCGGGCGTCCGAGTGCTTGGTCGAGGCCGCGAAACGTGGCCAATTCGCGCAGGCTGCCGGCTGACCCTTCCGGTCCGGCACCCAGGCGCCGTCCGCCCGACGCTCCCCGGCTCCGAGGCTCTGGCTCAGTTCTCGGCGGCCTGACTCTCCTCGGCCTCGTCAGCTTCGTCGGATTCCTCGGGCACCTTCCAGCCGAGGTCGATGGTGCAGCCCGGCAGTGCCTGGCGCAGCTTCTCGGCTCCTTCCGGGGTGACTTTCGTTTGCCACAAGTACAGGTTTTTCAGGCTCTTCAGGCCCTCCAAGTGAGCAAGCCCGGCGTCGGTCACCTCCGTTTGGTAGAGATTCAAATACGACAGGCTCTCCAAGCCGGCGAGATGCGCCAAGCCCGCGTCCGACACCTTTGTCTTCTCCAAGTGGAGGCGCTTGAGCGCTGCCTGGCCCGCTAGGTGTGCAAGGCCCTTGTCGGTAACGTCAGTCCCTCCCAGATGGAGCGACACCAAGCGCCCTAGGTCTCTCAGCATCGCAAGCTCGCCATCCAAGGCAGGCGACTGCGGAGCATCGGAATCCGTGGCACCGGCCTGACGAAGGCCGTCCTTGTTCCGTCCGAGGTGGAAGGCGACTTCCAGCCCCGGATCATTCGCGGCGACCCGCATGACCCGCCCGCCCAGCTCCTGGATCTTCTCCACCAGTGCGGGGTCGGGCCCATCGTCCGAGCCGCCCTCTTGCTGGGCGGCTCCGTTCAAAGTCACTCCGAAGAGCAACAAAATCGCAATCATGGCACTCCTCACGGGAACCTCCTTCTCTCAACCAGGATCGGATTATTCGCTTTGCAACACCTCACCGGAGGATGCGCCGCCGTGGGCCGTGGAGCCGTAACTGCGCGCAGCCTCCGCCTATGTCCAGCATCGTCAACTCGACCGGCCGCACCAGTGGGTGTCAGTGACATCCCGCGGGGATGAGCGCCGGAGAGATGGAATTACCGCCCCGAAACATCGAGCCGAGGGAACGCGGCTGGAACTGCCGTCATTCTAATATCGCGATGCGGGCTTTGGGAACCTCCAGCGAATTCCGGCCACGCCAGGGGCAGCACGGATTCGGACGGCTGTGTCCAGTTCGCCACTCCCAGGCTGTCTCACCAATCTCCCCAACACCCTAAGCTTCGGCACGCCTCGCCCGAACGCCTGCGCTGTGGAGAATGGGGCGGTCACGCGATGAAGGTCTTGCACGCTCGGCCTTTACGCGGCGGGAGGTCCTGCGCCATGCTATTGGACATGCGAGGGGTGTTGCTGGCAATCCTGATGTTCGGTGCCTGTTCTGGGCCCGATGCGACGATCGCCCCGGCCGGAGAACAACGCCCACCGAACTTCGTGGTCGTGCTAGCGGACGATCTGGGCTACGCCGATGTCGGGTTCCACGGGCTGCGGGACTTTGCAACACCTAACATCGATCGTCTCGCCGCCAAGGGAGTCCGCTTCACCAACGCTTACGTTAGCCACCCGTATTGCAGCCCGTCCCGCGCAGGGCTGCTCACCGGGCGCTACCAGCATCGCTTTGGCCATGTCCGCAATCCAAGATTCCGCGCCGGAGAGGGCCTGCCCCTTAGTGAAACGCTACTGCCTGAGGTCCTTTCCGATGCTGGCTATGTGAGCGGCATCGTGGGCAAGTGGCACTTGGGCGATGCGCCGCCGTTCCATCCCAAAGAACGCGGGTTTGATGAGTTCTTCGGCCTGCTCGGCGGCGGGCACGACTATTTCCAGTCCGCCGGCCCGGACGCGCGCGAGTACTTGATCCCACTCGAAGCTCATGGCGAGCAGATCCCCGTGGCAGGATACCTGACCGAACAGCTCACCGCGGCCGCCCTGGACTTTATCCGGCGCAACGCAGGACATCCGTTCTTGCTGTATCTGTCCTACAACGCTCCCCACGGTCCCTTGCAGGCGCCGCCGGAATTGCTCGAACGGGTCAACTCCATCGGCGACTCGCGGCGCCAAACCTATGCCGCGATGGTCACCTCCCTGGATGACGGCGTGGGCGAGGTGCTGGCTCTGCTCGAGGAACTCGGCATGAGCGAGGGCACACTGGTCTTCTTCTTGAGCGACAACGGCGGCCCCACACCAGCTAATGCCTCCGAAAATGCGCCGCTGCGAGCGACGAAGGGGACCGTATACGAGGGCGGGGTGCGCGTGCCGTTCGTGATGGCTTGGCCAAGCCAACTGCCGGCCGGGAACAGCTACGATCCGCCGGTCAGCTCGTTGGACATCTTCCCTACGGTTGTCGCGGCAGCCGGGCTGGAGACGCCCGCAGATCTCGACGGCGTCAATCTCCTGCCCTACCTTGCCGGAGCTGAGAGCTCCCCGCCGCACGAGCAACTCTTTTGGCACTCCGACGAAGGCGGGCAATTCGCCACGCGCACTGCCGAGCACAAGCTGGTGCGAGTCCTCGACCGCGAGCCGGAACTGTATGCGATCGGGGAGGATATTTCCGAGAGCAACCCGCTCAAGCAAGACAGCGGCCGCAGCAGAGCGCTCGACGGAGCGATCAAGGCATGGCATGCCGCCCATCCGCCCCCGGCCTGGCCCGGCACGCGAGGAGAGCGTCCGGTGCATCCCAACACAGTCAAGGGTCTCGGGGCCGACCAAGCCGAAGTCGACGCTTGGGCGGCACGGCAGGGGAAGTGACCGCGAATGCTGCGTTCTGATCGCAGGCCGCGCAGCGCGGTTGGCGGGCCGCGCCCCGGGAGTCGTCCAAGCGCGATCCTCGGCAGCAAATCTAGATCCTAGCGGCACTCTCACTGTCTGACGCAGGGCCAAGATGCCCGACGGCGGCCCCCGCGACCTCCAGCTCGTAGCGTGCCCTATCCGCACCCGGCAAATCCGTTGACTCGTCTATACTGTCGCGGTAGAGGAGCAGGGCGGAATGCGGCATCGCAGCCAGTCTGCCGGCTGTCAGCGAAAGGGGTATGTCCGCTCGTTGAAATTGGCGGCGGCCCGGATCGCAAGCTTCGCGGCATGCGCGGCCGTATCGGCGCTGCCCGGACTTGCGGAGACTCCACCTCCCGACTTGGCCGGATCTGCCAAGGCCATCCTCGACACACATTGCTCTGCATGCCATGGACAGGCGCGCATGTCCGGACTGGACCTTCGCAGCGCAGCCAGCGCCCGCAAGGGCGGCACGCGAGGGCCCGTCATCGTGCCCGGTCAGGCCGCGAAAAGCCTGCTGGTGCACGCGGTCACAGGCGCGGAAGAATTGAGCATGCCGCCCGGGGATGCGCGGCTGTCTGAAAAGGACATCAATATTCTCAAGGACTGGATCAATGCGGGAGCCAACTGGCCCGAGAATGCCGTGGCGGACAACTCCCCTTCTTGGTGGTCGTTCCAGCAGCCCGAGCACCCGGAGTTGCCGGATCTCGACGACGACTGGGTTCGGAGCCCGATCGACGCGTTCGTACTGGCCAAATTGAACGCGCAGGGCCTGCAGCCGGCCGAACCCGCTTCCCGCAGCACACTCACACGCCGCGCCTACTTCGACCTGCACGGCTTGCCGCCGACGCCGGAAGCAGTTCAGCAATTCGTCGAAGACCCCTCCCCAGACGCCTACGAGAAGCTGATCGACCGACTTCTGGAATCGGAGCGATACGGAGAGCGCTGGGGTCGCTACTGGCTCGATCTGGTGCGTTATGCGGACACCTCGGGGTTTGAGACGGACCACTACTACACAACCGCATGGCGCTACCGGGACTACGTGATCGAGTCCTTCAACCGCGACAAGCCCTATACGACCTTCGTCCGCGAGCAAATTGCCGCCGACGAGCTGTGGCCGACTGACCTTGACCTAGAGGGCACGCTAACGCTGCCGGCAGAGAAGCGCGAAAATGTCCGCCGCCGGATTGGCACCAGCCTGTTCACGCTGGGCGCGTTTCCCGTCGAATACACCTACTACGGCGACCTCTACCGCGCCGAGTGGCGCGCCGAGGCCGTCGACACCATCGGGTCGGCGTTCCTCGGGCTGACGCTGGAGTGCGCGCGCTGCCACGACCACAAATCCGATCCGATCAGCCAGCGGGACTACTACCGCCTGTCGGCGTTCTTCACCGGCAGCGTCGAAAAAGAGATCCCGCTGGTCAGCCTGTTTGACGTGCAGTCAAGCACGCGCTCGTTCCCCTTGCTCGAGCAGGCCCGCATCCTGAAACGCATGGCCAAGGCGACTCAGAAAGGCCTGAGCCCAGATCAGCGGCGAGCGATGCTTGAGCGCTTGGGCGAGGCGTATCTGCAAGCCCCGGAGCCCTACGAGAGCGCCAAGGTCCTGGGCCACGAGGAGAACGTGCCCGAAACCTACGTGCTGGCACACGGGGACTTCCGGAAAAAGGGCGAATTGGTCAAGCCGGGCTTCCCCGCCGCCCTGCCGACCGGCCCACCGCTGGACGAGCCCGAAGGAACCCGGTTCGTGCCGCGCCGTCGCGCCGCTTTGGCCGAGTGGCTGACCTCTGATGAGCAGCCGCTGCTCGGCCGCGTCATGGTCAACCGCATCTGGCAACACCATTTCGGGCGGGGCTTGGTTCGCACGCCCAACGACTTTGGACGCGAGGGCGAGGCACCGACCCACCCAGGCTTGCTGGACTGGCTCGCGCTAGAATTCGCCCGCAGCGGCTGGAGCATCAAAGCAATGCATCGCCAGATGATGCTCTCCAGCACCTACCGCCTGGCCAGCTTGGCTAGCGACGAGAGCATTGCCCATGATCCGGACAACCGCTTGTTCGGACGCATGAGCAGGCAGCGCTTGGATGCGGACGCCATCCGCGATTCGATCCTCGCAATCGCCGGAACACTGAATCTGAAGATGGGCGGCGTGGGAGTGATCCCGCCCTTGACCAGCGAGGAAATCCTAGCAGCCCGCACGCCCCATCTGTGGCCCGCTAACCCCGACCCGTCCGAGCATGCCCGCAGGACAGTCTACCTGCAGGTCAAGCGTTCCATGGCGTTGCCCATGCTGCAGATCTTCGACGCGCCCGACACCGCCCAAAGTTGCGCCCGCAGAGAGACGTCGACAGTCGCCCCGCAGGCGCTGGCCATGATGAACAGCGCCTTCGTATTGGAGCAGGCCGACCATTTCGCATCGAGACTGCGGACGATGGCCGGGGAAGATCTCGGAGGGCAGGTCGACGCAGGTTGGACGCTTGCCTTGGGCCGCTATCCGACGAATGCGGAGCGCCGGATCGCCCTTGACTTTCTCAGGCGGAACTCCCTGCAGCAACTGTGCCTGATGCTGTTCAATATGAACGAGTTCGTATATGTGGACTGACACGTCGAGGCGCAGTTTTCTGCAACACGCGGGCCTAGGGCTGGGCTGGCTCGCAGCACTGGACCTGTTCGCGCAGTCCGGCGGTTCTGCGCGGGCACCGCTGACACCCCGCCCCGCGCCGTTGCCGGCGACAGCCAAGAGCGTGATCCACCTGTTCATGCAGGGCGGCCCCAGCCACATCGAGACCTTCGACCCAAAGCCCCTGCTGAACGAGTTGGACGGGCAGCGGCCTCCCAGCAGCTTCGGCGATGAAGACTTCCAGAACGGCAAGTTTCTCCAGCAGACCCTGCTTGGCTCGAAACGGACGTTCAAGCGCTGGGGACAGTCAGGCTTGGAAGTGTCCGACCTGTTCCCGCACGTGGCCCAGCAAGCCGACGAACTCGCGATCATTCGCTCCAACTTCCACGAGGGATTCACGCATTCGCAGGCACAGTTCCTGATCCACAACGGCTGGCCGCGGATTGGCCGGCCGAGCCTCGGATCGTGGGTGCTCTATGGGCTCGGCAGCGAAAACCAGAACTTGCCAGGGTTCGTGGTGCTGTTACAGGGCGGGGTGCGTTCCGGTCCCGCAGTCTACGGCGAAGGATTCCTGCCGGCCGCCTACCAGGGCACCTCATTTCGGCCCGGCCCGGATCCGATCCTGTATCTCAATCCGCCAGCAGGGCGGTCCAGCGAGCAGCAACGGGACATGCTCGACACCTTGCAGTCGCTAAACCGCGCACACGCAGGAGCGAGAAATCTCGATTCCGAGCTCCTGGCTCGCATCGAATCCTACGAACTAGCTTTCCGCATGCAGATGACCGCGCCCGAGGCGACCGATATCGCCGCGGAGTCAGAGGCGACCAAGCGCCTGTACGGGCTTGACAACCCGGTCAGCGCCGACTTCGGAGGCCGCTGCCTGCTGGCCCGGCGGCTGGTCGAGCGCGGCGTCCGCTTCGTGCAGGTCTGGTCCGGTAACGGCAAGAACGCCATCGACTGGGACGGACACACCGGTTGCGATCAGAACCACTTGGACCGAGCCGCCGAGACGGACAAGGCGGTGGCGGGACTGCTAACCGATCTCAAGTCGCGCGGGCTGCTCGATTCGACCTTGGTCATCTGGGGCGGCGAGTTCGGGCGCACGCCGACATCGGACGGCGGCAAGGGCAGGACCGAGGGTCGGGACCATAACCCCTACGGTTTCACGCTGTGGATGGCCGGGGGCGGCGTGCGCGGCGGCAAGGTGATTGGCAACACCGACGAGCTCGGGTTGCGGGCGGTCGAAGATCGGGTCCATCTCAATGACCTGCACGCATCGATCCTCGCCCTGCTCGGCTTGGACCACACCGAGCTCACCTACCGCCACAGCGGCCGGGATTTCCGCCTGACCGACGTGGGCGGCAGTACGGAGCTGGCAGGCCGCCTCAGACAGGCCTAGCGAAGTCTGGTAAGCTTGCGGGCGCATCGCAGGTCTTGACTGTGTCGATTCGATGCGTCCTTCTAATGCTGACCGCCATGTCGGGCATCGCCGCGGCTGACGTCCGCCCCATCCCGACAGCCGGAAGATCTGCCGTCGCGGCGAGCAACGGTATGGTCGCTGCCAGCCAGCCACTGGCCTCGCAGGTCGGGCTGCGGATCCTCCAAGACGGCGGCAACGCCGTCGACGCGGCCATAGCCACCGCAGCGATGCTCGCCTTGGTGGCGCCGATGATGACCGGCCCCGGCGGGGACATGTTCGCCTTGGTGTACATGGCCGAGACGGGCGAATTGTCCGGCCTCAACGGCAGCGGTTTCTCGCCCGAGGCAGCTAGCATCGACTTCTTCAAGCGTCGCAAGCTCGATCAAATTCCGGCCAAGGGAGCGTTCTCGGTGACTGTGCCGGGTGCTGTTGACGGGTGGATCACGCTGCTGGAACGCTTCGGCACGATGTCTTTGGAGCAGGTCCTTCAGCCGGCGATCGAATACGCCGAGCAGGGCTTCCCGGTGTCGGAAATCTTCGCCGAGAATTGGGCCAGCCAGAGTTCCGCGTACAAGGACGACCCGGAGTTCGTCAAGGCGTACTACACCGATGGCAAGCCCCCCAAGCACGGCGACGTGTTCGTGAACAAGCCCTTGGCTTGGACCTATCGCCAGATCGCTCGCGGCGGCCGCGAGGCATTCTACGAGGGTGAAATCGCCCGCAAGATCGTCCAGCGGCTCAACAGCCTCGACTGGCCCGTGACCGAGGCGGACTTGGCCTACCAGCACTCCGACTGGGTCGAACCGATCAGCACAACCTACAAGGGACACCGCATCTACGAACTGCCGCCGAACGGACAGGGCATGGCAGCTCTGGAAATGCTGAACATCCTGGAAGGCTTCGATCTCAAGGCCGCCGGCCATAACACCGCGGACTACCTGCATCTGTTCGTTGAGGCAAAACGGCTGGCATTCGCCGACCTTGGCGCTTGGTTGGCCGATCCAGAGAGGGCCAGGCTACCGGTTGCGACCTTGATTTCCAAGGACTACGCCCGGCGCAGGAGGGAACGGATCGACCCCGCCCGCACTGCCGAGAGCGTCGACTCCGGGGTGCAGGGACCGGTGCATTGGATCGAGGGCGTCGGCGACACGGTCTACTTCACGGTCGTGGACAAGGATCGCAATGCTGTTTCGTTCATCAACAGCTTGTTCCAGGGGTTCGGCTCCGGCGTGGTCGTGCCGGGCACCGGCCTGCTCTTGCAGGATCGCGGAGCGCTGTTTTCGCTCGATCCGGATCATCCCAACCGGATCGAGGGCCGCAAGCGTCCGTACCACACCATCATTCCGGCCATGGCATTTAAGGACGGCAAGCCGTGGCTGTCATTCGGCGTCATGGGCGGCGACTTGCAACCCCAAGGCCACGTCCAAGTGCTGCTCAACATGATCGAGTTCGGCATGAACGTGCAGGAAGCGGGCGAGGCTCCGCGCGCCAGCCACAGCAGCGGCGGCGGAGTCGGCCTGGAGAACGGGATCTCTCCGCAAGTGGCGGCGGAGCTTATTCGCAAAGGGCACTCGGTCAAGACATCGGGACCGATGGGCGGCTACCAAGCGATCCACATCGACTGGGAGCGCGGCGTGCTGTTCGGCGGGACCGATCCCCGCAAAGACGGCACCGTAGCGGCTTGGTAGGCAAACGGCCTCACAGGCTGCCTGGCTGCGCAACTCTATCAACGCCAGTCGCCCGTGCC
>LXNJ01001918.1_pt1 | contig 11854 bp, 11 predicted proteins | sample 809081 | NCBI WGS metagenome assembly LXNJ01 (sample SAMN04870510, study PRJNA318959) | sponge metagenome | biome: sponge; feature: marine sponge reef; material: water | host: Petrosia ficiformis | place: Greece: Milos, Mediterranean Sea | collected 2013-05-29 | depth 5-7 m
TAGAGCTTTGTCCTATGTCAAACTTCGCTAAATCTTTTGAGGAATTAGTGGTGTGGAAAGAATCCATAAACATTGCTAAAGGAATCTATGACAGAACTGAATCAATTGTGGACTTCGGATTTCGAGACCAAATTAGGAAATCAATAATCTCAGTTTCATCAAACATTGCAGAAGGATTTGATCGTTTCATGACTGAATTGACCCAGATGAATGGCCGAGATTAGATAGTATTCTCCGCTTATGGCATGAAAGGGTAGATCGTCATTGAATAGATCTTCGTCCAGCTTCATTTCAGGACTCAAATCATATATGCTTATTTCTGATTGCCCAAAATAAGGTTCGAAAGTTTCATCAATAATTCCGAGGTAGGTCGTACCATCTAAATAGTAGGGAATTTCCAATCCCTTTGACTTAAGCTCCTTCTTTTTATTCTGACTTATCAATTCATCGAATCGCACAATAACAGTCGCTTTTCCTTTAAAAAAACTAAGGTCAGTGAAAGTGGTGATTGGATCTTGGAGATGAAAAACTCCAGATTTCAGGTGTAAACGATCGATCTGATCGGTCTTGTTTTGACCATTAAGGCTAATCGCTCCTAGTAGCAATAGACTTAGGGCATAGATGTACGACTTTTTCATACGCGTTGTCAATTCCTCTTTTTATAGATTGTCTTATTGAACACTTATTTTGAGATAATGTTGACTCTAATTCTTTGAAGCTTTGCGGTACACACCATTGAAAAGTATGGTCCAAGTTGTCCCATTATCCCTACTCGCTTCCCATACTTGGCTCACTTCATCTCCTTCAAGTGGAGTGAAGACCATTTTATAAAACACAGGCCCGTTTTGAGTTTCGGACTGTGCGCTAAATTCCATTTTACCATTGATAAACTGTCCAGAGAATATAATACTTGCACCGCTATTATCGACCCAATTTTGGGTCCATGTTCTAGAATTCAAGTCATAGGAATTCAGACTTCTGCCCACATAATTACTGCTGGCAGCGGTCCAAGACTCTTGAATAACACATGAATCCAATATCAATTCAATGGTACTATAACCTGCGACGGTACTATCACCTGTATAAACAACCCAATCCCCAATCCAGAAATCAAATTCACGATAGCCTTCATCATCACAAACTTGCTGAGATACACAAATTAAAGAGGAGAGAAGAACAAGAAGTAGAACAAGATGTTTCATGTCTTAAATGTCGGAATTTGTAAGCCGACCGAAAAATATATTTTTGGAGTTCTAAAACCTTACGATGAATAGATTCTTTCTCCTACTTTTTGTCTCACTATATTCTTTCTTTATCGGTGCTCAGCAAATTCCAGAATGGAATGTAGCAAAGATTCAACACGAGATACAATCGCTGGATGAATTACCCAGGGTGATGTATTTGGCAGCGCATCCTGATGACGAAAATACCCGCATGATTTCTTGGCTTAGCAATGTAGAAAGGGTGCAAACTTCCTATCTAAGTTTAACAAGAGGGGATGGAGGTCAGAATTTAGTGGGTCCTGAAAAGGGTGCTGAGCTTGGAATTATACGGAGCCAAGAATTGCTAGGAGCTCGTTCGGTTGATGGAGGTGAACAGTATTTCACTCGTGCCATAGATTTTGGATATTCCAAAAGGGCCGATGAAGTCTTGGAGTTTTGGAATGAGGAAGAAGTGCTTTCGGATGTAGTGCGTGCAATTCGAATGTTCAAACCTCATGTAATCATCACACGATTCCCTCCAACATCGCGTGCCGGCCATGGAATGCATACCGCATCGGCCATGTTAGCCGAGAGCGCATTTGAAATAAGCGGTGATTCAATCGCCTTTCCAGATCAACTAATCGATTTGGATCCCTGGCAAGTTGAAAGACTTTATTTCAATACCAGTACGTGGTGGTACCCGGAGCTTAAAGAAATGGCTGATACTTCGGATGAAATTGTTATCGTAGATATAGGGGCCTTTATTCCCTTATTTGGAGTGAGTTCTGGGGTTATAGCGGGGAAAGCCCGTACGATGCATAAAAGTCAAGGATTTGGATCGAGTTTGCAAAGAGGGGAGCGCACAGAATATCTAAAACACGTGATGGGCAGCAAAGCGGGTGGCCATATACTCGAAGGTTTGGATCGCCACTGGAGAGATATTGGATATCCTGAGATTTCCAATAAAATTGAAGCCTTAGCAATGAACTTCAATCCCAATGCTCCAGAAGAATCATTGGAAGAATTAGCAGATTTTCATACGCTTGTTTCGCAAAGCAGTTGGTCAGGGAAAGAGTCCATCTTAGAAAGTATTGAAGACCTTATGCTCAGTTGTAGCGGGACCTGGTTTGACTTCACTTGTTCCAATTCCAGCTATGTTCCAGGTACTGAAATTGGATGGACAGTAAACCTAGTTGCTCAACGAATATCTGAGGTTCATTTGCTTTCTTTAAACATTGAAGAGAGCATTGAATGCCCCAGTTTACCTGACCATTTAGGCACCAATGAGAATGTGAGTCTCGAAGGACGGTTGGTTATTCCAGAATCGATTACTCAGGACTATTGGCTTACGACTGAGGAAGATTTCATGTATACGGTTGAACACGATAGCTTACTCTGTCTGCCGTCTAGCCCAAATGCGCTCGAATGCACTTTAGAACTGCTTATTGAAGGCGTTGTTATTGAACGGACTGTACCATTGGTTTATAAATGGACGGACCGAGTCAAGGGCGAATTAACTAGAGATGTGGCCATTGTACCATTGGCCTCTGTTAATTCCGACTTAGACAATGTAGTTTTCCCTCAGAATACGTCCAAAAGCATTGATCTGAAGTTTATTTACAATGGAGAAGATGAAGGGTCCTTAAGCTTTGTTCCTGAATTGGAAAAAGGATGGACCATCGAACCCAATCAGGTGGACCTAGAATTTGAGTATAAAGGTCAGGAGAAATACGTCACTTTTAACTTAATCCCTCCAAAGAAAGGAAGCCGTACCAATCTAAGCGGATATTTTATTGCCAATGAAAAGTTTGAAGCTCGTTCCTATTCGAGCATTGAGTACGATCATTTCACCCCTCAAGTGTATCAACCCTCATTCTCACTCGAATTGGTACGTTTTGACCTGGAAAAGAAAGGCGATCGCGTGGCCTACATAAAAGGAGCCGGAGATGTGATGCCGGAAGCTCTCATGTCCATGGGATACGAAGTTGATCTTTTAGAAGTGGATATGCTGCCGGTTACCGATTTAGCTTCTTATAAAGCCGTAATCTGTGGAATTAGAGCCTACAATACACAGGCAAATCTCTACAACTTTAAAGAAAAGTTTAACGAGTACATTTTTAATGGAGGTGTATTTGTTGTTCAATACAATACCAATCGCGGGATCAATACCGATCGCATTGGTCCCTATCCCTTTGCCTTGTCTAGAGATCGAGTAAGTGAAGAGAATGCTGAAGTAACTTTTCTAGCTCCCAATCATAAGCTAATGAATGAGCCTAATAAGTTGAGTGCTTCTGATTTTGATGGTTGGGTGCAGGAGCGAGGTTTGTATTTCCCTAATGAATGGAGTGAAGAGTTCACGCCACTATTCTCCTGGGGCGATTTTGAAGAGGAACCCAAAGAAGGGGCACTCATTGCTGCTGAATACGGTGAAGGACTCTTTGTATACACGAGTATTAGTTTCTTTCGGCAGATGCCTGGAGCGGTCCCTGGTGCTTATAGGCTGTTTGCTAATATTGTTTCTTGGACCAATGAATGATTCTATTGACAAATCGGATAAGACCAATTGGAAACGGATTTATCTGTTTGTTGCTGGCTTGATGGTGGTAGAACTACTTGTGTTTTTACTCATAACCCAAAGCTTTAGTTAATGTCAGTAATCGATTGGATCATTTTGATTGGCACACTCCTAACAATCGTGGCTTATGGGAGTTGGAAGACCAGAAAGAGTAAGAACTTAGATGGATACCTAAAGGGAGATTCATCCATGAATTGGGCAACCATCGGCCTGAGTATCATGGCCACACAAGCGAGTGCGATTACTTTTCTCAGCACACCCGGAAAGGCTTTTGAGTCTGGAATGGAATTCCTTCAATTCTATATGGGATTGCCCATTGCTATGATCTTACTTTCTGTATTTGTGCTGCCAAAGTACTATCACCTGAAAGTTTTTACGGCCTATGAGTATCTGGAAGGACGATTCGATGTAAAAACTAGAATGCTTACAGCATTTTTCTTTTTGGTTCAAAGAGGATTGGCCGCAGGAATTACCATTTATGCTCCCGCTATTATATTGTCCTCCATGTTGGGTTGGGATTTGAACACCACCTGCATCATTGTTGGGGTTATGGTGATCATATATACGGTTTCTGGTGGAACGAAGGCCGTTAGCTTGACGCAGAAATGGCAGATGGGAGTGATCTTACTGGGAATGGCCATCGCTTTTGGAATTATGATCGACAAGATGCCTGAAAGCGTCAACTTCGGTAAGGCCTTTCAGATTTCAGGAAATCTGGGTAAGATGAACATTATAGACCTGGAACTCGACTTGAATAGCCGTTATAACATCTGGAGTAGTTTGTTTGGAGGGGTGTTTTTATTCTTAAGTTATTTTGGCACAGATCAGAGTCAGGTGCAGCGATATCTAGGCGGTAAATCTTTGAAGGAGAGTCGAATGGGATTGATGTTTAACGGTATTCTGAAGGTTCCGATGCAGTTCTTCATTTTGTTGGTGGGCGTCTTTCTGTATGTCTTTTACATTTTTGAACAACCACCAACATATTTTAATAAACAGGATGTTGAACTCGTGAGCACTAAGAATCCTGATTTTCAGAAGTCATATGAAGCAAACTTCAATGAACTCTGGAATGAAAGAAATGCTTTAGCGTTAGATTTCACTGAAGGCAGTTTAAACGAAAATGAGGTCCAACGATTTAAAGAAGTGGATCAAAAGTTTCAAGAATTACGAACGGGTTATAAGACGGAAGTCCAGCGTATATCTGGGGAAAGCAGTAAAGACTACGATTATATTTTCTTGACTTGGATACTAGATTATCTGCCAAAAGGCCTGATTGGATTACTACTAGCAGTAATTCTATCGGCAGCCATGTCCAGCACGGCTGGAGAATTGAATGCGCTGGCAAGTACGACCACCATTGATTTTTATAAGCGGAAGATCAAGCCCAATGCAAGCGATGCGCATTTTGTCCTTACTAGTAGGGGATTCACAGTTTTTTGGGGATTGATGGCCATCTTCTTCGCACTTTACGCAAGTCATTTCGATAATCTTATTGAAGCCGTGAACATCATTGGATCCTTGTTTTACGGGACCGTGTTGGGTGTGTTTGCTTGTGGATTCTTCTTAAAATATATTAAGGCCAATGCCATTTTTATTGGAGCGCTTCTCGCTGAAATCTTAGTTTTAGTTATTTATCGAGTGGACCCAAATGCCTTTGGCTTTTTATGGTTTAACTTTATAGGATGTGCGGCCAGTATTGGCTTTGCGATGATTATTCAAATTTTATCTAAATCTGAATCCAACCCAAACAGCTATGCAGATAAGCAGCTTTAAGCAGTACAAAGAGGAGTATGCTAAGTCCGTTGAGAATCCCGAAGAATTCTGGTCGAAGATTGCAGATACCTTCGTTTGGAAACGAAAATGGGACAATGTTCTTGACTATGATTTTTCTAAACCTGAAGTTGAATGGTTTAGAGGGGCGCAACTTAACATTACAGAGAATTGTTTGAATCGCCACTTAAAAGAGCGCGGCAATAAGTTGGCCTTGATTTGGGAACCCAATGATCCGAAGGAGAAGTTTGTACGCTATACATACAAAGAACTCCATGAACGCGTGTGCAAATGGGCAAACATGATGCGCGATAAAGGGATTCAAAAAGGGGATAGGGTATGTTTATACATGCCCATGATTCCAGAATTAATGGTGGCGGTGTTGGCTTGCGCGCGTATCGGGGCTATACATTCTGTTGTTTTTGCTGGATTTTCGGCCCAAGCTTTAGCAGATCGTATAAATGATGCCAGGGCTAAGATGGTTTTGACCTCAGATGGAATGTACAGGGGAGCCAAAGAAATACCCGTAAAACATATAGTGGATGAAGCGCTGGTGCAATGTACCGATGTTCAATCTGTTTTGGTAGTGAATAGAACAAACTGGTCGGTTAAAATGGTTGAAGGCAGAGATGAATACGTCGATGCCTTATTGGATCGTGCAAATGCATTTTGCGAGGCTGAAACAATGGATGCTGAAGATCCATTATTCATTTTGTACACCAGTGGATCTACCGGTACTCCAAAGGGTGTTCAGCACAGTTGCGCTGGATACATGGTTTATGCAGAGTACAGCTTCCGAAATGTGTTTCAATATGAAGAAAGCGACATATACTGGTGTACGGCAGACATTGGTTGGATAACTGGACACTCGTACATAGTTTATGGGCCGCTCTTGGCAGGTGCCACAACAATGATGTTCGAAGGAGTGCCAACCTATCCAAATCCAGGTCGGTTTTGGCAGGTGGTCGATAAATATGGAGTTAATCAGTTCTATACAGCCCCAACAGCTATCCGCGCCTTGATGGCATGTGGAGATGATCATGTGTTGAGTTATGAGCTCGATACCCTAAAAGTCATTGGAACGGTGGGTGAACCCATCAATGAAGAAGCGTGGGAATGGTACTATTTACATGTGGGTAAAGAACGTTGCCCAGTGGTGGATACATGGTGGCAAACAGAGACTGGAGGAATCATGATTTCAGCGCTTGGTCAACATGGCCCAACCAAACCGGCGCATGCAGGCTATCCATTGCCAGGTGTTCAACCCGTTTTATTGGATGGAGACGGAAAGCTCATTGAGGAAAACAATAGAGAAGGATATTTGGCCATCAAATTCCCTTGGCCCAGTATGATTCGCACGACCTGGGGAGATCATGAGCGCTGTCGGAAAACCTATTTTTCAGCTTTTAAAGATCATTACTTCACAGGCGATGGCGCTAAGCGTGATGATAATGGCATGTATCGAATCATAGGACGAGTTGATGATGTTATTAACGTTTCCGGTCATCGCTTTGGAACGGCCGAAATTGAAAATGCCATTAATGCTCATGGTCTAGTTGTAGAAAGTGCTGTGGTTGGATTTCCGCATGACATTAAAGGGCAGGGGATCTACGCCTTTGTTATTTGTGAAGGTGATGTTGAAAAACCTGATTTCACTCGAGCAGAAATCGTCGAAACAGTGAAACGTGAGATAGGCCCAATTGCTAAACCAGATAAAATACAATTTGTGTCTGGTTTACCAAAAACACGTAGTGGTAAAATCATGCGCAGAATTTTAAGAAAGCTTGCAGAGCAAGAGTTTGACAAACTTGGCGATATAAGCACTCTACTCGATCCTAAGATTGTAGAGGAGATCAAATCCGGATTGCAATTCGACTAATGCTAATTAGTTGGATTGTACGTAATCTACGATCTGAAGTATCATCGGTTTCATTCCGCTCATAAAGAATTCAACGGCTATAACCATTACAATAAGTCCCATGAGACGAAGGAGTATTTTGCTTCCTGTTTCACCTAAGAATTTTGAAACTCGACTTGCACTAATTAAGATAAGCCAAACAGCACCTATAACAAGAGCCATACTAATAAACAGAGCTGTTTGCTGTTTAATAGAATTAGCTCCCTCAATCAAAACAATGGCAGTTGTAATAGCACCAGGACCAGTGATCATAGGAATTGCCAGTGGCGTTACAGAAATATCCCCCACATAAGCGTGAATATCTTTTTTTGAAACCTTCGTTCTAGCTAATCGGGCTTGCAGCATATCCCATCCAACCATGAAGAAGAGGATTCCTCCCACGATGCGAAAACTATGCACGGAAATCCCAAAGAAATCAAAGAGAATTCTACCGGAAAAAGCGAATAGAACAAGGATAAACAATGAGACCAAAGAAGCACGGGTTGCTGTTTGAGTCTTCTGTTTCCTATCCAGATTGGAGGTCATGGATAAGAATATGGGCATGGTCCCAAAAGGATTAATTATGGTAAAAAAGGATGTGAAACACATCAATCCATATGCCCAAACTTCATTCATGCGTGCCCTTATTTATTCTTTTTCTTCTTTTTCTTTCCAGTCTCTTCTTCCTGCGAACTTGGCTCCGATTCAGCTTCTCTTTTCTCCTGCTCCCTATTTTCTATTTTTTTCTGACAATCAGGACTGCGCCACAGTTCAATCTTTTCAGTGACCATTTTTTCGTACGCAAAGGCTTCTCCCGATTCCTCTGCTCGTTCCAAACCAATACGCATGGCTGTCATTCCATGCTCTAAAGCTTCTCTACACTGACCCATTTCTTCAAAGATCTCCCCAATAATATAATGGGTATACCAGCTCTCCGGATTTATTTCCAAACTGTTGTTGGCATAATCAAGAGCGCGTTTGTAATGTCCCATGTTTTTATAGAAAACGGCGGCGTTGCGAGGAACAGGATAGTCATCGGGAGAATCAGCTAAGGCCATTTCAATGTTCTCGCTGGCCATGGACATTAGCGATACCTCAATGGGCACATCCAATCGCAAGCACTCCCAGCTTAGGCTAAGGTTCATCGTGCTGTCTTCAAGTGCATTGAATTTCAACTCCAATCGCTCTTTACTATTCTCTTCAAACCTTGGTTTCACTTCTGCCTCGGCGACGTTTAATTCAGGATCGTAATCTTCAGCACCCCAAAGTGTGGTATCGCTATTCAGAATAACCGTCCATGAACTAGTTCCTGGAATGGTGTATAAAGCATAGGTTCCTGGTGGTACGTGTACACCGCCAAAGATGAATTTGGAAGTTGATCGTAAAAGTGTCGCTCTATTGGCACCAGTTCTCCAGTTTTGATCATAAGGCACCAAATCTCCCCATATTACTCGCCCTTTTACTCCTGGTCTAGAATACTCAAGACTGAAATTAGTCAATCCTAAAATCTGCTTTACCTCTGCTTTAGGACTGGGCTGAGGAAGCCTTTGGGCATGCGAAGTGAAATAGCTCAAGCCTATTAATAGTGCGACCAAAATGTTTTTTAATGCCTTCATTTATTCGTGCTTATTTCTGTAACTCTCTTTTAATGGCTACCATTTTAACAGCGGTAACAGCCGATTCCGTACCCTTATTCCCATGGGCACCACCCGAACGCGCTTTGGCTTGATCCCAAGTGTCATCGGTTAATACCCCGAAAACCACAGGTACAGTTCCCTTTAAATTTAAATCTTTAAGTCCATGGCTAACACCCTGGCATACATAGTCGAAATGGGCGGTTTCGCCACGTATTACACTTCCCAAACAGATTATAGCATCTACTTTATCCTCCTGCATTAGCGCAGCGGCCGCATATACCAACTCAAAACTTCCAGGAACATCAATTCGTAAGATGTTATCCTTTGAAGCTCCTAAATCTATTAAACAATGATGTGCTCCTTCAAAAAGACCTTCTGTAATCTCAGCATTCCACTCAGAAACAAGAATCCCGAATCGTATATCAGCAGCGTCCGAGATTAAATCCTTGTCGTAAGCAGAAAGATTTATTCCTTCTGTAGCCATTTTAGCTGTTTAGATTTTCAGCCCTTGTAATATACTTGTCAATGTCCTGAGCTTCAGGAACATCTTCATAATCGTTTTTGATGGTATTATAGAATTTTGCTGCTTTCCCGTATTCACCAAGAGATTCTGCCACCATTCCGGCCTTCTTTAAATAAAGAGGAGCGGTAAATGCATTATCTCTTTTCTCTGCCGCCTTTTCATAATACTCCAAAGCTTCAGATGGCTGATCCAATTCTATAAAACAATCACCAATATTACCAAGTGCGACGGCACTTAGAATTTCGTCTTTGGAACTAAACTTATCCAAATATTCAATAGCGGATGTATAATCACCCATGTTCTTATAACATAAACCTGCATAGTAGTTTGCCAGATTTCCTGTATTGGTTGCACCATACTCATCAGCTACATCAATGAAACCGTAGTACTGAGCTGTACCTTCAAGAGCCAATCGGAAAGAATCTTGTTCAAAGAACATCTCCGCAAAATACATTTCACGAGTCGCCTCTTCTTCCATTGGAGCCACATAGTAACGTTGGTATCCAACAAAACCCGCAACAACCAAAAGGATACCTCCAACGATATAGAGTAGGGTGTTTTGGTTTTCTTCCAAATACTGCTCGGCGCGGCTCAAACTTTGTTCAACAGATTGCAACTGCTCTTCTGCCTGATCTATTTTCTTCTTTTTTGCCATCTTTCTTCTTTGCAAATTTCGAGTGCACAAAAGTAATTTTTTTTACCAACTTGCAGAGTACTAAAGAGCAATTGAATTATTCATACTCCATTGTTTAGAACTCTCATATGAATCTTCAGGAATTAAAGTTGGTTGACTTCAAAAATTATGGTGAATGGAACGGAAGTTTCAGCCCTAAGATCAACTGCATTGTAGGGCCAAACGGAGTGGGAAAAACCAATATCCTCGATGCGATTTATTTGCTCTCTTTCACAAAGAGTTATTTAAATAACATTGACAGTCAACTAATTAAGCATGGAAGCGACTTCTTTGTCGTTGAGGGCACCTATTCTAGAAAAAAGGAAAAGGAGAAGATTTATTGTGGTTTTAAGAAAGGCCAAAGAAAGAAGTTAATGCGTAATAAGAAGGAATATGAGCGCATCAGCGAACACATTGGTCTTATTCCTTTAGTCATGTTTTCACCCTACGACCGCAATCTTATTCTTGAAGGAAGCGAGATAAGAAGAAAATTCATGGATGGTGTGATCGCTCAATTTGACCGACTTTTTCTGGATCACCTTATTAGGTATAACAAGAGCCTAAGCCAGCGAAACACTTTGCTCAAATACTTTGCTGCCAATAGGACCTTTGATGCCGAAACTTTGGAGATCTATGAAGCTCAAATGGAAGAGCACGGAAATTATATCTATAATGCTCGCCATAAATTCATGATCGATTTCTTGCCACTCTTCCAGCAATTGTATGCCGACATATCAAATGGAGGAGAGCAGGTGAGTATTGTATATAAGAGTCAGTTGCAGCAGTCCGATTTAAAAACTCTTTTGAAGGAAGCCCTTGCTCGGGATAAGGTTCTTCAGTACTCAAGTGTGGGCACCCACAAAGATGATCTGAAATTTCATCTAGAAGGATATCCACTGAAGAAAACAGGGTCCCAGGGACAGCAGAAGACTTTCCTGATTGCGCTCAAACTAGCCCAATTTGAATTTTTAAACCGACTGAACGGATTTAAACCTTTACTGCTATTGGATGATATTTTCGATAAACTGGATCAAGATAGAGTACGGGCTATTATTGAAATGGTTAATGATCATCGATTCGGGCAGATTTTCATCACTGACACTCATCCAGAACGAACCGAAGAATTGGTTCGAGAAGTCAACGAAGAAAGTACCGTCATTTCAATTCAAAAGGAAGGATGAGAAAGAAAAAGCCCGTTCCACTTAGAGATGTACTCCAATCTTTTGTCAAAAAAAACAAGCTAGAATCAGGTCTAAATAATCAACAACTATTGGATGTTTTCCTAGAATCCTGTCCACAAAACATTCAGAAGTTCATTCAAAAGGTGGAGCTCCGAAACAATAAAATATATGTCTTTCTTCCTTCAGCAGCTGCCAGGCAAGAGTTGTTCTATTTGAAGGATGATTTGTTTCTTTCCATGAAAACCAAATTCCCAGAGCTACAGATCGAAGAACTGGTAATGCTATAAATCGGCAACAAAAAAGAAGCCGTCTCGATTTTAACTTGAGACGGTTTTTTCATTTATGAGTTGAGAAGTAGTTGATTTTACTAATTTCTGTGAAGATTTTTTTTGAGCA
>LXNJ01001920.1_pt1 | contig 11853 bp, 10 predicted proteins | sample 809081 | NCBI WGS metagenome assembly LXNJ01 (sample SAMN04870510, study PRJNA318959) | sponge metagenome | biome: sponge; feature: marine sponge reef; material: water | host: Petrosia ficiformis | place: Greece: Milos, Mediterranean Sea | collected 2013-05-29 | depth 5-7 m
CTGCCGCTCCACCAGATAGCCCAGCTTGGCGAGCAGCCTCAGTACTCGTCGAGCTTTGAGCGCCGGAAAGTGCGCCGCCGGGATCGCCACCCTTGAAATATTAGTGATGATGTACGATCATTTACATGTGTTTATATTATATTTCACGTGACTACAGCGCGCGAAGTGGATGTGCGCTATGACAGTGCAATGTGTTGCGCCTGCCGGCCCGCCGCTGTCGTCCTGAGTCGCCAGTCGCTTGGGCGTCGTTACCTTGGACGCCGTGAACAACTGGGGCACTGGCGCGAGCAACTCGGATCCGGACCCATCGACTATCGAGGGGCTTCGGGAACTCGTTGGGGTTCAGCGGGACACGATCGTGGCCATTGCAACCGGGAGTCCGAAGGCCACTCATCGGGAGGGCTATCGACGTAGGCGGGCCAGCCTTCGATCCGCGTTTTTCACTAGGACGCTCTCAGACCCGTTCCCGTGGGAGGACGTTGACATCGTTTGGGCATGGGCCAAGCAGTGGCCGACCTACAGCGAACGTCGTGCAGAGGTGGCCAAGCGAGCCACGCCGCTGCTTGATCAACTCGACGATCTCGAGCGTTTGGGAAACGTTGACGACTGGGGGGGAAGCCCCGCTGAGTGGTCGAAGCTCGAAGAACGGCTAGCGGGACTCCGGGACGAGTTGGGCGCCGCGGCCACGCTCGATCAGTATCAGGACGTCGGACGCCGCTGCCGCGAGGTGCTCATCGACGTAGTCAGCCTCGTATTCGCTGCGAACATGGTGCCCTCCGGTCACGCGCAGCCCAAGGCAGCCGACGCCAAGGCTCGATTCGGCTACATCGTGCAGTCATTGGCTTCCGGCAGATCCCATACCGAACTTCGCAAGCTGATGGATGCTGCGTGGAATCTGGCACAGAAGGTGACCCACGGCGACATCACCAGAGTCGACGCCTTTGCTGCGGCTCAGGTGACCGTGTTGCTTGTGCGGACACTTGCCGAGATGCAGCGCCATGGCGACTCGAACTGATCGACCTGCTCCTGCCCCTACTCGCGAGATTTGGTGGCCGGCGACGCAGGCGATCTAGCCTCGCCCCGTGCTCACACTGCCTCAGCTTGAACGGCATCTGTTCGCTGCCGCGGACATCTTGCGCGGGAAGATGGATGCGTCGGAGTTCAAGGAGTACATCTTCGGCGCGCTGTTCCTGAAGCGGGCGAGCGATGTGTTCGACGAGGAGCGTCGGCTGGTCATCGAGGACCAGCTTGCCCAGGGCCGCTCGCAGGAGGAAGCCGAGCAGCGGGCCGACGACCCCGACTACTACAACGAAGCGTTCTTCGTGCCGCCCCAGGCTCGCTGGTCGACGCTGCGCGACGAACTGCACCACCAAGTCGGCGACGGGCTCAACAAGGCGCTCTGCGCCCTCGAAGAGCACAATCACTCGCTCGAAGGCGTCCTGCAGCACATCGACTTCAACCGGCGGGTGGGCACCTCGACGGTCACCGACAAGAAGTGGCGCGACCTCATTGACCACTTCACCAAGTACCCGCTGCGCAATGAGGACTTTGAGTTCCCGGACCTTCTCGGGGCGGCCTACGAGTACCTGATCCGGGACTTCGCGGACTCTGCGGGCAAGAAGGGCGGCGAGTTCTACACACCTCGCCCGGTCGTCCAGCTGATGGTGCGCCTCGTCGACCCGCAGGACGGCATGAGCATCTACGACCCGTGCTCGGGTTCTGGCGGCATGTTGATCTACGCCCGCAACCATGTGGTCGACAACGGCGGCAATCCTGCCAACCTCGTACTGGCCGGCCAGGAGAACAACGGCACCACCTGGTCGATCTCGAAGATGAACATGCTGCTGCACGGCATCCGAGACGCCGACCTCAAGCACAACGACACGCTCACCAACCCCGAGCACACCAGCGGCGGCGAGCTGAAGCGGTTCGACCGTGTCATCACCAACCCGCCGTTCAGCCAGAACTACGACAAGGACTCGCTCACCAACACCGAGCGGTTCCACTACGGCTACACCCCTGAGGGCGGCAAGAAAGCCGACCTCATGTTCCTGCAGCACATGCTGGCGGTCCTCAAGGACGACGGCATCGTCGCCACGGTCATGCCACACGGGGTGTTGTTCCGAGGCGGGGTCGAAGGGTCCATCCGTCAGAAGATCATCCAAGACGACCTGCTCGACACGGTCATCGGTCTCGGCCCGAATCTGTTCTATGGAACTGGCATCCCCGCTGCGATCCTGATTCTGCGAGCCAAGGGTTCGAAACCGTCCGAGCGACGAGGCAAGGTGCTGTTCATCAACGCCGATCGCGACTACGGCGAAGGCCGTGCCCAGAATCACCTGCGTCCTCGGGATGAAGAGAAGATCACAGCGACCTACCGAGACTTCGCCGACGTCGGCGGGTTCGCCAAGATCGTCACGATCGGCGAGCTGGCCGAGAACGACTTCAACTGCAACATCCGCCGCTATGCCGACAACTCGCCGCCGCCCGAGTCTCACGACGTGCGAGCCCACCTCCACGGCGGCGTGCCCATGGCTGAGATCGACGACGCCGCGGAGCTGCTGGAGCGGGCCGGGCTGAATGCCCTTGAGATCCTGTTCTCCGATCGTGGCGACGGCTACGCCGACTGGTGCCACAACATCGCCTCTCCCGAAGGGCGAGAAGCCGCACATGGCGCTATCGGCTACGCGGTGGCCCAGAGAGCCGCTGCTAGTCCGTGGCCGCAGTGGTGGGCCGACACCGTCGAACCAATGCTGCGCGACCTGCCCGACTTGGACAGCCTCGCCGGTATACGCCGACAGCTAGTTGAGGATTTCACCGCCAAAATGGTCGCTGCCGGGACGGACCGCTTCGTCGCAGCTGGCCTGGCGGCCACATGGTGGGAAGACACCATCCACGAACTCAACACTGCGACCAGCCGCGGCTTGAAGGCCGTGATCGAAGCCTGGTTGACCACCGCAGAGGCCGGTCGAGACGACAAGTACGCCCCCGACCTGGCCGATCAGATCGCCGTCAGGCTCCTCGCGGGGGCGCAGTTGGATTCCCGAGCTGAGCTTGCAGCCACACTCGATCGCCTGGACTCCGAGATCAAAGCCGGCGAGGCGGCTGGCGACGATGAAAACGAGCCCGATGACGACTCCCTTACGCCGTCCGAGATGAAAACCATGAGATCGGAGCGAACCAAGGCCAGGAAGTCGCTCAAGGAGATCGACGCCTCAATACTCGCTGCGGCCCGTCGGAGCTTGGATGCCATGCCGCCGCCCAACGCTCCCCCCGAGGTCATTTGTGTGCTCCGAAGCCGGATCGAGAAGCTCGTGGCGAATCACTTCGTCGAAATCGAGCGCAGGACGCTGGCCTGGTACGACGAACTCGTGGCCAAGTACGGCGCGACCCTCCGGCAGCTCGTGGCTCAACGAGATGTTGCCTCCGTTCAGCTAGATCAACACCTCAAGAGGCTGGGGTATGAGTAAGTGGACCCAGTCAAGCTTGGCGGAGATCGCGGAGCTTCGGTTCGGAAAGACGCCACCACGCAGCGAAGCGAGATTCTGGAACCCATCGAGAGGGTACCCATGGGCAACAATCGCTGACATGCGAGCTGACCCGGTGCTGGAGACTGCAGAAACAGTCTCCGAGGCTGGACTGCCGTACTCCGGCCGCCCGATTTCCACTGGTTCGATATTGATGAGTTTCAAACTCACTGTCGGGCGGGTGGCTCGGGCAGGAACTGAGTTGCTGACCAACGAAGCAATTGTGTCGGTACACGGGTTGGACGGGAAGGCTGACGATCGCTGGCTTTATCATGCCCTTCCGAGTATTGCTCGTGGAGGGGTCACTGACACTGCGGTCAAGGGGTCAACTCTCAACAAAGCGAAGCTTGAGAAGCTGATTGTCCACTTGCCGCCGCTGGGGGAGCAGCGGCGGATCGCAGAAGTCCTTGACACGATCGATGAAGCCATCCATGCCGCAGAGCGTGCCATCGACAAACACCTGAACATTGAGAGGGGGCTTCGTCGCGACTTGCTCGATGGAGAGTTCGCGGGTGCTCGCTTCGAGGATTGGACTCAATGCCGAATTGGGGATTTTGCGAGCGTCCAGCGTGGCGCCAGCCCACGGCCAATCGACAACCCGGCCTGGTTCTCGCCAGATGGACCCGGCTGGATCCGGATATCAGACGTAACAGCAGCGGACGACGTGCTCCTCCGTACACGCGATCACCTGTCCCCAGCGGGTGTGGCCCGTAGCCGTTGCGTTCGTCCCGGAGATGTGATTATGAGCATCGCGGCAACAATCGGAGTTGCAATCGTGGTTGGCATTGAAGCCTGCTACCACGACGGTTTCGTGCGAATCGACCACGATGGTTCTGTCGTCCCGGAATTTCTCGTGATGCTTCTTGAGCACCATAAGCAGGACTTCATTCGGAGCGGCCAAACGGGGACTCAGGCCAACATCAACTCCAGAATCGTCGCCGCGACACAGGTTTCATTGCCAAGCCTTGATATCCAATCTGAGATTGTCACTGCGGCATTGGCCGTTCGTGGAGCCATACGAGCCGAGAAGGACTCTTGCCGGGCGCTGCACGCGATGCGCGCCGGGCTCGCCGATGACTTGCTATCGGGGCGCGTTCGGACGGTCGCGGCGTGACATCGGGCCCGGAATGGGAACGGGTGGAACGGCCGCTGCTGGAGCACTTGTCCTCGTTGGGTTGGGAAACGCTGATCTGGTCCGAACGGCAGGCTGACGGAGTCGACGCCCGTGCGGCGGATCGCGATGTGCTGCTGGAGCGGCGGCTCGGTGAGGCGCTGAAAGAGATCAACCGTGGTCCCGACGGCCGCGCGTGGCTGGACGAGGCCCGAGTCGGTGCAGCGATTGCGGAGTTGCGCTCGATGCCGGCGGGCGCCAAGTTGCTGGAGGCGAACCGGCTGTCGACCGACTTATTGCTGGGCGGAACCACCGTCGCGGGGCTCGACGACTGGGACAGGGGCCGAGACCAGGTTGTCAATTACATCGACTGGGACGACTGGTCAGCCAACGATTTCCTTGCTGTATCGCAGTTCTCGGTGGCCACGCCGGGGCAGGCGCCGAACATCCGACCTGACGTAACGCTGTTCGTGAATGGTATTCCGCTGGTCGTGGTCGAGGCCAAACCGCCAGGCCATGACAGTGCCATCACCGACGCAATTGACCAACTCCGCCGATACGCCAACCAGCGCGACAGCGGAGCAAACGAGGGCTCCGAGCAGCTCTTCTGGACGAATCAGCTCACCGTCGCCACCACCGGCGAGCGCGCCCAAGCGGGAACGTTCTCGGCCGAACCCGAGCACTACATGGCGTGGAAGGATCCATGTCCCGCCACCGTCGACGAGATCGCCGCGTCGCTCGGCAAGCCCGCCGACGCCGTCACGCAACAGGAGTTGCTGACGGCCGGAATACTGGCACCGGAGCGGATGCTGGACATCGTCCGGCACTTCACGCTGTTCACCGTCGCTGGCGCCGGCCGCACGATCAAGCTCGTCGGCCGGTATCAGCAATACCGAGGCGTCCAGAAGGCTTTGCGGCGCCTCCTCACCGGCGATACCCGCGCCATAGATGGCCATGTCGACCGCCGAGGCGGGACTATCTGGCATACCCAGGGTTCGGGCAAGAGCCTGACCATGGTGTTCCTGATCCGCGCCATGCGCAGCCACCCTCAGCTCCGAAGCTTCAAGATCGTCCTGGTCACCGATCGCACCGACCTTCAGGCTCAGCTCAACAGCACCGCAGCACTGGTCGGCGAGACCATCAAGGTCGCCCGAAGCGCGGCCGAAGTGCGAGAACTGCTGCGCCAGCCAGGACCGGCTGTGGTGATGGCGATGATCCAGAAATACCGCGACACCTCTGGGGACGACGCCGACGGGTTGGGCGAAGGCGAGACGTTCGAAACGCTGAACGAGTCGGAATCGATCCTGGTGATGGTCGATGAGGCGCATCGCTCACAGGCGTCGACGCTGCACGCCAACTTGATGAACGCGGTACCCAACGCCGCCCGGATCGGCTTCACCGGCACTCCGATCATCTTGGGCAAGCGCAAGAAGACGCTGGAGATCTTCGGCGGCTACCTCGACCGGTACACGCTTTCCGAGTCTGAGGCCGACGGCTCGACGGTGCCGATCCTGTACGAAGGCCGCACCACCGATGCCGCGGTCAAGGGCGCCTCGAAGATGGACGAAGTCTTCTTCCAGTGGTTCGCCGAACTCACCGACGAGCAGCGCGAGACGCTCCAGAGCAAGTACGCCACGACTGCGCAGGTGCTCGAAGCGCCCGAGCTGATTGAGGCGAAAGCCAAGGACATCCTCCGGCACTACATCGGCACGGTGATGCCCGACGGATTCAAGGGGATGATCGTCGCCTCCAGCCGAGAGGCATGCGTGCGGTACCACGAGGCATTGCGGCGTGCGCGTGACGATCTGGTTGCCGAGCTGGAACAGCGGCTGCCCGGCCTGCTCGATGGCCCCGGCGACTCGCTTGACGCCGACGAGTTGTTCATGCGCACCGCCGCGGGGCAGATCGACCTGATCCGTGAGCTCGACTTCGCACCGGTCATCTCGGGGGACCACAACGACCCGCCGCACTACGCCCCGTGGACCGACCAAGCCCGCCAGCAGGCCCGCATCCAGAGCTTCAAGCTGCCGCTCGGGCCGGGAAGCGCTGAGGATGACCCGCTCGCACTTCTGATCGTCAAATCGATGCTGCTGACCGGATTCGACGCGCCCCAGGCCCAGGTGCTCTACCTCGACCGGATGATCCAAGAAGCTGAGCTGCTGCAGGCCGTCGCTCGTGTCAATCGAACAGCAGCGAAGAAGAGCTATGGGCTGGTCGTCGACTACTACGGCGTGTCTGCTCAGCTCACGACTGCGCTCGCTGCGTACACCGACACCGATGGCGAGCTGGACCCCGATGTGGACGGTGCGCTGCGCCCGCTGACCACCGAGATCGAGAAGCTGGAGCCGCAGCGCCAGCGGGTTCGCCAGATATTCGTGCAGCGGGGCGTCGAGCCGGCAGCGACCGTCGACGCGATCGAAGCCTGCGTGCAGGTGTTGGCCGACGAGCGGTTGCGGGCCGGGTTTGACGTTGCACTGCGGACCTTCCTGACCACGTTCGACACGGTGCTGCCCAGGCCCGAGGCGCTGCCATTCGTCGATGATGTCAACTTGTTCGGCGAAATCCAGATGCTGGCCCGACGCCGCTATCGCGACACGCCAGACGGCGACTTCGATCCGCACAAGTACAAGGAGAAGGTCCGCCGATTGATCGACCGGCACATCACCGTGCTGGACCTCAGCCAGAAGATTCGGCCGGTGAGGATCACTGATCCGGCGTTCAGTGCCCACATCAACGGGATCGGCTCGGATCGTGCGAAGGCGTCGGAGATGGAACACGCCGTGCGCCACCACATCCGAGAGCACATAGACGAGGACCCCGTCTACTACGAGCGGCTCTCGCAGCGAGTCGACGAGATCCTCGAACGGCTCGAAGAGCGGTGGGACCAGATGGCGCTCGAGTTCGAAGAGCTGGTCGCCGAGATCAACGCTGGCCGTACCGACGAGGAAGACACCGGGCTCGACCCGAACACCGAGTTGCCCTTCCACAACCAGATGGCCGAGAAGGTTGCCAGCTCGCAGCCCTACACGAGTGAACGGTTGGTTGCACTGACGAGCGAGCTGGTCGCCGAGATTCGCCGGCTCATTGGCGTGGTCGGCTTCTGGGACAACGCCACCAAGCAGGACGAATTGCGCAAGGCGATCAAGCAGACGCTCGACCGCAGCAACCTGTTCGCCTACGCCAGCCTCGACGAGCTGGCCGTCGAGTTGGTCGCTCTGACCAAGGCCAACCAGCACCGTTGGTCATGAGTGCCCCCGAGTTGCCACCGATCTCGGTGCCAGCTACGGAGCACCGCGCCCGTTGGCGTCAGTGGCCATGATTTCTGCTCCGCTACACGATGTCTCGTCCCTGGTCGTGGGCGACCTCGAGCTTCAAGTGGGCCCGCCTAGCGATCGCAAGACCATCGAGATCGTGGTCGAGCGCGATGCCTCGCTGCTGCTCAAAGCGCCGCCCACGGCGACGGTCGAGCGCGCCACGCAATTCGTGAAGTCGAAGCGCTCCTGGGTGTATCGCAAGCTGGCCGAGAAGGACGCGCTCACCGGCCCAGCAGTCATCAAGCAATTCGTCGAGGGCGAAGGTTTCGCTTACCTCGGCCGTAGCTACCGCCTGACGCTCACAACCGAGGTCGCAGGCTCAGCGTCCGTTCGTCTCGAACGTGGCCGATTCCACCTACGCGCGACCGAAGCCGTGAACGGCGCTACCGCGATGCGCCGCTGGTACACGAACGTCGGCAGCCAGTGGCTCCGTCGAAGAGTGCGCCCTTGGGCAACCCGAATGGGTAAGGACGACGTGGGTGTCGAGGTCCGCGACCTCGGCTACCGGTGGGGCTCAGCCCGTCCGACCGCAGGCCCGCAACACATCAACCTCCACTGGGCCACGTTGCAACTGCCGCCCAGCCTCATCGACTACATCCTCGTCCACGAACTTGCCCACCTACGAGAGACCAACCACACCCCAGAGTTCTGGGCCATAGTCGCGCGCCTCATGCCCGGCTACGAGACCCACAAGACGACTCTCGCAGCCATCGGCAAGCACATCTGGCTCGGCTCGATTGGAGACCACGGTGAATCGCCCCGGGTTTGATGGAGGCTCTGGGGGTCCCTGTGTTTGGGGTGGCAGCGCCGGCGCGGATGGCTCACCAGAAGATCACGTCGGCCACCACTTCACAGCTTGGGTCAACTCGGCAGCCACCAATAGGAAGGCACCCCAGCCAAGCCATCGATCACGGTGAACCGGCAACCCGGCGCTAAGACGACGTGCCATGTCGTCTGCCGCCCGCGCTGATTGGAACTTCCATTCGATGAAACCCGACTTTGGCGTTGCCCAGTGTCCACCGACGCAAAGTTTCTCAGCTGCATCCAAGGTAGTGCGGTCTACGCCACTGTCCCCGCTCAGAGTTGGTACGCGAACAATGAGGTAGCCGGTCACTCTGCCATCTCTCCCCCCGCCTGACGCCCCAAGTCGTGAGACTTGGAACGAGTAGCGGCGCTTGCTGAACGGCATGTGCCGCTTCCCGCTCGTGCAGCAGGGCCGCTTCTTCTTTGTTGGTTCGTGGCCGTTTGCCATGTGGACAGTCTCGCGCTGACGTACCAGAGCACTCGGGTTGTGGCATCCAGGGCAGAGCGCCAGAATCCCGGTCTAACGACCAGGAGCGATGATGACCGCCACTGAGTTCAACCCCGGCGACGTAGTGCAAGTCAAGTCAGGTGGGCCGTCGATGACCGTCGCGCAAGTCAGCACGTTCCCAGACGGCACGCCATCGGTCATTTGCGACTGGTTTGAGGGCACCAAGAAGTGTGGTGGGGTGTTTCGAGCTGCGGTTCTTGAACACACCGGCCGCGGTGACGCTGAAGATGAGGATGGCGACAACCGCAAGGTTTGGGTTGTCGCTGAGGAAATCCTGCCGGTTGGAGCGGGCAGCATCCCACGGCAGCAGTGGCGCTACTTGGAACTGTGGATGAGCGATGACCCGCTGCTCGAAGACCCCGAAGCAACGCGGATAGCCAAGACGCCTGATGAAACCAATGGATGGCTGTATAAGTGGGACCTTGTGGTGGATCAAGAACGAGGCCCAGTAGCCCAAGTAGCCAACGGGATCGTGCTCGGCACACGTCAGCATTAGGCACGTCCCTTAGCTACGCAAGTTAGGACCAGCAGGCATTTCCTTGTAGCTTGCTGACGAAATCATGGGGTACGGCGTCGCGGTCATGGCGAGGCGAGTCTTGGCATGATGACGGTTGGCAAGGCGAGGCATGGCGGTCATGACCCGGAAGGGTTGGGCTGGGATGTCTCACCTAACGTGCAGCATGGCGGTGACATCCCGGCCGAGGTACGCAAGGTCCACGGCGACGTGATGGCGAATCGAATCAGTCTGCGGCTGCAGCAGATGAAGGCCGCTCGCTCTCTGGACGACCTTCGCAACCTGCCCGGGCGCTGGCACGAGCTGACCGGCGACCTCAAGGATTCGCTGGCCTGCGACCTCGTAGGTCCGCAGCGACTGATCTTCCGACCGACGGTCGAGCCGCCGCCGCGCCGAGTCGACGGAAGCCTCGACTGGTCAGCCGTCGAGAGCGTGACGGTCTCAGACATTGGCGACTACCACTGATGACGACACTCCGGAGCAACAAGCATGGGTACCCAGAGCACGCAGCGCTACGCCTACGAACCAGACACCGTCTTCCCGCCAGGCGACACGCTGGCGGCATGGCTCGATGAACGCGGAATGACCCATGCCGAGCTCGCTGCTCGAACGGGACTGTCCACTAAGCACATCAACCAGATCGTGAAGGGCGTTGCCCCGGTCACGCCCGAGACTGCGCTGGGGCTGGGGAGCGTCACCAGAGTGCCGGCACATCGCTGGAGCAGTTTGGAGGTGTCCTACCGTTCGTTCCTCACACGTTGCGCCGAGACCGAACGATTGGCCCAGGACGCCGGATGGCTGGATGAATTGCCTGTTGCTGAGTTGGTCAGACGAGGGTGGATCGACAAGTGAAGCAGCGGAGCCGAGCGCGTCAAGGAAGTTTGTACGTTGTTCGGCGTCGCGAGCGTCGCAGCATGGCGCCGTCTCTGGCAGCAGCCAGATGCCGCCTACCGAGCGTCGAATGCTTCCAACCGTGCTCGGATCCATGCCGTGAGATCGTCGCGACTGATGTGGCCAGCCGCTACGCCTAAGACCGTCTTGAACGCTGCCTCTGGCGGTGACAGATTGAGACCGTGTCCGTTCAGGTTCAGGAACTGGAGCGTCGCGAGCACCGCGACACGCTTGTTGCCATCAATGAAGGCGTGATTTCGTGCCAAGGCGAACATGAGGGCCGCGGCCTTGGCCTCGATGGAGGAGTGGAACTCAACCTCGGCAAAGCCGGCCTGGGGCTGGGCGAGGGCGGAGTCCGCCAGCCCCAGGTCGGTCACGTGCACGAGCGCGTCTACCTCAAGCCCGAGGACCTCGCACGCAATGGCGAGCACGTCGTCGAGCTTGAGGTAGTTCACGTCAGCTGTCCGCCAGCATGTTCAGGAGTTCCTGATGGCGCTCGAGATTCCGCTGGAGGAGTGACTGGAACTCTGGGTCCTGACGCCGCCGCTCGACATGCTCTGTGAGAGCATCGCGGATCACGTCGCTCACGGTCGATCCCTCGACATCGGCGACTGTCCGGGCCTGATCGGCCAGAGTGCGATCAATGCGCAGCGTCAGGTTCTTTGTGTCGGTCTGTGTGGTCATCCGATCCTCCCCGTAGCAGGATTGCGGTTGAGCGTAACTGCTCGATGATGAGATATCAAGGTATCTAGGTAGCTGCACATTCGGACGAGCGACGCGGTGGTCGCAGGCGCGGTCGATACAAGGCAAGCTGGGGGCATGACGGACACAGGACGGGTGATCGATCTGTCGGTCGAGGTGATCGGCGACCTCGACACGGTGTGGCGAGCGGTGGCGACGGGGCCGGGGATCTCGGCGTGGTACGTGCCCCACACCGTTGAGGAACGCGCTGGGGGAACGGGCACGGCATCGTTCGGCCCCGAGCCCGAGATGCAGATCGATGGCCGGGTCGCAGTCTGGGAGCCGCCGCACCGGGTGGTGTTCGACGGGGGCGAGGGCGTCGAGGGCCTGTCGTTCGAGTGGATCGTCGAGCCGCATGACGACAACACCTGCACCGTGCGGCTGCACAACGCCGGCTTCGGCGACGACGACCCCCAGTACGACGCCATGATCGACGGCTGGAC
>LXNJ01001922.1_pt1 | contig 11844 bp, 9 predicted proteins | sample 809081 | NCBI WGS metagenome assembly LXNJ01 (sample SAMN04870510, study PRJNA318959) | sponge metagenome | biome: sponge; feature: marine sponge reef; material: water | host: Petrosia ficiformis | place: Greece: Milos, Mediterranean Sea | collected 2013-05-29 | depth 5-7 m
TTCTTGTCCATCTTCCCCGTGGACGTCAGGGGAATGCTGTCCACGAAGAGGATGTCGTCGGGCAACTGCCACTTGGCGAAGCGGCTGGTGCAATGCTCGAGGATCGCATCAGGTGACACCTCGGCCCCGTCGGCGAGGATGATGAGGGCCACGGGACGTTCGTCCCACTTCGGATGGGGTTGCGCGACGACGCATGCCTGGGCGACGCCGTCGAGCGCAACGATGTGGTTCTCGAGGTCCACGGACGAGATCCACTCGCCGCCGCTCTTGACGAGATCCTTCGAGCGGTCGGCGATGATGAGGTATTCCTCGGGATCGACCGTGCCGACGTCCCCCGTGATCAGCCAGTCGCCGTGGAAGCGCTCGGGTCGCGGATCCTGGTAGTAGGCCGAGCAGATCCACGGGCCGCGAATGAGAATCTCGCCGACGGTCTCGCCGTCGTGAGGCAAGCGGTTGAAGTCCTCGTCGAAAATGCCGACCTCGAGACCGGGCATAAGCTGGCCCGCCTTGCCGACGTTCTCCAATTGCTCGTCCAACGACATCGACGAGTGCTTGTGTTTCATGAGCCGGCGGGACAACGTCGCCAGCGGACTGGTCTCCGTGAGACCCCAGCCTTGGATCATCTCCACGCCGAGGGTATCGTGGAACCAGCGGATCAGGGACTTGGGCGGCGCGGAACCACCGCAGGTGAGCCGGGACAGTGACGACAGATCATAGGCGTCCGGGTTCGCCTCGATAACCGCCTTGACGCCCTGCCAGATCGTGGGCACGCCCGCCGACAGCGTCACCTTTTCCCCGGCCATGAGTTCCACCAGTCGCTCGGGATCCATGAACCGGTGGGGCAGCACCTGCTTGCAACCGAGCATCAGCGCGGACCACGGGATGCCCCAGCCCATGGCGTGGAACATCGGCACGACCCCGCACACCGTGTCCGTCGCCGAGAGACCCATGGAGTCGGTCATGCACTGCGCCATGGTGTGCAGGTATTGAGAGCGGTGTTCGTACTCGACGCCCTTGGGATTGCCGGTCGTGCCACTGGTGTAGCAGAGCCCGAGGGGTGCGTTCTCGCTAAGGTCCGGCCATTCGTAGCGCGTGGGTTGGCCCGCGATGAACTCCTCGTAGTCGAAGGCGGGCGCCACGTCGGTCGCCCAGTCCTCGAACCCTTCCTCCACCGCGACCACGATGCGTTCCACGGACGGAATTCGGCCCTTGAGCGATTCCAGGATCGGCAGCGTGTCCGCGTCCGCAATGATCACCCGGTCCTGGGCATGGCCGATGATGTAGGCGAGATCCGCCGGCGACAGACGAATGTTGATGGTATGCAGGACCGCACCCATGCCCGCGGCGGCGTGGTAGGCCTCCAGGTGGCGCGAACCATTCCACATGAAGGTGCCGATGCGGTCGCCTGGCCGGATGCCGTAGTCGTGGAGTGCGTGGGCCAACTGGTGTGCCCTGTCCCGGGTGCTGCCGAGAGACTGGCGACGCGGGCCGCCCTCCGACGCCGTGACAACCTCGACGTCCGGTGCCACCGTGGCGCCGCGGTCGACGAGCCGCGACATCAACAGCGGCGTGTGCTGCATGGCCATGGAAAAACTCCTCGCTGGTGGTTCATTGGGCGTGGCGGCGAAGTCTAACGAATATCAACGCCACCAGAACGGCGAAATTCGCCAGCCCAGTTGGCCAAAACGACCAAATTCGCCGACGCTTCGATTGAACTTTCGCCATCGATATCTTTCAAATCAAGTGGTTGCAGGCAGACTGTGAGAAAACAAATCTTGGCACGTCTCTTGAAAACCGATAGAGAACCCACATTGATGAGAACATCGTGACCAGAATCTCGCGCATCAGTACTCCGAGGGCGACGCTTGCCGCATTCGCTCTGATCGTCTTCGTCATGGCGGGTTTCGGCATGTTCGCCGATGGCGGAGAGAATCCGGCGAGGAGCAACGGGCATGTGGCAAAGCAGTCCGTCGAGCAGCCCGCGAACGAAACATCCCATCATTGCTGGACACCGACAAGCGTCCCGCTCGTCGCCATAGATCGTCGGTTAGAGAACGATCACGATGTCCAGCTTTGATCGAATCCGAAGCCGCTTGGCGCGGGACACGCGCACCGGCTGGTTTGGGGGCGTCTGCGCGGGACTCGGACGAACACTCAATATCGACCCGAAATTTCTGCGCGCCGGCGTCGTCATTCTCGCCGTCCTGTCCCCGAAGATCGTAATCGCGGCGTACCTCGTGGCCTGGATCCTGCTCCCCGCCCAGAACGAGATCGACTACTCGTCATAAGGCAGACGGGCGACAGCAAGGGTCGCCCTACGAGATCAGGAACCCAGCGATCCACCGGGCCAAGACAGCTTCGTCCGTCGGCTCGTCTAACGACTTCATGGCCGGCCCAAAGGCATCGCCCAACTGCTCGCGCCGCTTGCACATCAGGAACCTGGCGTAGTCCGTACTGAACTCGGGATGTCCCTGCAGGGCGAACATATGACCCTCGATCCCAAAGGCGGCGTTCGGGCAGAAGTCGCTCGCCGCAAGTAGCCGGGCACCCCGGGGCAGGGTCTGAACCTGATCCTGGTGGCTCGCCAGGAGGCGAACGTCGCGCAGCCGGGGGCGCATCCAGGGCTGGTCGTCGACGACTTCCCAGGTATGCACGCCGACACCCCAGCCCACTTCCGCCCGGTCTACCACGCCGCCCAGGGCCGCCGCGACCAACTGGTGTCCAAAGCAGATGCCCACCGTCTTGGCCCGGGCGTCGTTCAGCTCGCGAACGAAGTCCTTCAGGCGCACTATCCATGCCTCGTCGTCGTACACACTGGCCCGACTGCCGGTGATCAGGTAGGCGTCGCAGTCGCCAATGCGGTCGGGGTAGCAGCCACGGCGCACATCGAAGAACTCGAACGAAGCACAGGGAAGTGCGTCGCCCAAGGCAAGTGCGAACATCTGTGCATAGTCGCCGAAACGGGCGCGATACTCGGGGTCTACGTGATCGGCCTGGAGAATTCCTAGCCGCACCGCAACGTCTCGACGGGGTGCGAGGCAGCGGCTAGCCCGCTTCTCACTAGACAAGCCGGCTCCTCACTTGAGGCGCCGGGAGACATCGGCCTCAGATGATCTCGAAGTAACGGGCAAGCTGCCAGTCGTTGACATGCCGTTCGTGCTCCCGGGACTCCCAAAGTCTTGTGTTCACATAGTGATCGACGAACAGCTCGCCGAATAGTTCCCTTGCGGCGCGGGACTGGCCAAGTCGTTTGGCGGCATCCCGGAGTGTCGGGGTGAACCGCCACTCGGCCGGAAGGCTGTCTTCCACGTCGTAGGCGTTGCCCGAGACGCCGTCGGGCGGTTCGATCCGTTGTTCGATACCCAGGATCGCCGCCCCGATGCTTGCCGCCGAGACCAGGTACGGGTTGCCGTCGGCACCCCCCACCCGACACTCGATGTGCTGGCTCTTGTCGTCTCCGGGAATGAACCGGAACGCCGCCGTCCGGTTGTCAACACCCCAGGTCGCCGCAGTCGGCGCCCACGCGCCCTTGACGAGGCGGGTGAAACTGTTGACGGTCGGTGCCAGCATCGGCAGGAACTCCGGCACGTATCGAACCAAGCCGCCAAGGGCCCAACGGGCGTGGTCCGGAACGTCCGCGGCGCGCCCCGCGTTCGCGAACACGTTGGCGCCATCCTCGTCGAGCAACGAGAAGTGGTAGTGCCCGCTTTGCCCCGGATAGTCCATGGACCACTTGGCCATGAATGTCGCCATCGCGCCTCGCTTCGCGAAGAAGGCCTTCGAGAAGGTCTTGAACAGCGTTGCGCGGTCGGCCGCCTCCATGCCCGAGGACACCGCCAACGCGGCCTCCCAAACACCCGGTCCCGTTTCGCAGTGCAGTCCCTCCAACGGCATGCGGAAGTCGGCGCAGTAGTCCATGAGAGCCTGGAACATCTCCGAGTTGCTCGCCGCGCGCAGCACCGAGTAACCGAAGTTGCCCGGTGTCAGCGGCTGAAGATCGCGGAATCCCTTGTCGCGCACACTGTCGGGATCCTCGTCGAAGACGAACAGCTCGTACTCGAAACCGGCCTTCGCGACGAGTCCGGCATCGTTCGCGCGGCTCAAGACCCGGCGCAACAGCGTACGCGGACACACCCCGTGGTCGCCGTCATCGTCCGCCGCGAACTCGCCGATGAAATAGGGTGCGCCGGACTCGGGCAACGCTCGTTCGCTCGCGACGAGCAAACGATAGCGGGCATCGGGAAAGCCGCTGTGCCAACCCGTCACGGCACCGCCGTCGTAGAGCTGATCGTCGACGTCCCAGCCGAATACGCAGTCGCAGAAACCCCCGCCCTTCACAAACAAGCTCTTGAGCTTGTCGAAGCCCACGAACTTGCCGCGCAGCACCCCGTCGATGTCCGCCAGACCGAGCATGGCCTGACGCGCGCCGCGGGATTCGTACTCAGCGATCTTGGTGTCGATTTGAGGGTCCACTATTCGCACTCACCCTGTGGATAACTTTTGGGATAACTTCTCCCATGCGGTGCCGCCAGCGCCGTCGGGAATCGCCAAGACCCGACCGTTTCTGCCAAGCTACGTTAAATAGTCCTTTATTTTCAACGATTTAAATATCTATTTCTCATCGGCGCCAAACGAGGTCGAAGTAATGAGGTCATGACATTGCCCTTCGTCCGCATGTGCATAACGACTCGACCACTAGGTTAGTGAGCGCTAACAACGCAGCCCAATTATTTCGGTTCAATGAAGGAAATTGAACATCCGGCGACGGTACCGTTTGGCGACATCGGAACCCTTCCCCATGAGCGTCATGATGCGGATCATCGTCAGGCGTCCGACGTCCTCGCGGTAGGTCCGGTCCCGTCTTAGGATCACCATCGCCTCCTCCAGCGCTTCCTCGTAGCGACGTTCCGAAGTAAGCAGCACGGCCGTCCGGTAACGGGCGTCGAGGTCCTCGCCATTGGCCTCGGTTTCCGCTAGCGCATCACGAAGACTGCCCATGCCAGCCGCCTCCTCGAGGATCTCCAATCGGGTTGCCGGCCGTTCGCGTTCTTCGGTGTCTTCCGGAATGGTCCCGAGCACGGTGCGACCGCCATCGACGTCGCCTTTGAGCAGCAGGACGTCGGCCCATTCCACCTTGAATCCCGTGTTGTTCGGCTCGGCGGCGATCGCTTCCTTCAAGATCGCAAGGGCCCCGTTGTAATCCTCCATTTCGAGATGCTGGTTCAATTGGACCCTGATTGCTTCCGCAGGCGATTGCGTCAAGCGGTCGATGAGTTGACGCAGGACGTTTTCACCCTGGGGACCTTCCATCTGCTCGGCAAGCTGACCGTCCTTGACCACCCGAATGCTGGGAATGCCCTGCACCCGCAACTGCTGGGCCAGGGTCTGATCCTTCGCGATGTCCGACAACGCTAATGCGAATTTGCCCTGGTACTGGCGTGCCAGGCGTTCAAGTGCGGCCTTGGTTTCCGCCGCGGGCGCCACCTGCTCCGTCCAGAACAACAGCACGACGGGAATCTGTCGGGATCGTTCGACGACATCGGCCTGAAACGACGGGAGTTCGACTTCGAAGATCGACGGGTTGTCCATGAAAGACCTGGCGGGTAGACGCGTCGACCGATTCTAGCAGCCCACCCGACTTTGCGGCGTCAGCCGCCAAGTCGCACGGGGTGATAGGGCGGCTTGGGTTGGGGCAAAACGGCGTGCCGCGAGGCCACGGCCGTTGTAGAACGCGTAGCGGACGGGCTTGTCCCGTCCCGCGCTCATTGTCGCGAAGGCTTAGAAACCCGTGCGGTCATCGCCCCCGGACGCACTTCGCGTACAAGTCGCCGAGGGCCGCCTTGGGATCGTAGCGTTGTTTGAGCGCCCGGTAGGCCTCGCCACCGTAGATGCGGTGGAACTCGGCTTCCTCGTAGAACGACGACGAATACAGCGACTTGATGCCTCCTAAGTCGTTGACGGCTCGCTCAACGATGCGGTTGAAATGGCCCTGCGGATAGCCGATGCGAAAGCGCAGCGTGTCCCAGAACCCGAAGTTCACGTAACGGTCGGCCGGTGCGGGGAACAACGGCGACGAGTTACCCGAGCGGTTCCGAACCGGACAAATCCAAACCGGCAGGATGCCGATCTCGCGCATGAACAGATCGAGGAAATCCGGTGCCGTCGCCAGGGGCAGGTCGACGTCCTGGATGATCGATTCCCGGCGATAGCCACCGAGCCGTTCCGCGGTCTCCAAGAGCCGCCAACGACTGTTCCAGCGCATGACGCGCTGGTAGAACCGGGATCCCAAGCGTTCGCGCCCGAGCAGGCGGCGTATCCAGGGCTGCTGGGCACCCAGGTTCTTGGAGCACCAGAACCAGTCGGTGTCCCAGCGCCAAATGTAGTCGCGGGCCGTGAGGAAGTCCTTGTCACGCACCCGCAGCGATTGGTAGTAGATCTCCTCGAACGTGTAGTCGCTCACTTCCCGTACGTTATCGACAAACCGTCCGCTAGTGAGTACGAGATCGTCGGCGGCGAACGCGACGCCATCGAGGAAGTCGATGTCGGCGTCGTCGTAGGCCGCATCGAGGGCGGCGAAGAACTCGTTGCGGTCGTTGAAGCGTCGGTGGCGAATCTCGACGTAGTCCTTCACCGGCAGGGTCTCGATGCGCAATCGCGTCGCATAGCCCAAGGTGGCGTAGCTGTTCGGCATGCCGGCGAAAAGGTCCGCATGGTCGTTGTCCGGCGTAGCGGTGACGATCCGCCCGTCGGGAAGCGCCACGTCCATTTCGACTACGGTTTCGTGGACCAGTCCGTGGCGGAACGACGTCGCCTCGATGCCGATCCCCGCCACGGCACCACCCACGGTGATGGACTTGAGTTGCGGAACCACCCGGGGCATGACGCCGTGGGGCAAAGTCGCGTCCACGAGAGCGTCGTAGGGAATCATGCCTTCGACATCGACCCAACCGGCGTCGACATCGATGTCGAGTACGTGAACCAGTTCGCCGGCCGGTAGCCCGCGGTCCTTGACGGCCCGGTCGCGGAACAGGTTGGACATTGGTTTGTCCAGCGTCCTTTCCGTCCCATCCTGCGTGCAGGCCCGGGCCACGGCATCCGCGAATGCCCGGGCTCGGCGATTGTGATCTGCGGCGGCGAACGATTCCTCGGTGGCCGCCTGCATCATCCCGCCGCCCGGGGCGCCGAAGGCTCTTCAGCCGAGGGGCGCGATTCCTCGTAGAGGTGTTCCAGCGTCATCGGATACGACTCGGTATCGACGTTGCCTTTGCTGAACAGCACCTGGAAGAGATTGGTTTGGGTCTTGCTCGACCGGAACATCTCCGCGCAGCCGATCAGGTAGGTACGCCAGATGCGCAGGAACCGGTCGTCGAAGCGGTCGGGATCCATGGCGCGGATCGCTTCCCAGTTGGCGTCGAACTTCTCGGTCCAGGCATCCAGCGTCAGCGCGTAGTGCCGGCGCAGGTTCTCGACATCGAGAATCTCGAGTCCCTCGGCTTCCATGGCGTCCAGCGCCTTCGAGAGGCTCGGAATCCATGCTCCGGGGAAAATGTACTTGCGGATGAAGAAGTCGGTTTCGCGGTCTCCGACATGGCCGATGAAGTGAATGAGTCCCAGTCCGCCGGGTTTCAGCGCCTTGGCGTGAGCGCGGATGACCTCGCGCAGTTGATGTCGGCCCGCATGTTCGAGGACGCCGATGGAGACCACCTTGTCGTACACGCCGAATCCTTCGCGCACGTCCGCCTCGTGAATGGTGAGTTGGTCGTTAAGACCCTTGGCCGCGATCTTCGCCTTCACCCAGTCCGCCTGCTCGGTCGTCGTGTTGACACCCGTGACCTGAGCGCCGTGCTGCTCGGCGGCGTAGAACATGAAGCCACCGAAACCGCAGCCCATGTCGATGACGCGCTCGCCGGCGGTAAGCTGAACCTTGCGGGCGACGTGCTCCATCTTCGCGATCTGCGCCTCGACGATGCTCTTATCCCGGTCCTGGTAGTAGGCGCAGGTGTACATGAGGTAGGGATCGTCCAGCATCTTCGAGTAGAACTCGGCGCCGAGCCCGTAGTGGAAGCGGGCGTTTTCCTTGGGTCTGGCGTTGGGGCGGTTGTTGAACCTAAGCCCGTGCCAGCGATTGCGTATGGCCACGAGGAGCCCCGCCGATCGATCGAAGCCCGATGAGAACCCGATCGCAATGACCTTGCGAAGATCGCCCTCGATGTCGATCTGGCCATCGAAATAGGACTCGAGGAAGCCGAGATGACCAAAAAGCACGGTCTGCAGGGCGGCACGCGTGGACTTGATACGAAAGGTCACTTCCGGTTCGCCACGTCCGCCGGTGATTTCCATGCCGTTGGGAAATACCGCCCGGAACGGCAACGGCGTGGCGGCGCCGATGCGTTCCACCACGTCGCGCACCAAGCGGCTCGCGAATGCCTTGATCATTTCTGTTCCACGCCCTGCGTCTTGTTCGTAGAGTTTGTCGGATTCGTCGCGCGCGTCAAGGCGGGCCCTGCGGGCGCATTGAAAGTTTCGCTCACGCGGAACTCTTGCGGCGTCGGGTGCAACGTCATTGAAGGCGACGCGGCATCTGTACCGTCGTTTCGTCTTCCTCGGCAACCGGAGCGCTCGGCAGGTTCTCGAAGGCGATCCGGATGTTCTCGGCCCACTCCCGATGCAGGCTGAGCAGGTATTCGTCGTCCTCGTCGAGCAGGTGACGGGTACCGCGGGAAAACGTGTCGGCGCGGTAGACGTGGTACTCCACGGGCGGGCCGACCGTGGCGTTGCTGCGAATCGTCGAGTCCATGGACACCAGCGCGCACTTCAACGCCGCATCCAACGTCGTACGACGGTTAATGATCCGGTCGAGGATCGGCTTGCCGTACTTGACCTCGCCGATCTGCAGGAACGGCGTCGAGATCGATGCGCGGACGAAGTTCCCCTCGGGATAGATATGCTCAATGCCGGGCCGGTCGCCGCGGATCTGGCCACCGAGGATGAACGAGGCTTCCGGGACGAACTCCTCGCTGCCGGCACCCGGCCGAACGCCGCGGTGCTTCTCCTGCACCTCCGTACTGATTCCCCCCACGTACTCCGCGGCGGCCTGTAGGTCCTCCACGTTCAACAGGTTGGAGCGCGCCGACGAGCGGATGTCACGCCGGATTCGAGTCACCACGCCCTGGCTGGTCGCCAGGTTGCCGGACGACAGCAAGGTCAGCGTCCGCTCGCCGTCCCCGCCGAAGCGGTGCATCTTGCTGTAGGTGCTGATGTGATCCGCCCCGGCATTGGTGCGCGAGTCCGAGGCGAACACCAAGCCCTCGTCGACACGTATCGCCAGGCAATAGGTCATCTCCGTTCTGTTTACTTCACCCGCCCTCGTGTCGTCAACGTCTTCGCCAGACGGGGCCGCACCCCCACTATGGATGCTGGGCGGAATTCGGTGGGAATCCGTGTGCTATGGTGGCCTCGGATGAGGCGCCTTCCCACGAATCTCCTCGCCGAACTACGCACGGACATCGTTTCCGCGAAGTCATTGCCGGCGTTGACGGCGGGATTCACCACGGGGTTGGGGCTGCTCGTCGCGCAGGTGGCATTCGCCACGTTCATCTTCTCCGGCCCGCTTGCGCCGTATTCCTCCCAAGGTGTTGGGCTGGTGCTGTTCGGCAACTTCGCCGGCTGCCTGGTCGTGGCATTGACGGGCGGTTACCGCGGCGCGGTCGCCGGGTTGTCCCCGGCGCTGGTGATCGTGATGGCGTTGATCGCGTCCACGATGGTCGGCGAAGGTGTTGGGCTGTTCGTCAACACCGCCGTCACCCTGATTCTCGGCGCGGTAATCGCCGGCGCGTGCTGTCTCCTGATCGGCCACTTCGGCCTCGCCAACCTGGTGCGCTTCATTCCGTATCCCGTGGCGGCCGGGTTCGTGGGGGGCATCGGGGCCGTGGTATGCCTCTCGGCCGTTTCCATGATGAGCATCGAACTGACCTGGCGAACGTTGCCGGCCCTTCTGGAACCCAGCGCGCTGTGGAAATGGTGTCCCGGCGTGCTGTTCGGCCTCGCGCTCTACGCCGCACTGAAGCGCTGGGGCAGCACGCTCATCCTCCCGGTGAGCGTTGCCCTCGCCGTCGCCGCGTGCCACCTCGTCCTGGCGGTTCTCGGCATCGCCGGTGACGAAGCCCGCGCAGCCGGATTGCTGTTCACCAGCACAGCCAACGGGACTTTGTGGCCACCGATATTCCCCAGCGACCTGGTGCACGTGGATTGGAACGCCATCTCCTCACAAACCCTGAATCTGCTGATCCTGGTGCTGGTCGCAATGATCGCCGTCGTCCTGAACGTCGCCGGGCTCGAAGTCGCGGCGAACGAGGAACTGGGCTGGGACCGCGAATTCCAGGCGAGCGGCTTCGCCAGCGTCGTTTCGGGCCTTGGCGGCGGCACCACGACGACGCTGATCGTGCCCGCGTCCGTGCGCAGCAAGCTATTCGGGGCCGCAACGCGATTGACGGGCGTGGTCGCGGCTCTCGTCGTCGGCGGTGCCCTGTTCCTCGGCGACAAGATGCTGGAACTGGTCCCCGTGCCGTTGATCGGGGGAATACTGATCTTCGCCGGACTCGGCATGTTGGAGGAGGGCTTCATACGCAGCCGCAAACGCCTGCCCTGGACGGAATACGCCATCATCGTGGTGATTTCCCTGTCGATCATCTCGTTCGGGTTGTTGGAGGGCGTGGGTGCCGGAATGCTGGCGATGCTCGTGTTCTTCGCCGTTCGCCTAAGCCGTGTGGATCCTATCGCGATGCGCTTCACAGTGCGGGAACGGCAAAGCAGCAGGGCCCGGTCGGCCCCCGAGCGAGCGATCCTGCTCAACGAAGGCGAGCGGGTTCGCGGTTACGCGCTGCGTGGCTACATCTTCTTCGGCAGCGTCGGCGCCCTCATCGATCAACTCCGTCTTGCCCTCGACACCAAGACGCCACCGGCCTGCCTGGTCCTGGACTTCAAGGCCGTGACCGGGTTCGACTTTTCGGCCGTCAATGGCCTGTCGCGGTTTCTGCAAACCACGCAGTCGTCAGGGGTTCAGGTGGTCCTCAGCGCGCCGTCCGATCGCTTGACCACAGGACTGGAACACAATCTTGCACCGGCTCCCTTCGCCAAGCTGGTCATGGAGCCAAACGAGGATCGCGCCCTCGAACACTGCGAGGAAGTCGTCCTGGCGACTTGGCGGGCGGAAGCCGAAGAGTCGGACGAGCGGCGGTCTTCGCTCCTCGAACGTACCGCGGAAGATCTCGAGCGGCACCTGGAGCGGCAGATTCAGTTCGAGGATCTGCTGGAAGACCTCAGACTGTGGATGAATCCCCATAGCTACCTGCCGGGGGAGAGGGTCGCTGGGCCGGCGATCACCGGACAGGGATTGCAGTTCCTGGTCTCCGGGCGCGCAACCGAGCAGGACGACACGGGTACCCGCCTGCTCCAGTACGCACCCGGCGATGCGATCTGGTCCAAGGCGCCGGACGCCGGGACGAACGCCGTGGTCGCGGACGAGGCATGCAAGACCCTGTCGCTTGCGCCCAACGACCGCCGTTGGCTGGAGGAAAACCGACCCGAGCTAGCGCTTCGACTGTACCGGTATCTCCTGGCGGACCGTCTCGAGGCACCAGACGACCGAGCTGCCGGCCCCTAGCCCGCCGCAAGCCACGCGCCGCAAGCTGTAAATAGTGTCTGTCCCGGGCGACTCGTCGCGCCAATCGCCCGATACGTGAAGGTAGACCTCGCACCGGTGTATCGCGTGGCGTAGGAAGCGACTTCTCGGTCCTTACAGCCACCCCAACGCCAAGGTCGCGATGCCGAGCACGAGGAAGAAAC
>LXNJ01001923.1_pt1 | contig 11844 bp, 12 predicted proteins | sample 809081 | NCBI WGS metagenome assembly LXNJ01 (sample SAMN04870510, study PRJNA318959) | sponge metagenome | biome: sponge; feature: marine sponge reef; material: water | host: Petrosia ficiformis | place: Greece: Milos, Mediterranean Sea | collected 2013-05-29 | depth 5-7 m
GCCTGGAGCCGCACCATGGCCACGGTGATGGGCTGGCCGCCGGCGTTGGTCATGCCGCAGGCCAGTCCCACGGGGGCGCCGGCCTTGCCCGTACGCTTTTTCCAGCGGCTCGCCGCGACCAGCCGTTTGAGCGTGCCGGCCAGGTTCACGTCCAGCGGCCGCAGCCCCGGACGCAGCACCTCGCCGCGCTTGAGCAGGTTCTTGAGCCGAAGCTCCGCCGGGTCCATGCCCAGGGCGGCGGCGATCATGTTCATCTGGCTTTCGCCGGCGAAGATGGACTGGGGCCCGCCGATGGAGCGGAAGGAACCGGCGCCGCCGCTGTGGGTGTAGACCGCGTAGGCGTCGGTATGGATGTGCGGGATGTTGTACGGCCCGAGGATCCGGGTGGCGGCGCGGCCCGCCACCTGGGGCCCGTTGTCCATGTAGGCGCCGGTATCGAGATAGATCTCCGCCTCCCGCGCCATCAGCGTACCGTCCTGCTTGACGCCGGTCTTCAGGCGTATCTTCGCGCTGTGCCGCCGCACCGTGAGCATGGCCTCCGGCACCGACAGGCACACCCGCACCGGACGTCCCACCTTGCGCGAGGCCGCCACCACCAGCGGCTCGATCTTGGCGTAGGACTTGCCCCCGAAGCCGCCGCCCAGGTAGGGCACGTTCAGGCTCACCTTGCTGGCGGGAAACCCGAAGATGCGCGCCAGGTCGGCCTGGACCAGGAACGGGTGCTGCGCCGAAGACCACAGGGTGATGCCGTCCCTCCGGTAGTCCGCGATGACGCCGTGGGGCTCCATCGTGTAGTGGTAGATCATCGGGAAGGTGAAGTGGTGTTCGAAGACGTGGTCCGACCGCGCGAAGCCCTCCGTCGCGTCGCCGCGTCTCACCTGCTCGTGCCCGCAGATGTTGCCGCTCCGGTCCTCGTGCACCAGCGGCGCGTCCGCGGCCAGCGCTTCGTCAAGCCCGACCGCGGACGGCACCTCCCGGTAGACCACGTTGACGGCGGCCGCCGCCTGCTCGGCCGTCAGCGGATCCTCGGCCACTACCACCGCTACGGGCTCCCCCGCGTAACGGGCCCGTTCCAGCGCGATGAGCGGGCGACCGGCGTAGTGTGGATCCAGGTCGGCCACGTCCCGGCCCGTCAGCACGCCGGCCACGCCGGGCAGGCTCTCGGCCGCCGTGGTGTCGATGTCTTCGATGAGGGCGTGGGGATGGTGGCTGCGCAGCACATGTCCGTACAGCATGCCGGGAATCTCCAGGTCCCCGGTGTACTTGGCCCGGCCGGTGACCTTGTCGACGCCGTCGACCCGGCGGGTGTTGGCGCCGACGTATTTCAACTGAGGTTTTGCCATGATGATGCCTTTGAGCCGAGTCCCCGGCCGGATCCGGTGACTCGGTCCGTTACCGTTCGAAACACGTTGCGCGGGCTGGTGGAGGAGGGGAGAGACATCGGCGTGTCTCGGACCCGAGGCCCTCAGAAACCGTACAGCGCCCGAGGATTGTCATCCAGGATCTTGGCTACCGACGCGGGACTGACCTTGCCGTCGTCCTTGAGCTTTTCCAGTGCCACGATCTCGCTAGAGGTGTCGTTATGGCCGTAGTCGGTGCCGATGATGATGTTGTCGTCACCGGTGTATTCCAGCACATAGTCCAGGTCGTCGTCGGTCTGGCAGGCGACGAAGATGCGGCTGTCGCGGAGAAGGTTGCGGGACAGCTCGATGCCGCGCTTCTGCCGGAAGCGCTTGGCGAGGTCGTGGAACACATAGGGGACCCACTGTGCGCTGACTTCGATGAAGCCGATGCGCAACCTCGGGAACCGCTCCGGAACGCGGTCCCAGATCACCGAGTGGAACGAGCCCACCACCGCGAGCTTGAACTTGTTGAAACCGGGTTCGTCGAAGAAGAGGTCGTGCTGGGTGAAGCTGCCGGTGGCCGAGTGCACGCACAGGGGTATGTCGGCGTCGCTCAGGGCCTCGTAGAGCGGAGTGAAGTAGGGGTCGCTCAGTCGCCGGTCGCCGATGAGGCCGGGGACGTAGACGCCGCAGGCGCCGTGCCGGAGCACGAACTCCAGCTCCTTCAGCGCCTCGTCCATGCTCCGCAACGGCAGGATCGCGGCCCACCGCAGGCGGTCTTGCCCCGCCTTCCAGATGTCGCACAGCCAGCGGTTGTAGCTCTTGAACAGCGCCATCTCCACCTCGGGCTTGTCGGTGACGGGCCGCAGGAAGATGGTGGGGTAGAGTACCTGCATGGCCACGCCCATCTGGTCCATGTGCCGCAGGCGCGAGGTGATGTCCGACATCTCGCGGGATTCCTCGGGCGTGTCCTCTCCCACGTTGTCCGACTTGGCGAAAAGCCTGCCGTCCACCAGCCAGTACTCGCCGCTCTCGCCGGCGTCGTTGGTGGACGTCACGATCTGGGGGCGGTATGCCTTCTCCGCTCCCTCCATGTATTCCCAGGTCCGGTTGTTCTCCAGCACGTGTGCGTCTGCGTCGATGACCGCCATGACATGACCTCCAGTGAAATGTCGGTTTAACTCAGCAATCTAAACGACTATAGGAGTCGCATCAACTCGTGGAGTCCGCCGATGCGGACGGCAGCGTCGTGGTCCGCGTCGCCGCGGCGGTCCAGCAGCACCGGCCGGACGCCGGCGTTCAGCGCTCCCTCGACGTCGGTTTCGGGGCTGTCGCCCACGTGCATGGCTTCGTCCGCGGTGATGCCGTGGCGCTCCAGCGCCAGATGGAAGATTCCCGCGTCGGGCTTGGCGAATCCCGCGCTGCTCGAGATGAACACTGAGTCGAAGTAGTCCGCAATGCCCAGTCCGCGGATGATGTCGAGCACCCGCGAGTCGAAGTTCGAGATCATCGCCAGGATCAGGCCGCGGCTCCTGAGCGCGTCCAGGGTCGTCCGCGCATCGTCGTAGAGCTCCCAGGAGTCGGCGCGGGCGAAATAGGCGAACAGCTCGGCGAAGTAGTCATCGAAACGGGGAAAGGGGCCGGCGGGCTCGAAGACGCGCCGCACGACGTCGTGCCACCAGGCTCGTTCCAGCGCCCGCAGCCCCGGGCCCTCGGATCCGGGAAAGGCCATGGCCGGGGCGGTGGCGAAACAGTGGCGAAAGCGCCTCGAGACTTCTTCGAAGGGGACGTCCTTGCCGTACCGTTGCGCCATCTCCGCGTAGGTGACGGCTACGGGTTTGACGGATTCGAACAGGGTTCCGGCGGCGTCGAGGAAGACCGCCTTGGGTTTTGTGACGGGTCCGGGAAGTGTCACTTTCGCGTATTTTCCGAGTATTCGCTATACTGAAAGGGATGGCTCGACTGCATTATGACCCCATGGAGCAGGCTTTGTCCAGCGGCGCACGAGCTTCGGCGGAAAAGGGATACCCCAGTCCGGGCACATCGAACACCGGCGCTGGCACCCCGGCATCATTGGCGGACGAACTGCGGGCGGCGGAGGAAGCGGCCCGCGCGGCAGGTGACATCATCGCTCGGCTCTACCGGGGAGAGTACCGGGTCCGGGAAAAATCCCGCGGAAACCCGGTCACCACGGCCGATCTCATGGCCAACAAGGCCATCCGCGGAATTATCGAGGCGCGATTCCCCGACGACGCGTGGCTCTCGGAGGAAGACGCCGACGATTCCGGCAGGCTCGACCGGAGCCGCGTGTGGATCGTGGACCCGCTGGACGGTACCCGGGAGTTCATCAAGGGGGTCCCGGAGTTCTGCGTCTCCATCGGGCTTGCCGTGAACGGGTCGCCGGTGCTGGGGGTCATCTATCACCCGCTTCGTACGGAGCTGTTCGACGCGGTCAGGGGGGGCGGCGCCCGGCTGAACGGCAAGCCCCTGCAGGTCAGCCGTCCCGCGGACGACCAGCCTCCGCGTCTCCTCATCAGCCGCTCCGAACCACGCCGGCGCCTGGCGGAGCTGGCCCGGGAGTTTGCGCTCGAGCCCATGGGCAGCATCGCCTACCGGCTGGCATCGGTGGGCCGCGGGTACGCGGACGCGACCCTGACTTTCCGCCGGGTCAAGGAATGGGACGTGTGCGCCGGCATCGTCATGGTCGAGGAAGCCGGCGGCCGCACCATGACGGCTCCCGGGGAGCCGGCGATCTTCAACCAGCGGGAGCCCGTGCTCCAGCAGCTCCTGGCCGGGAGCGAGGCCTCCAACGCGAGGATTCAGACTCTGCTGGCCCGGCTGCCGGACTGACGCTGTCGGGGGTGGCATGGCGGACTGCGCCTACTGCGGGGACCGGGCCGGAATCTGGGCCCGGATCTGCAAGGACTGCCGGCAACTGGAGGAGAAGGCCGCGTCCTACGGCGGTCAGGTGGGCTTCAGCGAGCTGCTGGACCGGCTGGAAGAGACCGGAGTCCACCCAGAGAAGATCATCCGGTTCCTGAAAGCCAATCCCGACGGCGGCGGCAGCGTGCGGGATCGTCTGACCGCGGACATGACCAACGAGTTGCTGAAGGTCATGGGAATCAACGAGCGGCAGACCCCGGACGACGTAGAGCGTATCCGCAAGAGCGGCGAGAAGATCCCCAAGTCCGACTGACGTCCGGTCGCGCGTCCCCACTTCATGGAGTTGACCCTTTACGCATCCGCGCTGTTCCTGGTCGCGTACCTCGTGGCGTTGACGGTGCGCCGTCTCCGTTTCAGGCGGGATCGGGCGCGCATGATCGGGGAGGCGCGTTCCGGCGGCAAGGTCGTGGCCGGGGTGGATGAGATCCCGGCCGGAACCGTCAAGAAGTTCTGGTTGATCTGCGGCAAGTACCGGATCGACTGCTTCGTGGTAAACCACCGCGGACAGTTTCGTGCCTACATCAACAGTTGCCGGCACATGGTGACGCCGCTGGATTTCGTCCGCTACCAGTTCTTCACCGAGGACGGCAGCCACCTGGTGTGCGCCACTCACGGCGCCCTCTACGAGCCCGACACCGGCCTGTGCGTGGACGGCCCGTGCGAGGGGCTTTCGTTGCATGCGCTCCCCGTGGTTGTGGACCGGGCCGAGATCATTGTAGGTTGTCCGTCGGGGGACTTGTCCTTCCTGCGGGAGATGGCGGACTAGCAGAAGCGGACGGACGGAACACTCCATGGCAAGACGTCCGACAGGCAGGCGGATCGGCCGCAGGGAAGATTTTCCCGACGGCACGAGCCGGAAATTCACGCTCCGATGCCGCGGCCAGAGCCTCGAAGGTTTCGTTTTCGGGTTCAACGGCGAGCTGTTCGCATACCTGAACCGTTGCCGGCACATTCCCCTCCCCATGGATTGGTTGGACAACCAGTTCTTTTCGGTGGATGAGAAGTACGTGGTGTGCGCCAACCACGGAGCCCTCTACGAGCCCACCACCGGCGAGTGTGTCTGGGGCCCGTGCGCCGGGGCGTGGCTCAAGAAGGTGCCCCTCAAGGTCGAGGAAGGCACGGTGCGGGCGTTCTGCCCCGACGACTGACTGATTGGAGGTGACCGGAGAGTGGCTGACTGTCTGTTCTGCGGCATCGCAAGCGGAGAGATCCCCGGAGACATCGTCTACCGTGACGAATCGGTGCTCGCCTTCCGGGATATCGACCCCAAGGCGCCCGTGCATCTCCTGATCATTCCCGGGAAACACATTGACGGCGTGGACAAGCTGGAAGCGGAGGACGAGGAGACCATCGGGCACGCCATGTCGGTTGCGCGCCGGCTTGCCGCGGAGCACGGCGTTTCCGAGAGCGGGTTCCGGATCGTCGTGAATACCGGGCCGGATGCGGCTCAGAGCGTCCGCCACATACATCTGCACCTCCTTGGAGGCCGGGCACTGGACTGGCCCCCGGGGTGAGGGAAAGGAAAGGACAAGCGAGGACATGATCAACGCGACGCAGCTTCGGACGGGAATGATCATCATCTATGACGAGGACCTGTACCGGGTCACCACGGTCAAGCATCTCACTCCCGGAAAGGGCCATGGCTTCATGCAGACGAAGCTCAGGAACCTGCGGACAGGAGTGGGCACCGAGCACAAGTTCCGTTCCGACGACAGGGTCGACCGGGCAACCCTGGAGAGCCACGAAATGCAGTACCTCTACGCCGAGGACGACCGTCACACGTTCATGGATACCGAGAGCTACGAGCAGACGGAGCTTTCGTCCGACGACGTGGGGGATATCCTGCCGTACCTCCTGCCCAACCAGGTGGTGGTCGTGGAGCTGTTCGACGGCAGCCCGGTGGGGGTCAGTCTTGCCTCGGCGGTGGAGTTGGAGGTGGTGGAGACCGAACCGGTCATGAAGGGCGCCACCGCCTCGGCCTCTTACAAACCGGCCAGGCTGGAAACCGGCGTGACGGTCCAGGTGCCTCCGTTCATCCAGATCGGTGACCGGATTCGGGTGGATCCGTCAGAAGGAAAATATATCGAGCGGGCGAAGTAGCCTCGACGGCTTCCCAGACGTGGGCGACGGTGGTTTCGAGCTCCTCGAGGGTACCGTCGTTCTCGATGACGAAGTCCGCGAGCCGCCGTTTCTCCGCCAGTGACATTTGCGCTTTCAGATGCCGTTGGATATCGGAGTCGTCAAGCCCGTCCCGCATACGCAACCGTTGCTCCTGGATGTCGCGCCGGCACGCCACGAGCAGCACCGGACGAAGCCAGTAGTGGATTTTCGCTTCGAAGAGGAGCGGCGCGTCGTAGATGACGAAATCGCGTTCGCGGGAACGTTCGACGATGCGTTGCCGCGCCAACGCGCGAATGCGGGGATGAGTGATGGCTTCCAGCCGTTTGCGCTTCGGCGGGTCCTGGAAGATGACGCGGCGGAGATACGAACGGTCGAGGGTCTGATCTTCCCTCAGAGACTCCGGACCGAAGAGATCGACGATCTCCCGCCATGCGTCCCGTCCGGGCTCGACGATCTCGCGCGCCAGCCGGTCGGCGTCGACGATGGCGGCCCGGTCGCTCAGGATGGCCGATACCGTGCTCTTTCCCGTGGCGATGCCCCCGGTCAATCCAAGGACCCTGGCCATGTCAAACCTCGAGGGAGCAACCTGTCTGGGGCATCATGGCCTATTCTCGTAGCAAGTCCCGGGTGGCGCATCAACCGGGCCCCGGCCGGGACCAGGCGGGAACGGAGCGGATGAACATCATGCAGTTGCCACTGCTGGACTTGAAGGCCCAGTACGACAGCATCCGGCAAGAGGTCGAGGAAGCGTTGCTCAGGGTGTGCGCTTCGCAGCGGTTCATCCTGGGGCCGGAGGTGGCGGAGCTGGAGCGGGAAATCGCCGCCTGCACCGAGACGCGTTTCGCCATCGGAGTCTCGTCCGGCACCGATGCCTTGCTGGTGTCCTTGATGGCCCTGGACATCGGCCCGGGCGATGAGGTGATCACCACCGCGTACTCGTTCTTCGCCACCGCCGGCGTCATCGCCCGGCTGGGTGCGCGGCCGGTTTTCGTGGACATCGAGCCGGATACCTTCAACATGGATCCGGTGGCGGTGGCGGCGCGCATGACGCCGCGTACCCGGGCCATCATGCCCGTTCATCTCTTCGGCCGTTGCATGGAGCTCGACTCCATCCTGGAACTGGCCCGGGAGGCGGGGGCGGCGGTGGTGGAAGACGCGGCACAGTCGTTCGGGGCCGCCGACGGCCGGGGCAGGGCGGCGGGCAGCATCGGCGCCGTGGGCTGCTTCTCCTTTTATCCCAGCAAGAATCTGGGAGCGTTCGGCGACGGCGGCATGGTGGTCACCGACGACGAGGAACTGGCGGGACGTATCCGCATGCTCCGGACCCATGGTGAAGCGCCCAAGTACCATCATCGGCTGGTGGGCGGGAACTTCCGGCTGGACAGCCTGCAGGCCGCGGTCCTGCGGGTCAAGCTCAGGCATGTCGCCGAGTGGACGCAAGCCCGGCGCGGAGCCGCGCAACGGTACCGGGAACTCCTCGCGGAGGCGGCATCGGCGGAACACCTCGTCCTTCCAGCCGACTGTCCGGGTCACGTCTACAACCAGTTCGTGATCCGCTCGCCGGAACGGGACCGCCTCCGTGCCTACCTGGGAGACAGGGGCGTGGCTACGGAGGTCTACTACCCGTCGCCGTTGCACCTGCAGGAATGTTTCGGTTCCCTTAGCTACCGCGAAGGGGACTTCCCGCAGGCGGAGGCGGCGGCTGTGTGCTCGCTGGCCTTGCCCATATATCCCGAGCTCACGTTGCCCCAACAGCAGTATGTTTGCGGGCAGATCCACGGCTTCGGCGGAAGTTGACCCATGCGGCTTCCGGCGTGCCGCGACCTGGGCACAAGATGAGTCCTTTGTGCTATAGTCCCGGCATGGCCTACCGGAGCCTTGCCGACCTATTCCTGTCGCAGGCGGATGCGCAACGGGACCGCGTCCTGTACCGCTTCTGGCGCAATGGCGGGTGGCGCGACCAGACCTGGGCGGAGGCCGCGGTGGAGGTCGAGAGCCTCGCCCTGGGGCTGGTGGCCGCGGGAGTGAAGAAGGGCGATCGGGTTGCCCTTTATGCGGCCAATCGCGTGGAGTGGTGCCTCCTGGACTGGGCGAACATCTGCATCGGGGCGCTGACGGTCCCCCTCTACCCTTCCAGCACGCCGGCCCAGGTCCAGTACGTCGTTCAGCACTCCGAGGCCGCGGTACTGGTGGTGGATTCCCAGGCCGCGCTGGAAAGGCTCGATCTTTCCGCCCCGGCGTTGGCATCGGTGAAGACCACGGTGCTGCTCGATCCGAAGGACGCCCCGGCGGAGCCTGAAGCGGCGCCCCGCGTGATTTCCCTGGAACGCTTGAAAGCCATGGGGCGGGAGTACGGCGGTGAGCATCCGGGGGCCTTCCGCGAGTCCGCCGAGGCGCTGGCGCCCGAGGACGACCTCACCATCATCTACACCTCCGGCACCACGGGCGAGCCCAAGGGTGTCCTCACCACCCACGGCCACTACCTCTTCACCATCGCCGCCTCCCTCGGCGCCATACCGGTCGGCGAGGACGACGTCGCGCTGCAGTTCCTTCCCTTGGCCCACTCGTTCGGCCGGCTGGAGCATTTCGTGGCGGTGGCCCGAGGTTACCTGTGCGCGTTCGCGCGTGCCATCGAAACCCTGTCGGCGGACTTGCAGGCGGTCCGGCCCACGATGATGTTCTCGGTGCCGCGCGTGTATGAGAACGCCCACCGGCGCATCCTCAACCGGGTCGAGGGCTCCAGTCCCGTCAAGCAAAGACTCTTCCGATGGGCGGTGGCGGTGGGCAAACGTTACAACGACAGCTCCAGGCGGGGCGAGAGCTGCGGCGCATGGCTGCGGTTTCGTCATGCCCTGGCCGACCGTCTGGTGCTCTCCAAGGTGAGGCAGGGCATGGGCGGACGGCTGCGGCTGGCCATCTCCGGCGGCGCGCCGCTGTCGGAACCCATCGCGGATTTCTTCCAGGCGCTGGGGGTTTGGATCGTGGAAGGGTACGGGCTCACGGAGACCTCCACGGTGACCCACGCGAACCGGTTGGATCGCTACCGGATGGGCACGGTGGGGCTGCCCCTGGACGGGGTGGAGTGCCGCGTTGCCGACGACGGCGAGGTCCTGATCCGGGGCCCCCTGGTCATGAAGGGGTACTTCAAGGATCCGGCGGCCACCCGGGAGGCCATCGCCGAGGACGGATGGTTCCACACGGGCGACGTGGGGCGCATCGAGGACGGCGGTTTCCTGCGCATCACCGACCGCAAGAAGGATCTCATCGTAACGTCCGGCGGAAAGAACATCGCGCCGCAGATGATCGAGAATCACCTGCGGGAGGAGGCGTTGATCAGTCAGGCGATGGTATGGGGCGACAAGACCAGCCATCTGGTGGCGCTGATCACGCTCGCCCCCGACGAGGTAGCCCGCTGGGCGCAAAAGGAAGGCCTCGAGCTGGAGGGCGGTGAAGCGGACACGGATCCCCGATTGTTCGCGCACCTCAGGCAGCGTATCCGCGAACGGAACAGGGCGCTGGCGCCGTTCGAAGCGGTCCGCGATTTTCGCGTGCTGCCGGGGGATTTCTCCACGGACACCGGCGAACTCACCCCCAGCATGAAGCTGAAACGGCGGGTCGTGGTGGAGCGCCACGGGGATCTGCTTGACGAGATGGTGAAGCAGCGTTGATCCGGCAGGGTGGAGGCGGCGGGCGGATTCGAACCGCCGCATGGAGGTTTTGCAGACCTCTCCCTTAACCACTTGGGTACGCCGCCCAATAGAACCTGATTGTCTAACACAGCCGGCCGGGGATTTTCAAGCCGCGCCGGAGACATTGAAGTAAGGCGAAAAATCTACTATTTTGACGATCAACCCCTTGGCATGCCAGACCGGCGCGTCAACCCGGGAACCTCGGCCCTCCCGGCGGAGGCCGTGCCGGACGGGATTCGATTCAGGAGCGTTGTTCCATGGCCACGATGATAACCGAAGAGTGCATCAACTGCGGCGCTTGCGAACCGGAATGTCCCAACGAAGCCATCACCCAGAACGATGACATCTACGTCATCGATCCGGTCTTGTGTACGGAGTGCGTCGGCTTCCACGACTACGAAGCGTGCGCCGCGGTGTGCCCGGTGGACTGCTGCGTGACCGATCCCAACAACGTGGAGACCGAGGAGGTGCTCATCGGTCGGGCGCGCGTGATTCATGCCGACACCGACTTCGGCGACAGCTTCGAGTCCCGTTTCCGGACCGGGGAGGATGCCGGCGGACCAGCCGAGGCCCCTGCCGCGCCCGCCGCACCGGCCGCGGAAGCGACCAACGGCGCGGCGGTACCGGCCGAGGCCCCGCCCGCGCCCGTGGTGGCCGCCCCGCCGCCTCCCCCGCCACCTGCGGCGGCCGTGGTAAAGGAAGAGCCCGACGAAGAACCGGTGACGCGGGAGCCGAAGGTGTTTCCCGGCCAGCTCCCGCTCGGCTTCGAAGAGCTGGTGCAGCGGATCCAGGCCAGCGAATCGAGCCTGCTGCGCCTTGCCGTACTGCTCCTGCAACCCCTGCTCGGCGCCTTGCCGGCGGCCTCCCGGGACGATCTGGGAGAGTTGGCGGGTCGGCCCTATTTCGTGGACGGGGCCGCCACGGCTCTTAACATGATCCTCAACATGATCCTTTATCCGGTCGCGTTCATAGCCGCGGGTATCGCCATCGAAGGGCTGGGCCTGGCGTTCGGCAAGGGCGTCAACATGTACATCCTGGTGGGCTTCCTGGTGGCATTGGCCGAGGTGCTGTATCGCCTGCGCCAGAGCTTCTTCCGTGCCGTGCCCGTGGAGCAGGTGACGGTGAGCGCGGCCCTTTACGGCGTGCCGCTGGCGATCCTTTTGCGGCCCCTGCTGTCGCACCGGGGGAAGCTGCTGCGGCGGATACCGGTGCCCGTCGAGGGGTTCTACGATTCGAGGTTCGTGGAGAAGGTGGAGCGCGAGAGGCGTTACGGCCACGCCTACACGGTGGAGGACCTGGGCAAGGCCTATCATCTCCGGTTGGAGTTCCCCACCCAGGTGCCGCATCTGGGCATTGCCATGGCGCCGCGACTTCCCCAACGCATGCCGGACTACGACTACGAGCTGGCGTTGAAGGAAGGCCAGTTGATCGTCAGAGGTAAACTCCTGGATTCCCGTATCCGAAAGATATCGTCGAGCATCGGCGCCTTTCCCCCGGAGTTCACCACCGTCATTCCGCTTCAAGACCGGGTCTACGGGTTCGCGCACGACCTGCGCAGCAAGGTCCTGGACGTCCTCCTGCTCAAGGAGAGCGCGGCCAGGCTGGGTTGGATCACCTAGTAGCGCCACGCGGTTTCAAATGTCCGTACAGCCCAGGGGCGAGTTGTACTTTCGACGCATGACGGTCGCCGATCTGGACGATGTCATGGCCATCGAGACGTCGGCGTTCGCCAGTCCGTGGAGCCGGCA
>LXNJ01001924.1_pt1 | contig 11843 bp, 6 predicted proteins | sample 809081 | NCBI WGS metagenome assembly LXNJ01 (sample SAMN04870510, study PRJNA318959) | sponge metagenome | biome: sponge; feature: marine sponge reef; material: water | host: Petrosia ficiformis | place: Greece: Milos, Mediterranean Sea | collected 2013-05-29 | depth 5-7 m
CCTCGGGGGCGTCGGCGGCCGGACCCGCTGGCGTCGGTGTGGGAGTCGGAGGTGGTTCCGCTGCTGGAGCGCTGCCCGGGCCTCCGGCCGGTTGCGGTGCTCGATCCGTTCGTTGGGAACGGCGCGACGGCTATGGCCGCGGAGAAGGCAGGCATCCCGTGGATCGGCCTCGATCCGTCCCCAGAAAACTGCGAGATTGTGAGCCAGCGGGTGAAGGAGCTACGGACTCAGGTAGGGGTCTGAAGGAAGCGGCGCAGCGCCGAGTTTGCGACCCCTCCGAAGCGAGCAATGTGCAGGCACCGCCTCTATCTAAAACCAACCTTTCCACACTTCTTGTTGCCCCAGCCCCTCGTGCCCATGACATATACATCGAAAACCGGCTTTCCGTCGTCTGGATCGTTGTAGATTTCACGGCTGCACATCACAATTTCCACAATCCCGTTTACTACGCGGGCGCTAGCACCCCACGCCGGTGATGGATCGTAGTATGCCTGCAGATCCAAATCTTCACCGATTTGCTGCAGGCTTGGCTTGGGAAGTAGATGCAACTGATAAAGCCTCGCGCACCGTTCTTCCCACTTGCCGACCAGCCCAAGGAAATACAAATCGCCATTGTGGCTCAGTAGCGAAATGCTGTTGGGGTATCCCCTGTTGTCTGGGATCGACAAAACCCCCTTAGGCTTGAAGGATCCAGGGTCCATCGTGCGTGACGCGTACAGAGAGAACTTCTTGCCGTTCTTGTCGGTACCGACAGCGAGCAAGTAACGGTCTTCCCCTTCCGTACTCGTCTCGACGATCCCAACGGTGTAGGCAAGATCGTTGAGTGCAAGTACTTTCGTACCACGTAGCTTCTGATTCTTCGGATCGTACCTCCATATCTCCACTCGTGAGTTCCGGCGTGTCGAGCTGCCCTTCTTGTCAAAAACAGTTACGGCGACGCAATCACCGATCGCCTGAATGCCACCAGGATGGACGGCCTTGGTGGCGACCAGTGATTCGCTGTCGATGTCGAAAACATAGCTCTTTCCCTTGTTCACAATGCCTGAGAGGACATAACCATCCTTCGCGGTCGTTGTGATGTAGAAACGCTGCCCGGCGCACAAGGCGATTCCTTGCAGATGTCCGGACCATCCTTCATCGGCCGCCCGGCCGCTGAGGTCGTATAGGCCCTGTACCTTGCGGCACTGGTTGCTCGTGGGAAGTTTGGGATCCGTATTTCCTGCGTCCATGGTCATGAGTCCTCCTCGTGGACGTCTGGGTTACGGTTTGGCACCTCGGACGGGAATAGCGCGATGGGACATGGGCCAGCGGAAGAGGCCGGATGCCGACCGCTCTAACCACCCGCACCTGTGTTTGCGAACCAATTACGGAAGCCACTGATCGACACACTGATAGCCCAAGTGCACCGAACCCGCGTTGGTAGGTTGTCCAACACATCATCGTCTAGATCCATCGCCTCCTCGACGTTGATCCCCGCGGGTAGCCGTGCGACCGGTCCCAACACCCCACCGATGTTAATGGTCGCGCTGTCATTCAGCCGTACGCCAATACCGAAAAGATACTCGGTGCGATTACGATCGAAACTGACGCCCATCATGGGTGCGAGCCACGGCAACCGATCGTGGTAGGCGTGAACGAAGGCCCCGAGTCCCATGTTGGCTTTGTCTCGTTTGTGCGGTTCCCTCACGATCATTCGTTGCGGCTCTTGGTCCATCGAATCTGCCTGCTCCTGGTTCATCGATTGCACCGAATCTTTCTCCATGGGTACAGGATGAAGTGCGTAAACCGGATCGGTCAAGCCAGTCGCCGTAACACCCACAGAAAAGGCGAGGCGCCACCGATCCGTTGGAGTTAGAACGATGAACGACTCAGCTTCCAGTGGAGGTTCGCCCTGTGGATTTGCGCAAAGTCGCGGGTCGTCTCGCATTCTGACGTCCAGCAAGTAGCCGCTGTAAGTGTGGCTGTGAGTTCGCGCCAAAGTCTGAACCGAACGTTCCGGTGAGGGGTTTTCCGCTCCCGGAGCCGCCACCGTTAGGCTGAGTCTCTCTTCGGACTCGCCCGCGACGTGAACAGGAGAATCAGTGGTCGGTTCTTGGACTTGCCATAGCTCGCCGCGCAGGGGGCGCACCTCGTACGAGAAGGCTGTGGGGCAAGTGTTCTGAAGGGTGATCGTGAACTCTTCGCCGTTCGCCACTCGAAGAGCACGCGTCGTCGAGCCCCGAGAATGGTCGAAGGTTACCGTTTGTTGCGGTGGTGACCCATCCATTTGTCCGCGGGCAGCAGCCACGGATGCCAGGAGGAGCGAAGCCGCTAGGAGAAGATAACAAATGGCAGAGCAGCAGAGTGGGCGGCGTAACATGAGTCCTTCCTCCATCTTGGTCTGGGCCGAAAACAGACGGCCGGATGTGCAAGACGGCGGCACGACGGGATGCAGAGAAGAGCTGATCATCTTTCGCACGCCCAGCCGTCCTTGTCCCGGTCCATGCGGCTGGAATAGGCGCAGTGGCCCCTGAAAACACCTGCCGGGTGCACCTCGCGCAAAGCCGTGCAGTTCCTGAATGGTCCGCAGCCGGTGCTCGTGACTGGTCTCTCTGGAGGCGGTGCAGTCGTCGTTGAGCCACGCGTGCTGGTCGCCGCCTTCGGATAGACGACCATGCTGGTTGATTCGCAACCCGACAGGATCTCTTCCAGCGCGTTGGCTTCCCGGCGATCAATGGTGAGTCGTATTTCCGGCGAACCTTCACGATCCTGTCCGCAAACAAGCACTTGTTCCTTTCGGGCTGCCATTCGGCCGCGTCGTTGTCTCTCTTGGTCACGGTTGAGACCGGGACTCGCCAGAGTCAGGTTGAGCAGGTCCCGGGCGAACTCCCGTTTGGTGTCTGCGTCCTCCCGACACAACCCGCTGTCGTGCGCCGCTGACCGCGCCACGATGTGCTCGATGTCTGTTTCCCACTTCCTGTCGAACCACAGCCCGGTGTAATGGCTGTAGATTCCGCCGTGATCCTCAATGATGTCGTCCTCGACACTCTGCGGGTACCGGTAGTCGCGCTGCACGTAGCGCGCACAGCAGCGCTCATTGGTGACCCGGAGGCCCCTCCAAGACTCTTGTGTCGGCGTGTGGATCCGGCTCCCAGCGAACGCCAGAACCGCGCCGAGCCCCACGTATGGAAGGCTGGTCCTCGCCGTCAACGCTTTTCGTGGGCCGTCTCAATCCGCCCGAATCCGAACCTAGCACACACCCGGCACGTTCGTCAATATGCCAAAGGGGTGAAGGGGTGAGGCCCCTGGTCTGTGGAACAACAGCAGGTGATACAGCGGGCCGTTCCCGTCCAGAACGTCCAGAAGGGTTTTGATTTCTGACGCCGCTATGTGCGGAAGGAGAATCGTCCGATCAACGGGATGCGGCGCCTGAAGACCGGGGTTCAGATGCTGGATAACGGGATCCTCACGTTTACGCAGGACGAGTACCTGGAATTTGTTCGAACAGAGCCCGGATCGCAGAAGTTCTTCCGGCAGTACATCGGCGGTGACGAATACATCAACGGCTTCCACCGTTGGATTCTGTACCTCGCGGAAGCCTCACCGGCAGACTTGCGGCGCCTACCGAGAGTCAGAGAACGCGTCCAGCGAGTCCGGGACTACCGAGCTGGAAGTGTCCGATTAAGTACCTTAAAGATGGCGGATTACCCCACAAGAATCGGAGTGGACGAGAGGTTGGCAGCGTCGTTCCTTGTCTTGCCAAACACAAGTTCCGAGCGTCGGGAGTACGTTCCGATCGGATGGTTGACGCCTGACGTGATCGCGAATCAGAAGCTACGGATTCTCCCCGACGCGACACTCTCAGACTTCGCGCTGCTCACGTCGTCGATGCATATGGCTTGGATGCGGGCAACTACCGGCCGCATGAAGAGCGACTACATGTATTCGGTCGGAGTCGTCTACAACACCTTCCCGCTTCCCGCATACGACGTGGATCGGTCATCGCTCGACCCGCTCGCCCAAGCCGTGCTCGACTCCCGCGCGGCCCACCCCGACGCGACCCTCGCGGACCTCTACGATCCGGACGTCATGCCAGCCGACCTTCGTCGCGCCCACCACGAACTCGACCGCGCTGTGGACCGCCTTTACCGGCCCCGCAAGTTTTCCTCCGAGCGGGAGCGGGTTGAGCACCTCTTCACCCTGTACGAGCGGATGCGCGCTCCTCTAACCGCCGTCGCCAAAAAGAAGCGGAGGCGGCGAACCATCCGCGTGTCCACCAGTTGAGGCCCTAGATACGCACTGCGAATCTGTGGGGATCCGCCCGCACAGGCGTTGGAGCCAGTCTCGGCGTGGGGCGAAACGTGGGGCAGGGTTCGATTCCCTAGGTTCAGGATATCTTGTATTTCAATGACTTAAGTCATTCGTTCTACTTCCAGCCCCTCCGCGTTCTGAGGGTGGCTTTGGTGCTTCTTCGGTGGCAGGCGGCACCGCTTGACCGCACCAGACGCACGCCCGTACGCTGCCCACACCAGTCCCTGACAGTCATGGAGAGAGTTGTGCGCAGGTCGAATCCAGCCCTCGCCGGTCTCGTGTTCACCGTTTCCGCGGTTCTCGCGGGCTGTGCTCCGCAGACCGACCCGGCGGACACGATCTTCCACGGTGACCACATCGTCACCATGGACCCGCAACGTCCCGCCGTGGCAGCGGTCGCGGTGCGTGGCGAGACCATCGTGGCCGCCGGACCGATGGACGAGGTGATGGCGCTCGAAGGGCCTTCCACGCGCGTGGTGGATCTCGGTGACCACGCGCTCCTTCCCGGTTTCATCGACGCCCACGGCCACTTCCTGGGAGCGGGCCGCGACCAGGCGTTGATGGTGGGGCTGCACCCGCCGCCGGTGGGAGACGTGAACAACATCGACGACATCGTGCGGAAGGTCCGGGCGTGGATCGACGAGCACGACATTCCCCCCGGAGAGCCGGTGACCGGACGCGGCTACGACGACTCGCTGCTCGAGGAGGGCCGGCATCCCACGCGCGAGGATCTGGACCGCGCCTCCACCGAACATCCCATCATCCTCACCCACGTGTCGGGACACCTGGTCGCGACCAACTCCGCCCTCCTCGCTGCCAGCAACATCACCGCCGACACGCCCGATCCGCCCGGTGGCCTGATCCGCCGCATCGAGGGCTCGATGGAGCCCGACGGGGTGCTGGAGGAGACCGCCCGCGGACTGCTGGCGTTCGAACGGAGGCCCACCCCGTCCGGGCAGGTACTCAACGACCTGATCCGCCGGTCCATCGACATCTACCTGAGCCACGGCCAAACCACCATCCAGGACGGCGGCATCACCCCGGAGCACGCGGCCGTCCTCCAGGCGGCCGCCGAGCGGGAGCCCTTCAAGGCGGACGTCGCCGCCTTCATCCGCAAGAACGGCGCGCCCGACGCGGCCCCGGGCGTGCCCTACACGCGCGGGTACCAGGGTGGGTTCCGGGTGGCCGGGGTGAAGCTCATGCTGGACGGCTCTCCCCAGGGACGCACGGCCTGGGTCACGGTCCCTTACGAGGAGGGCCCGCCGGGCGCGCCGCCGGACTACGTGGCCTACGGCACGATGGAGCCCGGCGACTACAAGGCCCAGGCGGACCAGTTGATCGAGGCGGGCATCCCGATCATCGTGCACGCGAACGGCGACGCGGCGATGGATCTCATGATCGACGGCGTGGACGAGGCGGTCGCGGACATGGATCCCAAGCCCGACCACCGCGCCGTCATCATCCACGCCCAGCTCATGCGGGCGGACCAGCTCGACCGCGCCCGAGAGCTGAACGTCGTGCCCTCGTTCTTCGCCGCGCACGCCTTCTTCTGGGGCGACTGGCACCGGCGCAGCTTCGGCGAGGAGCGGGGCAACAACGTCAGCCCGCTGGGATGGGCCCTCGAGCGGGGGATGAACTTCACGATCCACAACGACGCGTCGGTGGTCCCGCCGCACATCATGCGCCTGGTCTCGATCGCCGTGAACCGCAAGACCCGCAGCGGGCACATCCTCGGGCCGCACCAGCGGGCGACGGTGATGCAGGCGCTCCACGCGGTCACGCTCGGAGCCGCCTACCAGTACTTCGAGGAGGACACCAAGGGCTCGATCACGGTCGGCAAGCAGGCGGACCTCGTGATTCTGGGAGAGAACCCGCTGACCGCGGACCCGGAGAACCTGGAGTTCATCCCGATTCTGGAGACGTTCTCGCGGGGCAGGTCGGTGTTCGCGGCTGAGCCCGGGTCTTAGCCGGCGTTTGTCATCCGGCGGCCCGTCGAACCGGCGCTGGGGCCATTGGGGGTTGTCTTGGTCTTGCGGTTCGGCTCCCTTCGGTCGGCGGTACCGAGTTGCGGTTCGCGGCGCGAAGCGCCGGGCGGTTTCGGCTGTAAAGGAGGATGAGGGCGTCCCGTTCCGCGGCCCTCTCGCGCCGCGGGTGCCGGCTGAAGCCGGCGTTCCAAGCCGTTATGCCGACAGCGGAACACGGCGTTTCCCTTCGGCCCTTGCTGTGGGCGCGGGTGAAGGGCGTGGTTTCGACCGCCTCTCAGCGGTCCCTCTCTACTCCTGCCGCTCGAAGATCAGGTCGCGCACTCGCCCGCCGGTCACGGTGAAGCCGGTGACCCGGCCCGCGGCGTCGCGAACGAAGCGCACTTCGGGCAGGAACCACTGGTCGCCCTTGAAGGTGTCGGCGCCGGTCGGTGAGAGCACGCTCGGGTCGTTGCGCCAATGGCTCGCCACGAGACGGCCCTCCGCATCGACTTCGAGATCGAAGGTGCTGTCGAGCTCCGGGCTGCGGTAGTTGCCCGCGTACTCCTGCAACTGGTCGGTGGTGAGGTCGGGGCCGTCGGGGTCGGGCTCGGGCTCCGATGCCTCCGGCGCGGGCTCCATGAGATCGGCGATGAAGATCTCCGCCACCCGGCGAGCCCGCCCGGCGGGATCGCAGTCCGAAACGTTGCAGAAAACCGCAATCGAAAGGTTCTGCTCCGGGAAGCGCACGAAGTTCGTGCGGTAACCCACCCACGAACCCCCGTGACCCAAGGTCGGCAGCCCCCGGTAGTCCGTCACTGACAGGCCGTGGGCGTAGTCCAGGGTCTCGCCGTTCGTCAGCACGCCCGGCTGCACCATCGTGCGGAGCATCGCCTCGCCGCCGACCTGCCCGGTCTCGTAGTTGCGCATCCAGCGGATGAAGTCGTCCATGGTCGTGTGCAGCGACGAGGAGGCCAGCGCGGTGAGCTGGTTGGGCATCCGCTGGAAGCCCTCGCCGCCTTCGGCCGGCGCGTAGGACTCCGCCCGGCCGGGCACGACCTCGAGGTAGTCGTCCGAGAAGTGGGTGCGGGTCATCCCGAGGGGCTCGAAGATCCGCGACCGGGTGTACTCGCGGAACGTCATCCCCGACTGCACTTCGATCACGCGCGCCAGCAGGTTGTAGGCGGTGTTCGAATAGGCGTACTCCGAGCCGGGCGGGAAGTTGATCGCCTGCTGGCGGTAGAGCATCCGCAGGATCTTCTCGAACGAGATGACGTCGGTGAAGCCGATCCCGCCGAGCGCCATCGTGTGCGGCCAGTCGCGAATCCCGCTCGTGTGGTGGATCAGATGGCGCGCCGTGATCACCGCGCCGAAATCGGGCAGTTCCGGGACGTAGCCGCGCACGTCCGCATCGAGGTCGAGGTTGCCTTCGGATTCGAGCAGCAGTGCGGCGATGGCACCGAACTGCTTGGAGATCGAGGCGATGTCGAAGACCGTTTCCGGCGTGATGGGAACGGCGTGATCGAGGTGGGCGGCGCCGTACCCGGCGCGATGGACCACCTCGCCGTTCCACAGGACTCCCACGGCGGCCCCGGGCCGGTCGCCCGTGAGGTCGGCGAAGATCGCGTCCACTTCCGGATTGGTCGGACCTCCGGATCCGGTCGCGGGAGGGCCGCAGGCGGGCAGGATGAGGAGGCCAAGCGCGGCCACCGCGGCTGGCGCGATCAAGGTTCTCCGCTTCATGGCTTCGTTTCCTTTCCGTGAGGTTTCGGTGGTCCTGCCTGCCGCGAGCGCCACGACGGCGCGGGCCGCAAGACTCGACGAGTCAGGATGGCGACGCGGAAGGGCGATTGCAAGCGACGGATCGACTCCGAATCGCCATCGCGGCTTGGCGCGCGATCCCCGTCACGCGTCGCCAAATCACCCTCTGAACTATCGCCAAATCACCCGCTGGACTGTCGCCAAATTACCCGCCGACCGTCGCCAAATCACCCTCTGGGCTATCGGCGAACCAACCTGTACATCTCGATCCGGAATCCGCCGAAACGCGGAACGATCACACGCGGCGCCGATCGGCTCGTTGGAATCGGCCCGGTTTCCTCGCTGCCGGCGCGGGTTGGGGACTTGCCGTGCGCCCGGTGGTCCCGGAAGATATCCCTTGCAACAGGCCCCATGGCAGCAGGAGGATGACGCGATGAAGCACTTGGCATGGATGGTCGCCGCCCTCGCGCTGGCGCTCACCGCGTGCGGCGTTCCGGCGACCGACGTTCCGGAGGAAGCTCCGCCCGCGGAAGGCGTCTTCGCCACCATCGCCCCGTTCGGGAGCTACGGCCACGTCCACAGCCCCGACAACGTCGAGGCCATGCGGCCGCGCGTCATGGGCACGCACGGGGTGATCTCCTCCGGGCACTACCTGGCCACGCAGGCCGGGTACGACGTGCTCAAGGCCGGGGGCAATGCCTTCGACGCCGGGGTGGCCGCGGGGATGGCGCTCAAGGTGGTCAAGATGGACTACGCCGGATGGACCGGGGTCGCGCCGCTCATCGTCTACAGCGCGACCGAGGACCGCGTGCTTACGCGGGTCGGGGCGGGGACCTCGCCCGCGCTCGCGACCCTCGACTACTTCCTCGAACACGGCAAGTCGCCCATCAACAACGCGCTGATTCCGGCGGACGTGGACGTCTGGCTCGCCGCTCTCGACCGCTTCGGCACCATCAGCTTCAGCGAGGCCGCGGCGGCGGCGCTCCGCATCGCGGAGGAGGGCTACCACCTCTACAAGATGCAGAAGCGGATGATCGAGGATCACCAGGACGGCATCCTCGCCTTCCCCTACAACCGCGACTACTGGTTCCCGAACGGAGTCGGCGAGCAGCGTCTGGGCGACCTCATGGTGAACGCCGATCTGGGGCGGCTGATCCGTTACCTGATGGAGGCCGAGCAGCAGGCGCTCGCGGCGGGAGGGAGCCGTTCCGACGGGATCCGCGCCGCGCGGGACGCCTTCTACAAGGGGGAGCCGGCGCGCGACGTGGACCGTTTCTTCCGGGAACAGGAGGGCATCGTCCGCTACGAGGACCTGGCGAATTACGAGAGCCGCTGGGAGGAGCCTCTCGGAACCAGCCTTGGCGGCTACGACGTCCATACCGGCGCCGGGTGGAGCCAGGGGCCGCGCCTCATCCTGATGCTCAACATGCTGGAGAACTACGACCTGCGCGCCCTCGGCTACAACACGCCGGAGTACATCCACCTCGTCTCCCAGGTGATCAACCTGGCGATCGCGGATGCCCACAAGTACGTCGCGGATCCGGACTTCGCGCCTCCTCCGGAGAACTTGTACGGGAAGGCGTACGCGCGCGAGCGCATCGCGCTCATCGACGAAGCGCGTGCGTTCCCGGACATGCCTCCCTGGGGCGATCCGGAACGGATGGCGGCGGTGGCGGACGACGCGCCGGCGAGCTTCGTGGAGCCGATTGCGACGGGCGCCGATGCGAGCCGGCCGGGGTCCGACATCGCCGATTACGGCGACACCTCCTCCCTGAACGTCATGGACGGAGAGGGCAACGTGTTTTCCCTCACCGAGAGCGACGGCCACACCTCCACGCCCATGATCCCGGGTTGGGGATTCGGGCTGGGCGGGCGCATGTACCAGTTCAATCTGGATCCGGAGCTGGCGAACGTGATGGCGCCCGGGAAGCGCCCCCGCAACACCAACTCTCCCCTTCTCGTGATGAAGGACGGCCAGCCGTTCATGGGGCTCTCCACTCCCGGCGGCGACCAGCAGTTGCAGTCTCTCCTGCAGGTCCTCCTGAACGTGGTGGTGTGGGGGATGTCCCCGGAGCAGGCCCTCGACCAGCCCCGTTTCGGCAGCTACAACTTCCCGGGGACCGGGAGCGAGGTAAACCTGAATCCGGCGGTCCTCAACGTGGAGGGCCGGGTCCCGGCCGAGACGGTAGAGGCGCTGCGCGCCATGGGCCACGACGTGCGCCCGTGGGGCCTCTGGAACTGGCGCGCGTGCGCTCCCACGGTCACCTGGCGCGACCCGGAAACCGGGGTGATGATCGCGGCGGGGGATGTGCGGCGGGAGACGGCGTCGCTCGGATTCTGAGCGGTCCGTCCCTGCGGCTAGTCTCCCCGTCTCATGAGTCCTCCCGGAAGCCTGTTCGGCGCTCCGCCGGCCCCTGAGCCGGAGCCGGCGCCGAACGAGGCGGAGGAAACCGCGGCAGAGGAAACCGGGGTAGCGACCGAAGCGGCGGCGCAGACTTCGGCCGCCCCGATTCCCGGGAGCGATTCGCCGACGGGCGAACCCCCGGCCCGCGAACCTCCGGCCGATGAACCCCCGGCCGGCGAACCGGAGGTCGTCGCGTCCGCTCCGGACAGCGCGACTCCGAGCCCGGAGGCGTCCGCCTCGACGCCGGCGGAGGACTACCAGGTGCTGGCGCTCCGCTACCGGCCCCAGACCTTCGCCGACCTCGTGGGCCAGGAGGCGATCGCCCGCACCCTCCAGAACGCGATCAGGAAGAACCGCATCTGGCACGCGTTCCTCTTCGCCGGACCGCGGGGAGTGGGGAAGACGACCACCGCCAGGATTCTGGCGAAGGCGCTCAACTGCTCGGCGAGCGAGGGCCCGACCCCGGAACCCTGCGGAACCTGTCCTTCCTGCCGCGAGATCGCCGGCGGCTACTCGCGGGACGTACCCGAGATCGACGGCGCGAGCAACAACAGCGTGGAAAAAGCGCGCGAGATCATCGAGACCGCGCACTACACCCCGTCGCGCGACCGTTTCAAGATCTTCCTGGTGGACGAGGTCCACATGCTGAGCGGGGGCGCTTTCAACGCGCTCCTCAAGACCCTCGAGGAACCCCCGTCCCACGTCAAGTTCATCTTTGCCACCACCGAGATCCACCGCATTCCCGACACCATCCTGTCGCGCTGCCAGGAGTTCGAGTTCCGCGCCGTGACGCAGCGCGTCGTGGCCGAGCGGCTGCGGCACATCGTGGACGACCAGGGTTTCGAGGTTGCCCCGGAAGCCCTGGCCCAGATCGCCCGCTTCGGGCAGGGAAGTCTCCGGGACGCGCTCTCGGCACTCGATCAGGTCATCGCGGCGGTGGACGGCGCGGTCACGGCTGCCGACGTGAGCGAGGTGATCGGCGTTCCGGATGTCCAGATCTGCCGCCGCGCCGCGACGGCAATCGTCGAGGGGGACCGCCGGGCGGTCTTCGAGATCGTCGAGGAACTGGTGAGCGAGGGCCGGGATCTGAAGCACTTCGTGACGCTGCTCATGCACTACCTGCGGGACCTGACGGTGGTGCGGGCCGCGCCCGACCGGCCGGACCTGCTGGAGTGGCCGCAGGAGCACGAGCAGCTCGGCGAGTTTGCCGGCCGCTTCAGCGAGGAGGACCTGCTGCGCAGCCTGGACGTTCTCACGAAGATCGAAGAAGGACTCCGATGGTCCCCCGAACCGAGGTTCCACCTGGAGATGGCGCTCCTGAGGCTCGTCGAGATGCCGCGTCTGGCCGCTTTCGACCGTCTCCTCGAGAAACTCGACCGGCCCGCCGCCCGACCGGCGGGAACGACGGGAGGGGGGACGGGCTCCCA
>LXNJ01001926.1_pt1 | contig 11829 bp, 7 predicted proteins | sample 809081 | NCBI WGS metagenome assembly LXNJ01 (sample SAMN04870510, study PRJNA318959) | sponge metagenome | biome: sponge; feature: marine sponge reef; material: water | host: Petrosia ficiformis | place: Greece: Milos, Mediterranean Sea | collected 2013-05-29 | depth 5-7 m
CGGCCATGCTGATGCCCAGATCGGCGGCCTTGCGCTTGACGAGCGCATGCTGCTCGGACTCAAGATCTATCTGTGTACGCATGATGCTACATCATAACAGCACCCACTCGGCGCGTGTGGCCCGACCAGAGGTCCCGACTCTGACTGGTGTCCTGTCGTGCTGCGCTTCGGAGCCGCAGTTCTCCCAATCTTCCTGACAGCGAGTTCGCTGGTCCGAATTTGGCACGCCACTACGCGGTCGCGAGGTCGTAACGCTCCGCAACCGACTCTGACAGCCGCTCGCTGGTCGGAGTCTGGACTTGCGGGAAGTCGAGGAACGCTGTCGAGAACTGGATGGTCTCGCCTACCTCGGTGAGCCGCCAGCCGGGCTCCTGGTGGGACAGCTCGCTGACCTGGGTACCGGTCATGTCGGCCAATTGGTCGAGCACGTCCTCGATGGTCTGCAGCTCGTCAGAGTCGAGCACATCGAGGTTCGCGGGGCGCGAAGGGATCAGCCGTTGCTGGGACCGGCCGAGGAAGTCCTCCTCCACTGGTTCGGCCGCGCCGGAAGCGATCAGCTTCTTGCGGACCGGCAACAGTTGACGAGGCGCCGGGTCGTGGGGCAGCTTCTGGAACTCACACCCCGAGATGACCCGGTGGTGGCGCCGCAAGTGGGTGAACTCGGCGAGGAACAGCACCCCGTTCAGCTTCGTGGCGCCGCCCGCGCGGTCATCCTGCAGCCGTTCGGGCGGCGCTCCCTGTGGCACTCGCACTTCGACCTCGCCGAGCGCTGCGGCCGCGGGGCATCGTCGCGACCGAAGCCGCGGGTGCCCGACTATCGGCTCAACCAGACTCAGACATCGTTTGTATCATATAATAATACGAGTATAATAACACTATGTCGAGACCCAAGAAGAGCGCCGCTGACAGAGAACGGGGGGCGAGACTTGGCCGATCTCTCCGTGAGGCGCGGCAGCCCCGGTCGCAGAGTCAAGTCGCAACGGATGCTGAAGTGCCCTTGGACACGCTTCGGGGCATTGAGCAGGGACGTGTGGCCGATCCAGGGTTGTTCACGGTCGCGGCGATCGCCTCTGAACTCAACTTGTCTCTAGACGACCTAGCTGGAACACGGAAGAGGACGGGTCGGTGATGACATCCGTTCTTCTCGGCGCGGCGGTCGATCCGCATTGCGGGCGCAGCAGCGATGCCTACGTCCACTTCTCTGTAGGACGGGAGGCGTGGCAAATCGAATGGGGACGCTTCGACGCATTCGGAACTGCTGCTTACTGGGTTGACCAGACGATCAGGGGTGGCTACGCCAACAAGGTTGAGTTGCTGGCGCGTGGTGCGGACTTGCGGTCGGAGACCATTTTCTGCTTACTGGGCGGATACGGCGTCACCGCTGAGTTGGCCCAAGCTGCCCACGATGTGGTGATGGACGCGCTACAAGCGCAACCGGAGCCGGAACCCGGCGATATTGAGCACGTCCTCAGAAGGCCGTTGCCCGGCGGTCTCGGACGGTATCGGTTCCCTCGTCAGCGGGCGACCCGAGTGGCGCAGGTCGTAAGGCGACTACGCACGAATCCACCTCCAGACGATCCGTTGCTGCTCCGCGAGTATCTCCTAGGGATGAATGGCATCGGCCCCAAGACCGCGGCATGGATCGTCAGGAACGTCACGGGCACACCAGAGGTGGCGATCATCGATATCTGGCTGATCAGAGCACTGACCCAGAACGGGATATTCAGACGCGAATGGCGGGTCGATCAGCATTACGAGCGCTTTGAAGCCGTCTTCCTCCAGTACGCAGCGCACGGTCAGGTGCTGCCAGGCGCTCTCGACTTGTGCATCTGGGAGCAGGCGCGAAGGGTCGGCCACTCACACTTCGCCGCCAACTAGCTTGGACCGTCCAGGAGAAATTGCTCATTCAGTAGAAACATCTCCTGTCTTCCCCCTAGAGAAAGCTGAGAACGACATGGGAGGCAGCGGAGGAGGCGACTATCCGGTCTCGCCCAGCCCGGGCAAGCCTGAGCCGTCCGGTGAGGATCTCTGTAGGTCGATCACCTTCACAACGAACCTTCAACCACAGCCAGGCGGGCCCGTCCACCAGAAGGGCGCCGTAATGGCAATCGTGCCGACTGCTGTGGGCGCTGGTACAGCGTTCGTAGCCGTCGACGACAGCGGCGAGGTCGTAGGTACCATTGTCGAGAGAACAGACTCTCTGCAGCGCTGCACGGATCTTGGGATCTCATACGAGGCAGAGGTCCAGGAAGTATTCCTAGGCACGCATACGGTCCGAGTGAGGGCAGCGTCTACCTGAGAGTCCCAGAAGAGGCGAAGGGCTCGTTGGGTAGCGCGGCATCGATGATCGGTACAGCAGTGTGACCGCCGTCGTTGTCGGAGGCTCGTATCGCGAGACCTGCAGAGAACCTCACGTGGACTGGATCTACGGATCGGGTGTCCGCGCCGCCGCGGTGCTGGGCGAAGCCGCAGACCGCCTCGTGACCGTTGCCGACACCATCACGCTTGCGCGGATCCCCTCAGTGCTGGGTGAACAGCACGTAGACGCGACTCCGCGACTCCAACCGATCGAGTTTGCCTACGACACCTCGTTGAGCATCCCCCTACTCCGAATGCACGACTCGGACCGCAACGTTGAGGTCCCTCCAGTCAGCTCGGACGATGCCGTCGTGTTCGGAATGGTGGAGGCGCGCCCCGCGATCACTGCCCGACGATTAGTCGTCGACCCGCAGCACTCGCTCAGCCTGGACCAAGTCACTGACACGATCGACGCTGATGAGCTCATCGTTGTTGCCAACCGACGTGAGATCATCGCACTAGCTGACGACAGCGATCTCCAGGCAGCGGTTGATGTTGTTGCTCGCCATACAGGCGCAGCAGGGGTCGTGGTGAAGGCAGGAGCCCTCGGAGCGCTCATCTATCAGGGGGGCGAGCGAGCGGAGGGCATACCGGCGCTGATCACGCCAAGAGTGTTTCCGATCGGTTCCGGGGATGTGTTCACTGCTGCCCTCGCGATGCACTACTTCGAGAACGGTGACCTGATCGCAGCAGCCCTCTTTGCTTCCCGAACAACTGCCGGGTACGTCACGGTCCGCCACCTCGGTCCTGTCAGCCTTGATGGCGTGGCGAGGGAGACCGTTCCTCCGACGGCTCTGTCTGTCCAGGATCCTCCTTGGGTCTATGTCGCAGCATCATTTGCGAATCCAGAGCAAAGATGGTCGGGTCGCGTTGTCGACCGCGGCATCGATGACATCGGGGGGCGCTCCCTGTACCCGCTGCGGGAGGTCGGCGAGAAGGAAGACGCCCAGGTCACGGCCGAGGCTGACTTGGAGAATCTCGACAGGTGCGACGCGCTGGTGTTGCTGGCCGATGTTGCTCGAACCGGGCCGTTCTTCGAGGCAGGCTGGGCAACAAGTCACGGCATGCCTGTCGTCGTGATGAATAGCGACCCAAACCCTGACCGTTACACCATGCTCGACGGAACGGGCGCCAAGCTCGTGTCGGATCTCGGAACCGCTGCGTACCAGGCGGTCTGGGCTGCTCTAGAGCACAGGTGCGGCCCAGCGTCGGTGCGCAAGCTCATGCTGCTATCGGGCGGGCTCGACTCGGCGGCGGTCGCAGCCCTGGATCGACCGGCACGCGCCCTATTCATCGACTATGGACAGCTGCCCGCAGAGGCCGAACGTGAGGCGGCTAGGGCAGTAGCGCAGCATCTTCATCTGGATCTCGACGAGTTGGATATTGATCTGCGTGCCGTCGGTGCCGGTCTCCTATGCGGTAGCGGACAACCTGACGCTGCGCCGACCCCCGAGTGGTTTCCGTTTAGGAACCAGCACGTCGCGACGATCGCCGCGACCCACGCTCTTGTACACGGCCTCGGAGCAGTGGTGCTAGGGATAGTTGCTGGGGATGGCGACCGTCACGCCGACTGCACGCCGGGATTCATGTCCACGCTTGATGCGCTGATACGGCGTCAAGAGGGAGGCGTTCGAGTTCTGGCCCCCCACATCAACGCACTCCCGCACGCACTACTGGAGCACAGCGGGCTGACCGAGGAGGTGGTAAGCCAAACGCACTCCTGTTACACCGGCAATCTCGCTTGCGGCCTGTGTCCCGGCTGCATCCGCCGAAGCGAGGTCCTAGCTCGAGCGTCACTACCCGCATCGGCATGACCGCTTCACTGAAGCCCGTCGCGCTTATGTCGATCCGACCGCGGTTCGCTGCCGCAATCCTTGACGGTTCCAAGCGGGTGGAGTTCCGAAAGCGCCCTCTCGCGGCCAATATCGCCAGGGTGTTGATCTACACGACGTTGCCTGTGGGATCGGTTGAGGGCGAGTACAGCGTCATCGGGCAGGTCGTCGGAACGCCTGACGAGTTGTGGCGACGCTTCGCAGCCGTCGCGGGGATGGATAGCAGCGAGTTCTTCGACTACTTCGCGGGAAGCGCGAAGGCCGTGGGGATCGTGATCGGCGATGTCGAGCGGTACGAGCAGTCTCGACCGCTTGAGGATGTGGACCCAGGATCGCGGCCACCGCAGAGCTTCAAGTACTTGCCGGCCAGCACCGTCGACCATGTCCCACGATCGGGCCGTCGCACGCCGGGGCTACTCTGATCGTTGTGGCCACCTCCGCACCGCCTTCCACGGATTCCGGGACCTTCTCTTACCTGGGTCGTGGGATCTACGACATCAAGGAGGTTGCACGCCTAATCCAGAGTCGCCGAACGCGAGTTGAGGCGTGGACTCGCTCCCAGAAAGGCAACCCGCCTCTGCTGTCCGGCGAATTGGATGGATTGTTCAGCTTCTGGGATCTACTCAGTCTGAGAGTCATTGCTGAACTGATCATCAGAGGCGTGCCGCGTGACCACATAGCCAGGGGTGCCGATCACCTCGCGCAGACGCTTGGAACGGACCGTCCATTTGCACACAAGAGCCTGGCCACGGTCGGCGTGGGGTTCTTCGCTGAAATCGCTGGCGATTGGGAGGATGCCGGAATGCGGGGGCAGCTGGCCTTTCAGGGCGTGATCGAGCCACTACTAGAGCCGATCGAGTTCAACGACTCTGACATGGCCTCAATCTGGAGGCCGCACGAGTGCGTATGGATCAACCCCGAGGTACAAGCAGGGACCCCCTGCGTGGACGGAACAAGGGTGCCCACCAGCATGCTTGCAAGCCTTCTGGGCCTCGACGAGCCGAATGAGGCGCGCCTCCTGGAGGTGTGCGACGACTATCGCCTTACGACGGCACAAGTGCAGGCTGCCCTTCGCTACGAACTCGTCTTGGCGGCCTAGTAGCGGCATGCCTATGGCATCTCAAGATGCTCAAGCAGGAATCCGGCTGCTGTTCGACGAGAACCTGCCGTGGCGAGTGGCCTCCGCACTACGGGAACTCGAGTTCCGCGTCTCCTATGTGGGCGACAAGCGCGGCAGTCCTTCCAGTCCTGTCCGAGGTTCCTCGGATGAAGTCGTCTTGCGCCACGCATCCCGAGCTAACCAGACAGTCGTGACTTCCAATCTCGACATGATTCTGCTCTGCGTGGAACGCGGTCAACAGGTGATCTGGATCGATCCATGGGGAAGGCACTTCAGCCGAGCAGAACTTGTGCTCTTGGTGTTCAGGCACATCAGTGATTGGGCCCGACGATTAGGAGCCTCCGCCCAACCGGTTTGCCTGCGAGCCCTGCGGACCAAGACAAAGACTCTCCAGCTCCCCGAGGCGGCCGACTTGGTGCGCAAACGCATGAGCAGCATCGCGCAGAAGCGAGCCCGATCGCAGCAGTCCCGACGGCAGGAAGAACTCTTCCCCGATGCATGATGTCGGGGGGGGGCGAGTCTTCCAACAAGAGGCGGGGGACCGGGGGCCGGGAGTTCGAGTCTCCCCAGCTAGAAGAAGCGCCTAGACAAACGGAGCGCATTCTGAGGCTGTGGGTCAGGTGACGCCCGTTGGGGATGGCTTGATTGGGGTTCTTGGCGGGTGGTTAGCCAGGCGCTGAAGAGGACTAATGCGGTTCCGGCCCATTGGAGGGGGTGGATTACCTCAGAGCGGAAGGTGATGCCCAGCACCATGGCGACGATGGGGATGAAGTAGATGGCCACGCCGCCGCGGGTGGCGCCTGCTCGGCCCACCAGGGCGGCCATCAGCACGAACGCGGCGCCGGTTCCGACGGCTCCCAGGACGGCGACGGCTAGGACTGGGCCTGGGCTCCATCGTGAGTCGGCTAGGCCGGCCAGGCCGAAGGGTGCGGTGGCGACCGTGGCCACGCCCAGGGCCCTGCACATCAGCGCGGGTGCTCCGTAGCGTTGCTGGAGGGGGACCGCCAGATTCAAGGCGAAGCCGTAGAAGACGGTGGCGGCCACTACAAGAAGCACTCCCCAGGCGGCGGCTGAGGAGCCGATCGCTGCCGGCAGGCCGATGGCGACCGTCCCGGCGAAGCCGAGCGCTATGCCCAACGCTTGGCGCATGCGGGGGAGCGAGCGCAGCAGCACCACCGCTACCGCCGCGCTGAGGATCGGCACCGAGGCGTTCAGCATTCCGGCCAGCGCCGAGTCGATGTGCTGTTGGGCAATCGGGAACAGCAGGAACGGCACCACCACCCACACGAACCCCAGCACCACGACGCGCCCGTAGTCGGCCCGCTCGACCGGCTCGCGGGCTGCCGGGAAGACGGCCAGCACCAGGAAGCCGAGCGTGACCCTGACCCAGGTGATCGTCGCCGGCGCCAGCGACTCCAGGCCGATCTCGATGAGCAGGAACGACGAACCCCAGATCAGCGCCACGCCACACAGCAGCGCCCACTCGACCCACCCGAACGCCTCCAGCGTCGATCCCTGGGCAGTGGACAGCACGCGGCGGCGGCCGGCGAGGGGGGACTCCTCAGACAAGGAAACAGCAGTGTAAGCCCGGCCCATCGATCTGGTCCCGGATCGGCGCAAGGGGGGTGTCAGTTGCGTGTACAACTATTTCCTGTTCGGATGGGTCCATGGATCCTGGGAACTGATCCGTCGCTCGCGTCGTCATAACCTTGCGACTGCGCTAGGAAGGCGGCCTGATCCATGGCGGAACACTTGAGGCGTTGCCTGATCGTCGGAATGGTTGCTGTGCTGCTGGCCGGCGCTTGCTCGGACGATGGCGAACCTGACGGGGGAGCGGGGGACCGGTCCGGCGACGCTTCGACGCTCGCTCCCGGCGGCGATGGCGATGGGTCTGGGAGCGTTTCGACGTCTGGTTCTGGCGGCGACGTCGACGGCGATGGGTCTGGGAGCGCTTCGACGCCTGGTTCTGGCGGTGACGGTGATGGCGACCGGTCCAGTAACGCTCCCACGCTTGTTCCTACGGTGGCTTCCAGCGCGTCGGCCCGCGGGTTGGGCGGTTCGGGGCAGGGCACAGTCCTGACCGTTCGCCTTAGCGAGGGGGATGCGATCGGCGGGCCGGGTGCAGCGGCGGTAAGCGAGGTAGACGGCAGGCCGCTCGATGCTGAAGAGATCAGCTCAGTGACCGACCGGCTGCCGCCATGGGACGACGACGAGAGCGACACGACCGACTTCAACCGCCCGGCCGAGACGCTGCCGCCTCCCCTCACCGGCGAGACCATCGATCGGCCGTTCCCGGCCGGGCCCGACATCGACGCACCCGACATCGACCCCGGACCCCTAGAGGTACTGCGGGTGCAGCCCGAGGGCGACGTGGGGATCGCACCCTTCGTCAGCATCACCTTCAACCAGCCGATGGTTCCCCTCGCCACCATCAGCCAACTCGACGACCTCGACGTTCCGGCCACGATCATGCCGTCGCTGCCCGGCCGCTGGCAATGGATCGGTACTCGCACACTCCGCTTCGAACACGACCCCGAGATATTCGACCGCCTGCCGATGGCGACCTCCTACGTGGTCGAGGTCCCCGCGGGCACCACTTCGCAGTCCGGCGGCGAGCTGGCCGAGGCCGTCCGCTTCGAGTTCGAGACCCCCACGCCCAACATGGCGTGGCTCGTCCCCCAGCACAACTCGCTCGACCTCCAACCGCTCTTCCTCGCCGGCTTCGACCAGCGGATCGAACCCGCCGCCGCGCTCGAGGCCATCACGTTCACAGCCGACGGCGACCAGCACCAGATCCGCCTCGCCACCGAAGCCGAGATCCAAGGCGAGATCGAAGCCGACGAGCACATCAGCTCGCTGCTCGGTTACGCACTCGACGGCACATGGGTCGCCTTCCGCCCGGCGGCGCCGCTCGAGCCCGACTCGGCCATCAGGATCGAGGTCGGCCCCCACGTGCCGTCGGCCGAGGGCCCCAACACCAGCGACGACTCGACGGTCGTTGAGGCCCGCACCTACGCGCCGCTGCGGCTGGACGACTCCGGCTGCTCATATCGAGGCTGCCGGCCGGGGCGGGCGCTCAACCTCTGGTTCAACAACACGCTGGACGCCGAGACGCTCGACGCGGCCGACATCTCCATAACACCCGAGCTCCCCGGTGCCACCGTCTCGGTGCACGGCAACACCATCACCATCGTCGGACCCACCGCCGGGGGCACCACCTACGAGGTGGTGATCCCCGCAGCGCTGGGCGACGTGTTCGGCCAGAGGTTGCAAGAGCCCGAGACCGTCGAGTTCAGCATCGACGAGGGCCTCCCGCACCTCAGCTTCACCGGAGGGCGACTCGCCACCGTCGATCCGCTCGGGGCGCGGCAGACGATTCCCGTCATGGTGCGCCAATGGGAGCAGCTCCGTGTGCGCCTCTACACCGTGGAGCCCAGCGACTACGGATCGTTCCTCGACCTCGAGTCCGACTGGCGATACAGCCGGGACCGCAGCGAGGTGGACATCCCGTGGACTCCGGCGATCGACGAGATCATCGACACCGGCATCGACGGCGACGCCCTCACCGAGATCCCCATAGGCCTCTCCGGTGCCCTCGACGGCGAGCACGGCCATGTGGTCATGATCGTCGACGGGGCCGGCCCGCTCGCAGACACCGAGACCGCGGCCGAGACCGCGGCCGAGACCGACCATTCGACGATGGCCTGGGTGCAGGACACCGACATCGGCGTCGACATGATTACCGACTTCCGCGACATGGTGGTGTGGACCACCGACCTGCGCACCGGCGACCCGCTGGCCGGAGTGGAGATCGAACTGGAAGGCCGGAACGCGACGCTCACCACCGACGACGACGGCCTCGCCCGGGCCTCGCTCAGCGTCGACGAGCACCGGTGGATCGTCGCATCGCTCGGCGACGACCGGGCCCTCAACCCGGTGAGCGTCTCGGCGTGGCCGCAGGACGACCCGACCATCTGGTACACCGCCGACGACCGCGGCATATACCGCCCCGGCGAGACGCTGCACCTGAAGGGCTGGGTCCGCAGCCTCGACCTGAGCGGCGACGGCGACCTCGAGTTCCTTCCCCGCGGCGAGCCGGTCACCTACACCGTCTCCGGCCCGTTCGGCAACGAGTTCAAGACCGGCGAGGTAAGCCTGGACGACCACGGCGGCTTCGATCTCACCGCCGAGATGCCCGAAGGGGCCAACCTCGGCTGGAGCAGCATCGTCTTCGAGCTGCCGGGCAGGCCCGGAAGCTACCGGCACCACCACTCGTTCCAGGTCCAGGAGTTCCGCCGCCCCGAGTTCGAAGTGTCGACCCGCCTCGAGTCGGCCGGTCCCCATCTGGTCGACGAGCCGGCGGTGGCCAGGGTAGACGCCACGTACTTCTCCGGCGGCCCGCTGCCCGACGCCGAGGTCACCTGGACGGTCACCACCCGGCAGGGCTCCTACTCCCCGCCCAACTGGAGCGACTTCACGTTCGGCGTATGGCGACCATGGTGGTACTTCGGCTACTTCGACGAGCCGTGGGACGAGCCGCAGCGCAAGACCTTCACCGGCAGGACCGACTCCAGCGGCAGCCACTACCTGCGCATGGACTTCGAGGGCGACGGCGACCATCTCCCCACCACGGTGACCGCCGAGGCTCGGGTGCTCGACGTGAACCGCCAGCAATGGGCATCGGCGACCGACGTCCTGGTCCATCCCGCCAGCCTCTATGTCGGTGTCCGCTCCAACCGCACTTTCGTGAAGGCCGGCGACGGGCTCGACATCGGCGCGGTGGTGACCGACATCGACGGCAACCCGGTTCCGGGCCGATCGTTCGAGATCACCTCGGCCCGTATCGTCCACCAGTACGTCGACGGCCAGTGGAGCGAGGTCCCGGTGGAGGCGGAGACCTGCGAGATCGTCTCCGAGCAGACGCCGGTCGAGTGCGAGTTCACCGCCGGCATCGGAGGCCGCTACCGCATCTCGGCCCATGTCGTCGATGACGCCGGGCGGACCAGCCGCAGCGAGCTGACCCGCTGGGTCGCCGGCTCGAGCAGCGGTGTGCCGAGCCGCAGGATCGACCTCGAAGGCGCCAACCTGATTCCCGACGCCGAGAGCTACGCCGCGGGCGACACCGCCGAGATCCTCGTCGACTCGCCCTTCGCGTCGGGGACCGGCCTCCTGACGATCGCCCACAACCAGATCATCGAGCTGCGCACCTTCGAAATCGCCGACCATGGCGCCGTCCTCGAAGTGCCGATCACCGACGACCACGTTCCCGAGCTCGCGGTGCAGGTCGAGATCGTCTCCACCACCGAGCGCACCGCCGACGACGGAACCCGCCTGGACGGTGTGCCCGAACGTCCCGCCTATGCGTCGGGGTACGTCGCGTTGCGAGTCCCGCCCCTGCTGCGGACCCTCGACGTCACCGCCGAGCCCGAGTCGAGTGTGCTGGAGCCCGGCGCGGCCACCAGCATCGCGGTGGAAGTCAACGACGCCGGCGGTGCTCCCGTCGAGGGGGCCAACGTGCTCCTCATCGTCGTGGACGAGGCGGTGCTGGCCGTGTCGGGCTACCAGCTGCTCGATCCCATCGACGTCTTCTACCGTCCCTGGACGGCGCGCCTGCACGCCGTTCGGAGCCGGGGCAACATCCTGCTCGAGAGCCCCCAGGACCTCCTCCGCCTGATCGAGCAGGACTTCGCACAGGCCGTCGCGGAGGAGGCCATGGCGGACGCCGACGGGAGCCGCCTAGCCGGTCCGGCAAGTCTCGAAGTCGACGTCCGCGAGAACCTCGACGCCCTGGCCCTGTTCGACCCCGATACGGCCACCGACGCCGAGGGCCGGATCACGGTCGAGTTCAACCTGCCCGACAACCTCACCCGCTACCGGGTGATGGCGGTCGCGGTCCACGGCGCCGAGCGCTTCGGCACGGCCGAGTCGGCCATCACCGCGCAACTTCCCCTCCAGGTGCGGCCCTCGGCCCCCCGGTTCCTGAACTACGGCGACGAGTTCGAGCTGCCCATCGTCGTCCAGAACCAGACCGACTCCGCCATGGAGGTGGATGTGGTCGTGCAGACCGCCAACCTCGAGCTGGACACCTCCCCGGGCCGGCGGGTGACGGTGCCCGCCAACGACCGGGTCGAGGTCCGGTTCCCGGCCCGGACGAGGGAACCGGGCACAGCCCGCTTCCGGGCGGCGGCGGTGGCGGTGTCGGGCGACCACGCTGACGCCCAGATCGTGGCCCTGCCGGTGTACACCCCGGCCACCAGCGAGGCGTTCGCCACCTACGGGGTGGTCGACGAGGGCGCGGTCGTCCAGGCGATGGCCGCGCCGCGAGACGTGATCCCCCAGTTCGGCGGGCTCGAGATCAACACATCGTCGACCGCGCTGCAGGCCCTGACCGACGCCGTGCTTTATCTCGCCGAGTATCGCTACGCCAGCTCCGACGCCTACGCCAGCCGCATCCTGGCCATCTCCGCGCTGCGCGACGTGCTCGGGGCCTTCGAGGCCGAGGGTCTCGCCAGCCCCGAC
>LXNJ01001928.1_pt1 | contig 11818 bp, 8 predicted proteins | sample 809081 | NCBI WGS metagenome assembly LXNJ01 (sample SAMN04870510, study PRJNA318959) | sponge metagenome | biome: sponge; feature: marine sponge reef; material: water | host: Petrosia ficiformis | place: Greece: Milos, Mediterranean Sea | collected 2013-05-29 | depth 5-7 m
GTACGGTGACAGTGGGAAATCCGGTATGATGCCGAATAACACTTTGAAAATCATAGCAAAATCGTCTTCGACTATTGCAATGTTGGTGTGAAGATCAGTCTAAAGATGTGTTTTGGCGCTACCTAAAAATTTAGTGCGAATAGCTTTAAGTCGTGGAATATGTAACGGGATAGTAGTTTCGCGAATTTGCTACAGAATGTCCAGGATTCTGCAACTTGCACTACATTTCTCGGCTTTCCTGATCTGCGAACCGAATACTGAAATGCAGTCAGCAACCGGACAATGGTGCGGATTCTTATCTATGGTGGACTTGGACGGTAAGAATCCGCACCGTCGCCAAGAAAGCCTTACATTCGAAAGAACTTGGATTGAGCAACTCTAAAATCGCCAAATAACTAAACGTCGATGACAAAACTGTCGCTAAAGCATGAACTTGGGTCCAGCGACTAGTACACGCTCCATCCATCGATAAACGGTCACAAATGGGTTGTGAACGTCATCGCAATTGCATCAAATTTTCATTGACTCGAAAGACATAATCCGGACATAACTCGAAAACCGGTGTTAAACATGGCTAACTCCGATTGCCAATTTATTCAATACCCAATCATCTATCGGTCCGACATTTCTTTTGGTACTCATTAGTCGCCTAAATTCTGGGGAAATGGAGAATTCCTTAAGTATGTCGTTTGGGTGCTGGACATTTTTCATGATGAGGGTCCCACCACATTACTTTCATAACATTCAACTGTCTAATACACCAAACTCGCTCTTTTCCACTTAGCCGGAAAGACATCAGTTCGTCTATATCATCCATCTTTAATTCTTGAAGCCGGTCCCTAGCTGATTTCACTATATTTCCAACGGCAATTGGGTGATTTCCGCTACTGATAATTTCGTTCCAGTTTTTCCTCTCAAACTCCTGAAGTCTCTCGATAACTCTTTTGAATTGAACTGGATTCTCTAATTTCGTCCATACCCATTTTCCGCCACGGTCACTATCACTAAATCTCCAAGCTAGTGGGTAGTGGGAATCGAATAGGACAGGTGCTTTGGGGTGTTTTTTCGGTTGAGGTTGTCTGTTAACTTTGGGTGTTTTCTTCCTTCTCTTTGCCATACGAGTTTTTAAAGGCTTGAGTAATATTCAGCCATTGAAGCCTCTGAAATAACTACATTACCACGCTCACCCTCAGTAAGACCTGCATTCTCTCGCGCTTCTTTCCAAGGCAACTCCATATGGGTTAAATCACTTAACCAATGAGAAGATTTGGTGCCGTAAAACCCAAGAATTGCGTCAATGGTTTCGTGCTGCGTATCATCCAGTAATTCCGGATGACCATCAGGAATAGCCGTTATCATGTATTTTCCACGCAATGATTTATATAGACTGCGAATTACGGGCCCGTTTGCCCATGCTTCAATTCGATCTCGAAATAGCGGCTTGTCATCCCAAACGAGAGACCACGCTTGAGAGTAATAAACGAGTTTTTGAAGTTTCATTGCAGGCATTGCACCCTGCTTGCCTAGAATATAAGCAGCTACATCAATTGCCGTTACGTTCATGGAAAATCCTCTTTACTAATATGTAATTCTTCTACGCGAATGAAATCGGAATTTGAACCTGAAATTGTTTTATCACCATAGCTATCGAATTGATCGAGTAATTCAATCTTGACTTTATTCTACATCTGATAACCACTAATCTGAGCACCAAATACCAACTGCTGCAACAATCTGTCCGACAAGTTGAAACAACTTACTCAAATTTCTAGTTTACTTAACCATCTTCAGCTTTCCAACGCCATTTTGAGATCAACACCGAATATCCTTTGTTTCAAATTTAGAATTATCTTTTCGAAAATTACATTGAGAGAATCTTGATCGCTTTCTGTACTTTGGCCACAATTTATGACTTTGGTTTGTTCTCTGCAAGTTCCCGGAATGCCTTTAGTACAAATGCCGTTGCTAGGAAATAGGTTACATTTTTGTTGTAACTAAATTGCTAGTGGTTGGTGGACGTGGTTGCAACGTGTTCGAACCATGTTCTCACTACATTTTGAGTTCACTTTGTTGGATACTGTAACTCCGACTCTCTACCAAGAAATTTCAGCTAAATCCGTTCAACTTCATCAACTCGGTATGAGCAACACATCTATTGCAACAAAATTAAAAGTTGATGAAAAGACAGTTTCAAATGCAATTCGATGGGCTAAACTAGATTGAACCAAGTTAGCATTCAGCAACAGTGGTTTGTTGGTTTCACGATTTGTGTGGCTCACTTGGCATGGAGGGGTGCACAATTTTAGTACCTGTAAAATATCTCCAATACAAATCTCTCTGAATGAGATAATGAAACCAGTATTTTTACATTAAACCTATTCGTCTCATTTGTAGGTCGGCGACCGGAACCAGTACCGGGATACCCCAACTTCACATTACCCTTTTAACCAGTTTCAACATTACCTCGTGATGACTTCCTTTCTCTTCTTGCATGCCGCCGACATTCACCTCGACAGTCCTCTTAAGGGGCTAATGGGGCAGGAATCTAGTGCGGCTGAGCGCGTGCACACCGCTACTAGGGAGGCCCTTGACCAACTTGTCAGGTTGGCGATCAACGAGAAAGTCGATTTTCTCATTATTGCCGGGGACATCTACGATGGTAACTGGCGCGATTACAATACAGGCTTATTCTTCGTTGGGCAGATGGGGCGACTCAACAAAGCGGGCATTCTAGTCTATTTGCTATATGGAAACCACGACGCAGAAAGCCAAATTACTAAACGGCTCGAATTGCCTAGCAACGTACATGTTTTTGATTCACGCAAGCCTCAGACGTTTAAACTCATAGAATTAAACGTTGCGCTCCATGGTCAAAGTTTTAAACAACGGGACGTAACAGATAATCTCGCTCTTAACTACCCGGCACCAGTAACGGGCGCGTTCAATATCGGCGTACTGCACACTGGCCTTGGTGGTAAGGGCGGTCACGCCAACTACGCACCATGTTCGTCCGATGACCTTGTGAACAAGGGGTACGACTACTGGGCCTTGGGTCATGTTCATAAGTCGGAAGTGTTGCAAGAGAGCCCACCCATTATCTTTCCGGGAAATCTGCAGGGACGCCATGTACGGGAAACCGGGGCAAAGGGTGCGTATCTAGTCGCCGTGGAACACAACGAAGTTAGCGAACTGCAATTTGTTTCATGTGACGTCGTACGCTGGGCTGTTGTGCCAGTACTTTTAGATAACGCCGAAAAAATCGATGATGTCATTGATAGTGTTGAAATTGCGCTGGAGTCAGCCGTTTCCAATGAGGCCAATGGGCGACTGTTAGTGTGCCGTATCGAATTCAAAGGCCGCACTGTGGTTCATGAGCAACTCGTCGCCTCTGAGGATCAAGTACTGGCTGAGGCCCGCGCCAGCGCGCTCGGACTTGGCGACGAAGTAGCATGGGTTGAAAAAATTGTAATTTCCACCCAAACGGTCGTTGATCCGCAGATCTTAGCTAAGCGGAAAGACGCCATAGGGGAATTGCAGCGGATGTTACAGCATGCGGGTAGCGATGACGATCTTCTTGCACAAATAGCAGAAGATATCGGGGAACTTGTTCGGAGACTACCCCACGAGGTGCGGGTGGATGTCGAGGACGAGATCCTTGGGGCAGCCATTAAAGGCGACTACGATGCGCTCATTTACAACGTCGCACCTTATTTGTCAGCACGCCTGATCGCTCAAGAGGATTAAGCATGCGGCTGCGACGCCTTAACCTGATACGATACGGTCACTTCACCGAGACGTCTCTTGAACTTCCTGCCGGGAAACTTGACTTTCACGTTGTATTTGGGCTGAATGAAGCGGGTAAGTCTACCGCACTGAGCGCGATCGAGGATCTGTTGTTCGGCATACCAATATACTCGCCCTACAACTTTCTGCATGACTACAGCGACATGCGGATTGGTGCTGAACTCGAGAACAGCACTTCATCGGTAGAAGTGCATCGGCGTAAAGGTAAAAAAGATACTTTGCTGGGTACGGACGGTTCACCCATTGTCGGTGGAGAAAGCTCCTTAAAGCCCTACCTCGCCGGCGCGGACAGAACGTTCTTTAAACGCATGTTCAGCCTTGATCACATCCGCCTCCAAACCGGTGGACGGGAAATTCTTGAGGCCAAGGACGATGTTGGTCATGTGCTGTTTGCAGCTGGAGCTGGCGTTGCGGGGTTGCGTGAGCGCCTCGGTAAACTCGCTGCTGAGGCCGAGGAGCTGTGGAGTCCGCGCAGGGCTAAGCATCGCAAGTTCTACATTGCCTATGACAAGTTCGAGGAAGCTCAAAGGACACTGCGAGAAAAAGTCTCTAGCGCAAGTAAATGGCAAGGACTGAAGCGCTCCTACGAAAAGACTGAAGAAACCTACTGTGAGATCGACAAGAGAATCAAGGGGATCAGCGCCGAGCGCAATCGTCTCAGTCGCATACGCCGGGTGCTCAGGGACGTGCGCAGGAAGCAAGAACTTGAAAGTCAACTTGCGGAGCTTGGAGACATTATCGCACTACCGGAAGATGCGACGATGGTGTTAGCAGAAGCTGAACGCGGGGATACGGAGGCGGCTACACGCATTGCAACACTTCAGGAACAGCTCAAAGGAGCTCAGAAAAATCTGGAAGAACTTAAGTTCGATGAGATGATTATTCAGAGGTCGGAAGATGTTAAGCAACTCCATGAGAGACGGATTGAAATTCGCAACGAGAAAGCTGACTTGCCCAAGCGAGAAGCAGAACTTAATGCTGCTGAAGAAGAGCTGAGAGCAAATTCTTCCGAACTTGGCTGGACGGATATCGACTCACCGGCTCTGGTTGAGCGGATCCCCCCTCGCACCAAAGTTGGTGTAGTCCGGATTCTTCTAAATCAAAGGGGCGAACTGGAAACCGATGTTGCTGGCCGTGCCCGAGAACTGCAAGATAGCCAGGATACCCTTAGAAGATTAGAGGAGCAGTTGGACGAATTAGGCGAACCCGCGGATGTGTCGAAACTGGCCATTATCATCAAGACTTTGCGCGAACAGGGCGATATTACGGGACAAATTCGCGCTGCTGATCAAAATCTTAAGGTTTCACAGGGACTAGTAAAGCAAAAACTTAAGGCTCTCAATCCTAGCGGTAATGATGAAGATACGCTAACGAACATGACTGTGCCCCCTCAGGCGAGGGTTGAGGAACATCGGGATCATGAGCAAGACTGGAAGAGGCGCTTGCGAGAAACGAAACAAGAGGTGTTATTAGTTCAACAGGAACTGGACGGTGCTTTTGCCGAATTTGAGCGTAGTATGCGAGACGAGAAGGTCGTCACTGGCGAAGAGTTGCACGAAGCGCGCAGCTATCGAGACACACTATGGAACTTAGTGAACCTCACTCATGTACGAGGCGAGTCGATGCCGGAGGATCAAACTAGCAACTTTGAACAGGATTTGGAGGATTTAGCAGGAGCTTTCGAGTCTTCCATGTTAAGGGCAGACGACCTTTCTGATCGACGTTTTGATCACGCTGAGGCAGCTGGTAGAATCGCGGAAATCAAACGGAAGATCGGGGAACTGGAGAATCAACTTGAACAGAAGAAAGAAAACGAGGCTAAGCTTGTCGAGGAAGGCAAGCAACTACAAGAGGAATGGGAAAAAATGTGGGGCGACGTGCCTTTTGATCCATTGCCTACAGAGTCTATGCTCGAATGGCTCAAATCCAGAGAAGAAACGCTGAAGGTCAACCAAGAGCGAGAAGTATGTGAAACTGTACTGACAGCGCTACAGAAGGAGGAAAGAGAAGCAAGGGAACAGTTGCTGAGTGAATTGTCGGTGCTCGGGGTGGATGTTGTTGCGCTGGAAAATGACACCCTGAGAGTGATCATTGAACACGCTGCAGAAGAGCAGCGTCTCCGAGAGTCAGAGGTCAATAAGAAGGCGCAGCTAGAAGACGAAGTAAATCACGCCACAAGGAAGGTTGCGCAGCGGAATCGCGAATTCCATAAGGCCGAAGAGACTCAGAACGAATGGCAGACGAAATGGACCGCCGCGCTTAGTGAACTTGGGTTGCCCGAGAGTATAGCGCCAGAAGCGGTGGGAGCACTGGTCGACATTATTGATCAAATGCGCGAGACGGCGGGCCGTATCAGATCATTGCGGTATGACAGAATAGACAAAATCAAGCGTGACATTACAGACTTTGAAAATGTTGTTGGAATTTTGGCTAAAGACCTAGCGGAGGACTTGTTAGACCAACCTGCCGAAAACTCCGTTTTGGAACTCGAAAAACGCCTTACTGAAGCTGTGCGTGTTCAAGGACTTCGGGAAAAGAAAAACGAAGAGGTGGAAGAGCTGACAATACAAATTGCCCAACATGAAAACAAACGTCGAGCGTTAGCCGCTTCGGTCTCTCACCTTAAGACTGCGGCTGTGGTCGAGACAAACGATGAATTGAAAGAGGCAATTGAGCGGTCGGACCAAAAGCGATCCGCTGAACACGAACGATGCGAAATCATCGAGAAACTCAAACAGGATGGTGATGGCAAGTCGATTGAGGAGCTAACGGAAGAATGTGATGGAGTCGTCATCGATGAAGTAGTCGCGCGCGAAACGTCGATTCAGCCGATATTAGACGACTTGCAAATGCAGCAGACTGACGCTACAGAAGAACGCTCTCGGGCGCGGGAGGCGTTTCTAGCAATTGGAGGTGACGATTCGGCAGCGCGGGCAGCGGCGAGCAAACAGGAAGCGATCACCGAAATGCAAGATGCCGCCGAGCGGTATGTTTACGTGAAGACCTCAACCATGCTTCTCCAGTGGGCAATCGATCGCTACCGGCGGGAGAAGCAAGCACCTCTGCTACAACGTACGGGCGAGCTGTTCAAGGTTATCACAAGAGATTCATTCTCAGGCCTTCAAGTTGAGTTCGACAATCAGGACAACGCCCATTTGACGGGAGTGCGGCCTAGCGGCAGTATTGTACCGGTATCCGGCATGAGCACTGGTACGGCTGATCAGCTCTATCTAGCGCTGCGGGTTGCTTCGATCGAGGACTATCTGAAGGGAGCTGAAGCACTCCCTTTCGTTGCCGACGACTTGTTTATCAACTTCGATGATGAGCGGGCAGCGGCAGGACTTGAATTACTTGGAAATTTGAGTCATACGACACAGGTGTTGTTTTTCACACACCACAAGCATCTGGTAGAAATAGTACGGAAAACATTAGGGGATTCTGTCAGTGTGGTGACCTTGACTAATTAGTGTCAGTCAGAAAACCCCCGATTTTAAGCGAGAAATCAGAAAAAAATGACCAACATTGAAACCGGCAACGACCAGCAACCGGCTGTCAGAGCGAAATTTGGCCGTTCACGGCGAAAACATGGGAAAATCCCGAATTCTGCCGACAGCTATCTCTCCGGACGCCCGGATTTTTATCCCCGATGGGAGAGTTGACGTGCCAGGCGGCGCGCAATCGTTGAAAGCGGGCGAGTTTTTTGCGCTCGCGGTCGCGCAGGATTCTGCCCAGCCGCTTGAGGTTGGCCGCCACTACCGACAACGCCACCGCGCGGGCAAATCCCCTACGGCCATGGTCACGCACCCGGTCCAGCCCACAGTGTTCCAGATTATTGATCGCCGACTCAATGCCAGGGTGACGCTGACGGGCGTCCTTGAACCACGGCTGCGACTGATGCGCCAGAACCCTGGCGCTCAAGCGGCCTTTGCGAGGCAGTGCACATTCATCCAGCAACTCACCCAGATCAGCCGGATTGGCAGGCGAGTGAAAGCCGCGGTCGAAACTGGAGGCATGCAAGTCAGGGAATCCTTGCCGGGCTTCGGCAATCACCGCCACCGCATGGTCGGCATCGCCACCGTGCCACATGATGGGATGCTGCAGGACAAACTTGTACTGGTCCTCCACCACACACCCCGGTACGCCGAGTTCCTGCGACACACCTGCCTCGCCTTTGGCAATCCAGCGGGTATGCGGCTCAAAGATCGAAAACGCCTTCTCGTCGCGGGCAATGTTCTCACCCTGAAGCAGGCGGCGTGTGACCTGATCAATCTGACGATTCGCATGTGCGATATAGTCCTGCAAAACACCATTTGTCGGACTTCCTGAAACAGCGTGGTCGACTCACACTGCATGACCTGGTTCAGCGTGCGTTTGGCTCGCCTCAGGAACTTTTGGCACACGGCAAGATACTGCTCCACCCGGGCCGGCGACTTTCGGATCAGTTTCGACGTGCGCACTCGGTTGAACGATGGTCTGATGACCTTGTCAAGAATATGCTGGTGCTGACGCCAGCCGCTGAGTCCCGATTTGTCGGCCAGCGATGCTGCCGTTCTTACGGTACAGCGCATGGCGTCCCACAAAAGATTCAGGTCGGTCGGATAGTGCACATCGGTGTGAACGCAGAACGAATCACAGCGCCCGCGCAAAGTTTCGCCAGGCTTTTTTCTGACCACCTCGTGGCCGGCCTCAACCAGCAGCTGCGAGCTCAGCAACCTGACGTTGTCGACGATGGTCTGTCGCTCGTAGTGATGTTCCATCAGCCCGTGGCCCAGCATCTGACGCAGGGTGGCGTGCTCGTTGGCCAGCTCAGCGAGCCGGTCGTAATCGCAATTCAGACCCTGTTTGAGAATCGCCAGCACCAGGATGCGCCAAAGCTCCATGCCCGGACGGCCGGTATCCTTGCGAGCACCTGGATTGACCTCAGCCTCGAGCAGTGTGAACACTTCGGCTCGAATTGCTGGATTCACATAATTATGCTTCAGACCGCGCAGCAGCGCCGGAATGTCGTCGCGCGATTTCGCATAGATGACGATGTCACTGATGAAAGCGCCGCCCAGTTCAACTTGTGTGGATTCGACTTTTCGCATGGTGTTTGCCTGAAGATTTTGCCAAAATGGAGTTTTTCGGGGGTGTTTGATGTGTTTGGGCGGATTTTGGCCTTGATTCGGAAATTCTTCAGTCCCGGCAATCCACCTTACATCATTGTTTATATTGATTAATTAGACTCTATGTTGGTTTTCTGCCAAACACTAATTAAAAGGACGGAACTAAATAAGATCTGAGTGGAATGAATTGCGTATGTTTGGGCGGGCGGCATGCACGGCAAATTTCAACCCAAAACTTACACTGGTTACGCGGATTCAATCACTTGGGGTAAGTGATCGAAAGTGCAAGAGTTAAGTACGGATAAGAAGTGCAACGGTTAATAACTAGGTAGCCATTTCATTAATGGCGCCTTGTCCACGCTACATATAGAGATAACTACAAAAAATTGACTAGAGCCCCTGTCGGCACAATCGAGACAGTAATTTGATTTTCACCAACGAAAAAACTAGCCCATGAACAAAGTGACTATAAATCTAGAAAACTGCTATGGAATTAAAAAACTCCAGAAAGAGTTCAATTTTTCAGAGACAAACGCAATCGCGCTATATGCACCTAACGGCGTTATGAAATCTTCTCTAGCAGAAACCTTTCAAGATGCAGCCGAAATGCGTGATTCTCAAGATCGTATTTTCCCTAATCGAGAGACTGTGAGAAAAATTACTGACGACCTGGGCAATGAGGTTGAAGAAAACCGAATTTTGGTTGTTCTTCCTCATGACAAAGAACTTGGGGTCAGTGAGGAAACTTCTACTTTGCTCTTAGACAAAACACTCAAAAGAGAATACGACAACCTGTTGCGTTATGTCGCTGCGGCAAAATCTGAGCTGTTGAAAGCGCTTAAAGATCAGTCAAAGTCTAAACAGAACATGGAAACTGAAATTTCACGTGCGATAATGTCAGCAGACAACCGAATTGACGACGCGTTAGTTCGTCTAAAAATAGAAGTTGAAGATAAAAGTGATACTCTTTTCTCAGATATACACTATGACACAATTTTTGACGAAAAAGTATTGGAAGCTTTAAACACAGGAGATCTTAAAAGTTCAATTCGGGAATATGCCAATAGATACACTGAGCTTCTTGATACTTCTACGTTTTTCAAAAAGGGGACTTTCGACTATTACAACGCTAATCAAATTGCAAAAAGTCTCACTAACAACGGGTTCTTCAAGGCCAATCACACAGTCAAACTGAATGCTGATACAGGAAATCAAGAAATCGAAAACAAAGAGCAATTAGAACAAATCATTCTTCAAGAAAAAGAAGGGATACTCAGTGACAAGACGCTTCGCCAAAATTTCGACAAAATCGCTAAACAATTAGAGCGGAATGCACAATTGCGCAAATTCTACGATTATGTTGTGGACAACGAAGAAATTTTATCACGATTGCATAATCCCGAAGAATTAAGGCAAGATGTATTAAAAGCTTATCTGAAAATCAATGAAAACCTTTACATTGACTGGATGACGAAACACGATGATGCGAAAGACCGGCTAATAGAATTGGAAGAAGAAGCAGAAAACCAAAGAACGCACTGGGAAAACGTTATTGGTATTTTTAACGAGAGATTTATCGTTCCATTTGAGTTGGTAGTCAAAAATAGAACTGAGGTATTGCTTGGCCAAACTTCAATAATGGATCTTGGCTTTGAATACCGTGACGGGGAAGATAGAGCTGAAATTAATCGTGACAAACTCCTACAATCGATCAGCACAGGAGAAAGTAAGGCTCTATACGTACTGAACGTAATTTTCGAAATTGAAACCCGAAAATCAACAAATCAAGAGACGTTTGTCGTCATCGATGATTTGGCAGATTCGTTTGACTATCGCAACAAATATGCAATAATCCAGTACCTTAAGGAAATCTCTGAAGATGCTCGATTCAAGATGTTAATAATGACTCACAACTTCGATTTCTTCCGCACAATTGAGAGTAGATTTGTTGGATACTCAAACTGTTTCATGGCAACTAAAGATCCAAACAGAATCTCTATTGAGCAAGCCTCCGGAGTACGGAATATATTCGCAAATGATTGGAAAAATAACTTCTTTAGTGATCCAAAAAAGAAACTAGCATCTATACCGTTTTTGCGCAATCTAGTTGAAATGACAGTTGGCAAAAACGACAGGCTGTACAACGAATTAACGTCGATGCTTCACTGGAAATCTGATACAGACTCAATCAAAGTTGAGCGACTAGACAAAATATTCAATGAGATTTGTAAAGAAAGCAACAATATTACAGACTCGAAAGAATCTGTTTATTCACTTCTAATGAATCAAGTCGAGAGTTGCTTAGTTGCAAGCGATGGAATCAATTTTGAAAATAAAATTGTACTATCTATTGCAATTAGGCTACAGGCAGAACGATTTATGACAGAAAAACTATCCCAGACTAATGCTCTGGAGTCGTTCGGCATAAATCAAACTTTTCATCTAATGGAAAAATTTAAAACGAATTTTCCTGAAGAAGTCAAGAAAATTGAAGTGCTTGAACGTGTATGTTTAATGACTCCCGAAAATCTTCATGTGAATTCATTTATGTATGAACCAATAATTGACATGAGCGATGACCATTTGCGAGATTTATTTACTAAAATCAAGCATCTTACTGAACTTGAAGAAATACCGCCGAATGGCGAGTGTTTGGTGTGAGGTAACAATAGAAATTTGATTGGCATGCGCTTTTGTGTGTCGAAACGCAGAAAGCCATTTTACATCGCACACACGACCTTCAAAACGACTGAAATACTGGAGGAGAAGTTCGCACCTAGCCCTGTTGGTCAAAGGTGTAAATTAATTTTACTGGTGGAGGTGGCGGGGATCGAACCCGCGTCCGTGAGCCCTCTGCTCGCTGGCGACTACATGCTTAGTCTATCCCTGATTCAACCACATTCAGTCCG
>LXNJ01001929.1_pt1 | contig 11818 bp, 11 predicted proteins | sample 809081 | NCBI WGS metagenome assembly LXNJ01 (sample SAMN04870510, study PRJNA318959) | sponge metagenome | biome: sponge; feature: marine sponge reef; material: water | host: Petrosia ficiformis | place: Greece: Milos, Mediterranean Sea | collected 2013-05-29 | depth 5-7 m
GTGACGGAAACCCGTTCGTCGAAGACGAAACACTCGCCCTCGAAAGCGTCGGCATCCTTGGCCTCCGCGAAATACCCGAGGATTCCGCCGTCGAGTTGCGAGACGTTGTCGAAGCCCCGCGCGAGCAGGAGCGCCGAAGCCTTTTCGCACCGGATGCCGCCGGTGCAGAACATCGCGATGGGCCGGTTGCGATCATGGCCGAGTTTCCGGGTCACGAAGTCCGGAAAGTCGCGGAAGCTATCGATCCCGGCTCGGGTTGCGCCCTTGAACGTGCCAACGTCTGATTCGTAGTCGTTGCGGACGTCAAGCACGAGCACGTCCGGGTCGGCAATCAACGCGGTCCAGGCCGTGGGTGACACATGCTTGCCGACGGGTGTGGTCGCCGACAGCGGAAAGTCGAAAGTGACGATCTCCGGACGTGCGCGGACCCTCAGGCGCCGGAACACCGGGTTGCCCGGGGCCGCCGAAGACCACTTCACGTCGACGCCGGGAAAGTGCCGGCCGATCACGTAGTCGAGATCAGCCCGTCGTCCCGCCAAGGTGGCGTTGACGCCCTCCGGCGCGAGCAGGACCGTGCCGCGCAGCGAACGCCCGGCACAGGTAGCCTCGACGGCGTCCCGCAGCCCCTGGACGTCGTGTACGGGATGGAAGCGGTATAGCGAGGCTACCGAAACCCCGCTGCCGACATCGGGCACGTCGTTAACCGGTGATGTCGCGCTGCGAGCCGTCACCACCCCGGCAGGGCGGCGACATCGGCGCGTTGCCGAAGCGCTTCTGCCAATCGGCGGCGGTGTAGGTGTGGATCGCCAAGGCGTGCACGCCGGCGGCGAGTTCGTCGGCCAAGGTTTCGTTGACACGGCGGTGTCGGTTGATGAGTCGTTCGCCCTCGAACTCATCCGAGACGATCACCACCTTGAAGTGCGTCTCGGATCCATCCGGCACATTGTGGTTACCGCTCTCGTTGACGACTTCCAAATGCGCCGGATCGAATACCGACACCAGTTTTTCCTCGATGCGATCCTTAACCATCATTGCCTCCCGAGACCGTCCGAATCAGCAGCGCACCAACACGACCGTGACATTGTCCGAGCCGCCCGCGCTGTTGGCCGCCCTGACCAAGCCATCCACGGCGGCGTCCAGATCGGGCGTCCCGGCGAGGTAGCGTTCGATTTCGCCGTCTTCGACGTGCTCCGTCAAGCCGTCGCTGCATAGCAGCAGCAGGTCGCCGGACGCGACCTCCAATTCGGCGATGTCCGGTCGCAACGTCGCCTCGGCGCCGACGGCACGGGTGACGACGTGCCGGTCGGGCGCGACGCGGGCCTGCGCAGGCGATATCAAACCCGCGTCTACCCGTCGTTGAACCATGCTGTGGTCCTTGGTGATGATCGACAGTTCGTCATCGCGATAGCGGTACACCCGGGAGTCGCCGACGTGGGCGACGTAGCCCGTGGCGCCATCCACGACCGTGGCCACCAGCGTGGTCGACATCCCCCGGTACGTGGAAATGGCACACGACAGGCCAAACACCCGCTCGTTGGCGAGTTCGAAAGCCCGGCGCAGCTGATGTCCGCCCAACGGCTCCTGCGCCGCAACGCCGACCAGGCATTCGACGGCGGTCTGAACCGCGATCTCGGCCGCGACGCCGCCGGCCCGGGGCAGGGACACGCCGTCGGCGACCACCGCGAGACCCAGATCTTCGCGCACGGCGAAGACGTCCTGGTTTTCATCGCGAACCCGTCCCGGATCGGTCCTGCCCATCGCTTCCATGAAGAGACACGTCGTATGTTGCCTGGCGCTCGGCGCCGCCTCGCCGCCCGGAGAAATTCGTGGTGAATTCCCGAGGCGACCCGAGGCGATCGCGTCTCGCAAGGGGCCTAGTTTAGCGCGAGCCCACCCACCGCGATTGCCGGCACCGGATGTCCCGTGGGCGTTCGGCCAAGACCGGGTGTCAACGTGTAGAATCACCTGACGAGTCAGGAGGCATGCAATCATGTTGGCCGTCATCTCGCCCGCTAAGTCCCTCGATTTCGAGACCCGCCCCGCGACGCGCAAGTACACGATGCCCGATTTCGTCGACGACGCGGCGATACTCATCAAGGACCTCGTCAAGCTCGCACCCGGAGACATCTCCGACCTCATGGGTATCAGCCAGAAACTCGGCGAACTCAACTGCGATCGTTACAACGAATGGCGCAACGACGCGAACGGTGGCAAGCAGGCGGCGCTGGCGTTCACCGGTGATGTCTACATGGGTCTTGGCGCTTGGGACTTCACCGAGCGGGAGTTCACCTCCCTGCAGCGCCGGGTGCGCATCCTGTCCGGCCTATACGGCCTGTTGAGGCCGCTCGACAAGATTCGTCCCTACCGACTGGAGATGGGAACCGCATTCGCGAACAAGCGTGGCCCGGACCTCTACTCGTTCTGGGGGAAGAAGGTCACCGATACCCTGAACAGCGAACTCGAGGGCCACCGCAACAGAACCCTGGTCAACCTGGCCTCCAACGAATACTGGCGAGTTGTGAACGCCGACCGGCTCCAGGCGAAGGTGGTCAACACGCGGTTCCTCGACACCAAGAACGGCGAGGTGAAATTCATCAGCTTCTTCGCCAAGAAGGCCCGGGGCCTGATGGCGGCCTATATCGCGAAGAACAAGATCGAAACGGTCAAGGCGTTGAAGGCCTTCGACTACGAGGGCTACCGTTTTGACGAGCAGCGCTCGGGCGCAGACGAGTTGGTGTACGTTCGCGCCGAACGCGGCTGACGAATGATCGTGCCGGACATCCTGGCTGCCCGGACAACGGGACGGGACAAGCCCGTCCCCTGCGGTTCGCTGTTCCTTGCGCCTCCGCGTGCGGTCGCAATGTACTACGACGCAGGCTTGTAGGGTGCCGCGTCAATCTGGATCAGATCGCCAAGCTGCGCCTTGCGCAGCCTGACCCTGCCGCGCTTGCTGGCACCGATGTTCAATAACTGGACGCCGAACGCGAAGGCCATCGAAAAGTAGATGTAGCCCTTCGGCACGTGGACGTCCACGCCCTCCGTGACGAGGGCGAAGCCGATCAGCACGAGGAAGGCGAGCGCCAGCATCTTGATCGTCGGGTTGCCCTCCACGAAAGCGCTCACCGGGCCTGCCGCCACCATCATCACGATCACGGCTACCACGATGGCGGCGACCATTACCGGCAGGTCGTCCACCAGCCCCACCGCGGTGATCACCGAGTCGAGGGAGAACACGACATCGATCAGGGCGATCTGGACGAGTACGCCGACGAAACCCGCGGTGCGCACGTGTCGCGACGCGGACTCTTCGATCTCCAGCGAATTGTGGATCTCCCGGGTCGCCTTGGCGATTAGGAACGCGCCACCGCCGAGCAGGATGAGATCTCGCCCCGAGATGCCCTCGCCGAACACGGTGAAGAGGTCGCCCGTCAGGCCCATCATCCAGGACAGCGACAGCAGCAGGCCAATGCGCATGCCCATGGCGAGCAACAAGCCGATAAAGCGGGCTCGCGGCCGCTGTTGTTCGGGTAGCCGGCCGGTAAGCACGCTGATGAATACGATATTGTCGATGCCGAGGACGATCTCCAGCGCCGCAAGGGAGGCAAACGCCAGCCAGATCTCGGGATTGGCCAGGTATTCCACGAACTGTTCCCCGATGGTGGGTGACGGTTCATTGAACCATGAACGCTTGTCGCCGTGACTCGAGCGTTGCGAGTATCATCGCGCGCGTTCGCAAGCGACGGGATCACGACGATGTCCGCACCTACCGACGAAACCGCCCAAGCCATCGAGGCCGCCGTTTTTCGGCGCTTGGTCCAGCACCTCGACGAGAACAAGGATGTCCAGAACATCGACCTCATGAACCTCGCTGGCTTCTGCCGCAACTGCCTTTCCAAGTGGTACGTCGCCGCCGCCGAAGAAAGGGGCGTGGACGTCGACTACGAGGGAGCCCGGGAACGGGTCTACGGCATGCCCTACAGCGAGTGGAAGGTACGCCACCAAGCCGAAGCGAGTTCCGAGCAACTCGCAGCGTTCGACAAACAGCGCGCGTAGGGGACGGGCTTGTCCCGTCCCGTCAATGCGCCGTCCAAATGGTCGGCCGGTTGGCGAGCGTTGCCTGCGCGGCAGCCACGCGGGCCACGGGCACTCGAAGCGGTGAACAGCTAACGTAGTCGAGACCCGCCTTTTCGCAGAACGCGATGGACGCGGGATCGCCGCCGTGTTCGCCGCAGATGCCGATCTTCAGGTCCGGCCGCGTCGAGCGCCCCAAGCGGACGGCTTCGCGGATCAGCCGCCCGACACCCGGCTCGTCGATGCGGGCGAAGGGATTGGCGGCGTAGATCTCCTTTTCCAGGTACCGGTCGAAGAACGAACCCATGTCGTCCCGCGATAGCCCAAGGGTCATCTGGGTGAGGTCGTTGGTCCCGAAGCTGAAGAAGTCGGCGTCCCGGGCGATGTCGTCGGCGGTCAACGCGGCGCGGGGGACCTCGATCATCGTACCCACCTGGTAGTCGACCATCGTGCCGCTGCGTTGGGTAACCTCCGCGGCCACCCGTCGGATGATGGCCGCCTGGTCGGCCAACTCCTCGCGGAAGCCCACCAGCGGCACCATGATCTCCGGCCGAACCGGGGTTCCCTTGTCCGTCGCCGCGATGGCCGCCTCGAAGATCGCCCGCGCCTGCGTCTCCGTGATCTCCGGGTAGAGGATGCCCAGCCTGCAACCGCGCCAGCCGAGCATGGGATTCACCTCGGTCAGGTTGTCGACGCGTTCTTCCACGAGGCGCGCCGGCAGCCCGAGTTTCTCGGCCAAGGCGCGACGAACCTCGGGCTCGGCGGGCAGGAACTCGTGCAACGGCGGGTCGAGCAGACGAATCGTGACCGGTCGTCCCGCCATGGCCAGGAAGAGACTCTCGAAGTCATCGCGCTGGTAGGGCAGCAACTCGGCGAGCGCCGTACGGCGTTCCCCCTCGTCGCCGGCGAGGATCATCTGGCGCATCCCATCGATGCGGTTCGATTCGAAGAACATGTGCTCGGTCCGGCACAGGCCGATGCCTTCCGCGCCGTAGCGCGCCGCGTCCTTCGCCATGGCGGGGGTGTCCGCGTTGGCCCGCACCCCGATGCGCCGGTGGGCGTCCGCCCATGACATGACGGTGCGGTAGAGACCGTACCAGGTGCTGTGTTCCGGCTTCATCTCCCCGGCAAGGACGCGGCGCACCTCCGAAGGTGACGTGGCGATCTCGCCGGGGTAGACCGCGCCGGTCGTTCCGTCGAGGGAAATCGCATCGCCGGCCCGAAGCACGCGGCCCGCGGTGGTCATCGTCCGCTTCGCGTAGTCGATGACGATATCCGACGCCCCGCACACGCAGACCTTGCCGAGCTGGCGAGCCACTAGCGCGGCGTGGGACGAGACGCCGCCACGCGTTGTCAGGATGCCGTCAGCGGCGAGCATGCCCTTCAAGTCCTCCGGGCTGGTCTTGGTTCGACACAGGATCAGTCGCTCGTCGCTGTTCGCGAGTTTGTCGGCATCTTCCGGCGTGAACACGATCCGCCCGCTAGCTGCGCCCGGCCCGGCCGGCAACCCCCGCGCGATCGGCGATACCTCGGCGAGCGCCCGGGACTCGAACGTCGGCGCAAGCAGCGAGTCGATCGAATCCGCCGGGATCTTCATGAGTGCCGCGGGTTCGTCGAGCAGGTCTTCGCCGTGCATGTCCACGGCGATGCGCACGGCGGCCAAACCCGTGCGCTTGCCGTTGCGGGTCTGCAGCAGGTAGAGGCGTTCATCGTCGATCGTGAATTCGAAGTCCTGCATGTCCTGGAAGTGCCTCTCAAGCCTGTCCCGTACGGATTGCAGTTTCCGATAGATGTCCGGCATGTCCGTGGCAAGTTCCGCGATGGGCTTGGGGTTGCGCACACCGGCAACAACGTCCTCGCCTTGAGCGTTCAGGAGGTACTCGCCGTAGAGAGTCCGCTCCCCGTTGGCGGGATCGCGGGTGAATGCCACGCCGGTGGCGCTATTGCCGTGACGGTTGCCGAATACCATGGCCTGGACGTTGACCGCCGTCCCCCAGGCGCGCGGGATGCCGTAGCGCTGCCGGTAGATGATCGCGCGTTCGTTGGTCCAGGAACCGAATACGGCGCCGATCGCACCCCAAAGCTGGTCTTGAACGTCCTGGGGGAAAGGCTCGCCGAGCCGGTCAACAACGAGATTCTTGTAGTCGACAACCAAACGGGCCAGCACTTTGGCATCGAGATCCGCATCCGCCTCCACTCCCGCTTCCCGTTTCACGCCGTCCAGGATTTCCTCGAACGGGTCCGCCGCGGACTCGGACTCGGCGCCGACACCAAGCACGATACCGGCGTACATGTGTATGAACCGGCGGTAGCAGTCGTACGCGAAGCGCGCATCGCCCGTGGTCGATGCGAGGCCTTGCACGGTCTCGTCGTTCAGGCCGAGGTTCAGGATCGTGTCCATCATTCCCGGCATCGATTCGCGGGCGCCGGAGCGCACCGAGACCAAGAGCGGATCCCGGGCGGCGCCGAAGCCCTTGCCCTGGGCCGACTCCAAAACCGCCAACTGGTCGCGGACGGTATCGGCGAACCCGGGCGGGTAGTCGCCGTCGCGTTCGTAGTACCACCGGCAGACCTCCGTCGAGATGGTGAAGCCCGGGGGTACGGGGAGCCCGATACGAGCCATTTCGGCAAGGTTCGCGCCCTTTCCGCCGAGCAGGTCTCGCATGCTGGCGTTGCCGTCCGTGCGCTCGCCGAACGCGAACACGTACTGGGTTCGCTTGCTCGCCATGCCTGGTTGAAAAACGCCTTCGGTCCCCGAACCGATTTACCGTATCACGATCCCAACGAGTGGTCCTTTGGGGTATCTTTCGCCGTCTCGCGGGTCAAACGCTTGCCCGCTTCCCCCTCAACGACATCCTAGGAGTCTTGCTCGTGCCCAACTTCAGCTACAACGGAACAATCACCCTGTCGTCATCGGTCAAGGACCTCGACACGTCCGTCGCCTGGTTCAAGGACGTCCTCGGTTTCGAGGAGACCTTCAAGGTTGCCGAAGCCGGCTGGGCCGAAGTCTCGACACCCGTCGAAGGCGTCAGCATCGGCCTGGACCGGACCGACGGGGGTGTGCAAGACGGCGGTGGCTCGATTCCCGTGTTCGGAGTCGAGGACATCGATGCCGCAAGGGCCGAACTCGAAGGCAAGGGCGTTGAGTTCGCCGGCGAAACCGTCGAGTTGCCGGGCATGGTCAAGCTCGCAACGTTCTTCGACCCCGACGGCAACCGCTACATGTTCGCCCAATCACTGGCCGAAGGCGCGCCCTGACGGTGTCGCGGTCGGATCGATCAGGCGGGCGACCATAAGGGTCGCCCCAGGGTCGCCCCTACGGCATAACGCGAGGTCGAGTTCAGGGAATGGGCCGATAGCCTCCATCCACGCCCTTGGCGAAGACGCTGACCGCGTCGTGCGCATGAAGGCTTTCGTGGTGTTCCACCCGGACATGGAAGTCCAGGAGCGAAGGATTGCCGTCGAGCACGGACTTGATACGACGGCCGGCGTCTTCACAGAACATGAGGTTGGCGGCGTTCAGGCGCGCGAATTCCTGCTCGTCTTCTCGCTTGACCGCCGTCTGTACCGGGGTCGACAGCGCGTCTTCCACGTCGGAGACCAACGCGGTGACCGGAAACGTCGGCAACGTATCGTCGAGGCGTAGTCGGGCCCTGGCGATACTGCGTTGACCGTGGGGCGTGCCTGCGATCGCCTCCTCCGTGCCCAGCCAATCCTTGACTTCCGTTGCGGTTACCGACCCGTTGCCTCCGAAATCGCGCTCGAACTGCTCCTGAATCAGTTGTCGGGCCAGCGCGGCTGAGGCCGGGCAGGTACTCGAGTACCACACGCCCAAGTCCAACTCGATGCTCATCTCGCCGTTGATCGACGAGCCCCGGATGGCCACCGGGTAGCTGTTCCATCCCGAGTTCTCCGATACCAGCGAGCGCCGGCGCAGGAAGTAGTCGAACCCGAACTCTATGAACGCATGGCCCGAGAGATCCCGATGCGACACAAGCATCGACTTCAGGAGCAGCTTGAGCCCCGCCGGGCTGAGCGGACGCGTTGCGGCGTGCTCGTCAAGGATCAGGTAGAGACGCGACATGTGGATGCCCTTGGCCTCGGCATTGGCGAGATCGACGTACAATTGAACGCGTGCCTCGACGCGGTGCACGTCCTCGCCGTCGCGGATGTCGATGGGCTGGCGAATGTCACCCATGCCGACCCAGTCGAGCGTTCCGGTGTGCTGGACGCCTCGGCTGGCGACATCGGGTAGACGCGATTCCCTCAACTTGCTCCTACTCCTCGAAAATCAATCCGATCGCCCGTCCGTCCCGTTGCCGAGGCAACCGGGATATTCGGCAACGGGCGACGGCGCGCCCTGACGGGCGCGATAGCGTCGCCCCTACGGTCGATTTCATTAAGTAATTCAACAGGTTGCGGATTTTCTTCCAAAGAGACTGCACGGCAATCTCGAACGCAGGTTGAAGGACGGCGCAGTCTATCACCTGCGTTCTCGCAAAGATTCCCTCTCCTCGGCACCGAGTTCGCGCGCTTCTTCTGCGATCAGGACCGGGATGCCGTCGGTGATTGGGTACGCCAAACCGCTCGCCGCACACCACAGTTCCTCGGTGTCCCGTCGGTAGACCAGCGGTGCCTTGCTAATCGGGCAGACCAGCAGTTCAAGCAGTTTGCGGTTGAACATTCTTCAGAACAGGTCTTCGAGCACGATGGTCTCCTCCCGATCGGGACCGGTGGAGATGACCGCGATGGGAGCACCGACCGCTTCCTCGATGCGCTCGATGTAGGCCCGGGCTTCCCCCGGGAGGTCGTCCAGGGAACGCGCGCCGGCCGTGGACTCGCTCCAGCCCCGCAGATCTTCGTACACGGGTCGGATCTCCGAGTAGAACTCGCTGTCGAACCGGGGTCTCACCGGCGTTCCGGTCGAGTCCTGGTAGCCAACGCAAATACGGATCGTGTCGAGGCCATCGAGCACGTCGAGTTTCGACAGGCACAACCCCGAAAGGCTGTTGATCTGCACCACCTGCCGGATGGCGACGGCGTCGAACCAGCCGCACCGTCGCGGGCGACCGGTGGTGGCACCGAACTCGTCGCCCCTTTCGGCGAGGCGTTTGCCAACGTCGTCGGAGAGTTCCGTCGGGAAAGGTCCCGAACCGACCCGGGTCGCGTATGCCTTGGTCGTGCCCAGGATGTAGTCGAGGAACCGCGGGCCGAAGCCGGTGCCGACGGCAGCACCGCCTACCGTCGTGTTGGAGGAGGTGACGAAGGGATACGTGCCGAGGTCGATGTCGAGCAACGTCCCCTGGGCGCCCTCGAACAGGATGTTCTCGCCCGCGTCCCGAAGGTCGTGCAGCATGGGTCCGATGTCGGCGACCATGGGCAATAGCTCGTCGGCAACCTCCCGCGTCGAATCCAACGTCTGCTGGAAGTCCACGGGCTTTGCCTGGTAGTAGCTGGCGAGCAGGAAGTTGTAGTAGTCCATGACCTCGGCGAGCTTCGAGGAGAACTGCTGCCAGTAGAAGAGATCGCCCAGGCGCACGCCCCGGCGGGCGGCCTTGTCCTCGTAGGCCGGACCGATACCGCGACCGGTCGTGCCGATTTTCTGCTCGCCTAAGGACTTCTCACGGGCCACGTCCATCGCCACGTGGTAGGGGAGGATCAGCGGGCACGCCGGCGAGATTCGCAGCCGGTCGCGAACCGGGACACCCTTGGCCTCGAGTTCGCGAATCTCGTCGAGTAGGGGGCCGGGCGCCAGCACGACGCCATTGCCGACCAGACATTGCACCCCGTCGCGCAGAATGCCAGAGGGAATGAGGTGCAGGACGGTCTTCCTGCCGTCGATGACTAGGGTATGGCCGGCATTGTGACCGCCCTGGAAGCGCACCACCGCGGCAGCGCGTTCCGTCAGGAGGTCAACGATTTTGCCTTTGCCTTCGTCGCCCCACTGCGTGCCGATGACAACGACATTTCGACCGCTCATGGCCTACCGCGCTCTTGAATCGCGCCCTGGAGACGACCCTCGCCCTTTCGGTCTTCGTGCGGGCGACCGCAAGGGTCGCCCCTACGGCGTTTCGCCCGACTGCAGATACCGGAAGAAATCGCTCTCCGGGTCCAAGATGAGCACATCGCCCTTGTCGCTGAACGACTCCGCAAAAGCCGTCATGCGACGGGTGAAGGCGTAGAACTCCCGATCCTGGTCGAAGGCGTCGGCGTAGATCTTGGTCGCCTGGGCGTCGCCCTCGCCGCGGATCTCCTCCGCGTCCCGGTAGGCCTCGGCGGTGAGGACGGTCACCTGGCGATCGGCGTCGGCCTGGCGGGCGATCGCCAGTTCCTGGCCGTCGGCCCGGTACTGATTCGCCTCGATCCGCCGGGCCGAGTTCATGCGTTGGTGAACCGCGTCTTCGACGTCGGTCGGCAAGTCGATTTGCTTCACCCGAACGTCGATCACCTCGATGCCCATCTGCTCCATCATCTCCTGGTTGAGCAGGGCTTTCAGGTCGGCCATGAACTGGTCGCGTTCGCCGGAGACGACATCGTACTGGGGTCGCCGGCTGATTTCGTTCCGCAAGCCCTCGTTGACCCGTTCGAGAAGCCGGTTGCTTCCCGTGGTCTCGTCGCCCGACGTGCTGCGGTAGAAACTCGCCACGTCGCCGATGCGCCATTTGGCGAAGGAGTCCACTTCAAGCGGCTTCTGTTCGATCGTCAGGTAGCGTCTCGGGGGTACGTCGACGGTCAGTACGCGGGCGTCGAACTTCCTCACCTGCTCCGCGAAGGGAATCTTGAAGTGCAGACCTGGCTCGATGTCCGCATTGGCGAACTCGCCGAACCGCAGTTTCACCGCCCGCTCCGTCTCCTTGACCACGTAGAGGGTGTTGGATAGCAGCAACACGCCCACCAGGATGCCGACGACGATCAATAGGGTCTTTAGTTTCACTTGGTAATCCTCCTGCGATCTATCAGCGCTGGCGAGTGTCGCTGGCGGCGTTACCCGCGACGACATTGCGCAGTTCGCCGATCCCCGTACCCTTGTCGAGGGGCAGCACCATGATGTTGTCGTCGCCCACGTCCACGACCACCTTGGACACCTTCTGAAGCACCGATTCCCAGGCATCGACGTACAACCGGTCCCGGGTTACTTCCGGCGCCAGCTTGTATTCGGCCAAGAGCTTCAGGAAACGCTGTGCCTCGCCCGTGGCCTCGGCGATCACCTGGTCGCGGTACGCCTCGGCTTCCTGGACGGCCTTGGCCGCATCGCCCCGGGCCTCGGGGACGACAGTCGCGGCGTAGGCATCCGCGTCGTTCACGGCACGGTCCTTGTCCTCCTTGGCTTTCTGGACATCGTCGAATGCCGCCTGAACCTGGTCCGGCGGTGCGCTGTCGTCGATGTTGACCGTAACCACTTCGATGCCCGTCTCGTAGTCGTCGATATAGCGCTGGATGCGTTCCTCCACCTCTTGGCCCATCGCCAAACGGCCTTCGGTGAGCACGGACTCCATCTGGGAGCCCCCGACGACGTGCCGCAGCGCACTCTCCGTGGCGTGCTCAAGAGAGGCCTGGGGGTTGTTGACCTTGACGACGTAGTCGATCGGGTCGGTGCGGCGGTACTGCACGGTCAGGTTGACGGCAACGATGTTCTCGTCTTCGGTGAGCATCTCCGCCTGGTGGCTGTACGACTCCACGCGGGTGATGTTCACCCGCTCGAGTTCGTCGATCAGCGGCGGCCGCCAATTGATGCCCGGCATCTTGA
>LXNJ01001930.1_pt1 | contig 11812 bp, 10 predicted proteins | sample 809081 | NCBI WGS metagenome assembly LXNJ01 (sample SAMN04870510, study PRJNA318959) | sponge metagenome | biome: sponge; feature: marine sponge reef; material: water | host: Petrosia ficiformis | place: Greece: Milos, Mediterranean Sea | collected 2013-05-29 | depth 5-7 m
CCGAACTTCTCGCGGATCTCGAGTACCGATCCGATGTCGGCGATGGTGCGCACGATCTCCTTCATGTCGTACAGCCGCAGCCGGTTCTCTGGCACGACATGGCGCAGGCGTCGCTGATCGTGGGCTTCCCATTCGGATACGGCGCCCTGGAAGTACGACAGGTACCGCTTCGCCACTTCCACGGCTTCCTCTTCGTCCTTGGCGAGCAGATCGACTACCCCGTTCGGGACCTGGAACGACATCGGTCCGACTTCCTCCGGCGTGTAGATGCCAAGCCCGCCACCTTCGATCATGGCGGGACCGCCCATGGCGACGGTGGTGCGCTCGGTGGCGATGATCACGTCGCAGCAGGCGACGAGCGCCGTGTTGCCGGCGAAGGTCCGGCCGTTGATGACGCTGATCAGCGGCACGAGGCCGGAGAGCTTGGAGAACTGGGTGAACGTATCGGTGTCGAAGGCGACGCCCGGTCCCTTGCTATCGTCGCCGGGCCGGCCGCCGCCGCCCTCGCCGAAGAGGATCAGCGGGATGCGGAACCGCTCCGCCAGTTCGAACATCCGGTCCTGCTTGTAGTGGTTGCGACCCCCCTGGGTTCCGGCCAGCACCGTGTAGTCGTAGTGCACGAGCATGGCGCGGGCCGCCTCTTCGCCGAACAGGTGCGCGTTGATGGTGCACAGCCCGGCGATGAGTCCGTCCGCGGGCGTGTTCCTGCGCAGGGTCTCCATGTCGTAGCGCGTATGCTGGCGGGCGACGATCAGCGGCCAGTACTCCTTGAACGAACCGGGGTCGACCAGCTGGTCGATGTTCTCGCGGGGCATGCGGTAGCCCCGGCCGTAGCGCTTGGCGACGGCTTCGGGCCGGTTCTCGTCCAGGACGTAGGCGTGGCGCTCGTAGGTGAGTTCGAGGTCGGGACGGATGTAGTCGGGATCGAGTTCCTCCGCGGTTGCCGCGGCACCGCCGCTGACTTCGGCTTCTTCCACGAAGACGATCGGATATCCCTCGCGAACGACGTCGCCTTCCGCCATGGTGACCTGGCGGACGATGCCGTCGGTGTCGGCGGCAATGACATGCTCCATCTTCATGGCCTCGACCACCGCGACCGGCTGACCCTTGCGGACCTCGTCGTCCACGACGACATCGAGCGACACGATCGTCCCTTGTATGGGCGAACTCAAACCCGTTGATCCCTCCGGGCCCGCAAGCGCCGGTTCCTCGGGTTGCTGCGAGATCAGGGAGGTCAGTTCCGCCTTGACCCTGGCGTCGTGGTCGAACAACGCCAGCGGGTCGCTGGTGTCCACCCGGGCGCCGGCGTAGCCATCCCCGGCCTCGGCCTGGGCCGAAGTCGCGGCGTGCCGTCGCGGCGCGTTCGCCGACGGCACGGCGAGTTCCGCTACATGCTCGTCGACCCAACGCGTATGCACCTGGCCGGTCGCGAAGTCCTCATGCTCGAGCACATTGCGCAGGAAGGGGATATTGGTGCCGACGCCTTCGAGGCGGAACTCGGACAGGGCCCGTGATATCCGAGCCACTGCTGCCGAGAAGTCCCTGGCCGGGGAGTGGGCGATCACCTTGGCCAGCAGCGAGTCGAAAGCCGTGCTGGTGCGATAGCCGGCGTAGCCGAAGCCGTCGGTGCGCACGCCGGGACCGGTCGGCGCTTCGTAGGCGGTGAGAGTCCCGCTGGCCGGGCGGACCGTGCCGTCCTCGCCGAAGGTCTCCATGTTGACGCGCGTCTGGATGGCGTACCCCCGGGGCCTGGCGACTTGCGGATCGTCGAGGCCGAGTTCAGCCAGCGACGCACCCTGTGCAAGGCGAAACTGTGCTTGGACGATGTCGATGCCGGTGACTTCCTCCGTCACGGTGTGCTCGACCTGCAGCCGCGCATTGGTCTCGATGAACACGAACGGCCGGACGCCTTCCTTGCTCGAAACGTCCACCAGGAACTCGAAGGTGCCGAGGTTGGCGTAGCGTTCGTTCTCCGCGAACCGAACCGCGGCGTCGATGATCGCGCTTCGCAGGTCGTCGTCGAGGCACGGCGCCGGGGCGATTTCGACTACCTTCTGGTAGCGGCGCTGGACGCTGCACTCACGCTCACCCAAGTGAGCGACCTTGCCGTGTTGGTCGCCGAGGATCTGAACCTCGACATGGCGGGCCCGGGTCAGGAACTCCTCGACATAGACATCTGCCACGCCGAACGCGGCGCGCGCCTCCGATTGGCAGCGTTGGTACGTGGTTTCGAGGTCGGCGGCGTTTTCGACGACGCGCGTGCCCCGACCGCCGCCTCCCGCCACCGCCTTGACGATCATCGCGCCCCCGTCCAACGAGGCCAGGAAGTCCCGGGCTTCATCCAGCGAAACCGCATGATCGAGGCCTTTCAGCACCGGCACGCCCGCCGCCACCGCCGCTGCCCGGGCCCGGCCCTTGTCGCCGAAGAGTTCGAGATGCTCGGTCTTCGGGCCCACGAATTCGATTCCCGCATCCGCGCAACGCTTGGCGAAGCTCGCCCGTTCCGCCAGGAATCCGTAACCCGGGTGAATCGCACCGCAACCCGCGTCCTTCGCGGCCTGCACGACGGCTTCTTCGTTCAGGTACGCCGCCGCACCGATACCGTCGAGCGGGCGGGCTTCGTCGGCCGCTCGAATGTGCAGGCTGGCCGCATCGTCCTCGGAATGCACGGCGACCGTGCGCAGGCCTAGCTCGGAGGCCGCCCGCGCAATGCGGATGGCGATCTCGCCTCGGTTGGCGATGAGCACGGCGTCGAAACTCATGGGGTCCCCCTCTCGATTTCGACCGCGCCGGTTACCAGAGGACCGGCGCAGGGTAACGGGCGATCTGTTCGTCGGGCGTCACGATCATCATGCCGTTGAGGATCGCCTGGGAAACGAGCCCCCGATCAAACGGATCTCGATGATGGCTCGGAAGCAGAGCATCGTGTGCGGCGCTCGTCTCGTCGAACTCGAGCGGCTCCAATCCCAGCCACCGACGTCGGCTAACGACGTAGCGGTGTGGGGGTTCGGGCAAGGGTAGGCGACCAAGTCGGTGCTTGACGGCGATCTCCCACGCCGACAACGCGCTCAGAAACACTTCGTTGTCCGGGTCGCGGCAGCTATCCAGCGCGTCCGCAGTCAGCATCGGGTCGTCAGCGGCCAACCACAGGAATGTGCAGGTGTCGAGCAGCAGTCTCATTCGGAGGCGCTTGCACCTTCGAAAGCGTCGAGCAGATCTTCCGGCAGGGGCTCGAAAAAGCCAGGCGGCACGCGCATCCCCCGGTCAATGCCAATGCGCCGCTGTTCGCGAGGGCGCCTGGGAAGCGGGCGAATCTCCGCGACGGGCACGTTGCGGCGGCAAACGACGACCGTTTCCCCACCTTCGACCCGCTCCAGATAGTGGGAGAGCCGTGCTTTCGCTTCGGCAGTGTTGATCCTTATCATGACTAGATACTAGACTAACTAGGTGATCATCATCAACCTGGAGCCATGTCCTGTTCCCTTTGAGCGGCGGACCCGGCAAGCATCGAACGGTGCAGCCAATCCGTGCTGCTGGGATAGTTCGGCAGATCGGCGTCCAAGTCCGGGTCGAGAGACGCGAGCGCATCGCGCAAGTCGGTCACGCAGTCGCCAAACCGACAACCCCATTCCTTCTCCACCTTCGCGACGAGGTGGAGATACGTATCCCGGGCCTGCCTGCCCTTGGGCGTCAGATACACCCGGCGAGTGGCGCCCCGACCTCTTGTCGGTTCAGCGACAACCACGAAGTGCCGCTCCACGGCGGAGCGACCGTTGCCGGTGACCCCGCCCCGCGCAGACGCCGTAGCCAGGTCGACCCCGTCGTCATCGACGAACTGGAGGAAGTTCGCGATGAAATCCAGTCCGGTTCCGTGACCGCGCATACCCCATTCGTAGTCGATGCGGAATGCAGCCAGCGCCTTGGACAGCAGCGCCGTCAGCGGCTGCGCCGACACGTCGGCGGCGGGGTCCTTTGGGACCACGGGCCAATCGGCCCCGTGGGCGGGAACCCGAGGCGGACCAGGCTGCGCCGGCACGTGGTCACCGCCGGTCAGGCTGCTGTCGGCGAGGCCGTAGCCGGTGAGATGCCAGGGCAGTTCGATATCCAGTTGATCGACGATTCCGATCAACGCCTCGCGCAACCTCGCGGTCCGATCCGCGCCAAACCGGGCGGTGAATTCCGCTTCCGCGGCCTCGACCAATCGGGCACCGGCCTCCCGGGCCCGGCGTCCCGTCGCCGTCAGCCGCAATAGGGACTTGCCGCGTGCGGGTTTGTCCACCTCGAGCCAGCGCCGACGTTCAAGATCGCGCACCAGGGCCCGGACGGCGCGGCGCGAGACCACGGTTCGGCGAATCAGTTCGGGCTGCTCGAGAACACGGGCTTCGAAGGGCCGCAGCACATTGCTCCAGACCCCCAGCGATGGGGTCGATCCACCGTCCGGGCCGATACAGGCGTAGCAACGGCACAACGTCTCGAAGGCATGGCTCAGGAAAACGAACAGCGGCGAGAGTGGGACCGGTTCGGCCCCCGGCAGGGAGTTCGGCACGTTGTCGGCAAACGGGTCGTAGCCCATGTGCGTCGCGTAGCGCAGTGCTCGGTCGAACACCTCCGCCTGCAGTTTCGTGAGTCCGTAGAAGGAGGCATCGGGGGTGGGGCAGTCGCAAGCGAGCGATGCGTCCGCCGACACCGGCGCGCGCCCGTCGAGGCGCGCACCGTTTCCCAGGCGACGAAATATCTGATCCGTCGTCAGTGCAGCCGTGCGCCCCCGCAGGTTGTCCTCGAACGCGAGCGCGACCACAACGCGGTCGTCGTGGGCGTGGACATGGCTACCCGCGGGCCCCGGTCCCGCTACGATCCCGTCGAATTCGGCGAAAGCCGCGTCCAGCCGGTCTCTGATTCCGCTTGGCAAGACGGAACCCTCACGAATCCACGACTTCCCACTGCACCAGCGTGTGCGGCGGATCGTCGTCCGGGTGATGCTCGAACACCGCCCGTACCGGGGCACCGATCACGACGGCCTGACGGGGATCGCCCACCAGGTTGCCCACCATGCGCGCGCCATCGTGGTCGGGGAATTCGACCAGCACGACGATGTAGGGCCCCTGCTCGTTCAACGCCGGATGCACGGGGTGCCACACGCGTTCGTAGCTGTAGATCCGGCCCGTCAAGGGAACTTCGTCGAAGGCCAGGTCTTCGGAGCAGCAGTTGTGGCAGATCCACTCGGGACCCCACTGCCAGGTGCCGCAGGCCCGGCAGTGCTGCATGACCAGGCGTTCCTCCGCCACGGCTTCCCAATACGGCGCATCCAGCCCGTCGGGGGCCGGGGCGGGTTTCGGCAGCCCCGGGTTCAGGTACGCGCTCATACCGTCGCCTCCGAACCGTAGATCGACGAACTGACCGGCGTCACCATCGGCCCGGAGACCACCATCGCGACGTCGACGTCCTCCACCTGGTTCGGCGACGTGCGGCGAATCTGGCGCACCGCCTCGATGTTGAGTTCCAGGCCGTGCATATAGCACTCGGCAAGGTTGCCACCGCTGGTGTTGGTGGGCAGGGCACCATCCGGGGCGATGAGGTTCTCCTTGGTGAGGAACTCGTTGCACTCGTCGGGTTCGCAGAAGCCGTGCTCGACGATGCTCATCAACACGCCGCCGGTGAAGTTCTCGTAGCACTGCAGGACATCCACGTCGTCCGGACCGCACGCGGCCATGCCGTACAGGCGCGGCACGCAGGTCTTGAAATTCGAGGTGGCGTAGTCCGGCGTGTTGTGTACCGACGCCCCCGCCCGGTAGTGGGATCCGGTCACGGCGCTCAGCACGTAGACCGGCGGGTGATCGAAGTCCTTCGCCCGTTCGGCGGGAACGACGATCATCGCGGCGGCGCCGTCGTTCTCCTGGCAACAATCGAACAGATGAAACGGCTCCACGATCCAGCGCGACGCGTCGTATTTCGCCTCGTCGAGGGGCCGCCCGTACATGACCGCACGAGGGTTGGTTTGAGCATGGTGATAGGAGGCGAGCGATATGGCGCGCAGCGCCGATTGCTCGACACCGTGGTCGTGCATGAACCGCCGAACCTTCATCGCGAAGCTCTGGGCGGGGGACATCAGACCGTAGGGCACGGTGAAAGCCCCCGCGCCGGAGACCACGTTGCTGCGCGGTCCCTGGCCGAAACGTCCGAACTGACCTTGGGCCAGGGCGCGGAACACCACGACGCACTCCGCCAAGCCCGTCGCGACCGCCGCCGCCGCATGCGCGATCGCCGCGGACCCGCCGCCGCCGCCACCGCCCCACTGCATGTTGGAAAAGCGCAGGTCGTGGATGCCGAGCGCATTGGCGAGCCGAGACGGATCGCTGCGGTCGTTGGAGAACGATGCGAAGCCGTCCACGTCCTTCGGGGAGATTCCCGCGTCCTGGCAAGCGGCCAGAATCGCCTTCAACGCGAGATTGAACTCGGCATCCGGCGACTGGCCACGCTTGTAATAGGTGGTTTCGCCCACGCCGACAACGGCGGTGGCGCCCCTCAAGGTTCGATTCACCCGTGTCCCTCCGTCTGGTCGAACGGGCGATTCTACCGCCTATTTCGGCGCGATCGGCAGCCTCGAGGCGTGCCCTCCCGACATTGCGTTCCGCCAGAACACCATCATGTCTTCGTGGAACTGCCCCGCAAAGGTCCCCTCGGTGCCGATGCGCGCACCTTTGCGACCGTAGCCCGCCTTCAGGGCGTAGATCATCAACTCGCGTTCGCTCAAGCCCGGATCGGCAACGCCCGTCGTCGGATGGATTGCCGCGCCATCGGCGCGCATGTAGATCGTCGGTGCGCCCGGGGCGACGGCAGCATCTTCGACGAGTTCGATCGGCGTGTCCCGGTCGAAGCTGTGGTGAGCGCCCGGGAACAAACGAAAGCTGGCTTCGCACCCCGCGAGATCCATCGCATGTACATGTGCCTGGACCTGCTGCGGCAGGCACCACTCGTCGCGGTCGCCGATGACCGCGCGAACGATGGTCTCACCCACATCGGGCCGCTCGAACTGCTGGCCGCACCACGGATAGGCGGCGTAGACAGCCTTGAGTGATACGCCGCCGGTGTCGATCAACCTCGCCATGCAGGCCGCGGACAGCACCGCCGAGCCGCCTCGGCTATGTCCCTGGCCACCGATGCGGGACGCATCGATGTCGTCGCGGTCATGCAGGAGCGTCGCGGTCGCAAGCACATCCCAGGCACTGGCGGCGAAGGAGTATTGCGCCTGGTTGGCCACGGTGGATGTCACGTCGCGGCCACCGAACGGGTCGATGACGCAGGCGGCGATACCGGCATCGGTCAGGAGTTCGGCTTTGAAGACGTGCGAGGGCGCCACGCCCAGACTACCGGGAACGACGATGACGACAGGCCACGGTCCGGGTTCTCGAGGCTTGAAGACACTCGCTCGGATCTCGGCGGATTGCATTCGCGCCGATTCGGTGATGGCCTGGTAGAAGCTCGTCGGGTTCGCGGTCGGCACGGCCACCGGTTCACCGACGATGCCGTTGTCGAGGGCGAACCCTTCCTCGCCGATTGCCACGACGTTGTTCGCTTGTGCCATACCAAGACCCTACCACCGCCGGTTCGTGTTTCAATTGGTCGTTTGTTTCACGGTTTGCGAGGAACCCATGCCTATCAATCCTGACGCCGTCGGCGAGACCGGCCCTCCGGTGGTCCGTTCCTGGACCTCGAAGGACGCCTTGTTGTACGCCGTCGGCATTGGTGGCGGCACCGAGGAACTGGCCTTCACCACCGAGAACACCCACGGCATCGCACAGCGCGTCTTCCCGACCTTCGCGGTCATCATCGGCGGCGGCGGTACACCGATGAACAAGGTGGGCAGCTTCAACCCGGCGCTGGTGGTCCATGGCGAGCAAGGCATAGAACTGTTGGATGAGATTCCGCCGGATGGCGAGATCGAGAGCCGCGGACGGGTTGCCGCGATCTGGGACAAGGGCAGCGCCGCCGTGCTCGAGTTCGAGTCCGAGTCCTTGAACAGGGCGACCGGGAAGCCGCTCCTCAAGACACGTTCCAGCCTGTTCTGCCGCGGCGAGGGCGGCTGGGGTGGTGACCGGGGCCCGTCGGAGCGCCTGCAATACCCCGATGACGAGCCCACGCACCAGGTCACCTACCCCACCCGCGAGGACCAAGCGCTCACCTACCGGCTGTCAGGCGACCGCAACCCGCTGCACTCGGATCCGGCGTTCGCGGCCCGGGGCGGGTTCGATAAGCCGATCCTGCACGGTCTGTGTACCTACGGTTTCACCGGCCGGGCGCTCCTGCACAACCTATGCGGGGGCGATCCATCGCGGTTCCGGTCCATGAACGGACGGTTTTCCAGGCCCGTCATTCCCGGCGACACCCTGACCGTCTCGATGTGGGCCGACGGCAACCGGGCCCTGTTCCGAACCACCAACCAGGAAGGCGACGTGGTCATCGATCAAGGTCTGTGCACGTTCCAGTGAGCAATCGGCCAACCCTTGCAGCCTGTCGGATTAGGCGGCGGCGCCGCGAAGACCGACAGGGCGTTAGAGCGGCTTGGGCTGGGGCAAAAGGCGGTGCCGGTAGGCGACGGTTTTTTGTGGCGCTAACGGCAACTGGCTGGGCTATGATGCGGCTCGGAATCGCACCCGGAGTCCCCGCGTGAGGCTAGACTCGAAGCAGAAGACCGTTCTCGGTATTGCCGCAGTAATGATCGCGCTGTGCATCGTGGCGCGCCTGCTGCCCCACCCGCCCAACTTCGCGCCGGCAGCCGCAGTCGCCATGTTCGGCTGCATGCTCTTCTCACGGCGCTGGCATACCGTCGCCGTCGTCATCCTCGGCATGGCCGTAGGCGACTGGTTCATCGGCTTCTACGACACCGGCGTGATGCTGACCGTCTACGGGTCGATGCTCATGCCGCTTGCCGCTCGACGTTTCCTCCGCAAACCCGGCATCCTTCGCGTTGGCGCGGTCGGCTTGGCGGCGGGCGTTGGCTTCTACCTCACGACCAATGCGGCGGTCTGGTTGTTCACCAACGCCTACCCGCCTACGCTTGACGGTCTCGCGGCAAGCTATATCGCCGGACTCCCGTTCCTGAAGTGGACGCTCCTAGGTAACCTCTTCTACTCGGCGGTTATGTTCGGGACCTACGGGATTCTCGAACGGCGTGTCCCCGGGTACATCGCCCAAACGATCCGCGTCTGACCACCCCATGTATGGGCGGGTTCGGTATCTCGTCCCTGTCGTTTGGCTGGTCTGGGCGCTCTCGTCGTTTGCCGGGGAAGCGCCCCAAGTCGTTGTTCATCTCGAGATTCGCGACGAGCTGACCGGCACCGACCTCGATGTCTCGATCCGCCGCAAGGCGGCGCAGGGAATCAACGGCATCGACTTCCTCGAGGAAGTCGTCGACGTGGACTATCGGCGCTACCCTGGCACAGGCGTTTTCGTCACGAGCCTCTGCGGTGTCGAGGCGCCCAAGGGCACATTTTGGGCACTCTCGATCAACGGCGAACGCGCTACGAAGGGGATCAGCGACCTTACGATCAACGAAACGACCCGTATTCGTTGGAATCTGGTGGAACAGGAGGAACCATGAGCCACGACCTGGTCATTCGAGACGGCGAGATCGTCGACGGTACGGGTGCCGAGCCGTTCGCCGGCGATATCGGCATCGACGGCGACACCATCACCGCGATCGGCAAGGTGGACGGTCGCGGCAAGGAGGAGATTCGCGCCGACGGGCTCGCGGTCACGCCAGGGTTCATCGACCTGCACACCCACCTCGACGCGCAGATCGGCTGGGATCCGATGCTGACACCCATCTCCTGGCACGGCGTCACCACCGCCCTGCTCGGCAACTGCGGCGTCACGTTCGCCCCCTGCAAACCCGCCGACCGGCAGTTCCTCGCCGAAATGATGGAGACCGTCGAGGACATCCCGCGGGAGGCCATTCTGTCCGGGCTGCCGTGGAACTGGGAGACCTACGGCGAGTATCTCGACGCCTTGGAATCGATGCACCCGGCAATCAACGTAACCGGCATGGTGGGTCATGGTGCCGTGCGGTTCTACGTCATGGGCCCCCGGGGCATCGACGAGAATCCGACTCCCGAGGAGATCGCCGAGATCGCCAAGGTCGCCGGCCAGTCCGTTAAGGACGGCGCCATCGGGTTCTCCACCAACCGACTGCCCGGGCACCGGTTGCCGGACGGAAGATCGATTCCCGGGACTTTTGCCGAAGCGGAGGAGCTCGAGGCCATCGCCCACGAGGTCGGCAGCTACAACGGCTTGATGCAGAACGTTCCCTCGTACAACCCGAACGCCATCAAGAGGGACCTCGACCTGCTCGGCCGCCAAGCCAGGGCCGGGGGCGGTCGCGTGTTGTTCAGTGTCGTGGAGACTGAGACCTTCCGGTTCGACGATCCGCACCACATCGTCGAGAATCATCGTGCCCTGGGGGCCCAGATCTATGGCGTGACCGTACCCCGACCGGGCGGCTTCGTCTCGACGCTCAAAACGAACATCCTCTTCCCGGCGTGGGGAAAACTGCGCGAAATCGATATCGACAAACGCCTCGACGCCATCCGCGACGAGACATTCCGGACCGAACTGATCGAGGCGGCGAAAGTGGATCCATCGAGCATCCCGTTCGCCCAGGGCCTGCGCTGGATGGGCGACGACGAAAGACCGATCTACACCAAGCCGCCGGAAGACAATCTCAGTGCATTGGCCGAAGCAGCCGGCGAGCACCCGGCGGAGACCTGGCTGAGACTAACCCTCGATAGCGACGGTACCGCGGTATTCCACCGACCGTTCTTCAACATGAAATTCGACGCCGTGGAGTCGCTCATGCAACGCGACTGGGTGGTGCCGGGCCTCGGCGATGCGGGGGCACACGTATCCCAGATCATGGACTCCGGCTGGCCGTCGTTCCTGCTAAGTCATTGGGTGCGGGACCAAGGCAAGGTCCCGCTCCCGGAAGCGATCCGGCGCATGACCAGCGCCGCAGCGCGGGTTCTGGACTTGAAGGACCGGGGCACGCTGGCACCGGGCATGAAGGCCGACATCAACGTGATCGATCCGGACCGGGTCGAGGAACGCCAACCCACCGTGGTGCGCGACTTCCCGCACGGCAATAGCCGGCTGGTACAACGTGCCGCCGGCTACCAGGCGACGCTGGTCAATGGACGGGTGATCCTCGTGAACGATGAGCACACGGGCCAACGTCCAGGGCGAGTGCTGCGCAGCGCGCCGTAGCCCTCGTCGCGCGAGGGACACCCGATCGCGGGGTTAGTAGTTCGTCGCGTGCTTGCGCTCCCAGGCGGCAAACGGTTCCTCCGGGCCGCGCGACGGCACGCGGACCATCGTCAACTCTCCCGCGGCGGGCGGCTTGGCTAGTTCGTCGTAGATGAACTCGTTAAACGGCTCGAGTGGTGTTCGGAGGCGACTACGCGGCGGCGTCGAAAATCTTGCCCGGGTTCAGGATCCCGTTCGGGTCCAGGGCCCGCTTGAGCGTGCGCATGAGCGCGATTTCCTCGTCATTCCTGGACAGGTTGAGGTATTTCTTCTTGTCGAGCCCCACGCCGTGCTCCGCGGACACCGAGCCGCCGATTGACTTGAGCGGTTGGTAGACCGCTTGCTTGACGCCGTCCTGGGCGCCGTCGTCCTCGCCTGCCGCTACCGCGAAGTGAATGTTGCCGTCGCCGATATGGCCGAACACGAAGTTGGTGTACTCCCCGAACGTGGCTTCAAGACCCCGGTTCACTTGTGCGACGTAGGCGTCCATGTCGGACACCCGCAAGCTGACGTCGAA
>LXNJ01001931.1_pt1 | contig 11806 bp, 6 predicted proteins | sample 809081 | NCBI WGS metagenome assembly LXNJ01 (sample SAMN04870510, study PRJNA318959) | sponge metagenome | biome: sponge; feature: marine sponge reef; material: water | host: Petrosia ficiformis | place: Greece: Milos, Mediterranean Sea | collected 2013-05-29 | depth 5-7 m
GGTGGGTGACGAGGAGGGCAAGGGGCGGGCGTCCACCCGGGACCGGCGAGAGAGAGGCACGGCAGAATGAACGGACGATTGCGGGGAATCGGTGGGTTGCTGTCTTGGCTGTTGGCGGTGGGCCCGGTAGGTGCCCAGGAAGTCATCGAACTTCCGGGAGTGGATCGCAGGCTGGAGCCCGACTTCGAGGAGGCGTACCGGGTCGGATCCGTGACGGGCGAGGCGTGGGAGCAGTTCGGCAATGTGCGCGGGCTGGGCTTCGATGGCATGGGGCGGCTGTACGTGTACGACTCTCAAGCTGCCCGCATCACCGTAGTGGGCCCGGGCGGCGAGTTCCTGCGGGCGTTCGGCAGGTCGGGGGAGGGCCCGGGCGAGTTCCGTGGCGCGGGCGGGCTCGCGGTCATGCGGGACGGGCGCGTGGTGATCGGGGACCTCGGGCACCGCGCATACCAGATCTTCGACGCGAACGGCGATTTCGAGCGCATGGTGCGGATGGCTCCCGAGCCAGGTGATGTGGTGCTCACCGCTCTCCTGGCCGACCCGGGCGGCGAGGCCGTGTTTAGCTTGGTTGGGGGGCGGGCACTAACCGTCGGCACGGCCACAGCCGGGAGGACCACGCCGCACGCTTCGAGACCGGTGGAGCGTCTCATCCTTACCGGAGACGTAGCGACGAAGGACACGGTCGCGGAGGGTTGGCTCCCTCCCGGCGGAGACATTACGGGGCTGCCCGTTGCTGGTCAGGTGAACTTCGGTCTTCCACCTCACCAGGTATTCTGGCCACGGATGCTGGCGGGCGTGCTCCCCGGTGGAGACGTGGCGTTTTCCGATTCGTCGGCGTACGCGATCAAGATCGCGCGCCCGGGGGAAGGAATCCGGCGCATCCTGAAACGGCCCTTCCAGCCGATCCCTGTCACGCGCCGGGTCATCGAAGCCGAAACGGAACGTAGCGTCAAGGAAATGGAGGCGCGGGGAGTGCCCCCAATCATCATCAACGGCGTGAACTTAGCGACGGAAAGCGCCCGGGAGAATGTGGTCGATTACATGGATCTGGTGGGCGTCTTCGATGAGGTCTCGATCGTGCGTAGCCTGGGCGCTCCCTGGAACGGGGAAATCTGGGTGCAGCGGCACGGCGTGGAACCGGGCGATGACGACGGGCCCATCGATGTCCTCACGACGGAGGGTCGTTACGTCGGCACCTACCCCGCCGGTGCGATCGGGATGCCGGCCGCGTTCGGGCCCGGTGGCCTGATGGCGTTCATCGAGCGCGACGAAATGGACGTGGAGATGGTGGTCGTGAGGCGGCTTGCCCTGCGGAGTAGATAGTGGGGCGCGACACGAATTCTCGCATGCGGACGGGGAGCGAACGGGCCTGACGGACTGGCCGCCTTCATCGACGGAACGAGCTGGACGTGGAAACGGCAGTAGCAAGGAGGCTGGCGGGGTCGTGAGGACGCATCCTTTCTGAATCGAGTGTAATGTATCTCCGTGCTGCTCGTGCCGAGGCGTCCGTCGCCTATCCGAATTCGATCCCCTGAGCCAGGGGAAGCTCGGTGCTCCAGTTGACTGTGTTGGTCTGACGGCGCATGTAGGCCTTCCACGAGTCCGATCCCGACTCGCGGCCGCCGCCGGTCTCCTTTTCGCCTCCGAACGCGCCTCCGATCTCGGCTCCAGAGGTTCCGATGTTCACGTTGGCGATGCCGCAGTCCGATCCTCGCGCCGAAAGGAAGGTCTCCGCTTCCCGGAAGCGGTCGGTGAAGATCGCCGAGGAGAGCCCTTGGCGAACGTCGTTCTGGATGGCTACCGCCTCCTCCAACTCCGAGACCGCCTCCCCCGGTGTCGAACCCGGGTCGCCGTATCCGATCACATAGAGGATCGGCGCGAAGGTCTCCTCCTGAACCACTGCGAACGAGTTGCGGGCGCGAGCTATGCACGGGGTCACGTAGAGCCCTCCGGGATACTCGGGGCCGTCGAGCCGCTCGCCGCCGCAGACGATCTCCCCTCCCTCCGCGACCACCTGCTCCTTCGCCGAGAGCAGCGCTTCGACGGCGCGCCGGTCTATGACCGGCCCCATGAGCGTGCCGGGATCGAGCGGATCGCCTATGCCGATGCCCGCATACGCCTCCGCGAGCGACCTTGTCAGCCTTTCTTCGATCGAGCGATGGACTATGACCCGGCGCGTGCTGGTGCAGCGCTGGCCGGCGGTACCGACCGAGCTGAACAGGATGGCGCGACGAGCCATCTCGAGATCGGCGCTCGGAGTGACGATTATGGCGTTGTTGCCGCCCAGCTCCAGGATGGTCTTGCCGAGCCGGCCGCCTACCACCTGCGCCGCACGTCTTCCGACCGCGCAAGACCCCGTCGCCGAGACGAGGGGAAGCCGACGGTCGGCGAGCATTCGCTCTCCGACGGTTGCGCCGCGCCCTACCGCGAGCGAGAAGATGGCGGGATCCACGTTCTGCGCCCGGCATACCCGTTCGGCGATGCGGGTGACGGCCACTGCGGTGAGGGGTGTGGCCTCCGACGGCTTCCACAGGGTGGCGTTTCCGCACACGGCCGCGAGCGCGGCGTTCCACGACCAGACCGCCACCGGGAAGTTGAAGGCGCTGATGACCCCGACCACGCCCAGCGGATGCCACTGCTCCCGCATGTGATGGTCGGGACGTTCGCTCGCCATGGTCAGGCCGTAGAGCTGCCGAGAGAGACCTACGGCGAAGTCGCAGACGTCGATCATCTCCTGAACCTCGCCCTCGCCTTCGCTGCGGATCTTGCCGGTCTCGAGAGTCACCAGGCAGCCCAGCTCGGCCTTGTGCTCGCGCAGGGCGTCGGCGAGCTCGCGGATCACTTCGCCGCGGCGGGGAGCGGGAAGGTCGCGCCAGCTCGGGAAGGCTGCGGCCGCCCTGTCGGCGATGGCGTCGTATTCGGCTTCGGTGACCTCCCGTACCGATCCCAGCAGACTGCCGTCGATGGGCGTGCGAACGTCGAGCCGCGCGCCGCTGCCGAGCCAGCTTCCGTGAAATCCGCCGGGACTGTCGTCGGAGACGCCGAGCGCGCCCAGGATGTCTGAGTAGGTCATTGGGTTCGTGAACGGGCAGGTGAGCGGCGGGAACGGGAGGACCGTTTCGCCCTGGGGGGATCGATCGCCTCGACGGTGACCCGGCCGAAGCCGAAGAGGTCGCGGAGGCTCTCGAGGCTGTCGGAGTCCGGCGTCAGCCTGAAGGAGCGCGAGCGAAGGAGGGCACGGCCGCCGCTGTCGCCCACCTTCACCCTAAGATAGAGCGGGACGGAGCCGGAGCCGTCGGTCGCGAGCGCGTGCAGCTTCGGGAAGGTCTCCCCGGTCAGCGTCCGGACGCTCTCGATGTCGACGCAGACGGCCAGACCGTGCCCGGCTCCGGCTCCGGCGAGCGTCGAAACGGCGTTCAGGAAGATGGGCGGATCCTCGTCGTCCCTCTCTCGGTCGCTGACCTTGCCCTCCACGACCACCGGCACGTCCTGTCCGAGCAGATCGCGGCTCTCCGTCCAGGCGTCCCGGAATGCCAGCACGGTGGAGGTCCCGCTGCGGTCCTCGATCGTGATCTTGCCCCACTCGGAGTTGTCGCGGCGCATGGTCTGCTTCCGCACCGAGGTCACCACGCAGGGAATCGCCACCTCCTTGCCCCGGTGATTCTCGATCTCGTCGCAGGCCACGGGATCGAGAGCGTCGATGATGTCGGCGTAGCGATCGAGGGGGTGGCCGGAGATGAAGAAGCCGAGAGTCTCCTTTTCGAGCTTGAGGCGTTCGGTGTCTACCCACTCGGGCACCGCGGGCAGAGGCAGACGCGGGCTGGGTAGCGTCTCGCCGCCGAAGAGGGAGCCCTGGCCCAGAATCACGTCGGCCCGTCGAGCCTGGACATCGGCAAAGGCCGGCTCCAGCCCTTCCATCAATTGCCGACGGTTCCCGAAATCGTCCAAAGCTCCTGCGGCGATGAGCGCCTCGCAAGCCTTCTTAGTGACCGTCCCGGTATCTATGCGATCGAGAAAGTCGAAGAAAGAGTCGAAGCGCTTCTCGCTCCGGGCTTCCACGATGCAAGCGACCGTGTTCCGACCGATGCCGCGCACCGCGCCGAGACCGAAGCGGATCTCACCCTGAGGGGTCGCCGTGAAACCCCAGCCGGATTCGTTGACGCTGGGCGGCAGCACTTTGACCGGCTTCTCCACGCTGGTCACGTACCTGGGCAGCTCCTTGCACACCCCTATGTATTTGACCACGGAGTCGGTGGAATCCACGATCGAGGTCAGGAGAGCCGCCATCAGCTCGACCGGATAGTGCGCCTTCAGCCACGCGGTCTGATAGGAGAGCATGGAGTAGGCCACGGCATGGGCGCGGTTGAAGCCGTAGCGTCCGAAGGTCTTGATCTGCCCGGCGAGATCTTCGGCGACCCGAACCTCGATACCGCACTCGATCGCCCTCCTGATGAACTCGTCCAACTGCGCCTTGATGAGCGCGTCGTCCTTCTTGCCCATCGCCTTCCGGAGCACGTCGGCCTCGGCGATGCTGAACTCGGCTAGCGTCGCAGCCACCCTCATCACCTGCTCCTGGTAGACGATGATGCCAAAGGTGGTCTCCAGCACCGGTTCGAGCGCCGGATGGGCGTAGCTGACCTCGGACTCGCCGAGCTTGCGCCTGATGTACTCGTCCGTCATTCCCGAATCCAGGGGGCCCGGACGGATGAGTGCGTTGGTCACCACCAGGTCCTCGAAGCGGTCGCAGCGCATGGCGCGCAGCTTGTCGTCGGCGAGGTTCGACTCGAACTGGAAGATGCCGGCGTTGCCGCCGCGGCGGATCATCTCGAAGACGCACTCGTCGTCGAGCGGGATCTCGGAGATGTCGGCGTAGCCCTCGCCGGTGGCGGGGTGGCGGATCGTCCCGTCGGCGTCGCGGATCATCTCGGCCGCGTCGTGGATGACGGTCAGGGTCCGGAGACCCAGGAAGTCCATCTTGAGCATCCCGGCGTCTTCCAGACACTTCATGTCGTACTGGGTGACCGCCATGCCTTCCAGCCCGCGACCGCCTTTGCCGTGTTGCAGGCTCACCGGCACGTAGTCGTGGAGCGGACCCGGAGCGATGACGATCCCGGCGGCGTGCACCGAGGCGTGGCGCGAGAGCCCCTCGAGCGTCTGCGCGTAATCGAAGAGCCTGCGGTGGCGTTCGTCCGACTCGTAGGCCTCCTTCACCTCGCCGATCCGCTCCATCGCCTGTGCCACCGTCAGCGCCTGGGCGGGCTGGTTGGGAATCAGCTTGGCAATGCGGTCGGTCTCGGCGGGTTCGAACCCAAGGACCCGACCTACGTCCCGCACGACGGCCCGGCTCTTCATGGTTCCGAAGGTGACGATCTGCCCGACCGCCTCGGCCCCGTATTTCTCGCGGGTGTAGGCGATCACTTCTCCCCTGCGCTCATAGCAGAAATCGATGTCGATGTCCGGCATCGAGACCCGCTCCGGGTTGAGAAAGCGCTCGAAGAGGAGGCCGAAGGAGAGGGGCTCCACGTCGGTGATCCCCAAACAGTACGCCACTATCGAACCGGGCGCCGAACCGCGTCCGGGACCGACCGGAATGCCGCGGTCGCGAGCCCAGGCGACGAAATCCTGCGTAATGAGGAAGTAACCGGCGAATCCGGTCCTGCGGATGACGGAGAGCTCGTAGTCGAGCCTCTCCCGGACCTCCGGGTCGGGGTCGTCGCCGTAGCGCTTCCGGGCTCCCCGCTCCGCGAGCGTGCGCAAGTACTCCTCTTCGCTCCCGTGGCTCTCGGGCAGAGGGAAAGCGGGCAGGTGGTAGGTGCTCTCGAAGTCGAGTTCGACCTCGTCGGCTATCTTCAGCGTGTTCTCGATGACGTCGGTGCGTCCCGGAAAGCGCGCGGCCATCTCGTCCGCGGACTTGAAGTAGAGCTGCGAGTCGTAGCGCATGCGTCTGGGATCTTCGTAATCCTTGCCCAGCCCTATGCAGAGCAGCACGTCGTGGGCTTCGTGATCCTCAGGGCGCAGGAAGTGCGCGTCGTTGGTCGCAATCACCGGAAGTCCGAGATCGTCCGAGAGTCGGAATATGCCGGCGTTCAGTTCGGCTTGGCCGAAACGTCCGTCGCTGCTGGTGCCCGACGTGCCGGATGTGGCCTCGTGCAAAGGCTCGGATGACTGGGACTCTGCCAGCCGCATCCGTTCCTGCGAGCCCTCGGCCTCCCGGTCGGCAGCGGCCACCTCGGCTTGTTCCGTCCGATCCGATCCGGCGTCGTGGGCCTGAACCTCCAGGTAATAGCGGCCGTCGAAGACCTCGGCGTACCACTCCGCCGCGGCGCGGGCGCCGGCGTAGTCGCCGTCGCGCAGGTGGCGCGCCACCTCTCCGGCGAGGCACGCCGACGAGACTATGAGCCCTTCCGAGTGGGCGGTCAGCGCCTCTCGGTCGACGCGGGGACGGTGATAGTGGCCCTCTAGGTAGCCGAGGGACGAGAGCTTGACGAGGTTGCGGTATCCCGCCCGGTCTCGGGCAAGGAGCACGAGGTGGTAGTAGGGTCCGTGCGGGCCCTGGTTCGGAGAACGGTCCCCCCGTTCGCCGGGCGCGACGTACGCCTCCATGCCGATGATGGGCTTGATGCCGTGGCGTCCGGCCTCCCTGTGAAAGTGCCACGCGCCGAACATCGAGCCGTGGTCCGTAAGAGCGAGAGCCGGCATCTCGAATTCCGCCGCTCTCCTTGTGAGATCTCGGAGACGGTTGGCTCCGTCGAGCAGCGAAAATTCCGAGTGGGTGTGGAGATGGACGAAGCTCAAGGGGTGGAAGCCAGATTGGCGCCGCAGCGGAAGGTGTCGAGGACGTAGTTCAGTTGGATCACGTACTCGTAGTGCTCCCTTCCGGGGGCGTAGAGCCAGGCGTCGAGAAGATACATGCGATCCTGTTCCGGACAGGGAATTCCTCTGGCGATGTACGTGCCGCCGGCAGGCCAACCGAGTTCCGGTGGGTTGCTCCAGCGTCCGCTAACCTCGTACGCCGGCCGGCCGCGATGGTCGAAAGGTCTGCCTGTGACTTGTCGGACGTCGGTGACCTGGGCGTTGGTGTAGTGGCTCTCCGAAAGTCGGGTGCGCCATTCCACCAGGTCCTCTCCCTGAAGCCCTTCCGGCAGGGGCGCGGCCCAGGTGACCGCCACCTGGCGGATCAGTTCGGACGGGTCGGGATTGTCGTTCCTGAAAATGAAGACCGAGTCGCGGTCTTCCCAGTCGTAGACGTTGGGCACCGTGAGTTCGAAACCGAAGTTGCGCCGGAGAGTGCCCGCGAGAGCGGTATCGGGGCCGGTCTGGAACATGCGCCGAAAGGTGTAGACCCTGAAGCCCTCGTCGAACCTATCATGGAGATCAGGCAAACGGTCGCGCAGAAAGTCGGCCTCGCCTTCCTCCGGCAGAAGCACGACGGTCACGCTCTGATCCTGAGACCAGACCCTTTCGACCTCGTGGACGCCGGGCTCCGGATCCTTCAGCTTGCCGAGCACGTCCTGCATGAACCAGTCGTCGGCCCTGCCCACCACGAGCATCACTCTGAAACGCCTCAGATTGCGCCAGTCCTCGTCGCTCGGGTCGGCGTAGGTCACGGTGAAATTCTTCTCGTCCCGCACCGTGTAGGTCGTGGTCTCGAGGTTCGAGTACACGTCGTCTTGCACCTCCGTCCAGAGATCGGGGCGCATGGTGACTATGATGCTGTTGCCGTCTCCCCAGGTCAGCCTCGAGGAGTCGCAGGCCGCCGCCGCGAGGGTGAGGGAGAGGAGGGCGAGGAGGTTGACTCTGGCTTTCATGTCTTCGCGGGGTGGGGTGAGTCGGTGAGGCTGCCCAGCTCTCGTTCGAGCAGGGCCGAGGTGTCGGGCCCCCTGTTCATGAAGGCCCTGAAGAGCAGGCTGGGGCGAGCCGAGTCTCCGCGGCTCAGAATGCTGTCAACATAGTCGCTCCCGACCTCGGAGTTGAAAATGCCGTTGGTTCTGAAGCGGGAGAAGACATCGGCGTCGAGTACCGCAGACCACATGTAGCTGTAATATCCGGCAGCGTAGCCGCCGGAAAAGATGTGCAGGAACGACGCGATCGGATGGTAGGCAGCGAAACTCTCCGGCATGAACCTCTGGAGACGGCCTTCGACCTCCGCCATCAGCGACGCGCCGGCGAGGCGGGTCAGTCCCTCGGGGTCCAAGGCGTCGGACATGGCGTCGCCGTCGCCGGCGGTCCTGGCCGAGGCAAGTCCGGATTCGATCGTGCGCAGTCCCCTGGCGATGGACGTGTGCAGCTTGAGATCTATCCAGCCGAAGGCGAGCTGACGCATCATCGCCCAACCGCCCATAAAGGTGCGCGTGCGCTCGAGGCGTCCGAAGAGCTCGTCGGGGATCGGTTCGCCGTTCTCGTGGTGGCTTGAGATCACACCCGCCGCCTCGATTTCCCATGCCCAGTTCTCCATGAGCTGGCTCGGGAGCTCGACCCAGTCCCAGGCCACGTTGATGCCGGCGCGGGAACGGATCTCGACCTGGGAGGCGATGTGGTGGAGAAGGTGGCCGAACTCGTGGTAGACCGTGCACACGTCGCGGTGGCGCAGGAGTGCGGGCGCATCGCCGTCAGGGGGAGCGAAATTGGCGCAGACCGCTGCCAGATGCGGTGCGAAGCCCCCGTCCGGGAGCCGCTCGCCCGTGACCAGATCGCACATCCAGGCGCCTTGACGCTTCTCGGGACGTGGGAACCAGTCCGCGTAGAATGCGCCCAGCAACGTTCCTCGAATATCCCGCACCTCGTAGTACTCGACATCCGGATACCATACGTCGTCGTTGTCCACGCGCTCGACGACGAAGCCGAAGACCCGGCGCGCGATAGCGAAGAGCCCCTCCAGAACGCGCGGCAGAGGGAAATAGGGCCTGAGGAGCTCGGCGTCGAGATCGTATTCCTCGCGACGAAGCAGCTCGATGACGAAGGCGGTGTCCCAAGGCTCGAGGCTTTCGAAGCCCTCCCGGGCCGCTCGCTCGCGAAGTTGCGCCAGATCGCGCTCGTAGTACGGGAGAGAGCGCTCGAAAAGTTCGTCTTCGAACTTCAGGGCCTCCTTCCCGGAGGTGAGCATGCGTTCCTCGAGCTGGTAGTCCGCGAAGTCCGCGTAGCCCAGCAGATGGGCGAGCGTTTCCCGTAGGTTGAGGATGCGGGCGAGAAGGGCGACGTTCGAGTTTTCCCCTTCCCGACAGCGCGTGGAGTAGGCCATGAAGATTTCGCGGCGGAGCTCGCGGTCGCGGGCGTACTTGAGCACGGCTTCCACGGCGGGCTGATCCAGTCCGAACGCCCAGCCGGCCCTATCGCCGGCCCGGATCCGGGCCCTGCGCAGAGCATCGGCCGGAATGCCTTCCATACGGCTTTCGTCTTCAACCACCAGTTCGTAGGCGGCCGTGGCGTCGAGCACGTTCTCGGCGAACTTCTGCTCCAGCCCGGACAGCTCTACGCGCACCTCGCGGAGTTTCGCCTTGCTTTCGAGGCTCAACTGAGCGCCTGCTCTCTTGAAGGCCCTGACGGTGCGATCCAGGTGACGGTTCCCGACCTGGTCGAAGAGCGGCGCTCCGGCGGTGGAGAAGACGTGCACCCTCTCCCAGAGATCCTCCCGGAGGAAGAGGTCGGTATGGAAGGCCGTGATCTCGGGAAGCACGGTGTTGTAGGCTTCCCGAAGCCCGGGGCTCTCGGCTACGGCGACCAGATGGGTGACCGGAGCCAGACGTCTGTTGAGCCGCCAGATCGCGTCTTCCAGAGCGAGGAAGGTGTTCTCCCAGGTCGGCCCTTCGGCGGACGCCGATATCCGTTCGACTTCGGCTTCCGCTTCGGTGATCGCCCGGCGGATTCCGGGTACCACGTGTTCAGTGGCGATCGACGTGAAGGGAACCGGCCATGAGCTCTCGAGCAGCGGGTTGATTGGTGTCATGGGAAAGTGAGAACGAACAGGGCGTTAGGGGTTACTCCTTCGATACGAATTAAGCCTCCAATTTGCAATAGGCATGGTCTACACCAATACCCTACGCAGGGTCGTGACGAAGTTGCCGCTCGCGTTCGCTTCGGCGCTTTCGGTCGCTTGCGCGGAACCCCGAACGGAGGTTCGGGTGACCGAGCCGATCGTTTCGCCGGATTGGCTTCTCGAGCGCGGCGCGGGAGGCGTGCGCGTCTTGCATGCCGACTTCGGCGGAGACCGCTTCGATTCTCTCCACATCGCGGGCGCTCGCCTGCTCGATCTCGATTCCCTCGTCTGGGACGGCGAGCAGGGATGGGGCACCGAGATGCGTCCGGCTCACGCGGTCGAGGGGGTTCTCGAACTCGCCGGCGTGAACGACGGAGACCACCTGGTCCTCTATTCCCACAACCCGCTCTTCGCTTCCCGAGCTTTCCTGACCCTGGAAGCGATGGGCTATGACGGTGCCGTCTCGGTGCTCGACGGTGGGCTGGGAGGCTGGCAGGAACTGGGCCACCCGGTGCTGACGAGCGGCGTGGAGTCGGGCTCGACCCCTCGGGGCGAAGTGAGCCTGGCGCCGCGGAGCGACATCATGGTGTCGGCCGACTGGATAGCCGAGAGACTCGGGAACGAGGGGCTGGCCTTGGTGGACGCCCGCCCGGACGACGAGTACACGGGTAATGACGGCGGCATGGGTGGGATGGCCAACCCCGGCCACATCCCGGGTGCGCATCAGATGTACTGGGAGGAGCTAATCGAATCGCGACCGCTTCCCTGGATGCACTCGAAAGATTCGCTCGAGGCTCTTTTCCAGGCGGCTTCCGCGCCCGCCGGCGACACCGTGGTCGTCTACTGCATGGTCGGCTGGCGAGCCAGCTACAGCTACCTCGCCGCCCGAAGCCTCGGTAGGGAGGTCAGATTCTACGACGGTTCATGGCACGACTGGGGCACGAGAGACGACCTGCCCTTCGTTGGAGGAGAGGCGCCGGGGGAAGGACCGGGCGAAGTACCCGGCGTTCCGAACGAGGCGCCCGCCCCTTCGGCAGGCGATTCCCAAGGAACGGTCCGCTAAGTGCTTACCAAGTGGGTCGGGAGACTGATCGGCATCAATGTCGCCCTCTACATGCTCGGTTACCTGCCGGGCACGGGGCAGCTCCTCAACAACTTCGTGCTGGTTCCGGGCGCGGAATTCCTCGTCCGGCCGTGGACTCTCGTGACCTACGCGTTCCTCCACGGCGGTTTCATGCACCTTCTCTTCAACATGATCGGGCTCTTCTTCTTCGGCCCGCGCCTCGAGGACCGACTCGGCTCGCGTTCCTTCCTCCAGCTCTATGCCTGGGGTGTGATCGGCGGAGCCGTCTTCCATTTTCTACCGCTGATCCTGGGTAGCGCGGTGCCGCCGGTGATCGGTGCGTCGGGCGCCATCTACGGCATTGTCATCTGCTTCGCGATGCTTTGGCCTCGCGAGCGCATCTACCTGTGGATGGTCGTACCGGTGCCTGCCTGGTTGCTGGCCTCGGTGCTGGTCTTCGGAGCCCTGTTCGCGGGGATAACGGCCCAGTCCGGCTCGAACGTCGCGCACCTGGCTCATTTCGGCGGCGCTCTCTGCGCCGGAGTCTACCTGCGAACGTTGCGCCTCAAGTACCAGGCCAAACAACGACAATACAAAGCCATCGTGAAGGATACCAAAGACATCCTCACCAAGATGACGGCATCGGAGGTCGAGTACTGGTCCAAGGTCGATCTCGATACCCTGCACGCCGTAAACAGGGAGGAGGTCGAACGTCTGCTGGCGAAGGCGCGGCAGGGAGACCGGATTCTGACCGGGACCGAGGTCGAGAC
>LXNJ01001932.1_pt1 | contig 11804 bp, 1 predicted proteins | sample 809081 | NCBI WGS metagenome assembly LXNJ01 (sample SAMN04870510, study PRJNA318959) | sponge metagenome | biome: sponge; feature: marine sponge reef; material: water | host: Petrosia ficiformis | place: Greece: Milos, Mediterranean Sea | collected 2013-05-29 | depth 5-7 m
AGCGGGACATAGCTTACACAGTATTGCGCAGACATGGATTACACCCTGGGCATTTGGGGGAAGGTCCCGATGCCGTGGAACGAGTGTGAACGCATGGACGAACGACTTCGCTTCATTGAGCCATTTATCGCATGACACTTGTGTGGAGGTATACGATACTGCTGATTCTGAATACTCTACTTATGTATAGTCTACGATTGTTCCAGGCGTTGTTCTCGCAGTGCTGAAGGGGCGATCAGGCGCAGGAGCGCCCCATGTGACGGTGTTCCCGTGCGATTGAGGGTTTGGAGGTGCCGCGTGAATGAGAGCATTGCCAGGACACGGTGCCTGCGACGCGTTGCACTCGCGACTCTCCTGCTTTTCAGCTTCGGGGCGCTGGCGGAGCACTACACGGTCCCCCTGCTGGTGCCGGCGCGCACATCGAGCGAGCCTCAGGGCGTGCTGCGGATTCTCAATGCGACGGACGAGTCCGGGACGGTGGAGATCTACGCCATTGACGACGCCAGCACGCGGTCGGGTCCCGCCACATTCACACTGAACGCCTCGGCGGCGGTGCAGTTCACGGCCACCGACCTTGCCTCCGGCAACGCAACCCTGGGATTGACCGGAGGAATCGGTTCAACCGTGGGCGATGCGCGCCTTCAGATCGAGACGGATCTTCACATCGTGCCGCTGGCCTTTGTTCAATCCGCCGACGGCACGCTGAGTGCGATGCACGACGCGGTGCGCGGCGCAGCGTCGGACGGTTCGGTCGGCTACACCTACAACGTACCGGTCTTCAATCCTTCCACTGAAATGACCCAGGTGAGCCGTCTGCGATTGATCAACCCGGGCGATGCGGCAGCAGCGGTCACGATCGCCGGGCGCGACGACAGCGGTGCGGAGGCCATCATGGGCGACGTGACGCTGGCGCTGGCGGCCGGCGGTGCGAAGACGTTGACCGCGCAGCAGCTTGAAGCCGGGGACACGGACCTGACGGGTCAGCTCGGGGCCGGTACCGGCAAGTGGCGGTTGACGGTGTCGTCGGATCAGCCGCTTGAGGTGGTGAACATCGTCGCCTCAACCGCCGGGTACTGGAACAACCTTTCAACGACCGCAGTGGCGGGCGCGGCGCCGGGGGATCAGGCGGGGTTCAATGAGCGTTTCGTTGGAAACTCGATCATCTACGAGACAAGCAGCGCGCGCTCCACTCTTGAGGCCGCCGCCGGCAACCGCTTCACCGACACGGTGGAAGCCGACGGCGTCACCGCAACCTACATGGGCAGTTACGGCTATCGCGCGATCGGCCCGGATGCCGGTTCGCTGACGCTGGACTACGACGACGGCGACGCATGCCGGGCCAATCTCTACTTCTCATCCCGGACCAGCGGCTGGTTCGCCTCGCACTGCACCGGCGGCGATTACCCCGCCGAGGGGAGCTGGCTGGGCGGGACCTGGGTTGTGGAGGCTGACGAGGATGACGGCGACGATGGGGCCGGTGATGCGACCGAAACCACTTACGAGGTCAATGATTCGCTGCCCGGCGTGCCCACGTCCGGATTCTTTGTTCCGGCGGTGACGTCCGGTGGAAGCGTTTCGGCCTCGGCCAGCGGAACGACTATCGCCCTGAATGACGAGGGCTACATCGAGCTGAACGATGGCACGCGCTACACCTGCGCATCGGCGGGCGGATGCTCGATCGTCAACGGCACCGTCACCGCGGGCACCGTCACCGGGCGTGCGGCGGATGCAGGCGAAGTGGATCGATTCCCCAGTTTCCGCACCGCAAGCAACCCGGGCAACCAGAGCTACACCGTGGGCACGGCCATCGACTCGCTGACGCTGCCCACGGCCACCGGCGGCAACGGCGACCTGACCTACAGCCTCTCGCCCAGCGTGCCGGGTCTCACCTTCAACGCCGCCACGCGGCAACTCACCGGCACCCCGTCCACGGCGGGCACCCATGCCATGACCTACAGGGTGAGGGACGAGGACGGCGACACCGATACGCTCGGTTTCACCATCACCGTCAGCGCCGGTACGCCCACGGAAGGTTCCCTGGGCGTGTGCCAGGTGGGCATGACATTAAGCGCGGGCCAGAGCTGCACGTATCCCGGCACGACGGACGAGTTCAGCGTCAACGCGCGCGGTCGCGGCTCGTTTCTGGGCCGCCTGGCCGGTATCCGCATTCGAATCGACAACGAGACGATAAACGGGCAGGACTACGACTTCGAGGCTTCTCATCAAGGCGACGGCGTGTGGCGGATCGACCGGATCGCCGGCAGCACCGAAGTGCCCGAGCCGGGCGGCGGCACGATGGAGCCGGAGGACACCTCACCGAGTTTCGCCGCCGGTGCCGGGCCTGGTAACCAGACGTTCACGGTCGGCACCGCCATCGCCACGCTGACGCTGCCGGAGGCCATCGGCGGCAACGGCGACCTGACCTACAGCCTCTCGCCCAGCGTGCCGGGTCTCACCTTTAATACCACCGCACGTCAACTCAGCGGCACCCCGTCCGCGGCGGGCACCCACGCCATGACCTACACCGTGACGGATGAGGACGGCGATAGCGATACGCTCAGTTTCACTCTTACCGTGGAAGAATCCGCTGATGGCGGCAACGACAATGCGGCGCTGATGGCGTTGTACAACGCGACCGACGGCGCGAATTGGAGCAGGTCCGACAACTGGGGCACCGACGCGCCACTGGACCAGTGGTACGGCGTCACGGTTGACAGCAATGGCCGCGTGACCTGGCTGCTTCTCTCGAATAACCAGTTGAGCGGGCCGATCCCGGCAGAGTTGGGGAACCTCGCCAACCTGTTAGCACTGCGGCTTAACGAAAACCAGTTGAGCGGGCCGATCCCGGCACAGTTGGGGAACCTCACCAACCTGGTAACACTGTTTCTGTACGGAAACCGATTGAGCGGGCCGATCCCGGCACAGTTGGGGAACCTCGACAACCTGGTAAGCCTGTGGCTTTCCCGAAACCAGTTGAGCGGGCCGATCCCGGCAGAGCTGGGGAACCTCGCCAACCTGGAATCACTGTTTCTGGAGGAAAACCGATTGAGCGGACCGATCCCGGCACAGTTGGGGAACATCGCCAACCTGGAAGTACTGTGGCTTTTCGGAAACCAGTTGAGCGGGCCGATCCCGGCACAGTTGGGGAACCCCGCCAACCTGCGAAGCCTTTTCCTCCGCGGAAACCAGTTGAGCGGGTGCATCCCCGACGGACTGCGAGATGTAAGGAGCAGCGATCTCTCCCGACTGGGTCTGGCCTTCTGCGGAGACGTCACAATGGACGGCGAGACGTCCTACGGAGTAGGCGACGAGATCGCCACGCTGCCGACCGGGAGCTGGACCCCGGACATGACTTCGGACGGCAGTTTCTCCCTCAGCGGGGGTGACGTGGTCGTTCGACTCGACAACGGCGGGTATATCGAAGTAGGGGACTACCGATTCAGGTGCCAGAGCGCCGGTGGGTGTGAAATCAGAAACCGGCAGGTGGTCTCCGGGACGATCGTTCAATCGTCAACGACCACCATGGCGGAGGATACCCAGCCGAGTTTCACGACCTCGAGCGGACCGGGTAACCAATCCTACGAGGTCGGCACCGCCATCGACACGCTGACGCTGCCGGAAGCCAGTGGCGGTGACGGCACGCTCACCTACAGCCTGTCGCCGGAGGTGCCCGGGTTGAGCTTCAACGCCACCGCGCGTCAGCTCACCGGCACGCCGAGCACGGCCGCGAGCTACAACATGACCTACACCGCGACCGATGCGGACGGCGACACCGATTCGCTCAGCTTCAGCATCACCGTGGATGAATCTGATGATGCAGGTGACCCGACAGGCACCAGCTACGGCGTCAATGACGCACTACCCGGTGTTCCCACCGGATTCTTTGTCCCCGCCGTGGTGTCGGGTGGAGGTGTCGTCATTTCTGGAAGCGGCACGACGATCACTCTGCGTAACGGTGGACACGTCCAGTTGGACGACGGAACGAGGTACACCTGCACGTCGGCCGACGGGTGCACGATCGAGAACGGAACCGTCACTCAGGGTACTGTTGTCGGCGGGACGGAGGGTGGTTCCGCCTCGCTTGCTCCGGCGGACACGCAAGCGTTCAACAGCCTCGTGGTCGGCAACCGCTTTCACGGCGCGGGCTATTACATCGATTTTTTGTCGGCCGGGCGCTTCCTTGAAGACGGCAGTCTTGCGGGCAGTTACCGATACGCGAATACGGGTTCCAATACGGGCACACTGACGCAGACGTACGACGACACCGCGCAGTACGGAGGCAGTTGCACACACCAACTCTCGTTTGATTCGGAAACCACGGGCACTTCAAGTTATACCTGCGCCTCGGGAATCCAGGGGCGGGGTTCATGGACGATTACTGCAAGCGACATAGCTCCCGCCCCGCAAGTGCTGAGCGGCGACGCCACCGACACGTCAATAAGGTTTAGTTTTGCCGCGTTCTTTGACGCGGGAGAGACCAAGGCTTTCGATTTTCAGGTCCGCAGGAAGACGCCCCAGGGATCGTGGAACAGCGGGTGCAATGCTCTCACGAACAATGCGGCCAATTCGGGCAGGGGCGTCGTCAACTTTGCGGCCACCGACCTGCAATCCGGAACGGTTTACGAGGCGCGTTACCGCTCCAGGAATTCTTCTACCTGTGATTCGGGCTCGCCGGACCCCTGGTCGTTGATCGGTGAAGGCAGTACCACCGGGGCCGCCCAGGGACTTGGATTCACCGAAAGCGAGCCCGTGAGACGCTCGATGCCCGAAAACTTGCCGGGCGGCATCAACGTCGGTTCACCGGTCTCGGCGGCGGGCGGCGATGCATTGGCATACAGCATCGGCGGCGTCGATGCGGACAGCTTCACCATCGTGCCCGAAACCGGGCAGATTCGCACCGTGGACGACGTTTCCTACGATTACGAATCCAAGGATCGCTACCTGGTCGAGGTGGCGGTGGCTGACGAAGCGGGCAATCGCGAATCCGTCGACGTCGTCATCGATCTTCTCGACCTGGGTCCAAGCTGTAGTGCACAGAACGGCCTCAGTCTGAGGACCAACAGCTCGGACAGTCGCCTGACGGTCAGGTGGAACGTATTGGCGGACGTAACAGGTCACGCCCGTGTTCTGGGTTATCAGACGGAGATCAGACGCGGCGGCACGGGGCCCTGGACGGATCAGCGCACATTCCTCGGGCAAGCGATCACCGGAGCGATTTACGCGAACCTGGACAACGAAATCGAATACCAGGTCCGTGTCCGCGCCGTGAGTGCGGAAGGCGACTGCGAGTGGTCCGCGCCAGTGTCCGGAATTCCGACCGGCGACCTCGCGCCCAGGAACGACATCGAGCACGTCGAGCGGTTCGGTCCCCACCCGATCGGGACGGACGACCGCAACTTCCGGCTGCTGACCCCGGGCCGGTGCCGTCACACGCTGGATGGAGTCAACCTGGATGCGAACTGCAGCTATGTACGCACTTCACCGACCACCGGGCGCATTACGCTTGAGTTCGATGACCCGTCCCGGGGCTCATGCGATGTCGCGCTCGCCTATTCCTCTCTTACTGCGGGGTCGTTCATCGATGAGTGTTTCGACGCGGGCGTGAATACGAACGTGCCGTTCGACCGCAGTTTCAGGATGCCGCGCCGGGCGCCCAGAACCGAAGACGACCTCGAACCGCCACCCACCGAGACGGTGCCTCAACGGGCGCCGCGCAATCAGGAGGAATTCGATGCGCTGGTGCACGAACGGGGTGATTTTATTCCCGGGCTGTGCTTTGGCCATTGCTTTCCCAGCCTCTTCCGTAGCGTTTTGCTCAGAAGCGGCGTTGCCACGCTGATCAGGCCTCAGACGCTTGGCGAAAGGCGCACACTTGGTGACTACACATACGAGAGCACCGGGCCGTCTCAAGGCATCGTCAACCTGACCATGCGATCCACCGGCGAGGTATGGTCGTTCGAACTCGACGTCGATCCTTCCGGCAACATTCGCGTCACAATCACGCCGCCCGATGGCGGTGCCAGCGTCTGGCCGGGCGTGGAGCATCTGGACCTGACGCTGGGCGCCCAATCGATCCTGTTGCCAATTCCTCCTTCCTGGTCGGCTGCGATTGCCGTCGAAACGGACACCGCGCCAGCCGACATTGACGGATTGCATGAACTTGCACGAGGCACCTGCGCAGACGATACGCAGCCGGCGATGTGTGTGCTGTTGGGCAATATCTGGGACAGGGCATTCATCGGACCCGAAGGGGAAATCTCTCCGGCGATCGTTCACGACCACAGCTACCGCAGGGTCGGTCCCAACCGGGGCACGGTGACCGTTACCTGGACGGTCTCGCACGGGATCAATCGCAGGGACCTGACCCAATTGCAGAATGAACTGCTCGGCACCACATGGGTCTACGATCTGACCTTCACCGCCGACGGTGCTGCCAGCTATGTGCGCACCATCACCAAAGACGGTTATCTCCCGCATGTGCAGGAAGGGTTTGCCGACTTTACGGGCGACGGCATCGATCTGGACACTTTCCCCGACGAACTGCTCGTACCCGAAGCGCCGCCGCAAGCGGCCGGGGAGGATCTTTCGGGAATCGAGGTCGCGGCGGCTACAAGCACCAGAACCATCTCTACTGGCGATGTGCAGACGTTTGTTGTGAGCAACACCCTTGCCACGTATCGCCCCGGCGATTGGCTGGAGCCCAAGGACGGCAACAACCAGCGGATGATGATTGTCGGTGCCGCTCAGGCCTCTGCCGTATCGATGGCCGGTTTCGGCGGGATCGGGTCGTCCGGGAGCACAGCGGCGCCAAGCCCGATCTTGCCCGCGCAATCGGACAGCTTCTTGACGTTGTTCGTCGTATGCATGCAACGCAACGCGCCGCGCATACCCGTGCGGGGTGACAGGTATTTCTCTCGACCCAAGTCGCCCGAGACCGCGGTTGAATTGTGTCAGCGCGATTGCGTGCTGGCCGGGAGCGGCACCATTCAGGGCTGCGTGTGGCGATGCGAATCGACGGCGGCTGGGAGCGCCTCGGTTCCGCAGGCGTCCAGTGACTTCGGCGCCAAACGTGCGACCCAACTCGAGCTCACACCTGGCGATTTCCTGAATTCTGGTCGAGGACCGAATCCTCTTTGAGATATCCCCCACTCAAGCCCTGCGGGCTTGGTACGCGTTTACATATACGATACTGTAAACTTCTCTATACTTATGTATCTATATACTTAACACATCAATGGTCTCCCCCGCCCGGCAAGCGGCGCTCAGGCTGGCCGCCATTGCAGCGTTGACGGTCGCGATGGCCGCGGGGGTGGCGGACCGGGCGTCGGCCCAGACCGAAGTCGCCGAGACACCCCCCAAGCCCAACATCGTGGTGATCGTCGCCGACGACATGGGCTGGGGCCAGCCCGGTTTCAACGGCGGCACCCAGGTGGCGACCCCCAACATGGACCGTCTCGCCACCGAGGGGGTCAAGCTCACCCAGTTCTACGTCCAGCCGCAGTGCGCCCCGACCCGGGCGGCCCTGCTCACGGGCCGCTATGACTGGAAGAACGGCGTGCTTACGATTCCGGATCCGGAGAAGACCGGGGGGCTGCGCCTGGACGAGCGCACGATCGCCGAGGCTCTGGGCGATGTGGGCTACGCGACCTGGATCGTCGGCAAGTGGCACCTCGGACATTGGCTCAGGGAGCACCTGCCGCTGCAGCGCGGATTCGATCATCACTACGGCATGTACACGGGCCAGCTCAGGTCCTTCTCACACACGCGGGGCTCGTTTGGCCGCCTGGTTTTGGACTGGCACCGCAACGGTCGGCCCGTTGTCGAGTCCGGCTATTCGAGCTTCCTGCTGGCGGACGAAGCGGCCCAACTGATCGGCCGCCACGATGGCGCGAGCCCGTTCTTCCTCTACCTGCCGTTCAACGCGGTGCATGCCCCCCACGAGGCCCCACAGGAGTACCTGGACCTCTACAGCGGTCAAACAAAGTACAAGCAGCGCGCGATGCTCAAGGCGATGGACGACGCGATCGGCTCCGTACTCGCCGCACTCGAGAGCAAGGGCATACTGGACGACACCCTGGTCATGTTCCTCAGCGACAACGGGGACGCACCCGAGGCAGGTACCACGGGCCAGAACCCGTATCGGGGCCGGAAGGCCACGTATTTCGAGGGCGGCATCCGGGTGCCCGCCGTCGCTCGCTGGCCCGGTGAGATCCCGGCGGGCACCGAAAGCGATGCGCTGCTGCACGCGGTGGACGTGTTTCCCACGTTCGCCGGTTTGGCCGGGGCGTCCACCACCGACGGCCTGCCGCTGGATGGGCTCGATGCCTGGGCCGCCATCGCCGATGGCGCCGAGAGCCCGCGAACCGAACTGGTGCATTCGCCCTTCGTGCTGCGCCAGGGCGACTGGAAGCTGATCGAGAGAATCGCGCATACCAGCAGGTGGGTGTCCGGAGAATTGCATCTCTTCAACATCGCCGAGGATCCGTACGAGACCACGAATCTCGCAGAGACCGAACCGGACAGGGTCGACGAGATGGCGGCCCGCCTCGACCACCTCGCGCAGTTCTCCCGGGCGAACGACGGGGGCGTGCAGATCACCGACTCGCCGGTGGTCGTGTTCGGGGAGGAGGAGAACGAGGCATTCGCTACCGCCGTGCAGGCGGCGCTGACGGCGCGCGGGTCGGGCAACACCGGGCCGACCGCAGTCCGGCTCGAAGCGGTCGGCGACCAGGTGAAGCTGAGCTTCGATGAGGCGCTGGACGCGGACGCCGTGCCTTCCGCCAGCGCGTTCACCGTGGTCGTGAACCCGGGCTACACCGCCGCGGAGGTCGAGGACGTATCGGTCAGCGGGCGCGCGGTGTTTTTGACCCTCGAGGAGGCGCCGGCCAGCACGGACACGGTTGGGCTGACCTATGAGGTGCCCGACACGGGCGCGATTCGCGACGCGGATGAACTCGAAGCGGCCGGAGTCACCTGGGTGACGGGGGCGGTGACGAGCGCTTTTCTCTCGGATGATGCGACCCTGAGCGCGCTGAGCCTGTCCGGCATCGACTTCGGCACGTTTTCAAGCACCGAGACCTCGTACACGGCAGACGTGGGCAACGGGGTCGCGACGACCACCGTGACCGCCACGGCGACCCATACGGGGGCATCGGTGTCGATCGCCCCGGGCGCAGATGTCAGTCTGGCGGAGGGGTCGAATGAAATCACCGTCACTGTCACCGCGGAAGACGGACTGACCACGCGGACCTATACGGTGACGGTGACCCGGGCAGCGCCGCCGGTCGCGTCGAACGATGCGACCCTGAGCGCGCTGAGCCTGTCCGGCATCGACTTCGGGTCATTCTCAAGCACGGTAAGCTCGTACACTGCGGCGGTGGGCAACCGGGTCGGGACGACCACCGTGACCGCGACAGCGAACCATGCGGAGGCGTCGGTGTCGATCGCCCCGGGCGCAGAGGTGACCCTCGCGGAAGGGTCGAACGCGATCACCGTCACTGTCACCGCACAGGACGGGTTGACCACAAACACCTACACGGTGACGGTGACGCGGGCGGCGCCGGCGGTCGTGTCGATCGAAGCGGTTTCGAGCGTGGTGTCGGAAGGCGAGCCGGCGCGGTTCCGGGTGTCACGTGCCGGGCCGATGACGGATGCGCTGAGGGTGAATGTGCGCGCCGGGGCCCTGGACATTGTGACGCCCTTCAGCCCGTCGCAGCGTACCAATGTCGGCTCCTTTGTTTCCGGGGACGACAAGGTGGTCGAAGACGACGTCGAGGTCATCTGGACGATCAAGAGTGGCGTCGGCTACACCATAGCGCCGAATGCGGGTTCGGCGACGGTGCTCATTGAGGATGACGATGTCGCCGAGTTTGCCGTCTCCATCGACTCCGCCGAGATCGCGGAGGGCGAATCGGCCACCGTCGCGGTAGAGATCACCAACGGGGTGACGTTCGCGGCGGACCAGACGATCGATTTCAACTTCGCGGGAAGTACGGCGACGAAGGACACCGACTACACCGTATCGCCGGGCTCGCCCTCGCTGAAGGCGGGGGCGCAGCGGACAACTGCGACGGTCCTAGCGGCCGCGGATACCAGCACCGAAGATGACGAGATCGTTTCTCTTGCGGCGAGTCACGACGGCACCGCGATCGGCGCCGTGTCGCTGACCATCAAGGACGCCGCGGTCACGCCGCTGACCGCGCAGTTCCTCGAAGTGCCGGCAACGCACGATGGTCAGAGCACGTTCGAGTTCGAGTTGCGTTTCAGCGAGGAGTTTCCGCTCGGCTTCAAGAGGCTGCGCGATGACGCATTCCAGGTGACCGGCGGAACGATCCGAAGAGCGGGACGAGTGGTGCGGAATTCGAATCTGCGCTGGTCGATCCGGGTGTTGCCGGCGTCGGACGCGGACGTGGTGGTGGCATTGCCGGCAACGACGGACTGCACGGCGACCGGAGCGCTGTGCAACGCGAGCGGGAAGCCGCTCTCCAGCAGCCTCAGCGCGACGGTGGCAGGCCCCACTTCGGTGGCACAGGGGTTCTCGCTGGCGCCGGAGAACGGCAGCCCGAGCGGGATCTGGTCGGTCGGCGGGACGGCCTGGGTGGCGGACGTCGACGACGCGACGCTCTACGCCTACCGGCTCGCCGACGGGGCGCGGCTGGAAGCGCGGGACATCGCGACCGATCCGGGTCCCATGGGGCTGTGGTCGGACGGTGAAACGCTGTGGGTGGCGGGGCTCGAAGGCGGCTTGCGGGCGCACCGGCTGGCGGATGGGGCGCGGCTTGAAGCACGCGACGTGGCGCTCCCGGCGACCGTGGCGCCGGTGGGGCTGTGGTCCAACGGCGAAACGGTGTGGGTGGCGGACTGGCTGGGAGACACCGTGCGAGCGTACGCGCTGTCGGACGGCCGGCACACCCCCGACCGGGACATCCGCCTGGCGCAGGACAACCTGCTGCCGGTGGGCGTGTGGTCGGACGGCACGACACTGTGGGTGGCGGACTGGGAGGAACGAATCTACGCCTACCGCCTGTCGGACGGCGTGCGGGTACCGGGGCGGGACATCGCGCCCGGAGCACCGGATGCCGACCCGTCGGGGCTGTGGTCGGACGGGGCAACGCTGCTGTCGACCGGATGGGAAGACAGCAGGGTACACGCCTACCGGCTGCCGGACGCGCTCGCGGGCGAGGGTCTGGAAACACCGCTTGCCGCGGCGGCGCCGCTGCTCGACCCCGCCCTGCGTCGTGCAGTCGAGACAGCTCTGGGGCAGGCTTCCCTGGAGGCCCGGCGCACGCTGGATATATCGGAACTGCAAACGCTGCAGGCGCGCAATGCAGGCATCACGAGCCTGGCCGGGCTGGAGGCAGCCGTCGCCCTGCAAGCGCTCGATCTGGGCTTCAATCCGCTGACGGACCTGCAGCCGCTGGCGATGCTGCCGGCGCTGGAGTCGCTGAACCTGGACGGCTCGACGTCGGACCCGCGGCAACTGGCGCCGCTGGTCGGCCTCAAGCGCCTGTCGATGCGTCACAGCGGTATCGATTCGCTGGCGCCGCTGGCGGGCATGGTGTCGCTCGCCGAATTGGACGTGGGCGGCAACCGCATCGCGGACCTGCATCCATTGACAGGCCTGACCGGTTTGGCCGTGCTGCGCGCGGACAGAAACCGCATCGCCGATCTGTGGCCGCTGGCCTACCTGACAGGCCTCGAGACGCTGGATCTGGGACACAACCGCGTCCAATACCTGCAGCCGCTCGCGGGGCTGGTGCAACTCAAGACACTGCAACTTGACGGCAACGGTCTGACGGAGCTGC
>LXNJ01001933.1_pt1 | contig 11803 bp, 13 predicted proteins | sample 809081 | NCBI WGS metagenome assembly LXNJ01 (sample SAMN04870510, study PRJNA318959) | sponge metagenome | biome: sponge; feature: marine sponge reef; material: water | host: Petrosia ficiformis | place: Greece: Milos, Mediterranean Sea | collected 2013-05-29 | depth 5-7 m
GGAACAACCCCGTCGCGGCTGATGAGCTCCAGCGTGTCCTCGTCACACTCGTCGAACTCAGAGAAGCGCTGCTCGATCGTGCGCAGCATGGCGTCTTCGATCGGCAAATCGCCGAAGCCCGACCGATCCTCCTCGGCCACAGCACGGATCGCCTCATGGCGGAACGAGTCGCCGAGCGGACGTCGTCCCTGGTTAGCGAGCGCGCCCGATCCGATCAGTTCAAGCAGTGCCTGTAGAGGCTTGAGCTGGACGTTGACGATGCCCCCCGGCTGTCGGCCTAGCGTGCGTCTGATGTGATAGCCGACCAGTGACGATGGCACGACGATCGTGACCGGTGCGAGCGGGTCGTAGGTCCCGTCGATGGCTTTGCAGCGGTCGACCGCGTCGCGCAGTGCCTCCTGTGTCGGGCGGCCGAACGCATGGGCCGAGCCGTGTAACGCCACTTCGCGGCTCCCTTCGGCTAGCAACGCGGTAGCTGTTGCAGGATGTCGTCCCCAGCTTCCGGATGCGAGCGGACGATCTTTCCTTGAGCCGTGACCGTCGCCACGACCTCAACGCGGCGGCCAAACTCGCCGGTTACGAAGTACGTGTGGCGACCGCCCTCGATGTCGTCGACCAGGTCATGGATCCAAACATTCCAGCTATACGGCTCGTCCCCGCAGAAGGACAGCGAGTTGCCGGCACGATCGCGTCCGACGGCCTTGATCTCCCACTCAGCCACGATGCGGCCTGGCCGACCTAGGCGTCTTCCCACTGGACGAACATGGGCATCAAGACGTGCACGTAGTTGTCACGTCCGACGACGCGGAAGACGCCGGGATTGCTGGGCCCGCTGGTCTCCATGGCGATCTCCGCCGACGAGGCGCCGCTGGCGATCTGAAGCACATCCTGTAGGTAGCGCACGTTGTAAGCAATGCGGGAGTTGTCGCCCTCAATCGCTGCGTCAACGCGTCCGCGGTGATTGCCCAGTTCCTCCGCCCGAGCAGTCAGCGTGATGTTCTGATCGGGTGTCTCGCCGTTGAAGATCAGGCGGATGATGCCGCTCGACTCTCGCGCGAAGACGGCCGCCGAACGCACGCCGCCCTGTAACACCGCGCCTGGTAGGATCGCACGGGTCTGGTACTCCGAGGGAATCAGCTGGTCATAGCTGGGATAGTTGCCCTGGATCAGTTGCGCCGTCATCTGCACCGAGCGGACGTGGTAGCGGACGTAGGTGCGATCGGCGTGGATGTACATCTCGACGGCCGAGTCGTCGTCCGACAGTAGCCGCTCGAGCTCGTTGAGCGCCCGCGCCGGCACGGTGATCTCAAGGCGCTCATTCAACTCAGAGGCGACATTCATGTCATAAACCGCTAGCCGGAAGCCGTCAGCCGCTGCCAGCGTCATCTTGTCGCCCTCGAAGCGAAAATGCACGCCGGTCAGTACGGGACGGCCATCGTCGGTGGCGGCGGCGAAGACCACGTGGCGCAGCGCTTCGCGCAGGTCACGGGCGACGATCTTGATCCAGTCGCCCTCACCAATTCCGGGGATGTTCGGGTACGTCGTCGGCGACATACCGTGGATCGAGGACTCATTGGCGTCGGAAGCGCGAATCTGCGCGACCATTGAGTTCTCGGCGACATCGATCGTGATCTCAGCGGAGGACAGCGCCGAGACGAGGTCGTTGATGAAGCGGTGAGGAATGGTGATCGCTCCGGGCTCCGATACAACAGCGTCGATCGAGCAGATCATCGCGATCTCGGTATCGGTAGCAATCAGGCGGACGCCCTCTTCGTCGGCCTGCACGTGAACGTGCCGCAGTTGATCGAGTGAATGACGGGCGGCCACCGCTCTGGAGACCACGCTGAGCCCGTGCTGCAGCGCCGCCTGGGATGTCTGAATACGCATCGCGCCACTCCCGATTCGAGTCCGCTTTGAACTCCAAGTATTGATCACTTGGGTTATCGATATGTCACCAGTCTATCTGATAGGCAAGCTTGGGCGTCGGTATGTTGATGGTCGGTTGACATAGTGTGGACAAGGGACGCCAAGTCACGCGGGAGCGCGTTCCGGGAGCACATCGAGAATGCCGGTCAGGTCCTGCCCGCTCCAAGTTGGATGCGAACGCATCATCTTCTCGCGACCCGGATCGGGATAGCGGGAGACCCAGTAGACAGGCAGGCCAGCGTTGTTGGCGCCGGTCACGTCCGCCCAGGGACTGTCGCCCACGTAGAGCACTTCGCAGGGCTCCAGTTGAAGACGCTCACATAACTGCTCGAAGAACGGTCGACGCGGCTTGTACGACTCCGCCTCTTCGGAGGAGAGCACCATCTCGACATCGATGCCGGCTTTGCCCAAGGCGTGTTCGAGGTGATCGTCGTCCGCGTTGCTGCCGATCGCGACGCGGTAGCCGCGACGCTCGAGTTCGGCAAAGACTGACGCGACTTCGGGATACACCGGCGCCACTGAGAGCACGTCCCATAGGTGTTGAAAGGCGGTCGCCGGCGGAATCGTCTCGACCGAGTGGTGCTTGAATGCCTCACGGAAAAAGAATGGCCAGGTCTCGGAGAACGGGCGAAACTTGGGCTCCGGACCTTCAAGCGGACGCTCCGGGTTGCGTCCCTCGCGCTTGGCCATCTCGCGCGACGCCTCCAGCCAGGCATCCCAGACCTCATCACCGTTCGCGTGTTCGACCCCGTGCTCGTGCAGCATGTCCTGGATCAGGGAGGCAAACTCGCGCTCCTCGAGTTGCAACAACGTCCCGTAGCAATCAAACGCCACGGCGCGGACGGTCTCGACCGCCCGGTCGGGACCGACCGTCGGGGCAGCCGGTTCGGTCGGCGTCTCCTGGTTCGATTCGCTCATGCGACGTTTCGCTCTCTCAGAGTTGGATAGACGATTTAGTCAGCCCGCCTGACGCGCAAGCCAGCGCGCCGCGTCCTTGGCGTGATAGGTCAGAATCATGTCCGCGCCCGCCCGGCGAATCCCCGTGAGGGTCTCAAGCACTACCCGCTCCTCGTCGATCCAGCCATTGGCCGCGGCGGCCTTGAGCATCGCGTACTCGCCGCTGACGTTGTACGCGGCCAGCGGTACATCGAAGCGCTGCCGAGCCTCCCGCACGAGGTCGAGATAGGCCAGTGCCGGCTTGACCATGACCATATCGGCGCCTTCGGCCAGATCGCGCTCGATCGCCCGCATTGCTTCGCGGCCGTTGGGCGGATCCATCTGGTACGCCAGACGGTCGCCGAACTGCGGTGCCGAGTCGGCTGCGTCGCGGAACGGTCCGTAGAAGGCGGAGGCGAACTTGGCCGAATAGGCGAGCAACGTGCGGTCAGCGAACCCGGCGGCATCCAAGGACCGGCGAATCACTCCGACCCGACCGTCCATCATGTCGGACGGCGCGATGATGTCCGCCCCAGCATCCGCCTGCGAGACGGCGGTTTGCGCAAGGAGTTCGACCGACGCGTCATTAAGCACCGAACCATCGTCATCGAGCACGCCGCAATGTCCGTGGTCGGTGTATTCACACAGGCAGACATCTGTGACGACGATCAACGCGGGTTGAGCCTCCTTGAGCGTCCGAGTTGCCTGCTGAACGATCCCCTCGGGAATCCAGGCGCCGCTGCCTTCCGTGTCCTTTGAGGCGGGCAGGCCGAAGAGCAGGATCGCGGGAACATCGAGCGAGCGCAGTTCGGCGGCTTCCTGCGCGAGCTGATCGACGGAGAGTCGCGATTGACCGGGCATCGATGGGATCGGGTCGCGCACGCCTTCGCCGGTCGTCACGAAGATTGGGTAGATGAAGTCTGACGGGGCAAGCCGGGTCTCGCGCACCATGTAGCGCAAACCCTCGGAGCGGCGTAGACGGCGCATCCGGTGAGCAGTTGGGATGCCGCCGACATCGATGCTCGTGGCGGGATGCTGCGCGCTGGTCATGCTGGTTCCAGTTCCAGATCACCCGATGGTCCAAGGCTGGCGAAACAACGCCCGACCGCCTGAACCAACCCCTCAATCGTGTGTGTCTCAGCTGTCGCAACGACGCGGAATCCCAGTCGGCGCGCCGCCTCGGCGGTGACCGGACCGATGCACACGGTATGCAGTGATTCTAAATCGACGAGATCGCCAGCTATCTCGACCAGGCCTTGGGCGGTCGACGGCGATGTCAAGGTCACCACATCGACGCCGTGCCGGAGTTCAGTCAGCGCAGCCTCGTCTGCCGGCGGAGTGATGGTCTCGTAGAGGGCCACGTCGTCCACTTCGGCGCCGGCGTCACGCAGTCGCTCCCTGAGCAGCGATCCCGCTTGCGCAGCCCGCGCGAGCAGGACGCGCTGCCCTTGCAGATCATCCTGCACCAAAAGCACGGCAAGGGCCTCCGAGGTGTACGAGATTGGCACGAAGTCCGGCGTGATCCCACGATCAGACAGCGCGCGTGCTGTTTCGCTGCCGATCGCTGCGACGCGCGTCGTCCCCAATGCCCTGGAATCCAGTCCCTGACGCTGCATCGTCTCCCAAAGTTGGACGACGCCGTTGACGCTGGTCAATCCCACGACGTCGTAGCACCCATCCGCCAGACGCCGAACTGCCTCGTCCACGGCTTCGCTGCCGGTGGGCTCGATCTCGATGGTCGGCAATCGAACGACGTGTGCGTTGAGAGCACGTAACCGTTCCACTAACGAATCCGCTTGGGCCGCCGCGCGCGTCACCAGGACTCGCCGACCCTGTGTGTTCGATGAAATCTCCGGCGTCGCCAGCGATGTCACCGCTCCGATGACGACCGTCACTGGAGGCCGCATGTCTGCGGCGCGACCTCGCAGATCGCCGAGCGGTGCGAAAACTGCCCGCTGGGAGGACATCCACGCCTGTTCAATCGCTGCCGTCGGCGTATCCGCCGGTAGTCCGGCCGCGATGAGGCGTCGGGCGATCTCGTCGAAGTTGCGCCAACCCATCATCACCACGATCGTCCCGCCCACCCGAGCGATCGCATCCCAGTCGACCGGCGGCGCGTCGCCGTCGCCTTCCGAACCAGTTACGACCGTGACCGCAGAAGCGGCGCGGCGATCAGTCACAGCGATGCCAAATGCAGCGGCAGCCGCGTGGCCGCTTGAGATGCCGGGGATCATTTGCATCGGAATGCCGGCCCGGGCCAGCGCTGAAGCTTCTTCGCCGCCGCGCCCAAAGATGAACGGGTCGCCGCCCTTGAGTCGCACGACGCGCCGGCCGGTTCGGGCGAAATCAATCATCATCCGGTTGATCTGTTCCTGCGGCGTCGAAGGGCCGCCGGGCGTCTTGCCGACATTGATCAGCTCGGCGTTCTCGGCGAGCTTGAGCAGCTCGGGTGAAATCAGGCGGTCGTGCAGTACGACATCGGCCTGCTTGAGTGCGTCAACACCGGCAACCGTGAGCAGCCGCGGAGCGCCCGGCCCGGCTCCCACCAGAAGCACCGGATGGATCGGTTCCCGGTGGGCGCTCACGACCTATCATCCTCTTCCATCAACCGACGGCCGCCGCGTTCGAGTAGCGTCTCGGCGACTTCGGCTCCGACCGCTTCAGGGTCTTCGCCGGAGCGCTGGACTTCAATGCGCTCGGCCCCGTCTGCGCTGAGCAATCGACCGGCAAGCAGGACTTCGCCGCCTCGCACGCCGCCAAGCGCTGCCAGCGGCAGCGAGCAACCGGCGCCCAGCCCGAGCAGCATGGCGCGCTCCGCCGAGACCGCCACAGCCGTAGGCACGTGGTTGGCGGCCGAGACCTGCTCCGCTTCGCCGGCCCGACACTGAATCACCAACGCGCCCTGTCCTGGCGAGGGCATCATCAGATCGATTGGCAGCAGTTCTGCAGCACTGCGTTCCAGCCGCTGAAGTCCGGCCGCAGCGACGATCACAGCTTGGAACTCGCCAGCCTCGACCTTCCCGATGCGGCTATCGACGTTGCCGCGAATGTCCGCCACTTCTAGATCCGGCCGCAACCGCCACAGTTGAGCAGCACGTCGGCGCGATCCCGTTCCGAGCTTCGCACCTTCCGGTAAGTCGAGCAGACCGCAGCCGTTGCCGCTGACCAGCGCATCGCGGACATCGCCGCGCGGCAGGTAGGCAGCCAGGGTCGTGCCGTCTGCGATTGACGGCGGCACGTCCTTGGCCGAATGCACCGCAACATCGATTTCTCCGTTGAGCAAGGCGGACTCGACCGCTCGGACGAACACCCCCTGCCCTCCGATCGCACGCAAGCTAGAAGTGCGATCGCGATCTCCCTGGGTGGTGATGGGGACGAACTCGGTTTCAAGCCCGTGAGCTGCCAACGCCTCTGAGGCCAGTTCGGCTTGCACCAGCGAGAGCTGGCTGGCGCGTCCTCCCAACCGCAGGACCCGAGCCATGGTCATTCGTCCGATGCCGCGACCGTCGTGCTGAGGCGCGACAGGAACAATGCCTTCGCCTCATCTCGACGACGCTGGGCCAGGAGTATGCGCACCTGACCGTCCATCGCCGTCTGCCAGCGCTCTGGGGGAATCGAGCGAAATGTGCCCTGCTCTCTGAGTTCGGCTCTCACCTCAGCGACCAATTCGGCCAGGCTCGAAGTCTCGGCATTCAGATAGTCCGAGAGCTCTTCCCTGACCCGCCTCGCCATGGCCGGACTCCCACCGCCGGTAGAAATCGCCAGCGTGAGCGGCGGCTTGCGTACCACTGCCGGCAAGATGAAGTCGCAGTTGGCAGGATCGTCGGCAGCGTTGAGCGGCACGCCGGCATCGCGGGCAGCGGCGTGCAGCGCCGCGTTGGGCGATGGATCGTCCGCAGCCGCCATGACCAATGCATGACCCTGCATGTCGCCCGACTCGTATTCGCGAGCAAGGTGTTCGAGTTGACCGGCGTCGCGCAGGATGGCCAACTTTTCAATCAGACGGGGCGAGATGACGGTGATGCGGGCCTTTGCGGCGAGCAGACCGTTGACCTTCTCCAGCGCCAGCCGGCCGCCGCCGATGACCAGCACCGAGCGATTCTGCAGGTCGAAGAAGACGGGGTAATACTCGCGTGCCACGTCGACCCTCTGGCCCGACCTATCCGGCATCGAGCTGGGCGATGCCGATCCCGCGCTCGCCCTGGACCGTGTAAAGCAGGTAGGCCGTCCCGTTGTCGTCAAAGATGGCGGGGTCGCGCAACTCGTGCACCGGTTCGGGCGCGAAGCCGCGGATACTGGGCGCGATTGGCAACGACGCGCCTTCCCAGTCGTACACCGGACGCAGCACCTCACGACGATCGCCGGCCGTCCACGAACGCCAGTCTCCATTGAGTTCGATCGGCGAGACGTAGATCCGTTCCGGCGCGTCGCCAACGTTGGTCCAGAACACCCACAGGGTGCCGCCATCGCGCAGCAGCGCGCAATGGCGCATGCTGTCGGCAAAGAGTTGCCGACCCTGTTCGAATCCGCACAGACCGTCGTCGGAGCGGTAGATGAAGCCCGGCATCGACATCCCGTACCAACCGGGTTCGGCGACATCGTCCAGGTGGATCATGCGTAGGTAGCTGGTCGACAGGATCTCCTCGCCCGCCTCAAAGTCGATCCCGTCGCTCGATGTCGCAACGCGAGAGACCTGGCGCCCGTCGTAGAGCTGGCCGTGGAAGTAGATCCGGATCTGCTTCGCGTCATCGTCGACGATCGCGTCGGGCGAGGCGATGTGCGGGTACACGTGTCCCTTCTTCTGGGCCGGCCCCAGGCTCGGGTCGAACTCGCCGTCTGCCTTCGGGAACGCGGTCTGTGCAAGCTGGAGCGCGCCCGGCTCATGCGTGCGCCAGGGACCCAGCAGATCGTCGGCGACGGCAAGGCGGATGTAGGAACCCTTGTGGTCGGCGAAATAGAGATAGAACTCGCCCAGCCGATTCGGCAGCCACTCCGGCGCGCGGATCAGCGAGGGCCCGTTGATGTTGTCGCCCATCCGCGCGTCCATGTCGGGGCGGATGATCGGGCCCTCGGTCGACAACCGCACGGCTCTCATCTCTCACACTCCGTAAACACTCGACCGCGACCCGCTTGGCCCCATGGTAAGGGCGGTTAAGCTCGATCATATGAGGCTGCAGTACGGGGCGCTGCGAGAGATCATCGAGACCGCGATTCTGGGACTGATCGTCTTCCTCCTAGCTCGCGAAGCCGTGCAGAACTTCCAGGTCGAAGGCCGCTCAATGCAACCGACCCTCGCCAGCTCCGAGCTGGTGTTGGTCAACAAGATCGGCTACTGGGAGGTGGACCTCGGTCCATTCGACGCCCTGGTCCCGGGACGCAGCAACGGCGACTTCCTGCTCTCCGGTCCGCATCGCGGATCGGTAATCATTTTCCGCCCGCCGTATCAGAGCGCTCACGATTTCGTCAAGCGGGTGATCGGCCTGCCCGGCGACACGGTCGAGATCACGGCCGGCCGGGTCTTTGTCAACGGTGTCGAGCTGAACGAGCACGAGTACATCTTCGCGCCGCCCAACTATCAGTGGGGCCCGGCCGTGATCCCACCCGAGCACTATTTCGTCCTCGGCGACAACCGCAACAGCAGCCAGGACTCGCACGCCTTCGGACCGATCCACGAGGACCAGATCGTCGGCGAGGTGCTGTTCCGCTGGTTCCCCTTCGACAAGATCTCCAGCGGCATCTCGAGGGAAGCCATCGACTACGAGGGGAACATCCTGCCATGAGCTACTCCAGTGCCGATGCGACAGGCTTGCTGGAAGCGGCAGGGGCGGTGCTCAAAGGTCACTTTGAGTACGCGTCGGGGCGACACGGTGACACCTACATCGAGAAGTTTCGTCTCCTGGAGAAGCCCCGCGTCACGGAAGCGTTGTGCCGTCAACTGGCTGGCCACTTTCGGGCGCTGAACCCCGAGCTGGTCGTCGGACCCACCACCGGCGGCATCCTGCTCGCCCACGAGACAGCCAAGCAATTGGGCGAGTCGATCAACGCCTACTTCGCCGAGCGAAACGAGGGCGAAGGGCGGTACCTGGGACGCGGCTTCACGATTGCAGAGGGTCAGAGGGTGCTGGTCGTCGACGACGTGCTCACCACCGGCGGCTCGGTCCGGGACACCCTCGATGCGGTTGTCGATGCAGGAGGCAGACCGATCGGGGTCGGGCTGGTCGTCGACCGCACCAACGGAACGACCAGCTTTGGCGAACTCGAGACGTTTGCTTGCCTGGCGATCGATGTGGCCAGTTACGAGCCGGACGAATGCGAGTTGTGCGAGGCCGGCGTCGAGCTCACGATCACCTAGCCGCCAACCTATCCAATGGCGTGAACGAAGAGGCCGGAACCGACGCCGAGCAGGTCGGCGACCAGTGAGAGCACTAGCGCGTACACACCGAATCCGATGCCCACGCTTATGATTGCCGCGCGATCATCCGCCTCCGGCGCGGCCGCCCTGACCGCCAGGACCGTGAGCATCACGCTGGCGATCATCACGACCAACCCGACCGCAAAGCTGGCCGGGCCGACGAGCATGAAGAATTGCCAGACCGCGAATCCACCGGCCAGCGCCATCGGACGCATTAGCGCGCCCAGCGGGACGCTGATCTTGAAAATCGAACCGAGCGCGTAATGGCTCACAGCGAGCCACAAGCCCCAGGCTGCAATCGACGCCAGTGACCCGAACAACAAGACTCGTAGTGCGGGGCTCGCGATGGAGCCGCTGTCGATCAGCATCCACAGCCAGGCGCCCAGACCCGAGGCCAGCACGCCCAACAGCAAGGCTGCAAGGCTGGGCACGTTGTCGGATTCGTTCTGCGAGACCTCTCTGATCACTCCGAGATCACCCGACAACAGCCGTTGCTGCAGGCGCAGGGTCCGTCGCCAGTCGAACTCAAGACTGAAGGATGGGAGGAACCGGTTGAGGGGCCGCCAGGCAGCTCGGCCAAAGGGCCGCGTCGCAGCCCCGCCAACGTACGGTCTGATCTGAATCATGGCGCCATATCTGGACATCGATTGCTCATGGCTCCACTATGGATCAGTGACTCAAATCCATGATCACGAAATCAGTAAAATCGGCATCGCCCAGCTAGACGAGGGGGCCGCCGCCTGCCGCCGCTGCCCGCGCTTGGTCGAGTGGCGGGAACAAGCCGCCAGCGAGAAGCGGGCCGCCTTCCGCGACGACATCTATTGGGGCAAGGCGGTTCCCTCGTTCGGTCCTGCCAACGCAAAGATCCTTGTCGTCGGCCTGGCGCCGGCGGCCCACGGCGCCAACCGGACCGGGCGAATGTTCACCGGCGATCGCTCGGGTGATTGGTTGTACCGGGCGATGTGGCAAGCAGGCCTGGCCAGTCAACCGGAATCCCGCTCGCGCGACGACGGGTTGGAGTTGATCAGCGCGAGGATCACGTCGATCGTCCGCTGCGCGCCGCCCGGGAACAAACCAACGATCGAGGAGCGCAACCGCTGCCTGCCCTACTTCCGCCGCGAACTCGAGCTACTGACCAAGCTTCGTGTGATCGTCTGTCTGGGCTCATTCGCCTGGGAGAACTGCGCACGCGAACTCGGCGTGCAGCCGCGACCGAAGTTTGCCCACGGTCTTGAGCATGCTGACGGAAATCTGACGCTGCTCTGTTCCTACCATCCCAGCCAGCGAAACACGTTCACCGGTCTGCTCACCGAGGATATGCTGGCCGGCATTTTCGTCAGGGCAGCGGAACTCGCGGGGATGGCGCCTTAGCCGACGCAGAGGTCGCCGTCGGAGCAGCAGTCCTCGATCGATTGCGCTCCCGCCGTCACTTCCGGGAGTGGAATCAAGTTCGCCGCGCGAGACGCGTATGAGGCTTGCGGCAGATCGTCGGTGATCGTGTAGACCTCCCAGCGTGTACCCGAGGGGTCGGCGACCCAGACCTTGTCCTGTTCCGCATGGCAGCAGACGACGCTGTCTTCGATCTCCATGTCGAGCCCGAGGCTGCCGAAACGTTGCGTTTCGGCATGCACTTCGGTGCTCGTCTCAACCTCGACGCCCAGGTGATTCAGCGGCGCGGACGCAGATGGATTCTCAATCAGGACCAGTTTCAACGGCGGGTCGTCGACCTCGAAGTTGGCGTAACCGGCACGCACCTTGTGCGGCTCGGTCTTGAACATTTGCCTGTAGAAATCAATCGCCGAGTCGAGCTCCGACACGTTTAAGGCCAGTTGTACTCGTGACATCTCTCACTCCAACTAGTCGGCGACGGCCAACGCAGGCTCCTCGCCCTTAAGGCTCACCCTATTGCGTTCCTGGACGATCGGCATCACCCAGTCGCCGAACCGGATCGCCTCCTCGTCATGTGGATATCCGGAAAGACAGAACTCGGTACAACCGATCTCGACAAACTCCTGCAGCGTGTCGGCAACTTGCTGCGGATTTCCGACGACCGCTAGTCCGGCCCCGCCTCGCACCGTGCTCAGGCCGCTCCACAAATGCGGCGCGATCCGGTAGTCGTTGTCCCGCGACTCATCGGCCAGCTGCCACATGCGGCTGTCAGCCTCCGACTCTCCGCGCCAGTTCTTGCGGAGCTCGCGCTGACGATCGGTGGTGCCGTCGATCAGGCTGCGGGCGGCATCCCAGGCCTCTTCTTCGGTCTCGCGGACGCAGACTTGCATTCGCATACCAAAGTTGATGTTGGGCCGTCCGAATCCTTCCGCGCGCCGCCTGACATCGACCACTTTGACGGCGGTCGCTTCGGGGGTGTCGCCCCAGAAGAGGTAGCAGTCGGCGTGCTTGGCGCCGACGTCGCGGGCGGCGTCGGACTCACCGCCGATGTAGAAGCGGGGCCAGGGGTCCTGGTAGGGCTTGGGGTAGGCGTGGGCGCCCTTGAGCTGGTAGTGCTTGCCTTCCCAGTCGATGCGCTCG
>LXNJ01001934.1_pt1 | contig 11802 bp, 8 predicted proteins | sample 809081 | NCBI WGS metagenome assembly LXNJ01 (sample SAMN04870510, study PRJNA318959) | sponge metagenome | biome: sponge; feature: marine sponge reef; material: water | host: Petrosia ficiformis | place: Greece: Milos, Mediterranean Sea | collected 2013-05-29 | depth 5-7 m
GGCGTCGTCAACGAGGTCGTCGAACCGGCACGGCTTCTGCACCGCGCGTGGGAGATCGCCAGGCAACTCGCGAATGGCCCGCCCTTGGTGTTTGCCGCCATAAAGGAAGTGGTCCGCGAGGCCGAGGCGATGCGCGCCCAGGACGCACTCGAACGGGCGGGCAAACGCCAATTCCCCACCGTCGACCGGCTCTACGAGAGCGAAGACCAGCAGGAAGGCGCGCGCGCTTTTGCCGAGAAGCGCGAACCGCGCTGGAAGGGACGTTGAGCGTCTCGGTTCATCGGATCTTCGTCTCGGCCGCGAACGGGTCTAGCTGAACGGTTCAAGCGGTTGCTACGATCTGCTGCTCCGTTGGCGCACCAGACGCGTTGCTTACGACCGACCGCAGTCAACAGATTGCGGTCAGGTCGCGTTGCCTTCACGGTGGAGGCAACGCTCGCGCGATCATCCGATTTGCTGCCACACCTGCCGTACTCGTAGCGGGTCGGCACCGCCACCACTATTGGGAGCATGTTCAAGATGCCGAAGACACTTTGGCCCCGTGAAGAACAAACCGAAGGTAAGCACCTCGTATTGCGCAACTATCTCGACGGATGGTTCCCGATCCTGGGCCGGTGGAATGGCCGTCTGTTGTATATCGACGGGTTCGCGGGACCTGGGGAATACGCAGGGGGCGAACGAGGGTCGCCGCTGGTCGCTTTGGAATGCGTGCGCCGACACAAGAGTGAAGGACGGCTAGCCAATGTCGAGGTCATCTTCCTGTTCATGGAGTCGAAGAGGGATCGGGCAGATCACCTCCGTGATCTGCTACACGAACAGGCTCCCATTCCCAACACTCAGGTCGATGTGCGCCACGGGACCTTCGACGATCACATGACGGCCATCTTGGACTACATCGGCACCCAGAACGCCACGTTGGACCCCGCGTTCGTGATGATCGACCCGTTCGGTCCAAAGGGGAGTCCGATGGAGTTGATAGGACGTGTCCTCGAGAACCCGAAGAGCGAGGTCCTGATCTCGTTCATGTATGAGCCGATCCGACGGTTTCGCGAACAGCCGGAATACGAACGGAGTCTCGATGAGCTGTTCGGTACTTCAAGGTGGCGTGATTGCTTTGGCTTCGGTGAAGAAGCAGAACGGAATCGGTTCCTTCACGGCTTGTTCGGCGAGCAACTCAAGAAGCATGGTGCGAAGTTTGTGGTCCCCTTCGAACTATGGAAAGGCAACCGTTACATCTACACCCTCTACTTCGCGACAGGTGATCGCAAGGGATGCGACCTGATGAAGGCTTCCATCTGGAAAATCGATCCATCCGGAACCTATGCCTTCCGTGGCTACGCGGCTGGCCAACTCACTCTGTTCGGGCCGGACACCTCACAGCTGGAACAGCAGTTGCGCAGCGAGTTTGGCAACAATTGGACGCCGATCGAGCGGGTCGACGACTTCGTCATGGGTGATCAAACACCGTTCCACAATGGCCACCTGCGGCGAATGACGCTCCAGCCCCCCGAGCGTAAGGGAGCAATCGAGGTGTCTCGTCCCCAAGGAGGTCGCGGCTTTACGGCCGGCAAGGGCGTCCGCATCCGGTTCAAATGACAGGGAGACCGTCCCAAGTTCTGTTGTCGAGCATCCGTCCCGCGACCTTCTTGCCGTACCTGCCCATGGGAGTGGAGTAGGAGTCGTCATCCACCACGGATCGTGGCAAGACTCCTCTGACCGCATCGACCGGTGCCCAGTCGCCCCATTGCTTGAAGTGGAATGGCGTGTCGTGCGCCATGCAATGGTCTCGGATCTTGTAGAACCAACGCGGGTCGCTCGGTCGGGCATTGGGTCCGCTTTCGCCGCCGGCAATCACCCAGTGGACCGAGTTGCATGCCAACCAAGGACTGAGGTCTATACCGTCAAGCAACGGCTCGCACGAGAGGAAGCGTACCCGGGCAGGCGTTTCCGCGAGGTGAGGAAGGCGTTTGTCGACCCACTTCTGGTTTTCCACGGTGGTGCCTACCCATACGTTGTCAGGCCAGCGTTCTCCCCAAGGTGACAGTCGACGGACGAGATGCGGGCGTTTCGTCAGCAACAGCCAATCCAAGTGCGGCGTCTCTTCGATGATCTTCCATAGTCGGTTTCGAGTGGACGATAGACCTCTCTTCCACTCGAATACGTCGGCCATGGAGGCGCAGAAGACGCGCGCGCGAATTCCCGAGCGTGCCGCCGCGACATCCCAACGTCGAGGTTGCAGCCAGTACTCATCGCTTAGGTGGCGACGCGGCTTACCCACGCTCCAGATGTCGAACCCAACTCTCTTTGCCCAAGCCTCTGCATAGCAGTTGTCGCAGGCCGGAGAGACCTTGGTGCAGCCCCACCACGGGTTGAAGGTGTGATCCGTCCACTCGATCCTTGAGTCACGAGCCACAGCAATATCCTCCGGCCAAGTGTTGGCGTGGTAAGCCGCTATAGTGTGTAAACATACAGTAATGTTTCGGCTTACGCCAAGGTAACCGCGTGTGGGTGGTGTGTCGTAAGTTTGCCAATTCGTCCTTCGAGGTGTGAGTTGACGAATTACGCGTCCTTGTAGAGCTTGCCGCGTCCTCTCACGGGGTCGAGCAGCGACCAGTCGCCGTGAGGAACGTCGAACCCCTGCGGAAAGGGTGGGCGAGCCTCCATGCCCAGGGACTCCATGACGCGGTCGTCCCGGTAGTAGCACTGGGCGGTGATCGTCACCAGGGTTCCCACCCCCGCGAATCGCGAACGGGTGAGTTCCCGGGCCAGTCGCGCCCGACTTGCGGGGTCGAGGTCCGCGTAGCCGGTATCGAAGCGTTGCGTCGCCATCGACTCCAGGTGTCTCAAGGCGGCCGCGATGGTTTCGTGGTGCGGCCTCGCCGTGGCGACGATGTCCGCGGCGATGGCGGGGTCGTCGGCGCCGGGGACGGCGTGTTTCGCGCTGGCCGGAATGACGGCACCGACCAGGGCGAGGAGCGACCGCCGTTCGTTGTCGGTGAAGGGACCGTCGCTGGCGATTGTCGTGGCCATGTCGTCAATCGAACAGGTTGGCAAGCCGCTGCTTCATCGCGTCGGCGATGTAGAGCGCGAGCGCCTGGATGGTCCGGGTGGGGTTCACGCCGGCCGAGGTGACGAAGATGCTGCCGTCGACGATGAACAGGTTCCGCACATCGTGGCTGCGGCCCCACTCGTTGACCACCGAGCGCTCGGGATCGGTACCCATGCGCGCGGTGCCCATCAGGTGCCAGCCGCCGACGCCGATGGGCGCTTCGGTGATGACGTCCGTTGCCCCCGCGGCCTCGAGCGCCTCGGTGGCGCGGGCGACGGCGTGGTCGAGCATGCGCCGGCTGTTCTCCGAGAGCGCGTAGTCGATCCTGGGCGCCGGAATGCCGTGGCCGTCGGTGAGCGCCGGGTCGAGCGTCACGGTGTTGTGTTCCTCGGGCAGGTCCTCGCAGATGCCCACCATGCCGGCGATGCGGTTGAACAGTTGCCGGTAGGCGTCGTGGTGGCCCTCGCCGAACGGGATGCGGCCGCCGAACATCCCGGTGAGCGCCGTCGCCACCGGTCCGCGGCCCCGGTTGATCTCGTAGGTGTAGCCGCGCACGAAACCGCGGCTTCGGTCGGTCTCGTAGAACTCCTGGCTCCAGATGCACACGCCGGGTCCCCGGTAGCCGTCCAGGGGCTCGTCGAAGATGCCTTGGATGGAGGCGTAGGGATGGAACATCAGGTTCCTGCCCACGAGGCCGCTGGAATTGGCGATGCCGTCGGGGAATCGGCCTGAAGTCGAGTTCAATAGCAGCCGGGGCGTACCCACGCCGTTGCAGGCGACGATCACCACTTCGGCCGGCTGGAAGTGCTCCACACCGTCGCCATCGAAGTACGCGACTCCGGAGGCCATGCCGTCGCCGTTGACGGTGATCTCCCGCACGCGGCAGCGGGTGCGGACTTCCACGCCGGCCCTGACCGCGTGGGGCCAATAGGTGATGTCGGTGCTCGCCTTGGCGCCCTGGGCGCAGCCGCTGCCGCAGGCACCGAGGTTGATGCACTTGTCGCGGCCGTCGTAGGCCTCGGTGGCGATGGCCGTGTCGGACGGCCACCAGTGCCAGCCGAGCTTGTTGAAACCCTTGGCGATGGTCCCGCCGGCGTGGCCGAGGGGTACCGGCGGCATCACCGGCTCCTTGGGCGGGTACGCGGGATCGCCGGCGAGCCCCGAGGTGCCCATCATGCGGTCGTTCTCGGCGTAGAACGGTTCCAGGGTCCGGTAGTCGATGGGCCAGTCGTCGGCCACGCCGTCCAGGGTCTTCACCCGGAAGTCCGAAGGGTGGAAGCGCGGGAAGTGCCCGGCGTAGAGAATCGTGCTGCCGCCCACGGCGTTGAAGTTGGCGACCGAGATGGGCGAGTTCGCGTCGTTGACCGGGTAGTCCGTATCCCGTTGGCGGCGATTCGGGCTGATGCTCATGTCGCCGTAGGCCCGCGCTTCCCAGTCGCGGCCCGTGCTCGGGTACGCCAAGGGGTTCATCCAGTCGCCCTGCTCGAGACAGACGATGCGCATCCGCGTCTCGGCGAGACTCCACGCCACCGCGGCACCGGAAGCACCCGCGCCGACGATCAGGACGTCGACCGGATCCGTCACGGCGTCTCGGCGGATCCCAGGTGGGCGTCGCCGGCGACGGTGCCGCGAATCGAGGCGACGTCGATCTCGACGGAACTCAGCCGCTCGCGAATCGCGGCGACGTCGATCTTGACGGAGTTCAGCCCTTCGCGGATGGCGCCGACATCCACTTCCACCGTTCGGAGTCGCGCATCGAGTTTGTCGATCCGCGTGCCCAGCCCGGCACCCAAGCCATCCGTGTCGGCCTTCAGCTCGTTGCGCAGGTTGGCGATGTCGGCCTTCAACTCGTTGCGCAGGTTGGCGATGTCGGCCTTCAACTCGTTGCGCAGGCCGGCCATCTCGGTGCGCATGTCGCTCAAGTCCTCGCGCCCGTCCTTTCGCAGCTCGGCGATATCGCTGGCCAGGCGCGAGTGGGCGTTCTGCATCATGGCGCCGAGCGTCAAGGCGATGGTGACCATCGTTGTCAGCATGGCGATGGTTCTGCCATCGAGCCACGAAGGCAGGGCCATCGCTCCCCGAACCGGGGCGGATGTGGCGTGATCGGGCGTTTGCGCGGGTTCATTCATCGGTCGAACTTCCGAATTGCTGGTGCAGGATGGAATCCTGCGCCGCGCGAGGTGGTCGACACGTGCGACATTAGCACCTTGGACTGTGGGAAATCACGGTAATCGCGTGGCGCGAGGCCGAGCCAGCGGTTCGCCTACAAGCCCGCAGCGAGCCGCTTGATCATCCGCGCGAGGTCGTCCTTCAGGTCATCCCGCGCGAGGCCGTAGTGGAACAGCGCCTCCAGGTAGTTCACCGGGTCGCCGGTCGTCAGCCAGCGTCCGCCCCGAACCGGGCAGGCGTACACCGCCCCGCCTCGGTGCATGTAGGCCTCGATGGCGTCCATCAGCCAGAGCTCACCGCCCTTGCCGGTCGGGATCTGGCCGAGCAGGGCCGGAACTTCCGGCGGCAGGATGTAGCGCCCGAAGCCCACCAGGTTGGAGGTCACGGCGGCGGGCGCCGGCTTCTCGACGATCTTGGTGACCCGCATCCCATCGTCGACCTCGATCATGCCGTAGTTCGGGACCTCGCTCGTCGGGACCTCCTGGGCACCCAGGATCACACCGGGCGTTTTGCGGTATTGCTCGATGAGTTGCCGGGTGAACGGCACCTCGGAACTCACCAGGTCGTCGCCGAAGGCGTAGACGAAGGGTTGGTCACCGAGCAGCGGCGCGGCGTTGAGGGCGGGCGTGCCGTTGCCGTACGGACCACGCTGGCGAATGTAGGCGACGTTGGCCAGTTCGCCCGGGCGGCGGATCTCCTCCAGGTGGCGTTCCTTGCCGCTCGCCGCCAGCGAGTCCTCCAGGGTGGGGTGCTGGTCGAAGTGGTCCTCCAGAACCTTCTTGTCCCAGCGGCTGACGAACACCACGTCCTCGATGCCGCTCGCCGCCAGTTCCTCCACCAGATACTGGATGATCGGCCGATCGATCAGCGGGATCATCTCCTTGGGGATCGCCTTCGTCGCCGGCAGGAACCGCGTGCCGCTGCCGGCGGCGGCGATCACCGCCTTGGTAATCCGGGACGCGGCCAAGTACACCTCCGTCGTATGCCAAATCGGGTGGCGAACACACTGTAGCAAAACGAAACCGGATGTCCGTCAGGTCGTGTCGCCGGGCGGGGATATAATTGGTGCCTTGCATGGATTGGCATCGAGAATGGCCGAAGAGGTCGTGGTATTGGCGGCGGGCGCGGGAACCAGGATGCGTTCGACGTTGCCCAAGGTGCTCCATCCGCTGGGCGGCCGCCCCCTGCTGGCACATGTTCTGGACACGGCCCTAGGCCTGGAACCGAGCCGTGTCCATGTCGTTGTCGGCGAGCAGGCCGACCAGGTCAAAGCGTGTTTCGCGGACTACCCGGGTGTCTCCTGGGCATTGCAGAAGCCGGCCCGGGGCACGGGCCATGCCGTCGGCAGTGCGCTGCCGTCGGTGGCGGACGACGCGACCGTCCTCGTGTTGTTCGGCGATGCCCCGTTCACGACGGCCGACACGGCGGGACGGTGCATCCGGGAGGCGGGCGACGGTGTCGCGTTGGCCACCGTGCATCTGGACGATCCGACCGGGTTCGGGCGGATTCTGCGCGACGACGATGACCGCATCGTCGGGATCGTCGAGGAGCGCGACGCGTCCGAGGTCGAGAAGTCCATCACCGAGGCGAATACCGGCATTCTCGCGGCATCCAAGGCGCTGCTTGAGGATCTGATCGGCGCGCTTCGCGCGGACAACGACCAGGGCGAGTACTACCTGACCGACGTGGTCGCCTTGGCGGTTGGGCGCGGACTGCGCGTGACGACCGTCACCGCGGACGCGGAGGAGTCCCTGGGCGTCAACGACCATGCGCAACTCGCCCGCCTGGAGCGCGTCTATCAACGCCGCGTGGCCTCTCGGTTGATGGCCGGAGGAGTCACGCTCATGGACCCGGGCCGCATCGACGTCCGGGGTTCGCTTCGCGCTGGACGCGACTGCGTCGTCGACGTGAACGTGGTGTTCGAAGGTGAGGTCATCCTGGGAGAGGGAGTACGCATCGGGCCGGGCTGCGTGATCCGCGATTCGGTATTGGGGGACGGTGTCAGCATCGAGGCGATGAGCGCCATCGACGGCGCGTCGGTCGCAGCCGGCTGTCGGATCGGACCGTTCGCGCGGCTGCGGCCCGGGACCGAACTGGGCGAGTCCGTGCACATAGGCAACTTCGTCGAGACGAAAAAAGCGAACCTCGGGGCGGGCGCCAAGGCCAACCATCTGGCCTACCTGGGCGACGCCTCGGTGGGCGAGGGCAGCAACATCGGGGCCGGCGCGGTCACCTGCAACTACGACGGGGTCGACAAGCACCGTACGGAAATCGGCGACGGCGTGTTCGTCGGCACCAACGCCACCCTGGTCGCGCCACTCGTCGTCGAAGACGAAGCCTATATCGGCGCCGGGTCGACCATTACCACGAAGGTCGGTCGTCGGGATCTCGCCGTCGGCCGCTCTCGGCAGCGCAACATCCGGGGTTGGACGCCACCCGCGAAGCGCAAACCACGAACCAGGGAGTAGTCGACCATGTGCGGAATCGTCGGCGCGGTCGCCGGTCGGGAAGTGCCGGCGATCCTGCTCGAAGGCCTGCAGCGGCTGGAATACCGCGGCTACGACTCGGCGGGCATCGCCGTGGCCAACGGCGCGGGGATCGAGCGTCGGCGCACCATCGGGCGGGTCAGCGAGTTGGCCGACAGCCTGGAAGCACGGCCGATCGCCGGACACTCGGGAATCGCCCACACCCGCTGGGCCACCCACGGCAGTCCCTCCATCGCCAACGCCCACCCGCACATGTCGCGGGGGCGCGTCTGTCTGGTGCACAACGGCATCGTCGAGAACCACGAGGAACTGCGCGACGAGCTCGTCGGCGCCGGCTACGAGTTCGATTCGGGTACCGACTCCGAGGTCATCGCCCACCTGATCGAGCACTGCGCCGGCGACGGGGAGGATCTCCTCGAAGCGGTGCGCAAGGCCGTCAAGCGCTTGGACGGCGCCTACGCCCTGGGCGTGATCTTCCGCGACGACCCGGGCCGGATCGTCGGCGTCCGGGTCGGCAGCCCGCTGGTCGTCGGCGTCGGCATCGGCGAGAACTTTATCGCCTCGGACGCCTTGGCGCTTCGCCCGGTGACCGACCGCTTCATCTACCTGGAGCAGGGCGACCTCGTCGACCTGACCGCGCGCAGCATCTCCATCTGGAACGTCGACGACCGCGCGGTGGTGCGATCAACCGTTCGCGTCGAACCGAGCGGCGACGCGGCGGACAAGGGCAACTACCGACACCACATGGAGAAGGAGATCCACGAGCAGCCGGAAGCGATCCGCGACACCCTGGAGGGGCGCCTCGGCCGCGACCACGTGCTCGAGCCGGCGTTCGGCATCGACGCCAAGCGCGTGTTCGACGACACCCGGGCGATCACCATCGCCGCCTGCGGCACGGCCTACTACGCCGGTTGCATCGCGCGCTACTGGATCGAGGAGTTGGCCGGAATACCGTGCAGCGTGGAGATCGCCTCGGAGTTCCGCTACCGCAAGTTCGTCAAGCCGCCGGGCGGATTGTTCGTGACGATCACCCAGTCCGGAGAGACCGCCGACACGTTGGCGGCGCACGCCATTGCCCGGGAGGCGGGTTTCGCCAACACGCTGACGGTGTGCAACGTACCGACCAGCAGCCAGGTTCGGGAGTCGGACCTCGCCGTGCTGACCCATGCGGGCACCGAGATCTGCGTCGCCTCCACCAAGGCGTTCACGACCCAGCTCACGGTGTTGATGATGCTGGCGATCCTGCTGGCGCGCCGCGCCGGTCTCGGTGCCGACAAGGAGGGTGAACTGGTCGAGGCCCTGCGCACCCTGCCCGACATCGTCGAGGAAACGCTCTTGCTCGATGCGCGCATCACCGATCTGGCGATGGCGTTCATGCACCGCCATCACGCGTTGTTCCTGGGCCGTGGCGCCCACTACCCGGTGGCGCTCGAGGGAGCGCTGAAGCTCAAGGAGATTTCCTACATCCACGCCGAGGGCTACCCGGCCGGGGAGTTGAAGCACGGTCCGCTGGCCCTGGTTGACGAGGACATGCCCGTGGTCGCCGTGGCGCCCGGCGACGAACTGGTCAAGAAGGTGCGTTCCAATCTGGCCGAGGTCCGCACCCGGGGCGGGCGACTCTACGTTTTCGCCGACGCCGACGCCGGCATCGTCGAGGCCGACGGGGTGACCGTCATCGAGGTGCCGAAGGTGCACGAACTCTTGGCACCCATCGTGTACACGGTGCCATTGCAACTGCTGGCCTACCACACGGCCGTGCTCAAGGGCACCGACGTGGATCAGCCGCGCAATCTGGCCAAGTCGGTGACCGTCGAGTAGCGACTAGGCCGCACTTCTCACCAGGGGCCGCGACGTGGTGAGAGATGCGGACTAGTGGGTATACTGTCCGCCTATCCAGCTTGTCCGGGTCGGCGTGGACGTCACACACATCCTCGATGGTCTGAACGACCGCCAGCGCGAGGCGGTCACCGCACCCGTGGGCAACCTGCTGGTGGTGGCGGGCGCGGGCAGCGGCAAGACCCGGGTCCTGGTGCATCGCATCGCCTGGCTGGTGGAAGCCCAGGGGGCGTCGCCGGGGGGCGTTCTCGCCGTCACCTTCACCAACAAGGCTGCGGCGGAGATGCGGGGCCGGGTGGAGCGTCTGCTCGAAGGACCGGCTCGTGCCATGTGGGTGGGTACCTTCCACGGCATAGCCCATCGCCTGCTGCGGATGCATTGGCGCGAGGCCGGCTTGCCGGAGAACTTCCAGATCCTCGATGCGGACGACCAGCTTCGCCTCGTCAAGCGCGTCCTCCGCACGCTCGACATCGACGAGCAGAAGTGGCCGGCGCGCCAGGCGGTGTGGTTCATCAACTCCCACAAGGACGAGGGCCGCCGCGCCAAGGACGTCAAGGCGGAGGACCACGACCTGTTCGCCGTCGTCCACCGGCAGGCGTACGAGGCCTACGAGGCGCTGTGCAACCAGGGCGGGCTCGTGGACTTCGCCGAACTTCTGCTGCGCAGCCACGAACTGCTGCGCGACAACGACGACCTGCGCGCCCACTACCGGCGCCGCTTCCGCCACCTGCTGGTGGACGAGTTCCAAGACACCAACAGCATCCAGTACGCCTGGCTGCGTGTCCTCGCGGCGGCCGAACCCGGCAGTTCACTGGGCCCCGGTGCAGTCTGGGCGGTGGGCGACGACGACCAGTCGATCTACGGCTGGCGCGGCGCGAAGATCCAGAACATCCACGACTTCCAGAAGGACTTCGCCGCTGTCGACATCGTCCGGCTGGAGCAGAACTACCGCTCCACGAGCCGGATTCTCGATGCCGCCAACGCGCTGATCGGCAACAACGCCGAACGGCTCGGCAAGAACCTGTGGACCCAGGCCGGCCAGGGCAGGCCGATCCTGGTGTATTCCGGCTACAACGACCTGGACGAGGCGAGATTCATCGCTGATCGGACGTGGCGTTGGATCAAGGACGGCGGCAGCCCGGACGAGGTCGCGATCCTCTACCGTTCCAACGCCCAGTCGCGGGTCGTCGAGGAAGCCTTCCTGCGCCTCGACATCCCCTACCGCATCTACGGCGGCCTGCGCTTCTTCGAGCGCCTCGAGATTCGGAACGCGCTGGCGTACATGCGCCTGGTGAGCCAGCGCCATTCGGACGTGGCCTTCGAGCGCGTGGTCAACACCCCGCCCCGGGGCATCGGCGGCAAGACCGTGGACACGCTGCGCGCCATCGCCCGGGCACATGGCGTGTCGCTGTGGCAGGCGGCCAAGGAAGGCATCGCCCAGGACATCCTCAAGGGCCGGGCCGCCACCACCGTCGGGGCGTTCGTCAAGCTGATCGACGACATCGCCACCGCCACGGACGGGGCGGCGTTGCACGAGATCGCCGAACACTGCATCGACACCAGCGGCCTCATGGAATTTCACGCCAGGGAGGGCGGCGAACGGGGCATGGCCCGCAAGGAGAACCTGGAGGAACTGGTGACGGCGTGCCGGCAATTCGGACGCGACCTGGTGTTCCCGGTCGCCGAGACCGGTGAAGACGACTCGCAAGGTTCGGAACTCGACGAGTTCCTCGACCAGGCGGCACTGGAGAGCGGCGACTACCAGAGCGGTGGCCCGGCCGTGCAGATGATGACCATGCACTCCGCCAAAGGCCTGGAGTTTCCGCTGGTGTTCATGGCCGGGATGGAGGAGGGACTGTTCCCCAACACCCGCTCGGTGCGCGAACCGGGACGGCTGGAGGAGGAGCGGCGGCTCGCCTACGTGGGCATCACCCGCGCCATGCGCCAGCTCTACTTCACCTATGCGGAGACCCGCCGCCTACACGGCACCCAGACCAGCAATTGGCCGTCGCGTTTCCTTGACGAAATCCCGGCTCAGTGCCTGGAGGAAGTGCGCATGGGCGGTGACGTGTCGCGTCCCTACCGCACACAGGACGCGGACGCGAACGGCGATACGCCCGACGACGCCGGCCTGCGCATCGGCCAGGCCGTTCGCCACGCCACGTTCGGCGAGGGGATCGTGCTGCAGTCGGAAGGACGCGGCGAACGCACCCGCGTGCAGGTCAACTTCGCCGGCGCCGGCGCCAAGTGGCTGATGCTCGC
>LXNJ01001935.1_pt1 | contig 11796 bp, 8 predicted proteins | sample 809081 | NCBI WGS metagenome assembly LXNJ01 (sample SAMN04870510, study PRJNA318959) | sponge metagenome | biome: sponge; feature: marine sponge reef; material: water | host: Petrosia ficiformis | place: Greece: Milos, Mediterranean Sea | collected 2013-05-29 | depth 5-7 m
GCGAAGTCCACCGCCCCGCGCACGCTCCCGGTGAACACCGGGTCGTAGAGGGCGGCGACGAGCAGCCCCACCACCGCCGCGTTCACCCCCGCGAGCGCGGTCCGGGCGCCCTGCCGCCCTCGGAGCCCGCTCCAGAACGGCAGCAGCCCCGGCACGAGCAGGAAGGACGGGGCGAAGATCGCGACGAGGGCGACGAAGGCGCCGGTCAATGGGCTTTCGAAGAACGGGAGGTGCGCGCCGAGAAAGGCGGCGATCGTGAAGAGCGGCCCGGGGAGGGCCTGGGCGGCTCCGTACCCGGCGAGGAACGCGTCGCGGTCTATCCAGCCCGGGGCCACCACCTCGCCCTCGAGAAGGGGAAGCACCACGTGGCCCCCGCCGAAGACGAGGGCGCCCGCCCGGTAGAACGCATCGAACACCGCGAGCCCCGGGGGCGCGCCGGCCGTCACCGCGAGCGGCAGGGCGACGATGGAGACCGCGAACACGCCAAGGAGCAACGCGCCGGTCCGGCGGCGCCCGCGACGCTCCACCGCCAACCCTTCCCCGGCCCCGCGCGGGCTCTCCGGCCCGCTCGCCGACCCGAGCAGCCAACGGCCGGCCAGCGCGCCGGCCGCGATGACCGCGATCTGCATCGCGGGGAGCGGAAGCGCGAGGAGGACGATGGCCGCGGCCAGACCGATAGCGGCGCGGCGCCGGTCCGTCCACAGGCTCCGTCCCATCGTCCAGGCCGCCTGCGCGACCACCGCGACCGCGACCAGCTTGAGGGCGTGCAGCCACGCCGCCTCGCCGCTCCACCCGTACGCAAGACCGAAGGCGAAGAGGGTCATGATGATTGCCGAGGGCATCGTGAATCCGATCCAGGCCATCGCCGCGCCCGCCCAGCCGGCGCGAAGGTAGCCGAGCGCGAGCCCCGCCTGGCTGCTCGCCGGTCCGGGCATGAACTGGCAGAGGGCGACGAGGTCCGCCCAGGACGTCTCGTCGAGCCAGCGCCGCCGCGTGACGAACTCGTCGTGAAAGAAGCCGAGGTGCGCGGTCGGCCCCCCGAACGAGGTGAGGCCGAGACGAAGGAATACCCGGAAGACGCGTAGCGCGCTCAACGCGACCGGCGACCCGGAACCGCGGGTTCGGTCAGCGGAAGGCCGCCCTTGCGCACCGGAGGCGGGGCATCGCGGACACCGCCGGCGGCAACCCGGTCAGACCGCCTCCCAGTCGAGATCGGCGATGACCGGCGCGTGGTCCGATGCAGTGAGGCCCTCCTGCTTCTTGCGGAAGTCCCGGTCGATCCGCACCTCGACCACCCGCTCGAGGACCCGGCTCGTGCCGAGCACGAAGTCGATGCGAAGGCCATGCCCGCGCGGAAACGCGCCCGCCCGGTAGTCCCACCACGAGTACGCTCGGGTGTCCGGACAACTCTCCCGGAAGAGGTCCCTCAAGCCGAGCTCGAGCAGCGCGCCGTACCGCGACCGTTCCTCGGAGGTATGGAAGATGGAGCCGTCGCCCGCCTCGCCGCGCCAGGAGTCGATCGGCGCGGGCACGACGTTGAAGTCGCCGCAAAGGACGGCCGCCTCGTCCGCCCCGATCTGCGAGGGCCAGTAGCGCGCGAGGTCGTCGTACCACTCGAGCTTGCGCCCGAAGTCCTCGTGCGCGAGGTCCTTGCCGTTCGGGCAGTACACGGTGGCGAACGTCAGCCCCGCGATCCGCGCTCCGACGAGCCGCGCTCCGAACGCCTCCTGGCCGGGGAGCCCCCGCAGGGTCGGCTCGGCGGGATGCCGGCTCAGGATCGCGACGCCGTTCCACGCCTTCTGCCCGTACACCACGACCTCGTAGCCGAGGTCGTCGAATGCGGACCCGGGGAACTCCTCCTCGCTCACCTTGAGCTCCTGGAGGCCGACGACGTCGGGCTGCCGCGCTTCGAGCCAGATGCGCACGTAGTCGAGGCGCGCACGCAACCCGTTCACGTTCCAAGTCGCGATGCGCATCACCGAATCGTAGCACGGCGCTCCCCGCGCGGACCGGCGGCACCGGACCCGTGGAGCGGACTTCGGACGCGCAACTCGATGACGCGTTCGGGCCGGTCCGAACCGAAACCGATCGCCCCGGTCGACTTACAATGAGGCGTTGCCCGGCGGCCAGCGAACGGCCGTGGGAATTCCGCGGGGAGGATGACCGATGCTCATCGGGGTGCCGAAGGAGATCAAGGACCACGAGTATCGCGTGGGCCTCACGCCGGACAGCGTGAACGAGGTGGTCCTGCACGGCCACGAGGTCATCGTGGAGCGCGGAGCGGGAGCGGGCATCGGCGCCGAGGACGCCGACTACACCGAGGCAGGCGCGACGATCGCCGCCGACGCGAAGGCGGTCCTCGAGCGGGCGGAGATGGTCGTCAAGGTCAAGGAGCCCCAGCCCCACGAACGCGCGATGCTGCGCGCGGGCCAGGTCCTCTTCACCTACCTCCACCTCGCCCCCGATCCCGGGCAGACCGCGGACCTCGTCGCGAGCGGAGCGGTCTGCATCGCCTACGAGACGGTCACCTCGCCTTCCGGCGGCCTGCCCCTCCTAGCGCCCATGTCGGAGGTGGCCGGCCGGCTCTCGATCCAGGCCGCGGCCCATGCACTGGAACGGGTGAACGGGGGGAAGGGAATACTGCTCGGCGGCGTCCCGGGGGTCCTCCCGGCCAAGGTCGTCATCATCGGGGGCGGAGTGGTCGGAACTCACGCCGCGCACATCGCGATGGGGATGGGCGCCGACACGTGGGCCATCGACCGCTCCGCCGAGGCGCTCAAGGCGCTGTGGCGCCAGTTCGGCCGCCCCCTCGACACCGTGTACTCGACCCGTACCGCCATCGATCGCCACGTCACCGACGCGGACGTGGTGATCGGCGGGGTGCTCATCCCGGGTGCGGCCGCGCCGAAGCTCGTCACCGCCGACATGATCCGCCGCATGAAGCCGGGCTCGGTGGTCGTCGACGTCGCCATCGACCAGGGCGGCTGCATCGAGACCTCGCATCCGACGACCCACAGCGATCCGACCTTCATCGTCGACGACGTGGTCCACTACTGCGTCGCGAACATGCCGGGCGCGGTGCCACGGACCTCCACGTTCGCCCTCAACAACGCGACCCTGCCCCACGTGCTCACCCTCGCGAACAAGGGCTACCGCCGGGCCCTCGCCGACGATCCGCATCTGCGGAACGGCCTCAACGTGCACGCGGGGGAAGTCACGTGCCGGGAGGTGGCGAGCGCCCTCGGTTACGAGTACCGTCCCCCCCTCGAAGCGCTCGCCGCGTAGGGCGGCGGGCGCCCGCCGGGGTACTCCGGGATACGCTCCTCCCGGGCCGCCCGGACGGGAGGGGCGCCGCACGCGGCAACGCCAACCGCGACTTCGGCCCGGGAGCGGGGCCGGCAGCAATCCATGGACATCATCGAACGACTCGTCGAACGCGCACGAGCGCACCGTCGCACCGTCGCCTTCCCGGAGGCCCGCGACCCGAGGGTCGTGCAGGCGGCGAGGCGCCTGCACGACCGGGGCATCGCCCGAGCCGTGCTGATCGGGGAGCGCCCGGAGATCGAAGCGGCCGCAGCCGAGGCCGGGGTCTCGCCGGACGGAATCGAGAGCGTTTCGCCCGCCGCGAGCGGAGCGCTCGACGGGTACGCGGCGCTCTACGTCGAAGGCCGCCCGAAGGCGGGCGAGCGGGTGGCGAGGCGGCTCCTCGCGAGGCCGCTCTTCTTCGCCGCGATGGCGGTGCGGGCGGGGGATGCGGACGCGCTCGTCGCGGGAGCGAACCAGCCGACGGCCCGCGTGATCGAGGCCGGGCTGATGTCGGTGGGCCTCGCGGACGGCATCACGAACCCCTCGAGCTTCTTCCTCATCGTTCCCCCGGGCGGCGGCGAAGCCCTCGTGTTCGCGGACTGCGCGGTCAACGTCGACCCCGATCCGGAGGCTCTTGCGGATATCGCGCTCGCTTCGTCGAAGAGCGCCGAGCGCCTCCTCGGGGTTGTCCCGCGGGTCGCCCTGCTGTCGTTCTCGACCCACGGCAGCGCCCGCCACGAGCGGATCGAGAAGGTCCGGCGGGCGTTGGAAATCGTCCGGGACCGCGCCCCGGAGCTTGCCGTCGACGGCGAGCTGCAGGCCGATGCCGCCCTCGTGCCGAGGGTCGCGGAGACGAAACTGACGCGTCCAAGCGACGTCGCGGGGCGCGCCAACGTCCTCGTGTTCCCGGATCTCGATGCCGGAAACATCGGCTACAAGCTGAGCGAGCACCTCGGTGGCGCGCGCGCGATCGGACCCTTCCTCCAGGGCTTCGCCCGCCCCGTGTGCGATCTCTCCCGGGGCGCGACGGTGGAGGACGTGGTGGCGGCGGCCGCGATCAGCGCGGCAATGGCCTGAGCCGCCGAGCCGCCCCCCCGGCGTGCCTCAGCCGCGCGCCTCGATCGGCACGTACTCCCGGGCGTCGGGGCCCGTATAGAGGAGACGCGGGCGGATGAGGATGTTGTTCCCGAGCTGCTCCATCGCCTGCACCGTCCACCCCGGGATCCGGCCGATGGCGAAAATCGGGACGAACAGCTCCTCGGGGATCCCGTGCAGGTAGTAGACGACCCCGGCGTAGAAGTCGACGTTCACGTTCACCCCACGCCGCGCGTAGGGGCGCATTGCCTCGACGAGGGCCTCCAGGATCTCGTACCAGTGCGGCTGGCCCATCTCCTCGGACAGCCGCTTCACGCCCTCGCGCATGTGGCGCGCCCGCGGGTCCTCGGCCCGGTAGACCCGGTGGCCGAAGCCCATGATCGGCTCGCGGGCCTTGCGCTTCTCCCGGACGTAGGCGGCGGCCCGGGACGGATCGCCAATCGCCTTCGCCATGTGCATCACGTTCTCCGCCGCTCCCCCGTGGGCGGGACCGGAGAGCGCGGCCACCGCCGCGGTGATGCCGGCGTGCAGGTTCGCGTCGGTGCTGACGACGACCCTCGCGGTGAACGACGAGGCGTTCGAGCCGTGCTCGGCGTGGAGCACCATGTCGGTGTCCATCAGCGACGAGGCGTCCGCGCTCGGGGGCTCGCCCTTGAGCATGTGGAGAAAATTGGCGGCGTGGCCGAGATCGGCGCTCGCCGCCACCAGGTCGCGATCCTGCCGGAGGTGGTAATGCGCGGCGACGATCATCGGCACTTGCGAGGTGAGGCGAATGCCCTTGCGCCGGGTGGCCTCGGGGGAGTTGTCCCCCGTCTCCGGGTCGTACGCGGCGAGCGCGGATACCGCGGTGCGGAGCACGTCCATGGGATGTGCATCGCGTACCGCGCGGATGATGTCGTAGATGGGGGCGGGGAGGCGGCGGGCCTCCTTCAGCGCCGCGTCGAAGGCGGCGAGCTCGGACGCGGTCGGGAGCTCGCCGTGCAGCAGGAGGTAGGCGGTCTCCTCGAAGGACGAACGGGCCGCGAGATCGTGGATCGAGTATCCGCGATACCGGAGCTCGCCGGCCCGGCCGTCGATGAAGGTCGTGGGGGAACGGTCGAAGCACAGATCCTTGAGACCGCGATGAACCTCGGGCTGATTGGTACCCGTCATGAGCCGCCCTCCTCGCCTGTCTGACTCCGGTCGAATGCCGCGAAGCGACGCCCGGCCGCCCGGCCGGCGGCCGCGAAGCCGGAGCGCCTCCATCGGGAACGCGAATTCTATACGGCGGCGTGCGGCCGGGCGTTCCCCCTCGACCCCCGGGCGCCGGCATCCCCCTGCGCGAGGTTTCGGGGGTGGCGGGTCCGGCGCACGGGGCTCGGTGGCCCCGGAGCACGACCCTCCCCACACCGCCGGGCGAACCGCTTTCGGCAACAGCGATCCTCATTTTGGCTTCCGAGGGTCGCGACACGGGGCGGGATGAACGAATTGCGGGCGATCGCCAGCGGTGACCCGTGCCCGAGGCCCGTCCAGGCGCCAAAATGAGAATCGCTGTTTCGGCAAGCCGGTGCTTGTCCGCGCGGGCCAGATCGACTACTTTCCGCGCCTTCGCTCATGGGCACCGATGCCTTCGGAGACCATACGTGGCAAGGACCGAAAAGATGGCCGAACCATCCAGGGCGCGGACCGGTGGCGAGAACGCCCCCTCGCTCGCCTCCGCCGCCCGCGTCACCGAGAAGACCGCGGAGAAAAAGCCCGCCACGGCCAGGAAGTCGCCCGCGAAAGGCTCCTCCTCCCGGAAGGCCGCGGCAAAGACTTCGGCCGGCCCCAAGGCCGCCGCGCGCCCTTCGAAGTCCGGAACCACGAGCGGGAAGAAGCCGGCCGCTGCCGCGAAAGGGAAAACGGCGGCAAAGGCCGGAACCGGCCCGAAGACACGGGCGTCGAGGGCACGGACCGATTCCGCCCGCGCATCCAAGTCAGCCGGAAAGGCCGCCGCCCCGAGAGCTCCGAAAGCGACCGCCCCGGCCGCCCCAGCCCCTCCGCCGGACCTGCCCGAAGGCTACGTGCCGAACGGGGACGAGGAGTACATGGGGCCCCTCCAGACCGAGTACTTCCGCCGCAAGCTCACCGACTGGCGGCAGGCGCTCCTCGACGAGTCCGAGCAGACCCTCGAATCGATGCGAGACCAGCAGCGCGAGGTGAGCGACGAGGCGGAGCGGGCGAGCCGCGAGACCGAGATGAGCTTCGAGCTTCGCACCCGGGACCGCTACCGCAAGCTCATCCGCAAGATCAACGAAGCGCTCGACCGCATCGAGGACGGGAGCTACGGGTTCTGCGAGGAGACCGGGGACCCGATCGGGCTCGGACGCCTCGAGGCCCGTCCGATTGCGACCCTGTCGGTCGAGGCGCAGGAGCGCCGGGAGATGCTGGAGCGACAGTACCGGCCCTGACCCGCAGCGCGCGGGGGTCCACGACCGCGGCCTGGCTCAGGCCGGGATCGGCCGGTCCCGGAGGTGGTCGACGATGCAGAAGAAGCCGAACGGCTCCTCGGTCTCGTTTCGGAACTGATGGACCTCCAGGGGCGGCAGGAAGGCGACGTCGTTCGGTTTCACCACCACTTCCCGGCTCCCCGTCACCAGCCTCCCTTCCCCCTGGGCCCCGATGATGATGTGGGGATGGACGTGCCGCTCGCGGCTCGTGTGCCCGCCCGCCTCCACCTCGAAATAGCGGAGATCGGTCCGGGTCGGCTCTCCGAATCGGCCGACGAGCTCGACCCGGCGGACTCCCTGGAACGGGGGAATGTCCGCATCCGCGGCCGCCGTCTTGTAGGGGGAGCTCTCGCGCCCATCCCATTCGAATTCCGGCCGGAAGGGCAGGAATACGGGCTCGGCCGGCGGCTCCTCCCGCTCTCGGGGATCGACGCGATGTGCCGGGAAGCACCCCGCGATGCGCTCCGCGAATGCCCGGGTCCCGTCCTCGAGCCGCGGCGCGTGGCCCAGCAGGGCGCCGCCGACGAGCAGGACCGTGTCCGCGCCGTACTCGGCGCACGCCGCCTCGATCCCGTCGAACTGGAGGCCACCGGCGGGACACGGCCACGCGGGGGCCAGCTCGCCGAGGGGGGCGGCGAGGCGCTCGCGGATCGCGCCGCAGATGCGCGCGTCGAATCCGAAACGGCCCCTCGCGTCCGGAAACACCGAGACATCTACCCCGGCGAGCCGGAAGAGGGTCCCGAACACGAGTGGCAGGCTCATCCCGCGCGCAAGCCCGCCAGTGAGGCTCGGATGCCCCATGAGCACGAGCCCGTGGCGCGCGGCGAGGGCGCGCACCGCGTCGAGGCCGAGGACGGCCGGACAGAGCAGGACGCCACGCAGCCCGGCCGCCCGCACGAGGTCGAAATGGAGGTCGATCGACTCGAGCGGCGCCGACACGAGCGGGAAGTAGAGGCAGCTCCGGCCCGTGCGGGCGTTCGCGTCCTCCACCGCGTCCCGGCACCGAAGCACCCGCTCGCGGAATTCCGCGAAGTCGGTCACGAGGTTCTGGTCGTCCTTGACGAGGTCACCGCCGCCGAGGGCGAACGCGCCGGCGATGCGGGCGTACTCCGCCACCTCGAGACCGCGCGGCTTGAGCGCGGTGGCGAGCAGGGGCCTCCCCCGGACCCCGGTCAGCCGCCGCAGCCCCTCGATGCCGAAGCGCGGCCCCGCGAACTCCGCGGCCACCGCGCGCGGGAGCGAGAAGTCCGCGAGCTGCACGTCCGGATAGAGCGAGACATTGCCGTAGAGAAGGTTGAGAAGCTGCGGGAGCTGGCCGTTCGCGAGCTCTCCCGAATAGCTGACGGTGACCCGATGGGAGGCGGCGGCCGTCGTCCCCGGCGACGGCCGTCCGTCCCCGGCCGCGGGGTCCAGGGACGAGATGGTCTCCACCCGTCCGAGCACCCGCTCGCACACCACGGGGTCCGTGACCAGGGCCGGCGGGAGCTCCACCGTCTGCTCGTAGGCGATGCGGCGGGCGAGGCCGGCCACCTCGTCCGGAGTCGATCGAACCTCGTACGTCGCAAGGATCCGATCGGAGTCGCTCATCGCGGGGCCACCGGTTCGTTCACCCGGGCCATTGTAAGAGGGAAGGGGCGTGTCGGGCGCTCCGTCACCGCGAAGCCTCTCCGGCTGGCGCCTCCTCGAGCGCTTCGCGGAGCGGCCCGAGATGCCGCTCGTAGTTCCGCCACCGCTCGACGGACCGCCGATAGATCGGCTGGCGCACCTGCCAGCCGCTCGCGGTGTGCACGGAACGCTCGGTGAGATGGAAGTCGAGGCACCGTTCGTCCCAGTCGAGCCCGCAGAACTCGACGAGCCGGCGGCTCTCGGATTCGAGCGACGCCACCAGCGACTCGTAGGACTGCTCGTGGACGGGGGTCGGAAGCACCGCCCGCCAGTGACGCATCAGGCGTTCGTAGGCCCGGTACTCGTGCGCGAGGGAATCGAAATCGTAGGACCAGGCGTGACCCCACTGGAACCGGACCAGGTAGTTCGAGACGCAGACGTCCATCGGGTCCCGGCCGACGTGCACGATGCGGGCGTTGGGAAACATCGCGGCGATGAGCCCGAGATGGTGGTAGTTCTCCGGGAGCTTGTCCGTCGTCCGCGTCGCCCCCCCCGAGCGAGCGCCCACGTATTCGAGGTAGTCCCGCGCCGCCGCCTCGATGTCCTCCCGCTCGAGGGCCGCGGCCGCCGCCGGGAGCGGAGCGTCCCCGGCGCCGAGCAGGCGCTGCGCGAGGTTGGGGATACGGATGAGCTCGCCCGCGCCGTGCACCTCGGGGTGCGACGCGAGGATCTGCTCGACCAGGGTGGTGCCCGTGCGAGGCATCCCCACGATGAAGATCGGCCGGGAGGACGGGTGCCCCCATCCCCGCACCCGGTCGAACCACGCTTCGCCGAACCCGGCCTCGATGTCCTCCACCAGGCGCTGCTGCCCCCCGGCATCGAACGGAACGTGTCGCCGGAGGATCTCGTTCCCCCGCCGGAAGTGCTCGAACGCGAGGTCGTACTCGCCGAGATCGTCGTACATCTTGCCGAGGGCGAAGTGCACGTCGCCGCACTCCGGGCCGGGGGCGGGGTGCGCGTCGAGGCGCCCCGCCGCCGCCTCCGCCTCCTCGATCTCCGGGCGATCCTCCGGACCGAACCGGCGGGTCTTCGAGTAGTTGAGCCAGACGTGGGGATGGTCCGGGCTCCCGTCGATGACCCGGCGGTAGCAGCGCGCCGCCGCCTCGAACTCGCCCGCGTCGACGTGGGCCAGGCCGAGCTCGATCAGCGCATCCGGGTGACTCGGGGACAGGGCGAGCGCCCGTTCGTGCTCGTCGATGGATTCGCGGGGCCGCCCGGAGTCGAGCAGCGCGCCGCCGAGGGCGATCCGGAAATCGGGGTCCTCGGGAAACCGCTCGACGAGTCGACGGAACTCGGTGACCGCGGCCTCCGGCTCCCCCGATCGGCGGAGCGCCCCACCGAGGTTGAAGCGGGCGTTGACGTGGCTCGGGTCGAGCCCGAGGGCGGTCCGAAAGGCGGCCACCGCATCCCGGGTCCGCTCCCCCTCGAGGAGCAGGTTCCCGAGGGTGGCGTGCGCGGCGGCCTCCTTCGGCTGGCTCGCGACCGCCCGCCCCGCGAGATCGAGAGCGAGCCCGAGCCGTCCGGTCGCACGCGCGAGAAGGGCGTAGTTCAACGCCGCGCCGGAAAACTCCGGCGCAGCCGAGAGCACCTCGCGATAACCCGCCTCGGCGGTGGCGAGCCGCCCGGCTCGATGGTCCACGGAAGCCTGCCGGAGCCGCTCGGCAAGTCGGGCCGCCGCCTTCGGCCGAAGGCGGCCCCCCGGAGGCGTACCCTTGCGCGCCCTGGTTCTGCCGGATCTGCGTGCCATCGGTGCGAGTCGCGGCCGGTCCGCGCCAGGTCATTCCCGAATCGAATGGTATCGGATGCCCTCCTTCGCATGGCACCCCCCCGGCTCGTTATCATCCGACCACCCGCGGCGGCTCCCCGGCCCGAGTCCGGGATGCGGAAGCACCGCCCCGGACCGTTCCATTTCCCGGGAGGAACACGTGATGACGCTGGAGAGCCATGGACGCTACGCGTACCGGAGCATCCTCGATCGGCCCGACTACTGCTGGCCGGGCGGCCGGCGGCTCGCGGTCTACGTCGCGCTCAACATCGAGGCGTTCCGTTTCGGCCGCGGCAAGGGCGCGGCCATCGCCCCGCCGGACCAGGCCGAGAGCCACAGCGTCTACTCGTGGCGGGACTACGGCAATCGCGTCGGAATCTGGCGCCTCCTCGAGCTCTTCGACGAGCTCGGGATCCCCGCCGAAGCGCAGATGAACACCGCGGTCTACGACCTCTGCCCGGACATCCCGGAGGCGTTGCGGCGGCGAGGAGACGAGATCCTCGGCCACGGCGTCACCAACAGCGACGAGCAGGGCGGGCTCGACGAGGGGGCGGAGCGATCCCTCATCGACGACGTGACCCGCAGCATCGAGCGGCACGAGGGCGCGCGCCCCGCGGGCTGGATGAGCCCGTGGCTCTCGAACTCGGCGGTAACCGTGGACCTGCTGCAGGAAGCGGGCTACCGCTACTTCATGGACTGGACCTGCGACGACCAGCCCATCTGGATGAAGACCCGCGGCGGGCGGATCCTCTCCATGCCCTACCCCATCGAGTGCAACGACACGCGCGGAGTGATCTGGTACGGGTACACGTCGGGCGAGTTCACGGACATGCTCATCGACGGGTTCGACGAGATGCTGCGCCAGAGCGAGGGGCAGCCCCTCGTGTTCCCGATTTCCCTGCACCCGTTCGTGGTCGGCCGCCCGTACCGAATCCGGCAGCTCCGCCGGGCATTCGAGCACCTGAAGCGGCACCGGGACGACATCTGGCTGACCCGCCCCCGCGACATCTGCGAGCACATCGAGACCCTGCCCCCCGGCACCGTCCCCGGCGACTGAGGGTGCGGGACGAACGGCCCGCTCGGAGAGGGAATCCGCCCCGGTCCCTTCGGGGCGAATTCCTACGCACGAAGCGGCGAAACGCTCTATGCCCGCACCGAATTCGAGAGGATGATCCGCGTCACTCCCGAGCGTAGACTACAGGGAAGGTAGCGATGACGATGCGCGGAATCGACACCCTTGCCTTTGCCCGCAAGCTCGAAGCGGCGGGCGTCGATCGTGGGCAGGCGGAAGCGCATGCCGAAGCCCTCAACGAGGTCGTGGTGATCCGGTACTCCGAGCTGGCGACCAAGGCCGACCTCGAGCACTTTCCCACCCGGGAGGACCCGGATCCGTTCGCGACCAGGGACGACCTGGAACGCTTCGCGACCAAGGAAGACTTGAAACGATTCGCCACCAAGGAAGACCTGAAACGATTCGCCACCAAGGAAGACCTGAAA
>LXNJ01001936.1_pt1 | contig 11792 bp, 10 predicted proteins | sample 809081 | NCBI WGS metagenome assembly LXNJ01 (sample SAMN04870510, study PRJNA318959) | sponge metagenome | biome: sponge; feature: marine sponge reef; material: water | host: Petrosia ficiformis | place: Greece: Milos, Mediterranean Sea | collected 2013-05-29 | depth 5-7 m
CCAACCGTAAAATCAAGCATGCATAGTATAGAGTCATCTTGCCACTTTTGCAACCAACCACCTTTTTGCAACGTTTTGACATGCAATGACCCAGTCAAAACCTGTCAATAACCCTATCATAACGTGTCAAATGAGAGGACATGAAAGGAAATGAACCTGCCAAATAGCAGCATCGCATTTGGGAAATGAAAGGCATTAACAGCCACCAAACCCTATCAATGAAAGGAAATGAATATGTCAAAATTATCCATTACGGACGCTGTAAAAATCATTCCAGTCTCCGAGTCAACACTCCGGCGAGACCTAAAAAGTGGAAAGGTATCCTTTGAAACAGACCCCAAAGGGCGTAAGTTGATTGATGTTTCAGAACTCGAACGCGTCTATCAACACCTAAAAAATCAGAACGGCACACAACCCCCAACAGACGAATCAGCAGAACCTTCAAACTCTGTCAACGACAACCACCAGAACCCGTCAATGAATGGGAATGACAGCCCAAAATTCGTTGAATTACTGGAAGCGCAGGTGCAAGATCTGAAAGAAAGACTGGAAAAGGCAGATGCGGAAAAATCTCAACTACTTGAGTTAGCAAACAACCTGCAAAAACAGAACGAACTCCTCATGCTCCCCAGCCCCCGCAAAAAACCGAGTATTTGGGGATACCTCAGGCTAAAAAGATAATGTCTCTTACGAAGAAAAGAGGAGAGTAATGTATCTGAATTTCATTGAAATCTCCAAATCTCATTGAGGTATCGCTGTCGCATCTGCACGTAAAACGCATGCCTGCTTTGTGTAGGGTGTCGGCTGATAGATATAAGGCTTGCTGCTGTTCTTTGCTTTGGTAGTATACCATCACATGCAAGGTTTTTGTCTTGTCATGAAGGGCAGCTCGCTTTGTCTTGTGTGTTTCGGCGCGGTTGCGCCTTCACGCACTGCGCCACACTCACTGCTTATAGCAAGGCTTATCAAGTCCGTCTGGTCATATCCAAGCGGACTTTTCTATTCTGGAAGCTTACGAAAGAGATTCGAGTAAAGGTATTCGTTTGTCGTTGTTTGGGTTGGTATCCTGCGGCTCTGTTGGTCTATGGGGATCGGATTTTGTGGGTGCAGGTGTGTCGCGCGCCCGTTGGTTGCGCTGCGTTTGTTGTCATGCAAGCGATGTTCAAGTTAGGGTGTTTTCCTAAAATCACAATGACAACAAAAGTTAAGATAAGGCGGATCAGGGTTATGGTATTTGCGATCATCTAAAAGGGCTTTTCAAAAATAAATAGGTTATTGCATCCTAATCCCCAACGTTCCCTTTTTATGAGTTTCCAACGGTTGAAAATATCAGGGAGACATTCTGGATCAAATCCGTAATGTTCATGCATAGAAAATCCTTCAACGAACCGAAGTGTCTGCAGCAAGTTGAGGACACCATCCATGCGCGGGTGTGGCACGGTAATGATAATCTGTCCGCCGGGATTTAGGTATTTCCAACACGCTTCGGCAACGTAGGGGAATACTTCCATCGGGATATGTTCTGCCACTGCCATCATCGTAATGACGTCGAAAGTTCTCTCCGACGAAAAGTCATGGGGAAAATAACCTGAGATAAGGCGGCAATTTTGCCACGTAACGTTTCTGGTAAGATGACAGTCAATACCTACAGCAGAATGAATATTTCCATTGAGGTAACGCAGAAAGTCCCCATCTCCAGCACCAATATCTAAGAGTTCCGCGCCTTCTGGAATGTAAGACTCGGCTTTTGTAAAACGTAAGTATTCAAGGATAGCATCTAACGGCTTCCTTGGATATTTATCGCTATGTGAGTGCCTTCGCGCTTTGAGGAACCGAGTTAAATTGTCTTTCAGGTTTGCAATCATTTATTTTGATGGTTTTGTTTTAAGATATTTTGGATTTGATTTGATATCGGGTGGATAGTTGATTTCCCATACCTTGACTTCTGCAGTTGCATCCCCATCTTCGGGATAAACAGGAACAAATGTCTCAGAGGATTCTCCACGAAAGAATAAACGGACAACAAGGCTATTCCAACCCATGTAGGGTATATAATAACTTTCAAGGGTATTTTTTTTGCTGTTAAAAAAGATCAGAATGCCACCGCTGTTTTCTCCAGTTTGTTTTTGAGATTTAATGCGAATGTTATCTCTGAATAATATATTAGGTATCTCTAATGTGCTTCCGTCTTTTACTTTTGCTGTTGTAATAATAGGTGGGTTATCTCCTGGCTTCTGATCAATGTCAACATGAGTGAAAGGAGTGTCTTGGAAAACTGGAAATAAAAGAGGACGTCCATTTTCGTATGTATCAACCTGTAGTGGTGTTACTTCGAACATCTGGTCATTTCTGGGATTACCGCTAATAGATGAATGTATTTCAGAAAGTTCGAACAAAAGGTCTTTTGTCAACATGAGATGTGTTGCCCTATGGGTTTTTAGAAATTCAACTGCTTCGTAATTAGATTGTGTAGTGTAGACATGCTGGTAAAACAAATGAATCCAATATTGTATATAGTGATCTTGATCAATTATCGTTTTCACCCCACCGAGGACGTTAAGTTGGCTGCCATAACTCCAGTCCGCAGCAACACAAGCTGTACCTCTGAGGTTCGATTTCATCCAGCGGAATGTCTTTTCGATGTTGGTATTGCCAGGTATGGCTTGTATACCGTGTTTTACTGCAAAAATAGATTGTTTGGCGTGCGCACCAGCAGGTGTCCAGAACAGGAGCACAGCGAGAATTGTAGCTGTAATTCCTGTTTTGATGAACATTTGAAGCACTCCCCTGATGTTTAGTTTTACGCATATTGATTCTAAAATAAACCTAAGCAACGCAGCGGTAAAGAAAGCAATCGGGATACCGACAAAGAATTCGTAGCGCACCGCGTCGCGTGATAAAGCTACCCAGTATAAGAACCAAATTGCAAAAGCAATAAAAAAGTGTTCGTGTTGATTTGGTTCCTTCCGCAACCGAGCAATGATGAGAAGCCCAATAACAGTACATGTAATGGATGTAAAAAAAAGTATATTACTGACCGAGATCCCAAACAGATTGTTCATCTGATCGCGGAAGAATGTTGAAGCAGAAAATAAGACAAGTGCAATAGTCAAAACGAGGCTTTTATTCTCCCAGAGGTGTATGCTTGTTACTATTAATCCTATACATCCGAGAAAAAAGATGCTGCCGAACCCATATACCCAATGTCTGTATGCGGGGGCATTAAGTTCACCAACTGTTTCCAAGAGACGATTTTTACTCAACGAAACAGTGGTAAGTGAGAATGTGTCCAAGTGGCTCAATGTGTATAGGAGTCCTACAGTAAAACTTATCAATATAAGAAAAAGTGCAAGTGTTTTTGCATGGGGACGAAGTTTTTCGGCTAAAGTACTTTTTGTCATAAGATAGTGCCGGATGTATCTGATTAGTAAAAGAACGAAGGGCGGCATCAGCATAAAAGCAAAGAGGTGCTGAGCAAACCATTCACCGCTTCGATAAGCATGAGAGGTAATAAAAAGTGTTGGCACGAAGGTTAATACCCATAAGAAATAGTATTTCAAATCCTTATCTGTTTCTGCTGTAAGAAAACGGCATATTTCAACAAATACAATGACACTGACAAATACACCAAAACCTTCCCAAGAATGTCCACCGAGAAAACAGATTGCACCACTCCCAAGTGTATAAAATATCCGTTTACGAGAATTTTGAATTCCCATGCCTGCTAAATAGGTTATTACTGCAAGAATCCCGAGCATGATGCACCAACTGTCCCTATCACTGAAACCCGCGGCACTACGTGCAATCGTGCTTGGCATCGTTGCAATAAGCACAGCAGCTGTGGCTGAAAAAAGCAGTCCAAACATTCGATAAAGAAACAGACACAATGCTCCAAGCCCAATGACAAAACAGAAGGTAGGCAGATAGAACATAACCTTATATAGAGAGATATTTGGTGAAAAAAGCGAGATGGCTTTATAGGTATATGCAACAACATAGGAATAAAGTGGAAGTATCTGTCTATTATCTCGTCCTATTGGCACCCACCGGTCCATATCGCGTGCAGGTAAAAATCCATGATCTGATACAATCTGTGCTTGTCTATAATAGAAATATGCATCATTGGAGGTAAATTGTCCATCAGGAATAGTATCAACACCTTGAATGCGGATCCAGGATGCTACACACATAACGATGACGATCAACAACCAGGCTCCGATGTGCTTTGACATATAAACCAACACACGCTTTATAAATATGTTTTTTGTTAAGTCTAATTTCATCAATTTTACATCATTCGAATAGAACACGCTGGTACGCCTACGCCACTATCTACATCAGTTAGATTGAGCGATAATACCAAAAAACGGTACACGAACTGTCGGTTGAACGGAACTGGATGTATATATAATAACCTCACCAGAAACTTCCCCGGACCTCACTTCTGGAGAAATAATTGTGGTTAATTGGTAACTTGTTTCATTCTCATCCTTTGCTACTGTTACCTTAATCGCCTTTGTGCTCGATTCCGTAGCAGTAATTTCAAAAGGTTGCGTGTCCCGTGAAGTAATTGTAATCGTTTTTGAAAAGGAAGATGTATCCTTTACCAGTCCAAAAAAGAGTCGGTTTGGTGTTACATGTAAATCACCAACGATCTCTCCATAAATGTAGACATTATGAGTGGCTTTCTCACCATTGTAGTTATAATCAACCAATATTTGTTGACTAAATTTGCCAACAGGAAGGGTTTTCAGCAGTTGTAAATCTATCATTGGTATATCCCCATCCCAAGACAATGCCGCTTTCATGTGTTTTGAATCTGTTCTCACACCGATAATTTCTACACCGTCTTGCAAGTGCAAGGATACCCGTTTTTCCAGCGGTTTTTCCAGCGGTTTATGTGTTCCTACAACAAAACGTTCTGGAAATGTCGTCAGTGGAAGATATATTTCACCTTTAAATGTCAGTGTTAATGTATTTTGTATCGGATCATTGGTATGTATGAGTATATTCTCTTGAATCAGACGGTTCTCTGAGGGAACCTTTAGCACAGATGAAACTTTACCTGTTTTTCCAGGTAGTATCTCATCCTTTGTAAGGATTGATGCGGTGCAAGCACAAGTTTCAGTAACCGATACAATCTTTAAAGGTTTTTGTCCGATATTTTTAATGGTAAAAGTGTGTTTGATTTCACCACCACCGAGTACCTTTCCAAAGTCGTGTACTGGTGCGTCTGCAAATGCTAACGGCACCTGCTTTTGTTTACCACGTTTCTTTTTATCAACAATAAGAAGTTGTCCGTCCCATATCTCTGAAATTTCATCCCAAGCGAGGTCTGTATCGTATTTCTTCGCGGGATCAGATATTTGGAGTCCCTCTTTGTTTACAGATTCGAAGACAAGAAAGTGGTTTGAATCCACATAAGCGATAGCAGGCAGCGGCACCTTTTTGCGCTTGAGCAATTCAAGGGAAGATATAACACCTTTTGGTGCTAAACCTTTGTAGGTAGCAGCCTCTTTAAGCCCTTTCATTGTTGTGCCACGAATTGGATCAAAACCAGATAACTTCTTAAGTTCCTGAATATTCGTCTTGACTTTTAGCAGTTCACATAAGTACAAAAGACTTTGTGGTCCACATAGCAGAAGAAGGGTCTCCTCTTCAGATGAAGATAGTGTTGGGGAAGTTCCGAATCCTGGGAGTATGCCTACACCTGGGGGTTGGTAGAAACTTTTATCAATCTTGAAGAAATCATTTGGAAAGTCGACATTAAATTCCGCAGATATGACTTTAATGATATCGCGGTTTATAACCTTTCCATCTTTTTTGAACACGGTTTGTATCGTGATCTTAGGGAACCACACATCTTTGTATTGCTGAAAATCTTTAAATTCCATTCGGGTAATGATGTGGTCCGTTTCCAATGTTCTTGCCAATTCGAACCTACGAACACAAAAATCTAAAGATTCATCTACCCAAATTTTTACTTTCCGTTTGTTTTGGGCCGTAAACGCGATCACCTGACATTCCATGTCATTAACGTTTTCTTTTCCAATACGTTTGGCATCTGCTGGGACACGGTAAAGTGACTTACCGAATAATGGAAAACGCCGGTATCCGTAAGCTAATTCAGAATCAGATATCTCAAGTGCTTGCGGAAAGTAGGAAGTAGAGAGTATATTTCCAATACTCATTCTCACTTGGGTTTGAGTGTCATAAGCAAGGAAGTAAATGTCGCCAGCCAGGTCACGTTGCGCGGTTTCACTATCAAGAGAAAGCCCTGGGAATTTCGTGAATGTCAACTTATAGGAATACAGTTCCGGTGCCCCAGCAGTATTTTGCTCCATAACCTGAAATAGAGTGGTTGCGTGTTCTATTTTTATATGCTGACGGTCCCAGTTGGCTGTGTAATTCAGATATGGAACAAGAAACGTTTTTTCAAACGTTTTAGCGTCAATGTTAAATTCAGGCACATAATCTTTCAATTGCTGTTCTTTCTCATTTTGTATAAATGCAGCAATTTCTTCCTCAGTTTTTGTGGCGGCGTTTTCAATTGTTATTTCTGTTTTAACTTCTCCACTTTGAATCGTCAACCTTGCCTGATTCACACCGCGTATGAGTTCTTCTAGGGGGATATCCGACGCATAACACATAAGACTAAAATAACAGATCGTTAAGACAAGTAAATACCCAATATTACGCATTTTAATTTCCTTATGGTATATGATGCGGACAAGTATCAAACGTTGTATACTTGTCCGCAAATATTATGAACAGTTGCGTCGGGCGATTACCATCTCAAATACTCCCGAAGTATTAATACAACTGTTCTTACTACTGAAACATCATTAGGGCCTGCACCACTTGGTCTGATCTACTTCACAACTATATTGTCTATAATCCACGTGGTGGCGAGGCAGACATCCATCACTTATTAATTTGCAGGTTCTTCGCTCTCTAATTATTTTCTTATTTGTTGTATACTTAAACACTCTACCCTGACGAGTATTACAAGGTGTACAGCTCCATCTGTCATAACTGATATTTACCTCTGTCGTATCACAATCAGGAACAGGAACATCACAATTCGGTGTTGTTGCTCCATTTCCTGGTGAGGCAAGATAGTTTGTCTTATATATACTACCACCAACCAACTGTGACATAGCAGCATCATCGAGAATAACGAGTCCATCGTCTGTATTCTCTAAACCGTGTGTTCCGGGCACAAATAACCCAGCACTGTAGAGAACTAAGGCTACAGCAAAAGTAATACTAAACAAAAAGGTTTTCATTGTAAACTCCTTTTTACAATTAATGTAAAGAATCTCCATCGGGTATAACCGGTGGATGTAAAACCAGAGAACTTCTCTGGATTAATCGCGAATTCACGGTGTTCCCGTGTTTTCGCGTTAAGATATTATTCATTGGTTTGCTTAGAATACCAATTGAAATAAGTTTCACCATGAGGATTTAAAAATTCCTCCCAAGATGTATAACCATATTCTTCTAGGAATGTTAATTGTCTTTCTTCAATCTGTCTAGCTTGATCCTGAAGTTCAAATATTCTCGGTCCAGACTCTGCATTCAATGTATTTATTTCTTCAAGTTCAGCATATAAAGTTCTTACTGTTGCTTGATCTAGGTTTCCTTCGCCAATTTGTTCTATAATTTCTCTACGACGGTTACCTACACTTAAACGTTGATCATGCAAAGGCGTAAGTTCCACATAAATTTCGTCTAATCCCTTATTTAATGGTCCAAGCATTGTAAATAGTTTCATTAATTTCGGTGAGATACCAGTGTCCGTTAGTTTTGGCTGTAGACCAATTTGGCGTAGTTCAGAACCTGTATCAATCATATCGGAAGTATTGGTAACTTTCTCTATATCAGTATTCATCGGAAACGTAAGAGATTCAAGTGTGTCTGTCGATTGGATAGCCGTCCTAGCATTTTCGAGAGATTCGCGTGTGTCATCGCTTTGGATGAATGCCTCATTCGACCCATCTTTTGATCCTTGTTCCGCCACCGGATTAACGAAAAGTTCACTTTTAAAACGTGTCATGTCATAATTCAGAAATAACAACCATGCTATCAAAACAACTATACTCACGATACCGATAACGAACAGTGTTCTCATTTTAGTTACCTCTGTCTTTTACGGATTTCGCGCACCTAAAGCCAAGCGTGTAGGAACGATGTGTTGGCAGTTGTGCTTCATGATGTACACTCGTCAGGTGGAGTCGCATAGAATTCCATCCACCTCCCCTAATGGCTTTTGTATCTTTACCATGCGTATTATCCGCACACCATTCTGCTACGTTGCCCGCCATATCCAGCACACCGTAGGGGCTCGCTCCTTCTGGAAAACTGCCAACCGGAGATAGCTTATTATGAGTCGGAAAATAGTTAAGTTTGGAAACGTCAAAGTCATTGCCCCACGGATAAATGCGCGAATCATTACCTCTGGCAGCTTTTTCCCATTCCGCTTCTGTAGGCAGACGCTTTCCTACCCATTTTGCATAGGCAGACGCTTCATACCAACTGATACCAATTACAGGATGGTCTGGGGCTTTGGAGACTACGTTATCTCCAAAGCCAAGTGGTTTTTCAATCCGATACGTTTTTTTTGTAGGATAACTGTAGTAAAACCTTTTTTTCTGAATGAAGTTCCAACCGTCTTTTGTCCAGTATTCTCGCTTGTCGTATCCGTCAGCCTGGATGAATTCCTTGAATTGAGCGTTTGTAACTTCATGTTTGTCTATGTAAAAGGCATCTACATCTATTTTACGCGCAGGGCGTTGATCATCAGGTGCGTTTTGGTCATCTGTGCCCATCGTGAACTCGCCTGCTGGCACCAACACCATCCCTTCCGGTGGCTCACTTATAGCTAGCCAGGGTGTCATCATAATCAATAGAAAAAGGATAAGTTTTTTCATTGTTAATCTCCTTGTCATATAATAATTAGCACCAACCATGTGCCGAGTCCGAAAAGCAGTACGGCTATCGCAACCTTCACAGTGACGAGATGTTTTTGTAAGACACCGCCGAGCTGCGCGCTGGTTGTTCCCCAAAAAACACACCCGAACACGACAAGCAGGGGCATAATAAACATTAAGTTGTACAGAAGCAGGTAAGCAATCGCATTGGCACGCATACCTTCAATTCCTGCGACAAATGTTAACGTCGGCAGATAGACCTGTCCTGTACAGACCAGTTCCAAAGCCGAGATAACAAATCCGATCACAAGTGCACCTGCGATAACACCAGAGGTGCGTGTCTGTACTCGAATAACCTTGTGAATATGCTGTTTTATAGAACGCGGTAGCTGCAATAGGATTTCTTTCGTTTTTCCCTGTTTTGCCTTTACTGCATCATATATACTCAACCCAGCTAAGCCAAAAGTTAACATCGCCGCAAGCAGATATACACACGTAGCAACACCTGAGAACTTGTTCAAATAGTTCATGAACGAAAGCGTGCCTAATCCTAAGAGTAGGTATGTAGAAAACACCGCAATTGCAAACGCACCACCAGCAATCAACATCTCTTTCCGTTTTCGTCCAACAAGGTTCATATAGGATATGAAAAATACAATAGTGGCAAACGCACATGGGTTAACACCATCCAATAAACCTGCCCCCGCCACTGTCAAGATACCGAATCCGTGAAACCGATTAACGATCTCGGATTCAGCAGTGTCTAATTGCGCTTCTGCTTCCTTTATCCGAGACGTAACACCCGTGGTAAGATACTTTTGAACAGCATTATCAAGTTGTTGCTCGTTCAGTTCCCCAATTAAAGTGGTATTGCCTATGAAAATAGCAGGGGTTGTCATCCGTTTTGTTTCAGATACTTCATATAGCATACCCATTGCTTCCAAGAGTGCCTGTTCTGTTTTAGCATTTCGCTGTTCAACAACAACGTTTGTATATTTTGCTTGTAAAGTTTTCAGTATTTTCACAGCACGGGAACATTTTTGACACCCCTGTTTATGAAAGTAAGTGATATGAACAGCATTGTCAGGCACATCTGATGTGTTTTGCTCAAAGGTCTCTTCTGCTCCGACTGATGCCTCATAAGTCTCTATAAGCTGTGCAAGGTCTGCGTTCGGTTCAATCTTTTCAGAAACACCATGATATGCGTTGGTAAAAATGTATCTGTGTCCATCCCTGTCGCGGTCCATCTCTAAAACTCCGACCGAAGCACCGGATGTGACATTTGTCACGATAGATATCTCTCCTGCAACTACGCTGGGACTATGGACACCTGAGGAGTCTTTTTCTTTATTAGAGGCAACAATCAACGCGTCTATCCAAGGAATCGTATTGGCTAAGGTGTGTGCCTTTTCTTGTGTGCCGTGAAAAACAACGATAACGACATCACTGTTATTAACAAGTTCTGATTTTAGTTCTGTTAGAGCGTTTTGTGGCGGTATTAGTGAAACATTAGGAAGTCCTTGTGCATGAGATAGAGATATTAAGTTCACAACAGCTACATTTATAGAATCATAAGTCTGAATCAGATAAGGCACCTCTACCCCTGACTTAGAGTTTGCACATGTAAAAACAATTTCCGGATGATTTGCGTGTATTGCTGCGAGTGTTTCTGGTGGTAGAGACAACTCATTAGGTCCAAGACAGAGGACATCCACACCGATAACATCTAACGCGGAGAGACCTATTTGATAAACCCACTCAGCATTTTGATCTCTCGCATCAATGAGATTTCCCGTATGTAGATTCAACACAGCATCCGGATGCTTAATGTATAGGTTTTTAATAAGGGTATATCTGTGTGCCAACCCTCCTACCTGTTCGCTACCGCAGCCATGTAAACCGAGCTGCCCCTGCTCTTCACCCGAATAGAAAAGTGTGAGCACTATTTCGGACTTTACGGAACCGGGAAAAAGCATAACTATAAAAAGAAATATGGCGATCGAGAGATATGAGCGTTTGTGCATTTAACACCTCATTAGGTCCTGCCAAGCTTCAAGTTTTCAGAGTTACATTCCTTTTCAGTGGGGTAATTTTGGACACGTCGGTTGTTGTATATTCTTATTACAGTCCGGTCTTGTCTGTTGTATACAATCGGGTGTTTCTGTTTGTGTTGCGCGCGTGAGGTGAATACCGCCGAGCAACAGTCCCCCAACGAAACACACTATCACAACAAGAAATAGCCAGCGGTGATACCTGAGTTTGTTCGTAAAGAGTTTCATATCACACTCCTGTATGTTGTTATAGAAGATCTACCATTTCCGATTATACAAAAACTGTTATTTTGTGTCAACAACTTTTTTAGTGATTTATCTACTCGGTTTTTTCCTTATACCGTGCAATCGCCCCCCGTTCTGCCAACTCCGATTTCGCATAATGCGCCGGCATCTGTGAACTCTTCCACCTGCCAGCGACTTGCATCTCAACCACAGAAGCCAACGCCTGTGCGAGTGCCACCGCAGACCCCACGCGAAGCGAATGCCCCGCAATAAAACCTTCCACACCGGCATTAGCAGCCCGCTTTTGAATAATCCGCCGCGCTGCAAAATCAGTTAGCCGTTCAGACTGGACATGTCCACCCCGGCGTATCCTGCGGAACAGAACCCCCTCCGTAATACCCGCCTTTTTCATATATCGTTTTATCACGCTCCGCGTATCACTTGTCACATAAAGTGCTGTTGCTACACCTTCTCGATCTGTTTTGTAGGTAAAGCGTATGACGAAACAAAAAAAGGAACGCAGTAAGCAAATGATAAGCGGAAAGCATAAAAAACTTATCTGGTAGCGTGTCGTCGCAGCGCA
>LXNJ01001937.1_pt1 | contig 11788 bp, 9 predicted proteins | sample 809081 | NCBI WGS metagenome assembly LXNJ01 (sample SAMN04870510, study PRJNA318959) | sponge metagenome | biome: sponge; feature: marine sponge reef; material: water | host: Petrosia ficiformis | place: Greece: Milos, Mediterranean Sea | collected 2013-05-29 | depth 5-7 m
ACAGTCGCTTTTTCAAACGTTGTGATAAGGAGAGTGCTATTAACACGAACAAAGGTTAAATTATATTGTGCAAGCACAGTCTTGATATGCTCAATGACTTCATCAAGTGTGACATTATTGAGGTTAATCAATGAGAAAGGTTTGCCTTGGATATCGCTTTCGCTTGCGATAATGGTGAGGTCGGTTTCACGGGCCAACCACTCAAATACGTTTTTGAGTTCCCGGCTTGTAAAGTTGAAGTTAAAACGTATTGCTCTACCAGTAGCTTCGTCTCTTTCTGCGACTTCCATTTGTCCCTGCTGTTGCGCGGACAAATCTCCTTGCATTAAGAAGAGTAAGCCGAAACACACCAGAAAAACTAAGCAGATTTTACGGTTTTGTCCCGATAAACGGAACGCCAAACTATCACACATTTTTGTCATTGATAGACCCTCGCAATCATTAGCACATCCACATTTATTTTATTGTCTTTGTTGTCAACGGAAATTTGAAGATCTCTTACCATCAACCATTTAGTTGTTGTTTCAATGAGTCGATTTAAGTTAACGAGTTTATCAATTTCCGCTTTAAATTTCATTTTTACGGTATAACTTTCGGGTAAATAGGAAGTGGGAGCCATTTGTAACTTTTGGGAAAGTTCTGCAATTTGTGATTGAATCCGTTCAAGATATTTAAGAAGTTCTGTCGTGGCTGTTTCCTCGTCCAATCTTTCCCCATAAGTCTTAATAAGTCCTGTGAACTTGGTTAAAATCTGGCTATTTGGATTAAAGTTAATCTCGTTTTTAGGTTTTTTAGCACCAATGCCAAAAAACCCAGAGGCCGCCTGTTTTTGTATCTCATAGAATTCGTTTTCAAACAGTGTTTTTTCCGCACCTACAAGATGCTGCTCTATCATTGAAATAATAAGTTCAATGAGTTCAAGCCGCATTGAACTCGGTATAGATTCTGGCATTGATGCGAATCCCCATTGGGATTCAGTATTCATCGAATTTTCCGAATCGTTTTGATTCTTGTAGGACTCTTGCGGTTTTTGCTGTATTTCGGCATCCTCGTCTGTTTTTACCTTAGATAGCTTCTCAGCCCCATCTTTATTTTTTTCAGGCTTTTCAGATTCTTTTGGTGTTTCGGCGTCATCCTCGTCTATTTTTACCTTAGATAGTTTCTCGGAATCATCTTGATCTTCATCGGATAGTTTCTCAGAATCACCTTTATTTTTTTCAGGCTTTTCAGATTCTTTTGGTGTTTCGGCGTCATCCTCGTCTGTTTCGTCCAGCCATGCCGCCATCAACATATCCATAGATGCTTCATCAACACCAACTTCTTCTTCAAATTCAAATTCATCTTGGAATTCAGCCTCAATTTCGTCTTTGAGGACATCTCGCTCTGTTTCCAATTTCTTCTGATAAAAATAAACAACAAGGTTTCGACGTGCCTGAGTTGATATTTTCTCTGATTTTTTGCCTGGGACTTGTTCCAGATTCAACTGATAATTTTGTGGAATGCCAGCTTTTTTCACGATTGCGTCAATTTTCTCACGGATAACCGTTTCAGCATAAGCCCCATCAAAAATAGTCGTAGTTTTTTCCTCGTCAGAAAGTCCTGTTTTCTGATACAAATCGGTTTCAATCGGTTTCAGAATTTCTGATGCCGCTACCAAATCTTTAGATGTCTGCAGGGTTTGCTGCTTGTTTTTCATTTCTTTATTAGAAAACGAACCGTATAACCCAGGGCCCCATTGTGTTGCAACTGCAGCAATCAGGACAACTGCCAGAACACCAATCAAAATTTTGGTTTGCGTTGTAAGTTGAAGATTTAAATTCACTTTTTGTTTCCTTACCTACTTTTATAGGTTTATCTGCAAACCTATAGTAGATTTTAAAGTCAACACCCTGATCTGCGCGATTACAGACGGTGTCTACTTTTTTTATCCACTATAATTGCAGAATGTAAGCAAGTTAGTTTTATTCTTTGTTTTCTTCTTTTGAGTCTTCAGATTTTTCAGATGGCGGTGAAACGTCAACGTCTCCCGCAGGTGGCGGCAAAACGATGATGTCCTCCTCCGCTACCTCTGTAATAATTTCAATAACAGGTTTCGGATATCTCTTTTGGGCAAACATTTGTGTCGCTTCGGGTGACAATCGGCAGTTTATTTTCACTTCAAATTTCGGTCTCCGCTCATCACCCGTTACCGTGACTTCTCCAGCCTCAATATTGCTAAATAGTTTTGAACCATTAAGGACATCCAACATGGAGTTAAAAGCCGGATATGAACTCACTTGTAAACTAAAGTTAATACGTGTTTTCTGTAGGTCATCTAAATTGTTGACCTCAAAAGTTTTCCATGCAACTTTTGTTCTATCTTTAAAAAGCGTGCTAAGGGCATGTAAAATATCTAACGGAGAAATTTGATGGGTTAATTTATCTGCCAAAATCAGTTCACGGGCAAGTTGGGTATTAGCTTCAGATTGTAGTGCCCCAAAGGTCGCTATCTGATTGTCTAATAAGGCTACTTTGGATTTTTGAGATCGGCTCCATGTAATCCCACAAAGAACAATTACGAGAAGTACGAAACCCGCAATACCCGCTGCAATCAGTTGTTGGTGTTTGCGCGAAGATTCTGCCCGTTTCACACCGACTTCGGTCGGTAAAAGCGAAACAGGTTCTTCAGCTTCTAAAAGATGTATTCCAACTCCCAAAGGAACAGCTAGCACATCACCGTATGTTTCAAGTGCCGATGTTGGCGCACTGCTTGTGTCTAATGCGTCAGCATAGAGCGGGTTCCAAAGCCTGGTTGGGATTTGAAGTTGTTCTTGACAAGTTTCTGCCAATTCTGGAACGCGTGCACCACCACCACATAACCAGATTTCTGAAATATCTTCAACTTCATCTTCGTCAATTTCCCGTTGTGCTGCTGTGATAGAACGGTCCAACTCTTCAACGAAACGTCTTGTCCAGGTCCGAGTAGGTGCTTGATTGGCAGGAATTTGTTGTTTTTCCTGTTCTGCTGTTTCGGCATCCAACTGCATTTCCGTCATCAAGGTTCTCGTCAATTGGTTACCACTGACATTAAACCCACGCGAAAATTGCAGCGTGTTTCCATGCATTAAACAGAAAACTGTATTTCCTGCCCCAATATCAACGATGATCGTACGACCTGAGGTATCAGATAATGCGTTGCAGGTAACATCCGCTATGGCTAACATGGAAGGAATCACTGCTGAAGGTGTAACACCTATTTCCTTCAGATATTCCATGTAGCGTGTCACTGTATCGCGACGGGCCGAAACTAATTCGACCGAAAGAGAATCTGGTGTCCGTTGAATGTCGTGGTACGTAAAAACAGACTCTTCTGTTTGAAACGGTATCTCTGTTTCCGCTGCCATTTCCACAATGGAAGGTAACTGTGCATCCGTTGTCCCTGGTGGTAAGTTGAATAGACGTTTGGGAACAACAGAGCCACGAGGCAATGCAATTGCAACTTCGATTTTATGTTTATTGAAAAAGGTTTGCTTGATTCCAATCTGTTTCCACAGATTCCGTACAACTTCAGAGATGTGTTGAGGATTGTCAGGGTCTGTGTACTGGATAACACTCGCGTTAATTAAATGCGGGACACCTGAAATTTTTTCGATATATACAATCTTTGCTGTGGCTAATCCTATATCAATTGCTACAACTTGATTTTTTGCCATCTGTTAAAGCCTCATTTTATTTTTCGGTAGTTTCTCTTACTAATCCTGTCGCCAATATGTGACATTCAATTGGCTTCCGTTGCGCACAACGATGCCACGATATGTTGCTATAATTTTTCCGTTCAGATCAACCGCAGCAGATTCAATACGATATCCGTGCGAACGATACGTGACCCAGTCAACAACTTGTCGGAAAGATTGTGTATCAACTCCTTCAACTTGTAATAGTTGCGAAAGATTGTTGAAAGGGGTACCTCGGACGGGATTTTCAGTGTTGCTCTGATCATCAGGGTTTTCTTGTTCACGCCAAGTGATGATTGCTTGTGCTTTCTGTTGATCCATTCCTGGCAACAACTGTAAAATCTCCAAGGGGGCAGTATTTATATTTACTAATCCTTCGACAGTTTGACCATCTTTGATCGCAATTTTGTCAACAATTCCAGCGAATTCTTGTACTGTCATTACCTTAACATCCCTAATAGCATTAATATTTTGGAACGACCCTTGAGAATCGCGGTGTGCGACAATCCGATCAGCAATTCCCTTATCAATTCCTTGAAGTTCTTGTAGTTCATCTGAGTCAGCCGTATTAATATTTATTAACTCATCCTCGGGCTCTTGATTGTTGCCGCCACCATTTCCACCAAAACCTTCGTTTCTACCACCATTTTGATTCTCTTCACCATTATTATTATTATTTTCTGGCGCTTTGTCTTCAACTGTGATGTTTGAACTAATATTATTAAATACCTGATCTGATATAGCTGGAACATCTAATAGGGCAGAAAGTCCGCTAAAGTCGCGTTGTTGGATAACTGCATTTGCCTCAGCTTGTGTGAAAACAGACTGATTATTATTTCCGCGAATTTGTGTTAGCTGCTGTGCATTTGCTGTATTGATATTGACACGTTGCTGTCCATTTGCATCAGTATTCGCGTCAACGGAATAGACCGTTGCCATATTAACGAGTCCCCCAATGCTCGTTGTAGTTAGTGATGGCGGTTGTTGCAGAATACTTTCAGACTCACTTGTTACCGGTTCCGCTACAGCTTGCTGCTGAATGCCATAAAGGATTTCCATGGTCATCCCTTCAACTTTTGCCACATCACGGACGGTTCGGTATGGACGTCCTTCAACGATCCGAACTGCAAGATCACCAGTTTCATTATTTTCTGGTTGAACACCTAAAAACGAGAGTAGATTACGTATAAGGTCTTCCCCTGCAGTGTTGATGTTAATTTTTGATGCTTCATCAATTATGGCTACCTGGTAGGTTAACAAGTTACCCGTTTGTATGCCATCATCAATCTGCTGTTGAACCGGTTCCGCCCAAGTTTCCCCAAGCGAGTCGAAATTAGTTTCATCCATTCCCAATTTTGCGACACCCCATTCAAACCCCGCTTTAGCTGCGTAGTGATATTTCTCCCTGTCCACAAAGTTGCGCTGCGCGTTGTTTTCAAGCTGAAATGAATAGAGCAACTGCATCGCCAAGACAGAAAGGATCGTTAGAATCCAAAGCGTTGAAACAAGCGATAACCCGTTCGCATCGCGAAAGCAGAAAATCGTTAATACCGACTGTTTCATCTGCCGATGGGTATATTTGTTTCTATACCTAAATGAATTATTACGATATTCTTTCATCGGTTATCCTTAAACTTCTTTCTGAAAGTAAAACATGTTGGCAGCAAAAATGACCTCAATATCCTAATTTGAAATTCACCGTTTTTACTGTTCCGAGGCGTTTGCGCTTGCAGGCAGATATACCATAGTTGATTGTGTTAATGCACCTTGTATTATAGCGCCTGGGTTCTGCGCAAAAGTTTGCGTTGATGGTGATTCTTGCCTATCTTCATCTATTACGGAAATCAGCACTTGGACACCAAGCGGAATTGTGTCTGGTTGATCCCAAGATTCATATACTGCTTCTTCATCAAGATACTTGAAATCGAAGTTGATAATTCCATCAATTAGTGCATCCACCCTAAAGTGAATCGGCATGCCATTTTCATCTACTGTTGGAACTGTTCCTGTGTCCATAAATGCGCTAATAACTAATTCTGGGTTCAGTGCTGTCGTCACAATGCGATAGAGTGTGAGGTTTTCTTCCAGAGCGGCAGTGTCTTGCCCAGGTTTTTCTGTTCCAGTATGAGGCGGTGGAACAACAGGCCCGATCCGCAACTCTTCAATAGGAATCTTTGGCCCAACATAATAAGCGACGCGACGCACATCGCTCAAAAGCTCTATAATTGAAGCGTTGTGCTGCGCTATAAATAGGTCGGGATCGGTCTTTATCAGTGTCACAAAACTGAGAATATCTCTATCGCCTGATGGAGTGGGGACGTCTTCGGAATAGAGAACTAACATTTCGTCAGATGTATCCGCCTGCATCTGACTCAAATCTGTGACTATGTGATCCATAGCAACACGACAACGTTGTGCTTGAATCAATTTTGATTGGGTGCGGTGATATGCTTTTATAGCCGTATTGAAAACAGCGTAAGTGGAACCACCCATAATAACGATAATACTGACAGCAGTCAGCATTTCAACGAGGGTAAGTCCGCTCTCACACTTTTTTATTAGATTTCGCATAACTCAGTGTTCCACATCAACTGTCTTTTTAGACAGCAAATGCTTTGTTTTATTGGCTTTGTGTTTGTTGGATTTCCCTGTTAGCTATATAGGTGTACATACTAATTGATTGCGGCCTTCCCAAATGTTCCCAAGCAATAGTTAACTCAATCCTCCGGAGTCCAATTATTTCATCAGATTCTATATCTGATACCACAGATTGCCACTGATAGATGGAATCACCTCCAAACACATCACTCTGCTGTCCAACCTCTGGGTAACCTTGCATTTCAATTTGTGCCATCTGATATTTGAGCAGATAGAGTGCTGTCATTCTATTATCTGCAAGAGACACGTGGCGAGATGTATCACTAAACACCTTTAAAAGTGCTGGCAATACAGCAGCCATAATTGCTATAGTTACAAGGATTTCGGCAAAAGTGAACCCGTCTTCACGGCAGAAAATTGATCGTTTTGTCATTTTACAAATTATCCTATAAACCCAACGTTTGAATCTGTTCAGGTGACATTTCTTGAATGGTGGCGCGTCCAGTTGTTGCCTCAACAGTGATTGCAATTGCGTTTCCTCTAACATTTCTGAGATATACGACGGTATCCACTGATGTTGAAGTTGGAGAAAAATAGACGTAATCCACACCAGAAGTAATTTGTTGCGTTACACCGTTGTGCGCTGTAAGTAAAGCTGCAATCGTAATACCTTGGCTGAGCGGTTGCGGAATTCCCATAATACCACTCGACCGTGATATCACCGCTTGTCCATTCGCTGAAGTAGCAGTGTTAGCAGCTCTCCCTGCTGAAGCAATAGGATTTTGAACATCAAAAGTTTCGGTTGAAGCCAACCAATATCTACTGCTGTCAACATCAAAAACAACAAGATGTGTAGTTTTTTCAGTAATTGCTATATCACGCGCAAACGCGAGCGTGTCAGTAATTGCCTGTGCGGAGGTTTTTAGCCTACGCGATGCGGCAAATCCCCGCATCGCCGGCATAGACATGGAAGACAAAACAGCAATAATAGCAAATACCAGCATAATTTCCATCAGACTAAAACCTTCTTCACCGCGCGAAACAATTCGGCTTCGGAAATTTATCAACATGCTGGAGTCCCTATCAGAAAAAGATAGCAATCTACTTAATCGCAGATTCATCTTGAATATAGTTGGTGATGTCCGCGTCAAGCTCAACACCTCCTAACTTACCATCTTTACCGTAAGACAGCAAATCATAATCGTACCCATATTGGGTGCCCGGATTGCGGTAAACATAAGGATTACCCCATGGATCGTTTGTAAGCTGCTGGTCAAGGTAAGGACCACCCCAACTCGGAGGTGTTGGGCTCGGTGCACGCCATAGTGCATTTAAACCTTGTTCTGTGGTCGGATACTCACCAACCTCGGTAGCATAAAGCTGCAGGGCCGTTTTAAGATTGCCGATTTCTATACGTGCTTTTGCAACTTTTGCTTTTTGTGGGGCATTTACAATTCTTGGGGCGATAAACGCCGCTAAAATACCCAAAATGACGATAACAATTGTCAACTCAATTAGGGTTAACCCTGATTCGTCAGTTCTAAGTTGCTTAAACATTTAGTTTAACTCCTTTTTAGTATGCAGAACTTCGTGTTCTGGTTTTTTCTGACTATACAAACAACTTGTGTCTATCCATTTAGACAAATAACTCTCATGATAGTTTAGGAAAATTGACTTTCAAAAGTTGGCGTTTAGCATTAACCGCCACCTAATGCTTGTTGTGCTTCAAAGATAGGCAGAATCATCGCGACAGCAATGAAACCGATAAGCAAACCCATAATTAAAATTACCAAGGGACTAATTGAACTCGTCAAACGTTCCAGATTCTTCTTGATTTCCATGTCGTAGTATTCAGACAATTTTGACAACATGGTGACAGGTTCACCAGATTCTTCACCTACAGCGATCATGTGGGTTACGAGAGTAGGGAAGTCCTTGCTCTGCCCTAATTCGCGTGAAAGTGTGGAACCTTGTTCTACCTCTTTTTCTGCTTCTGAGATAATATTACTGTAAACCTTATTTCCAATAGTATCCTTAACAACTTGTAAAGCAGGGAGCATGCGTACTCCGTTTTCCAGAAGTGTCGCCATAGTACGCGTAAACCGAACAATAGCAAATGTGCCAAAAACCGGTCCGACAAGTGGGATTTTAAGTTTAATCCGATCAAGCATTACCTTTCCATTTTCTGTGCGCAGGTACTGTCGGAGGACCGTTGCAATAATACTAATAGCGAGCAAACCTACCCACCAAAAATTTGCAAATGCATCCGATATTGAAATCAAGATTTGAGTTGGAAGCGGCAGATCAGCATCAAATTCAAGGAACATGGCTGTGAATTTAGGAATAACCAGTACCATTAGAACTATGACAGCAGTTACCATCAATCCGAAAAGAATTGCTGGGTAGAACAGCGCTGAAACAACTTGGTTTTTGAGAACGCGCTGCCGCTCTGCAAACTCTGCCAACCGTTCCAAAACTTCTCCTAATACACCGCCAGCTTCACCCGCCTTGACCATGTTAACATAAAGTTCGGTAAAGACCTTTGGATGTTGGTTCAATGCATCGTTAAACGTTGCACCATGTTCAACATCGTATTTAACCTGCGAAATAATGCGGTTCAATTCCGGATTCGTAATCTGTTCTAATGTTACCTCTAAAGCACGAGGGAGTGCAACGTGGGCGTTAATCAACGCTGCTAACTGGTAGGTGAAAAATTCTACTTCAGCCGACTTGATTTTGCGCGTTCCGATATTAAATATCCGTTTCGCTTTAGTTTCAAGCGCTTCACCTTCCTCCACAATCTGTGTTGGCCAGTATCCCATCTGCCGCAATTGCGCAATAAGTTCTACTTTAGAGTCTGCTTCTAAGGTATTGTTGACTGTAGCACCTGTATAGGTGATAGCTTCATATTGAAATCTTGGCATACTCAATCTCTTGTAGTGTAAATTGGGTTGAAAAACGCGAAACCCAACAATAATCTCAAAGTTAGGTTTCGCTCTACCCAACTTACGAATTATACCTTCGTTTATCACTGCCCTTATTCAGCAGTGCTCTGATCATCCTCATCAAAATCGTATACATCTTCTTGGGTGAGCCGCAGAATTTCATCAATCGTTGTTAATCCTGAAACAACCTTTCGCCATCCGTCTTCACGTAAACTTTTCATACCTAATTTCACAGCGAGACGACGAAGTTCACTTGTTGAAGGCTGCTCAAGTGCCATCGCTCGTAGTTCTTCAGACATAAAAATAACTTCAAAAATGCCTATTCTACCCCTATAGCCTCTACCACGACATTCTTTGCAACCATCATCGTTTGCGCGTGGAATTTCAAGGTCGGTTTGCAGATGGACACCGTTGTTGTTAAAGATTCCAGCAATTTCCTTCTCACTTGGTTTATACATTTCACAGCAGGCTTTACAGACACGTCTTGCTAATCGCTGTGCTATAATTCCTTCTACTGTAGAGGCAACCAAATATGGTTCAACTCCCATATCAATCAGACGTGTGATCGCACCTGGGGCATCATTTGTGTGTAGTGTGCTGAAGACAAGATGCCCTGTGAGTGAGGTATGAATAGCCATTTCGGCTGTTTCGTGGTCACGAATCTCACCGACCAGTACCTTATCAGGGTCTTGTCGTAGAATATGTCGTAAACCATCTGCAAAGGTAAAGCTAATATCAGGATTAACTTGAATTTGATTTATTCCTTCTAATTCATATTCAACTGGGTCTTCAAGCGTAATAATTTTGACATGCGGCGTGTTGATCTCTTTCAAACATGCATAAAGTGTTGTTGTTTTTCCACTTCCAGTGGGACCTGTCGCAAGGATAATACCGTGTGGCTTATGGATCATTCGCTGAAAGAGTTCAAAATTATCATCAGTTAGCCCAAGTTCTGCTAACCCAAATTCAATGGATTGACGGTCAAGAATACGTAGCACAACACTTTCACTATGCTGTGTAGCAACGGTAGGCACTGTAGAAACACGAAGGTCAATCTGACGCCCGCCGCCGAGACTCGCGATTTCTTTATTGATCTTTCCGTCTTGTGGTCGGCGACGTTCTGCCACGTCCATACCAGCCATAATTTTGACACGCGAAGTAATAGCAGACTGGAGATACGGTGGGGGTTGTTCCTGATCTTCCAAAACACCATCAACCCGATACCGAATCTTCAACTCTTCCGGATAAGGTTCAATGTGTATATCACTTGCCCCCGCCCGGACAGCGTCAATAATCATTTGGTCAACAGCATTAACAACTGTCGGGTCTTCGCTGAGATCCTTTTCATCAATCCCAAAGTCTTCAATTCTTTCCCGTTCAATTGTCGCAGCAGCGCCGACAGGACCTTTAATACCTGCGCTCAGCAGCGAAGCAGCACTTTTACCATAGAGGCGAACAATAGCATCTGAGATTTCGTCTTCATCTGCCAGAAGTATGTTAATCTCACACTCTGTGACGTATTGAATTTCATCAATTAACATTACATCTTGCACATCAGCAATTGCGACAGTAAGAACGTTATTTTCAATATGCACTGGCACAATCTTTTTGCGATAGGCAAAACTTGCTGTTACCTTGTCGAGCGCTTCCTGTTCAGGATTGACATCTGCTAATTGTAGGACAGGTGTTCCGAATTCTCGCCCTTTTTTGGCAAGTTCAAGAACTTTGGGAGACACATAATCGGAAATAATTGCTTCCTCGGATTCGCCAGCTTTTTCAATTTCATTCAGGATTTGCCGATAACCTTGTGATTCGGACTGATGATCTCCGTCTGTTGTATCGTCAGATTGCATAGGATTATTTACCCAACCTGCCAGAATTTTCTCATGAATTTGATGATATTCCTGTTCTGAAATTAGGTCTGCTTCCCGTAACACTTCAACGAGCGATTTTTTTTGTGATGCACCGTACATAGTATAAATAGTTCCTTATTGATTTTCAGATTAACCAGTATTTTTTGACGCAGCGTAAGTTAACATAGCTTAGAATTCAACTGCTCAAATATACTTACTATAATTTTTCGTTTACCAATACATTTAATCTCTACCACCACGATTGCGGTTTCGTGCCAAGAAAATAATATCTTACTGGGATTAATACCTTATCGGGGAATTATTGATACTTTCTCAATCCATGTCTTGAAAAAGCAATGACGGACGGTTTACTGTATGTGTGACCCATTTTAAGACGAAACAAATTGGCAATAGGTTTAATATACCTACCAAAACGTTTTTACATCATAATTAAATTTTATCACCGTACCTACGTTAAAATCCACCTTATCTGATCTTTTTGCATTAATGCGGAATTAAATTTAATTGTGACGTTTTATATTTCAAACCCATGTAAATTAACCCAAGTTGCCACCTATTCCGCAAATGCTCTTGTAGGAGGGGTTTCTAACCCCGCCAAATGCCAAACGCGCATTTGGTGTTGATTTGGATTTTAGAACAAAAAACATAAGAATCAGCG
>LXNJ01001938.1_pt1 | contig 11771 bp, 9 predicted proteins | sample 809081 | NCBI WGS metagenome assembly LXNJ01 (sample SAMN04870510, study PRJNA318959) | sponge metagenome | biome: sponge; feature: marine sponge reef; material: water | host: Petrosia ficiformis | place: Greece: Milos, Mediterranean Sea | collected 2013-05-29 | depth 5-7 m
GGAGGTGCCGGGCGGCAATCCGTAGCCATGTCGAACGGCGCGGCGAATTGACCCTGTCGCACAGGCCCGCTCGGCAAGTCAGCGCTTGTGGGGGCGACCGTTGTGGTCGCCCTCCCTAGCGAACGACGCCGTGCGGGTGCCGGCACGGGCGACGACAAGCGTCGCCCCTAGGGTGCCTGGCATGGGCATGACGTCCGGTGGTGGGGAGGGGTGACGGGCGCAATCCCGTCACCGCGACCCGATCGATTGCATGTCTTGTCGGGCTGAGGCGAAGCCTCGCTGGGTTCTTTGAGAGGGGCCAATGTTAACGGCCAGGTTGCATTTCGTGGACGGACGCTACGAGTCGCTCTTGGACGGCTCGCGAAGCGAGACGCGCTAGCCCAAGTTTGCTGTTGCGCGGTGCTAGACGGCGGACGATACTGATCCGCGACCGTACCCCAGTCTGGCATTCGGATGCACCTACGCCCTGACCTTTCGCTCTATGACTCCAACGGCCGCTTGGCGGCGACGGCAGAGGTCAAGAACAAAACCGGAACGACGGGCAGTTGGGCCGCAAAGACTCGCCGGAATCTGCTCGCCCACGGTTTTGGCTGCGAGTCGGAGTTCTTCCTCTTGGTTACGCCGGATCGACTCTATGCTTGGAAGGACGTCGGAAACGACCCGAACGAGGTCTTGCCGTCCTACGAGGCTGATGCGGGACCCACCTTCGCGCCATATTTGGAGGATGCGGGCGTGGCGCTTAGCCCGATCAGTGGGCAAGCATTCGAACTCGTCGTTGCAGCTTGGCTTAGCGATCTGGCTCGCTGCCATCACGGAGTCAATGCACTGACCGAGCACGACTGGCTCGAGGAGTCTGGATTCAAGTCGGCGGTTCAGGATGGTCGCGTTGAACACGAAACGTCCGTGTGAACGTGTATGTCGAGTCCAACTTTGTACTCGAGCTTGCACTCCTGCAAGAGCAGTCGGCCAGCTGCGAGGAACTGGTTGACCTAGGTGCCAAGGGACTCGTCTCCCTGGTCGTCCCGGCGTATTGCTTGGCTGAACCGTACGAGACGCTCATCAGGAGATGGAGGGACCGCCTCGGACTGAAAAGGACCGTGGATGGTCAACTGACACAACTGGCCAGGACGAGCACCTATTCAGATCACCTTGAACGGTTTTCTGATATCACGTCTTTGTTGGTCAGCAGTGCAGACGAGGAGCAAAAGCGCTTGGAGGATGTCCTGTCAAAGATCCTGGAACTCGCGGATGTCATCCCGTTGGATTCGGAAGTGATGGCGGAGTCAATACGCTGCCAGGAGGAATACGATTTTGGCCCCCAGGACGCCATCGTGTTCGCCTCTATCGTCTCGGACCTCAAGAGCCGTTCTGCCGAACATCAGAGTTGCTTCTTGAACCGGAACCCCAAGGACTTTGCCGATCAGAACGTCTTGGATCAGCTCGATCAGCGGGGATGCAAGCTGTTTCCCCGTTTCGACTCCGGACTAGCATTCATACGAAACCGCTTGGAGGCGACCTCGGCCTGATTGATCGTATCTTGCCCACGGGATTTGAACGCCCACATGGTCGTCCTACAGCCCCCGCCAATAGTGGCAAGCCACCGACGCCCCGTTCCGCACCGGCTCCACCTCCGGCTTCCTTTGCCCGCAGTCCTCGCGGGCGTAGCGGCAGCGGGTGTGGAACCGGCAGCCGCTCGGTGGGTCGATGGGGGAGGGGACATCGCCGACCAGGACGATGCGGTCGCGGTCGGCGGTTGGGTCCGGCATGGGGATCGCGGAGATCAACGCCTGGGTGTAGGGGTGACGCGGCGTGGCGTAGATGTCCTTCGCGGTCGCGGTCTCGACGACTTCGCCGAGGTACATCACCGCGATGCGGTCGGAGACGTGCTTGACCACGGCCAGGTCGTGGGCGATGAAGATGAGTGCCAGGTTCATCTCCCGCTGCAGGTCGAGCAGCAGGTTGATGATCTGGGACTGGATGGACACGTCGAGGGCGGATACCGCCTCGTCGCAGACGATGAGCTTGGGCCGGAGCGCAATGGCGCGGGCGATGCCGATGCGCTGGCGCTGGCCGCCGGAGAACTCGTGGGGGAAGCGACTGGCCGCGGCAGGGCTCAAACCCACCCGCTCGAGCAGTTCGCCGACCCAGCCGCGACGCTCGTCGGCCGTGCCGAGGCGGTGGATGACGAAGGGTTCCTCGATGATCTTGCCGACGGTGTGGCGGGCGTTCAGGGACTCGGACGGATCCTGCAGGATGATCTGGATGTCCCGCCGCAGGGCGCGCAGCTCCGCGCGGCCCATGGCGGTGACGTCCCGGCCTTCGAAGAACACCCCGCCCGCGGTTGGCTCGTAGAGGCGCAGCAGGGTCTTGCCGACGGTGCTCTTGCCGCAGCCGGACTCGCCGACCAGTCCCAGCGTCTCCCCCGGGTCGAGTTGGAACGACACGTCGTCCACCGCGTGAACGTGGCCGGCGGTACGCAGGAGAATTCCGGCGCGGATCGGGAAGTGCTTGGTGAGGCCGTCGACCCGAAGCAGTGGTTGGTCGGCTGCGTCGCTCATGCGTCGATCTCGCGCCAGCGGTGGCAGGCGACCCGATGGCCGGGTTCGCCCACCACGAGTTCGGGTGCCTGGCGGTTGCAGAGGTCCTTGACGTGGGGGCAGCGGTTGGCGAAGCGGCAGCCGCTCGGCAGTTCGTCGATGCCGGGCACGACGCCCGGAATCGTGGTCAGGACGGTCTTCGGCTCGTCCTCCAGGCGTGGAATCGAAGCCAGCAGGCCGCGGGTGTAGGGGTGCAGAGGACCGGCGAAGAGGGGACGGATGGGCGCCTGCTCGGCCATCCGGCCCGCGTACATGACCACCGCCCGTGAACACAGTTCGGCGATGACGCCGAGATCGTGGGTGATGAAGATGATCGCCATGCCGGTCTCGCGCTGCGCCTCGCGCAGGAGTTCGAGGATCTGCGCCTGGATGGTCACGTCGAGTGCCGTGGTCGGCTCGTCGGCGATGAGGATGTCGGGCTTGCCGGCCAAGGCCATGGCGATCATCACCCGCTGGCGCATGCCGCCGGACAGCTGGTGGGGGTATTCGGTCAGACGCTGCTCCGGCGCCGGGATGCCGACTTGGTCCAACAACCCCAGGCAACGGCGATGCACCAGGTCGTCGTCGAGGTCGGGTTGGTGCAGGAAATAGGTCTCCGCAAGCTGGCGGCCGATCCGCTGCACCGGATTCAGCGCGGTCATCGGCTCTTGGAAGATCATCGCGATGCGGTTGCCGCGGATGTCGCGCATGCGTGCCGGGGCGAGCGACGGCAGGCTCTCGCCCTTGAAGCGGATGTCGCCACCCTGGATCCGCCCCGATGGCTTGGGCAGGAGGCCCATGATCGACAGCGCGGTGACGCTCTTGCCGCAACCCGATTCGCCGACCACGCCCAGGGTCTCGCCAGCTTCTAGGTCGAAGCTCACCCGGTCGACGACGGTGACGATCTCGCCTTCGGTGTCGAAGGCGACGGAAAGCTCATCGATTTCGAGAATCGACACGTCGACCTCAACTCGCCGACTGGACCCGATAGGTCGTGTTGACGATCGTCGTGGGCCCGAAACTCTCGCCGTCGCTCTTGGCCTCGAGGGTGCGCTCCTTCTCCTCGAGGTCGATCCAGAACAGGCCGCCGCCGGAGAACCCGCCGGTATCGGCGAAGGGGCTGAACATCGAAGCCGCCGTGGGTGGCGCCAGCCACTCGGGGAGCTTCACCCAACGCCACGCGCCGGCGCGGGTGTAGGGCACCCGGAAGGTCGGAACCACGACGCCGGAGTCGTGCACCATCTGTTCGAGGATCCGCGCGAGCCTCACCCGTTCCCCGAGGCTCGTGGAGGACCGGTACTGCATGATCAGCGGATCCATCGCCGGGTTGACGTGGTTCGTTATGTTGTTGGTCTGCGTCTTGTTGGCGTTGACCGAGTGGAAGTGCTCCCAGTAGCCCGGCGCCAGTCCACCCGCAGCCCAGCCCGACCACGCGATCTGGTGTTTCTTCTCCAGCATCTTCTTGAACGATCCCGGGCCATCCTTCAGGTCCAGGACGAGCTCCAACCCCGCTTTGCGCGCGTCTTCCTGCAGGACGACCAGCCGGTCGGTGTGCTGCGGCCATCCGTAGGTCACCTGGAACGACAGCCGCTCGCCGGCGTCATTGATGCGAATCCCGTCCCCGCCCCGGGTCTCGAAGCCGGCGTCGTCGAAGTACCTGTCGGCCTTGTCGAGGTCGAACTCGCGCGGCTTGATGTCGAGGTTGTCGTACTCGCCGAAGCCGATCTGGAAGGTCGACAGCCGTTCGTAGTCGTTGCGCAGCACGGTGCTGATGACATGGTCGAAGTTCATGGAATGCGCGATGCCGAAGCGCACGCGCTTGTCCGCGAGAATCGGGTCGGCCATGTTCAGGTACATGCCCGATGCCGCGGGCTGTTCGTTGTAGAACCAGTACTTGGCGATGTAGCCCCGGTCGAACGCCGTGCCGGTCGCCTTGTCGTGCCAGTACTGGGGCAGCACCAGGCCCATCGTGTCCAGATTGCCCTTGAGGAAGTACTGGAATGCGACATTGGGGTCGCGAATGACGCGGACCCGGATCTTGTCCGGGTTGAAACGGTGCTTGAAGTACTTGACGTCGTCGCCCCACCAGTCGGCCTTGCGGGTCATCTCGATGTACTTGCCCTTGCGGACCTTCGTGATCTGGTAGGGCCCGGTGTTCGGTTCGATCTGCCAGTTGGTGTTCGCCACCCAGTCGGCGTTGAGCACGTGGAAGTGCCGCGGCTGGGGGCCGACGCCGTAGCTGGCATGCATCTCGGCGCCCGGCATGGCGTTCGCCCCCTGGACGCCGTAGGTGTGGTCGTCGTAGCGCTTCAGGTCGCGGATGCGTTCCACGTAGTAGTTGTTGTACCAGGGGGCGACGATCTCCTTGGCGCGCATGAACTGGACGGCGAACACGAAGTCGTCGGCGGTGACCGGGACGCCGTCCGACCAGCGCGCCTTCGGGTTCAACCGGTAGTAGATGCTCCGTCCGTCCTCACCGAAGGCCCAATGGGTGGCCAGGGCGGGGATTGCCCTGCGGGTAACCGGGTGAAGGGCGATGGGGCCGAACTGGTTGGGTCTGAGAAAGCCCGCGAAGGATCCGTTGGAATCCGGCCCGACTCGGCGCAGGGTGAGCGGGAAACCGAGGATGGACGTACGGAAGGTGCCGCCGCGCTTGGCATCGGGCGACGCGAACAGCGGATCCTCCTCGTTGGTGACCCAGACCAGGTCTTCCGGCAGCGTATCCGGCAAGCCGTCCCCGTCCCTGACTTCGATGGGCGGCAGCTCGACCGCGGTCTCGGGTGGGGCGTAGGGTTCGAGTACAGTGCCCAGGTCAAGGTAGATGGTGGTCTCGTTGCCGCAACCTGCGGTCAGCAGGACAGCGACCGCGAAGGCGACGATGGCTCTGGCTGGGTAGTCCATGTCGTCCAACTCCTGTTACTCGAAGTACGCGTGCTTCTTGGGATCGAAGGCTTCGCGAACCGCCTCGCCGATGTAGTTGACCATGATCAGCACGATGGAGATGGCAATGCCCACCGAGAGGATGATCCACGGCGCCGTGACGATATGGTTCTGGCCTTGGGCGAGGAGTTCCCCCCAGCTCGGCGTCGGGGGCGGCAGGCCGAACCCGAGGTAGTCCAGCGCGGTCAGCAGGAAGATGCCGCCGGCGATGGAGAAGGGAATGAAGCTGACGATCACCGAGATCGTGTTGGGGATCACGTGGCTGGCGATCTGGCGAGTGTTGGATGCACCGAGGGCGCGCGCGGCGAGGACGTACTCCCGGGTCTTTTCCTTGTACGTCGACGTGCGCATGTTCCAGGTCATCTGGGTCCAGCCGAAAATGACCATCACGACCGCGAGCGTCCAGAAGTTGGGTATGACGATGCTGGCCACGATCATGATCACGTAGAGGCTCGGCACCATGTTCCAGATCTCGATCACGCGCTGGAACAGCAGGTCGAAGACGCCTCCCCAGAATCCCATGGCGCAGCCCACCGCGATACCGATTAGGTAGTTGCACAGGAGCAGCAGGAAGGCGAAGGCGAAGGCGATCCGGAAGCCGTAGATCAGCCGCGCGAGCACGTCGCGCCCCGTCTGGTCGGTGCCGAGATAGTGACCGGTCTCGAAAGACGGCGCGTAGGGCGGGAAGTACCCCGGCGTCAGGTCGTTCTCCAACGGACCATAGGGTACGGGGGGCATCAACACCCAGTTGCCGCGATCCTGGGCCTCGAACCGCGCCTTGAGGTCGCGGTAGTCCGTCTCGTATTCGTAGTCTAGGCCGAAGGTGTCACCCGGGATGATGTCGCCGTAGGTCGGAAAGTACAGTTCGCCATCGTAGGACACGATGAGTGCGCGGCCGTTGACGAGGAGTTCCGCACCGGCGGACAGGACGAGGGCGACGACCAGGGCCACGGCGGAGTAGTAGCCCCGCTTGATCGACCTGAACCGCCGCCACTGCTTGACGGTCTGCGGGTTGATGGTGAGTCCCTCGCGTAGGCGGCCTCGCAGCCCGTACGGTTTCGCCGCGACAGCGTCGAAGTCGGACGACGCGCCAGGGCGGTGGGGGCTGGAGACCGCCTGCGTTTTCATTGGGATGTCTCCCCGCTGCCGAACTTGACCCTGGGATCGACGAGAGCGACGCAGATGTCGGACAGGATGTTGCCGATCAGGAACAGCAGCGACGACAGCACGAGGATGCCCATGACCACCGGATAGTCCCGTTCGACCAGCGACTCGAAGCCGAGCAGTCCGATCCCGTCGATGTTGAAGATCTTCTCGATCAGGAACGAGCCCGTGAGGATCAGCGAGATGTTGTTTCCGAAGCCCGTGGCGAGCGGGATCAGGCTGTTGCGGAAGGCGTGACCGAAAATCGCGCGCTTGAAGTCCATACCCTTGGCCACGGCGGTTCGCACGTAATCCGCGGCGAGGTTGTCCATCAGCGAGTTCTTCATGAGTATCGTCGAGAACGCGAAGCTGCCCGCCGTGTAGGCGATCAGGGGAAGCACGGCATGGATGAACACGTCGCCGACTTTGTCCATCGTCGACAGCTCGTCGAAGTCGCCGCTGACGAATCCGCCGAGTGGGAACCACTCCAGGTTGGCGGCGAAGATGGTCAACAACAGCAGGGCGACCACGTAGCTCGGGATGGCGTAGCCCGCGAAGATGACGGCGGACGTCACGTTGTCGAAGACCGTCTTGTGACGGATGGCCTTGTACATGCCGAGCGGTATGCACACGCCGTAGGTGAGGATGAGCGTCCAGATGCCGTAGAAGACGGACACCGGAAGACGGTCCGTGATGGTGTCCCAGACGGGGTCGCTGTAGCGCGTCGACCGGCCGAGGTCGAGCACGAGCACCTTGCCGAGCCAATCGAAGTAGGACACGACGACCGGCTTGTCGAAGCCGTAGTACGCCTTGAGATCCTCGAGCTGCGCGTCGGACAACGTACTGCCGCCCTGGCTGTCGTAGCTGGACGCGGCGGTCTCGTCACCGGCGAGCCGGGCCTCGCTCATCATCCGCTCGATGGGTCCACCGGGGACGAGCCGGGTCAACACGAAGACGAGGATCGTGACGCCGATGAACGTCGGGATGATGAGCAGGAAGCGGCGAATGAAGTAGCTGGTCATGGATCACCTACGCCGCTGAGAACCGCTGCTAGCTGGTCATGCCGTTCACGGTACGTTCGATCAGCGCCGCAAGGTCGTCGTTGAGGTCGTGGGTTCTCGCCAGCACCGTGCCGTCGCCGTCGACCAGGAGGTAGGTCGGATAGCCCCGTACCACCCAAGTCTTCAGGATCTCACTCTTCGGTCCGATGTGCCAGTTCGCCCAGGGCATCGGCTCGTCGACCTGGAATTCGGTGACCGTGTCGAGTTCGGCGTCGACGCTGATGGAGAGGATCTCGAAGCGCTCATCGGGCAACGACTCGTCCAGCTCGCGTAGCTTGGGCAGCGATTTGACGCACGGCCCGCACCAGGTCGCCCAGAAGTCGAGCAGGACCACCTGATCGGCATAGGCGGAGAAGCTCTCCTCGGTGCCGTCCAAGGTCGACGCCTGCACATCGGGCAAGGCCCGGCCGACCGCAAAGCTGAAGCTGTTCAACAGGTTCTTCTGGGCTTCGGCGAGGGTGATCGGATCCCGATCCCTGCGCGTCCTGAACGGTTCGTTCTCGACCCCGGCACTCAAGCCCTCGGCGGCGGCGAAGGCGGCCTCTCGATGCTTCTCGCGATCCTCGGCGGCCGTGCCGATGTCGTTGACTTGGCGGATGTACCTCGATGCCAGGTAGTAGCGGGCCGTGGCAGCGCGCACCGCGTTGGTCGGGTCGTTGGCCATGGTCTCGAACAGCGCGTCGACGGCTTCGTTGTCGCCGGGACCCACACGGAAGTCGACGTTCCACAGCAGCAGCGGCCAGTCCTCGTGGTCCGGTGCATGACGTAGGAGCGCGACGGCGCCGAGGGCCACATCGTCGGTGTTGGCGGTCTCTTCGGCAAGGAAGGCCGCGGCGTCCACGGTCCGCTCGTGTTCGCCGCCCAAGGCGACGATGGCCTTCGCCGCGGCCGTCGCCGGCCCGATGTCGGGATGCGGCCCGCGTTCCTCCTCCCGGCGGCGATCCTTGTCCTCCTTGGCGGCGTCCGATGCGGCGATCTCGTCGTCGATTTCGTGCCACACCTTGTCGAGGTCGAGGTAGGTCTGGATCGGGCCCCATTCGGCCAACGCCACGGTTGCGGCGTTGTCGGCGGCATCGATGGCGTCGATGACGATGTTCGGCAGGAGGAGCTGCGGCAGCACGGCAGCGGTTGCGGGCGTCGAGCCCTGCGGGAAATACAGGTACAGCGGCACGCCGACGCGGTCGTACATCTCGAGCCACTCGGTGATCACGGGATCCTCGGTGGTCCAGTCCGCCTCGACCACCTTGATGCCGCGCTCGGTCATCGCATCCCCCACGGCGTCGGTGGCGAGCGCGGCCCTTTCGTTCGCCTTGCAGCTCAGACACCAGTCGGCGGTGAAATAGACGAACAGCGGTTGGCCTTCGTCGATGTAGCCGACGACGCGCTCGGCAGAGAAGTGCTCGAGTTCGAGTTTGCCCAATGTGCCGGCGGAGGCCTCTCCCGCGACTTGGGGCTCCGCCCGGTATTCCTCCATCTGCGCGCCAAGGACCAGGCAGCCGACGAGTCCGGCGACGCCGGTGGCGTGCCAGGCCCATCGTCGCGTCGCACCGGCGGCCTGGCCGTAGGCCCACAGTCCGAACGCCAGCAGCAGGGCGGCCAGCAACGCGACGGCCATGGACGAGGCGCCGAGCTGGCGACCGACGATCCAGAACAGCCACAGTGCCGTGGCGAGCATGGGGAACGCGAGTACGGCGCGCAGTTTCGCCATCCACGGACCCGGTCGCGGCAGCATCCGGCCGAGTCCCGGGGCGAAGGAGAGCAACAGGTAGGGGAGCGCGAGACCAAGCCCTAGGGCAAGGAACACCGCGAGCGCCACCACTGCCGGCTGGGACAACGCGTAGCCCAGGGCGCCAGCCATGAACGGTGCGGTGCAGGGCGTCGCGACCAGCACCGCCAACAGCCCCGTCAAAAAAGCCTTGCGCTGTTCGCTCCCGGCGTCGGCGGTAAGCGACTCGCCGACGCCCATCAGCCCCAAGCCGAATTCGTAGACGCCGGCGAGGTTGAGGCCGATGGCGACCATGAGCAGGCCGAGACCCAGGTTGACCAGCGGCAACTGCATCTGGAAGCCCCAACCCGCCGCGGTGCCCGCTTCGCGAAGCACGATGAGCACGACGGCGATGACGGTGAAGGCGACCAGGATGCCGATGGTGTAGAACACACCGCTCGAGCGGGCGGTACGGCGGTCCGCGCCAGACAACTCCACGAGTCCTAGGGCCTTCATGCTGAGGATCGGAAAGACGCAGGGCATCAGGTTCAGGATGATGCCGCCGAGCAGGCCGAATAGGATGGCCGTGGCGACGCCGGACGCCGTCGTGGTCGTCCCCGTCGTCCCTGCCGCTCCGCCGGAACCAGCGGGCGATGCCGTGCCGGCGGTGGCCATGGCGTCGTCCAGCGAGCCATCGGCCCGCCCGACGTCGAGCAGGACGCTGCGTGGTTGGCCGTCGTCGTCCTGGTAGCTGAGAACGGCCCGTGTCGCCTCGATGCGGTCCGCGCGCGTGCCGGCGGCCATGGAAAAGCGCAAACCGGTGGCGGTCTCGGCGCTCGACTGCGCGTCGTAGCGGACGAGCCGCCTGGTTTCCACGAACAGGTACGGCTCCAGCGCCGCGTGGGGCAGGGTGATGCCGATGTTGACCCGATCGTCCACCACCTCGAAACGGGCGGGCCAGTCGACGGCCTCGGGCTGCTTCGCCCGCGCCGCGGCAAAGCGCGCTTCGTTGTCGGCATCGTCCGCACCGTCGCCGACGGGCAACGTCAAGCGAAGCTCGGCACCCTCCGGCACGCATAGCTCGTCGTCGCAGACGACCCAGCTCGCCCGGCCCTTGAGTTCGACGTCGCTGCCGCCTTCAAGAGGAGGAACGGCGATGTCGGTGAGCAGCAGGATCGCTTCGTCGAAGCCGTAGGTGTTGAAGATGTCCAACGGGATGACGTGGGGCACGGGGAACTGCAGCTCGCCCGCCTCGAAGCCTTCCGGCAGCGTCCAGCGGATGGACGCCTCCTTGCCGGCGTCGCCGGGATTGGTCCAGTAGGCGTGCCAGCCGGAATCCGGTTCGAGGTGGAGGCCGAGGGTAACCGTGCCGCCGGCCGTCGGTAGCGAGGCCTGCCCGGCAACGAGGTCGACCGTCGAGTACTCGGTCCTCTGTTCTGCGGCGTGCACCCCCGCGTGGACGGTGACCGCCAGCAGCAGGGCGGCGAGCGGCCTCCAAGAGGAATTCGGGGAGGGTCTCATGCGTATCTGTCGACCGGGGCCGAGGGCCCCGGGCCTCAATGTGCCAAGACGATGATTGTCAAGGCGACGCCCAATGGGCGCAAGGTAAAGTACGCATGGCTTTCGGTCGTCGGCTTCAACTTACTATCCTCATAGAAGCTCTTGTTCAGAGCTTCCCTTACGGTCGGCGCAATCGACGGGACCGTGCTACTGTCGCTTGCCAAGCACTGCGCGCCGAGTCCCATGGAAACCAAACGCCCCACCGCCGAGGCGGCCGAGGAGATTCTCGGCGGGTACTTCCCGGTGCTCGACCACGGTTTCGTGGCGCTGGTCGACTACATGGGCACCGACCAGGACATCGAGAGCGCCGCCCGGGTGAGCTACGGCGCGGGGACGCGCCAGGTCAGCCAGACCCGCGGCCTGGTCCGGTACCTGCAGCGCCATGCGCACACCACGCCCAGCGAGATGGTCGAGTTCAAGTTCCACTGCTCCATGCCGATGTTCGTCGCCCGCCAGTGGGTGCGGCATCGAACGGCGTCGGTGAACGAGTACAGCGCCCGCTACAGTCTCCTGCCGCTGCTCTTCTACGAGCCCGAGCACGCCCACTTCGCCCATCAGAGCAGCGTCAACAACCAGGGCCGCGAGGCCGACCCGGCACCGGTGGAACTCCACGCCGACGCGGTGGGGCGCTGGCAGGAACTCCGCCGCCACGCCGCCGACACCTACGGCTGGCTGCTCGCCGAGGACGTCGCGCGGGAGCTCGCGCGGATCGATCTGCCGCTGTCGACCTACACCCAGTGGTACTGGAAGATCGACCTGCACAACCTCTTGCACTTCCTGACCCTG
>LXNJ01001939.1_pt1 | contig 11770 bp, 11 predicted proteins | sample 809081 | NCBI WGS metagenome assembly LXNJ01 (sample SAMN04870510, study PRJNA318959) | sponge metagenome | biome: sponge; feature: marine sponge reef; material: water | host: Petrosia ficiformis | place: Greece: Milos, Mediterranean Sea | collected 2013-05-29 | depth 5-7 m
AAGAGCCGGGACATCCTCAAGGAGGCCGTGTGGACGCCGCCGGTCCAGCCGTCTATCGAGGAACTGGGCTGGTTCCGCTTTGCGATCGGCCGGATGGGCGATCACGACGGCATCCCGATCGTCGTCTCGCGTACCGGCTACACGGGCGAACTGGGCTACGAGCTGTGGTGCCATCCGCGCGACGCCGGCGGAGTGTGGGACGCCATCTGGCGGGCCGGCGAGCCGCACGGCCTGTCGCCCTTCGGCCTGGAGGCGCTGGACATGGTGCGCATCGAGGCCGGGCTGATCTTCGCCGGCTACGAATTCGACGACCAGACCGATCCCTTCGAGGCCGGCATCGGCTTTACGGTAGCGCTGAAGACGAAGAATGAGGATTTCATGGGCCGCGAGGCCCTTGTCCGGCGCAAGGACGCGCCCCGGCACAAGCTTGTCGGTCTGGAGCTGGACGGCCAGGAGGCGGCGGCCCACGGCGATTGCGTCCATATCGGCCGGGCCCAGGTCGGCACGATCACCAGCGGCATGCGCTCGCCGATCCTGCGCAAGAATATCGCCCTGTGCCGGATGGACGTGACCGCGTCGGAGGAGGGCACGGCCGTCGAGGTCGGCAAGCTGGACGGACACCAGAAACGCATCCCGGCAAGGGTCGTGCCGTTTCCGTTCTACGATCCGACGAAGTCACGGGTCCGGGCCTGATCCGAATCGCCGGCGGCCGGCCGACTGGAGCTTCCCATGTCAGATAGATTCGTTGCCGCCTGCATCCAGAACAACGCCACGCCGGACGTCGATTTCAATATCGCCACGACATTGCGGCTGGCGAAGGACGCGGCCGAGGCCGGCGCCGGCCTGATCTGCACGCCGGAATATTTCTCCGGCCTGCGCACCGAGAACGGCCTGTTCCATCCGGCGGCCTTTGCGGAAGCGGAGCATCCGGTCCTGCCGGCCTTTGCCGAAGCGGCGCGGGACTGGAACGTGTGGTTCCTGCTCGGCTCACTCGGCGTGCTCAATCCGGACGGCCGCATCTCCAACCGGGCCTATATCCTCAACAGTGGGGGCGCCATCGTCGCGCGCTACGACAAGATCCACATGTTTGATGTCGTGCTGGAGTCCGGCCCGCTCACGGAATCGGCGACGATCGCGCCGGGCGACCGCTCGGTTGTGGCGCAAACGCCCTGGGGCGGCCTCGGCCTGTCGATCTGTTACGACCTGCGCTTCGCGCCGCTCTACAGGCAGCTTGCGCACAACGGCGCAATCATGCTGGCGGCGCCGGCGGCGTTCACGAAGGTGACGGGCGAGGCGCACTGGCATGTGCTGAACCGGGCCCGGGCCATCGAGCATGGCTGCTACATGATCTCGCCCTGCCAGTATGGCGCGATCGAAGGCGGCGGCGCCTGTTTCGGCCATTCGCTGATCGTCGATCCCTGGGGCGCCGTGCTCGCCGACGGCGGCGACGGGGAGGGCATTGTCATGGCCGAGATCGACCCGGCGAATGTGGCGGAAGCGAGGAGAAAGATCCCTGCGCTCGACCACGACCGGCCGATAACGCCGGAAGCGCCGCTCAGCGCCGTTGCGGCGGAATAGGCGCGGGCGTCTGTACAACTTGCGGTTCCAACGGATGCGGCTTATATTAGTTCCCGAAAGGGAATGAATAATGCCGATCACTGCCGATTTGACCATTCGCGAAACCGCGGCGCTGGCGGGAGTGCCGCGAACGACAATTGAAAAGGCGGTGGAATCCAGCATCTTGCGGACCGTCACCGCTCCGGCGCGTTTTCGCGGCGGGGCGACACGCTATCTCCCGATTCGCGCTGTCCCCTTTTTTCGATCCCTCAAGGCCGCGAACCTCATAGATCTTCCGGTCCGCCACAAGCGGACGATCTGGACACAACTGGTCCGGCTTGAGCCCATGCGGCTCGGCACCGTCGAATTTGCGTTCGGCGCTATGCTCGATCTGGAGCGCCTGGCCGCGGACTCGCTGCATAAGGCCGAGCGATACCGGGAAGCTCGCGATCGGTACATTGTTTCCGATCCGGACATCCTGGGCGGTACGCCCGTCATTGCTGGAACGCGGCTGACGGTCTATTCGATCCTGGGGCGACTGCAGGACGGTGATACCGTCGGAGATCTGGCGACCGACAATCCGGAGGTGCCTCGCGAAGCGTTCGCAGCGGCGGAACTTTACGCCAAAGCCCACCCACTCCGGGGACGTCCTTCCGGCAGGCCCTGGCGAAATGCGGGCTGATTGCCGGCTGCGGCCCGAACGTGCGCCTGTTTCTTGACGAGTGCCTGTCGCCGGGGATTGGCCAGGCTCTCAATTCCGAAGGCATACATGTCGCCATACATCCGCGGGACTTCGGCGGCCTGGGTGCGTCGGACCGTAAGGTCTTGGCCCGATGCCTTGAACAGGACCTTGTTTTGGTCACGGAAAATGCGCGGGATTTTCGGGCTCTGGTTGCCGCTCGGGACGTTCATCCCGGCCTTATCGTCCTGCCATGTGTCGGCCGCGCACGTTCCGAGGCATTGCTGCGCGCTGCAATCGGTTTTCTGTCCGAATGCGGCGTTCCCATGGATGTCATGGTCAACCATGTGCTCGAAGTAGGCGCAGAAGCCGGAATGACCTTGTATCCGATGTCCAAGAATGAGGGATGAACGACCGGCAAGGACTATCGGCATTGTCGGAAATGACATATCCGAGGCGGCCCAAATGCGCGGGAAAATTCCGTCACTGCCCGCCATCGCGGCGCAATAGAGGCTGGCGGGAACGGCGCTTCTAAACCGCCGCGGCACCCATCAGGTCTTGGCGCGCCTTTTCCAGGTGATCGTTGATCTGCTTGACGGCGTCGGCAATGTCCCGGCGCCGGATCGCCTCGAACAGCGCGCGGTGCTGGCGGTTGTATTCGTCGATCTCTTCCGGCGACAGGATCTTGTTCTTCATGGCGTCCCACTGGTCGTGGCCCCGGACGGCGTTGATCTGCTGGTAGAGATGCAGCATCAGCGGGTTCTTGGAACTCCTGGCGAGCCATTCGTGGAACATGCTGTCGTGTCGGGAAAATGTTTCCTTGTCGTGCCGGCACTGCTCGAGGTCGTTCAGAATCGCTTCGAGCATCTTGATTTCGTTGGCCGTGGCGTGGAGCACCGCCAAGCGGATCATGTGCGGCTCGACGGCCAGGCGCGCCTCGATCAGTTCGAGCGGGCTGACCCGGCTGACGATGTCATGCGCTGCGCCGATCGAAATGTCGTCGTACTTCACGAAGGTGCCGCTGCCGACCCGCCGCTCGATCAGGCCCTCGCTTTCCAGATTGAACAGGACCTTGCGGATCGTGCTGCGCGCGGTGTCGAAGCGGTCCGCCAGCTCCCGCTCGGCCGGCAACTGGTCGCCATGTACGTAAATTCCGCTGCGGATCGCCTCGCGCAGTTGTGCCGTAATCTGCCCGACATGGCGTCCGCCCTCGCCAAGGCGCGAGACCGCGGCCGGCTTGGTCTCCTTTGCTTCAGCGCCAGTGGAATCCACAGCGGCACCCTCCGAATATTCCCGGCTTTTTGCCGTCCTGCCCTAATTGGTCGATATTGGCAAAATTGGTTTGCAATTGGTCATGCAACAGTGCAGAGTAGCGACAGTTCAGTCAAGCTGGATCGTGAAAAACACGCCGATTGCGGAACCTGTTTGGCGCGGATATCCTGATCTTTCACCGCTGGATACCGAGCGCGGGATCGGTCGGTCAGAATCAGTCTAATGGTTCGTATTGGTCACGTCAATTGTCAGGACGACGTGACGGGGGCGCAGCAATAGCGCTGCTGAAGGGGATGGCGACATGATGGATATCGAAGCCTTTGTGCAAGAGGACGGCCGCGACGATCTGGTCAAACAGGTGCGCAGCAAGATCGACGAACTGGGAATCCAGTATCTTTATCTCCAGTTCGTGTCGATCACCGGCCGGATCTGCGGCAAGGGCATTCCGGCGGATCACTGGGAAGCGATCGCCGAACGCGGCTTCCAGCTGGTCTACGGCGCAACCGTCAACCTGTTCCTGAACCGGCACGGCGAATATCTCGGCTACGGGCCGCACGAAAAGGAACTGGTCGGCATCCCGGAGCCGGACACCTTCTGCCAGCTGCCCTGGGACAAGCGGGTTGCCCGAATCTGGTGCACCCTGTTCCGCAACCGCGAGGAGCGCGAGGATCCGGGCGCCTTCCTGACCGCCGATTGCCGCGGCAACCTGCGCCGGATTCACGAGCAGTTCCGGAAGGACCATGACGGCCTGCATCTGCGCCACGGCACCGAGCCGGAGATGATGTGGCTGAAGCGGGGCGAAGACGGCAAGCCGGACGGCGGTTTCTCCAATCCCTATTGCTACCACATCGACCAGTTCGAGAGCCTGCGCCCGGTCTTTTTGCAGGTGATCGAATATTCCCGTGCCATGGGCCTGGACATGATCCAGGGCGACCACGAGGACGCGCCGGGCCAGCTCGAGCTCAATTTCACCTTCGACGACGCGCTCAGGACCGCCGACCGGCTGACGACCTATCGCCAGATCTGCGCCCAGGTCGCGCGGGAGAACAATCTGATCGCCTGCTTCATGTCCAAGCCGTTCATGGGCGTGTCGGCCTCGGGCTGCCACCACAACATCTCGCTGTGGCGCGGCGGCCAGGAGGAGTTCAACCCGCTCGGCAACGATCCGCTGCCCGGCATGGAAGGCAACTACATGTACCTCAAGGGCGGCGAGAACACCTTCATGCCGGATACCGACGACGTCCAGCTTCCGGGCAAGGTCGGCCTCCAGGTGGTCGGCGGCATCGTCAGGCATCTCGGCGCGCTCACCGCCATCGGCGCCTCGACGGTGAATTCCTACCGCCGGCTGTGGGATACCGGCTTCTGGGCGCCGGTCTTCGCCGACTGGGGCTATCAGAACCGCACCACCGGCCTGCGCATTTCCGCGCCGGGCCGCTTCGAGTACCGCTCCGTGGATTCGATGGTCAATCCGCATCTGATGGCGGCCGCCATCCTCAAGGCGGCCGACGACGGCATCCGCAATGACATCGACCCCGGCCCGCCGGAAGACCGCAACATCTACGAAGCCATGGAAGCCGGCAAACTGGTCAAGAAGCTGCCGATGACGCTCGGCGCCGCGCTCGATGCGCTCGCCAACGACGATGTCATCAAGTCTGCGATGCCCGGCGAAATGTACCGCCTGTACGAGGAATACAAGCGGGACGAGTGGGAGCGGTTCCTGCACACCACGACCGAATGGGACATGGAAACCTATCTGGATTGCCTGCCCTAGACGACGCTCCGCCGGGGGCGAAGGCCTCCCGTGCAGGGCAAACGGAATTCTGACAGGAGAAAGATGCCATGTGTGGCATTGCCGGACTGATTTACCGCGACGGCGCCCGCAACATCGGCGCGGAAATGACCGCCATGTTGCAAGCGCTGAAACATCGCGGCCCCGATTCGACCGGTTTCGCCATCTATGGCGCGCCCGGCCCGAACGAATACATCATGCGCTTCAAGGTCGCCGAAAAGGAGGACCTGGGAGGCGGCACGAAAATCCACCGGGCGATCGTGGAGCGCAAGGCGGCGGTCGACGCGGTGCTGAAGGAACTCGGCGTCAACGTCCTCGAACTGGACGAGCCGACGGAATACGCCATCCGCTACCGGATATCCTATGACGGCGACCTGAAGACTCTCGCCGACCAGATCGAGGAGGTCGAGGGCGCTGAGATCCTGTCGATCGGCAACGCGCTGGAGCTGATCAAGGACTTGGGCGACGCCGCCGACGTCTCCGGTGCCTACAGCCTGGGCGGCTTCACCGGCACCCACGGTATCGGCCACACGCGGATGGCGACGGAATCCGATGTCGATATTCGTTCGGCGCATCCCTACTGGGCCTATCCGTACAACGACATCGCCGTCGTCCATAACGGCCAGATTACCAACTACTGGTTGATGCGCCGGCAACTCGAGCGCGAAGGGCAGCGCTTCGTCAGCGACTGCGATTCGGAGCTTTTGGCGGTCTATACGGCGGTCAACCTTGAAAAAGGCATCACGCTGGAGGACTCCCTGCGCAAGTCGATAGACGAGATCGACGGCGTGTTCACCTATCTGATCACCACCGGCAACGAGCTGGGCATGGCTAAGGACACCATGGCCGCCAAGCCGATGGTGCTTTACGAAGCCGACGACATTGTGGCGCTCGCTTCGGAAGAGGTCGCCATCCGGGCCATCATTCCCCACGAGATCGACACGACCGATCCCTACGACGAGGAGGTCCGGGTATGGCAGGCGTAAGCGAGTCCGTCTCGACGCAGATGGGGATGCATACCGAGCCCCTGACGGGCCGGGATATCAAGACCAAGTTCACGCTCGAGAACGAAGGCGGATTCGGCTACCACTTCGCCCGGGACGTCGATTTCAACCGGCGCGCAGAGATCGATTGCGCCGATCTGGAACCGACGGAGATCAACAGCAAAATCCGCGAACTGATGGATTCCGGCCACGGCTCCATCGTGATCCGGAATCCGGGCGCCAAACATTCGCTGATTGTCGGCATCCTCAACCGGATGAACTTCATCGTCGACGGCAGCCTGGGTTACTTCGGCTGCGGCCTGCTCGACGGCCCGACGGTGAGGATTTCCGGCCGCGTCGGCTGGTCGTTCGGCGAGAACATGATGGCGGGAGTCTGCGTCGTCGAGAAGAACGCCGGCTCCACCTTCGGCGCCGCGCTGCGCGGCGGCGATCTGGTGTGCAAGGGTTCGGTCGGCTCGCGCACCGGCATCGACCAGAAGGGCGGCACCATCCTGGTCGGCGGCGACACCGGCGCGTTCTCCGGCTTTATGATGCAGCGCGGCCGCATGGTCGTGTGCGGCAACGCCGGCAAGAATCTCGGCGACTCGATGTATGACGGCACGATCTTTATCGGCGGCGACATCCAGGATCTGGGCGTCGATGCGGTGCCGGCCGACCTGACAGACCTCGACCGGGCCTGGCTGACCCGCAAGCTGACGATGTACGAGATGCTGCCGGAACAGGGCGTCGATCACTTCACGAAGATCGTCGCCGGCAAGCAGCTCTGGAGCTACGACAATCTCGAGCCGACGGAGAAGAAGCTGGTTCTTTAGGCCCGGCTTCCTTTCACTCGGGCCGAGGCACCGAAGAAAGATACCGACATGCTGGACGATCCGACCCCGGGTGGCACCGGCCACTCCAAGCTGGAAGTCGAGGAAAAATACATCCTCGGCAAGAGCAACATCTTCACCCCGGAAGTCATCAACGACATCCATGTGAAGTCGGAACTCGGCCGCTACCGGATGCGCGGCTTCTCGATCTTCAAGAAGATCCCGCACTGGGACGACCTGACCTTCCTGCCCGGCACGCTGACGCGCTTCGTCATCGAAGGCTATCGCGAAAAATGCCTGACTAAGACGGTGATCGGGCCGCGCGCCAAGCGGCCGCTGGAGCTGGAGATCCCGATCTACATCACGGGCATGAGCTTCGGCGCGCTCTCGTTCGAGGCCAAGACGGCGCTGGCCCGTGGCGCGACCATGGCCGGTACGGCGACCTGCTCCGGCGAAGGCGGCATGATCCCGGACGAGCGGCGCTATTCGTCGAAATGGTTCTACCAGTGCATCCAGTCGCGCTACGGTTTCAATCCGCATCACCTGCTACTGGCCGACGGCTGCGAATTCTTCATCGGCCAGGGCTGCAAGGTCGGCCTGGGCGGCCATCTGATGGGCCAGAAGGTGACCGACCAGGTCGCCGAGATGCGTTCGCTGCCGGCCGGCATCGACCAGCGCTCGCCGGCTCGCCATCCCGACTGGCTGGGACCCGACGATCTGGCGCTCAAGATCCTCGAGGTCCGGGAAGCGACCGACTGGCAGATCCCGATCCAGCTCAAGCTCGGTGCCGCGCGGGTCTACGATGACGTCCGCATGGCCGTGAAGTGCGATCCGGACTCGATCTACATCGACGGCATGGAAGGCGGGACCGGGGCGGGCCCGCACCTGGCGACCGAGGAAACCGGCGTGCCGGGCATGGCCGCGATCCGCCAGGCCCGCCGCGCCATCGACGATCTGGGCAAGCGGGGCGAGATTTCGCTGGTCTATGCCGGCGGCATCCGCAACGGCGGCGACGTCGCCAAGGCCCTCGCGCTGGGTGCGGACGCCATCGCGATCGGCCATTCGGCAATGATGGCGCTGAACTGCAACAAGGATATCCCGGAAGCGGATTTTCCATCGGAAATGGGGGTCCGGGCGGGCGCCTGTTATCACTGCCACACCGGGCGCTGCCCGGTCGGCGTCGCGACGCAGGATCCGTTGTTGCGCAAGCGCCTGAACCCGGACGAGGCGGCGGAGCGGGTCTACAATTTCCTGCACACGCTGACCATGGAAGCCCAGATGATGGCCCGCGCCTGCGGCAAGACCAACATCCACAGCCTCGAGCCGGAAGACCTGGCCGCGCTGACCATGGAAGCCTCCGCGATCGCGCAGGTCCCGCTCGCCGGCACCGACTTCACGGTCGGCGTCGACGACTATCACCATATCTAGAGGGGAGGGCGCGCAAGATGGCCGGAACCGGATACAAGGGCGCCCAGATCGACGATGTCGATCATTTCCTCAAGGGCGGCGGGATCGATTCGGAACGCGAGCAGACCATCGGGCAGCACATCGGCTATCGCTACGATGTCAATCTGCTGCCGGACTACGAGCGGCTGACGCCGTTCCTGAAGGATTATCTGGAATTCATGGGCTGGGACGACCTGAACTGGCTCGAGGACGTCCATATGGGCTACGACGACGGACAGGCCGCGGTGTTCGACCGCAACATCAACGGCTGGGTTGCAATCCCCGAAGACATGGACCTGCCGGACAATCAGCAGGACCGGGACATGATCGCCCGCGAAATGCTGGTCAAGTTCCAGATGTCGCCCGATCATCCGCTGGTAGACCTGTACAAGGCCTACCGCAAGTTCTAGCGCAGCAGGAGTTCCTCACGACCGCCGCCCGGCGCCGGCCGGTCCGCCCGGATTGCCGGCGCACGGCGGTTTCGTTCAGAGAGTGACCGTCATGGCCGTCAAATCCGATATCGAGATCGCCCGCAAAGCCTCCCTCGAGCCGATTACCGCGATCGGTGACAAGCTCGACATCCCGGCGGGCAGTCTGCTCCAGTACGGGCCGCACAAGGCGAAGCTGTCCTACGATTTCATCCGTTCCCTGAAGGACCGGCCGGACGGCAAGCTGATCCTGGTTACGGCGATCACGCCGACGCCGGCCGGCGAGGGCAAGACGACCACGACGGTCGGCCTCGGCGACGGGCTCAACCGGATCGGCAAGCGCGCGACCGTCTGCCTGCGCGAGCCCTCGCTCGGGCCCTGCTTCGGCATGAAGGGCGGGGCGGCCGGCGGCGGCTATGCCCAGGTCGTGCCGATGGAGGATATCAACCTCCACTTTACCGGCGATTTTCACGCCATCGGCATCGCCCACAATCTGCTGGCCGCGATGGTCGACAACCACATCTACTGGGGCAACAAGGCCGGGCTGGACACCCGCCGCATCGCCTTCCGCCGGGTCGTCGACATGAACGACCGGGCCTTGCGCCAGATCACCTCGTCGCTCGGCGGCGTCGCCAACGGCTTCGCCCGCGAAGACGGGTTCGACATCACCGTGGCGTCGGAGATCATGGCGATCTTCTGCCTCGCGACCGACCTGAACGACCTCGCCGCGCGGATCGGCAACATTGTCGTCGGCTACACGCGCAGCCGGGACCCGGTGCGCGCGGCGGATATCAAGGCGGCGCCGGCGATGGCGGTCCTGCTCAAGGACGCGCTGATGCCGAACATCGTCCAGACGCTGGAGAACAACCCGGCGTTCATCCATGGCGGGCCGTTCGCCAACATCGCCCACGGCTGCAATTCAGTAACGGCGACGACGACAGCCTTGAAACTTGCCGACTATGTCGTGACCGAAGCCGGCTTCGGCGCCGACCTGGGTGCGGAGAAATTCTTCAACATCAAGTGCCGCAAGGCCGGGCTGGCGCCGGACGCCACGGTGCTGGTCGCCACGGTGCGGGCGCTCAAGATGCATGGCGGAGTCGCCCGGGAAGACCTCGGTGCGGAAAACGTCGCCGCCGTGCGGGCCGGCTGTTCGAACCTCGCCCGGCATATCGAGAATATCAAGAAGTTCGGCGTCCAGCCGGTCGTTGCCGTCAACCGTTTCATCGCCGATACCAAGGCCGAGTTGAACGCTGTGCGCGAGACGGCGGCCGGCCTCGGCGCGCAGGCCATCGTCGCCTCCCACTGGTCGGACGGCGGCGCCGGCACCGAGGAACTGGCCCAGGCCGTCGTCGACATCTGCGACAGCGGCGAATCGAATTTCCGGCCGCTCTACGCCGACGACGTTTCCCTGTTCGGCAAGATCGAGACCGTGGCGAAGGAAATCTACCGCGCCGGCGAGGTCACGGCCGACGCCCGCGTGCACAACCAGCTCAGGGACTGGGAGGCCGGCGGCTACGGCGATTTCCCGGTCTGCATGGCCAAGACGCAATACAGCTTCTCGACCGATCCGGCCCTCAAGGGTGCGCCGGAGGACCACACGGTCAACATCCGCGAGGTGCGCTTGTCCGCCGGCGCCGGTTTCATCGTGGCGATTGCCGGCGACATCATGACGATGCCCGGCCTGCCCCGGGTTCCCGCCGCCGAAGCGATCCATCTGGACGAGAACGGCCTGGTCCAGGGACTGTTCTAGCGGTCGGGGTTGCGGGTCTTCGCCGCGGTTCGTCGCGGTCCGTCGCCGCTGCTTCGGACACCAGGGCCTGCCCCGTTTTCGTTACTGCCTCCGCCAGACTATCGATCCAGCGTTGGCCCTGGGCGGCGGTCCGATGGACGAGAACGACACGGCGCGACGGCTGGGGCGCTGCAAGACGCAAGAAGCAAAGATCCGGCGACGCCGCGCGCTCCGCGGCTGCCGCAGTCTCCGGCAGCAGGGTCAACCCTGCGCCCTGGGCGACGAGGCGCGAGAGCGTTGCCAGAGATCCGGCACCCCGCCGGACTTCACGGATACGCCACGTCAGGCAGGCCCCCGTGATCTGAGCTGCGAGGCAATCGCTGTGACCGAGCGTGAGCAACGGACCGACATCGGCTCGGGCCAGTTCGGCCGGCGAGATCGTGTCGCCCGATTTGCGGCCGATCGAGGCAAGCTGTTCGGCGTGGCCTGCGAGGAGGAAGCGGTCTTCGAACAGGATGCGCTCGCAGAGTTCGAGCAAACCCAGGGGGTGCGAAACGACGGCAGCATCGAGGCGGCCGGCGACCAGTTCGGATGTCAGTGTCTCTCCGGAAGACTCCACGATATTGATGTCGACGCGCGGAGACGCCTTCTTGAGGCGCTCCATGACACCCGGCACCAGATAAGGGGCAAGGGTCGACAGGATGCCCACTGAGACCCGTACCGGACCGTTTTCGAGACGTGCTCCCAATGTCTCGAGCAGCGTCGTCTCGTCGAGGATCCTGATCGTTTGCTCGAAGGCGTCGCGGCCGAGCCGGGTAAGGACGACGCCCCGGCTCTCGCGCTCGACCACCAATCCGCCCAGCGTGGTTTCCAGCTCGCGGATCTGGATAGAAAGAGCGGGCTGCGAGATGTGAACATTCTCGGCCGCGCGGGAAAAAGAACCGTGTTCGGCCAAGGCACGGAAATATCGCAATTGACGCAATGTAACAGGCATTTTCGACTACTCCTGGCGGGACCGCCGCGTATTCCGATATCGAGCATGCCGATTTTTTTAGAA
>LXNJ01001940.1_pt1 | contig 11770 bp, 13 predicted proteins | sample 809081 | NCBI WGS metagenome assembly LXNJ01 (sample SAMN04870510, study PRJNA318959) | sponge metagenome | biome: sponge; feature: marine sponge reef; material: water | host: Petrosia ficiformis | place: Greece: Milos, Mediterranean Sea | collected 2013-05-29 | depth 5-7 m
GAGAATATCCAGCATTTTTTCTTAAGTTGACAGTTATGGGTTTCGCTTCGCTCTACCCAACGGACATCTACATTTGGGTCTAATTATCAAACTCACGTTTAAATACATACAAAGCACATGCTGTCTGGGCAGATACCAATCAAAACCCAGTTGTTTCAGCTGGTGATGTTTTGATGATTGAAGTTCGTGATGTAGATGGCAAATTGATTCGGACGCTACAGCACCAAATCAACGCACAAGATATTCACCGAGCATTTGCTGAATTGCACCTGACACCAGACTTACTCAAACCAGCAGGACAGCGTTATTCAACAACTATCCGAATCCGTTTAATCCAGAAACATGGATTCCTTACCAGTTAGTTAAAGATTCCGATGTGGCTATCAACATCTACGATGCAGCGGGACATCTTGTCCGACATCTTGAACTTGGATTCCAAACAACTGGGTTTTATATTGGCAAATCTCGTGCTGCTTACTGGGATGGTCGTAATGATTCGGGTGAACGACTCGCATCAGGCGTATATTTTTACCAATTGAAAACTTCTGATTTAACTGCAACTCGAAAAATGGTTATCATGAAATAGGTTAAACCCAAACAGAATATAACAGTTCGCCAACATCGGCAGGTAGACACATGCATCTACCTGTCAATGTTGACGTTCACTCTTTTGCCTTGCCATCTGCCAAATTTTTGTGGTATACTTGTATCAAACCACCAACTCAGTCGCCAAACCTGATTGCCACTGAGACTAATCAAAACCCATTGAAATAACATAAGATTATGGAAATTACACGACCGTTTTTGCTATTGTTGCTGCTTTTATTGCCGGTCCTCTACTACGGTTTTCGGCGCAGCCTCGTTGACTTGTCTCGAACACAAAGAATAATTAGCCTCTGTGTCAGGATCATTATCGTACTGCTGCTTATCCTAAGCGTAGCTGATCTCCAGTATCTGAAAACCGATGACAAACTTGCAGTGATGTTTCTCGCAGATATTTCTGATAGCATCTCAGCAGATGGTTTGACAAAATCAACAAAATACATCAACGAAGCGCTTGAATCACGTAGCGGAAATCAACAAGTAGGTATCATTGCGTTTACAGATAAGGCAGAGATACTTCAGGCAGCTCATCTGGAAAATCAGAGAAGTTCCGAAGAAAAATTAGATCTTGCTGAAACGAAACAGACTTGGATAGACGCAGATGAGGATGCAGCTGACACAACGAATATCGCACAAGCGATTGAAACGGCTTGGAGTGTTTTTCCGGCAAATGCGAACAAACGGATTGTCTTAATCACAGACGGCATTGAGACACAAGGCGATGCAATTCACACAGGTCTTCGCGGGAAAGATTTCGGCATACAGATTGATACGGTTCCGATATATCCAAGTGATGACCCGGAAGTAATGGTGCAGCGAATTGAAGCGCCTGCACAGGTCAAACAAGGCGCTCCTTTCAACTTGGAAGTGCTTATTCACAGCAATCATGATGATATTGCACAGATAAATCTCTATAAGAACAAATTTGAGGTGGCAAAAAAAGAAGTACGACTTGTTGAAGGTGAAAATCGAGTCTTGTTCACTGAAACTTCTATGGAAAGCGGCACATTGACCTACGACGCGACCTGCCGTACCACACAGGATACACGTTACGACAACAATCGGGCGTTCGGTATTGTTTCAGTCTCTGGTAAACCCAGGGTCTTACTTATTGATGAAAACGAGTCGCAAACCCGATATTTAATGCGGGTGCTTGAGGATGCTAAGATTCGTGTTGATGTGCGTAATGGCTTAGGGGTACCGCATGAACTTGCTGACCTCCAAAACTATGAACTTGTTATTTTTAGTGATGTTCCTGCAAACCGCCTCAACGAAAAGCAGATGGAACTTATCCGCACTTATGTCCAAGACCTTGGTGGCGGATTCATGATGCTCGGCAGTGAGAACAGTTATGGACTTGGCGGCTACTATAAAACCCCAATTGAGGAGATTTTACCTGTCCGTACCGACACTGAGAAGAAAAAGGAAACGCCATCCTTAGCAATGATGCTCGTGATTGACAAATCTGGAAGTATGGGCGGAATCAAGATTGAATTAGCGAAAGAGGCAGCACGTGCAACCGTAGAGCTGCTTGGACCGCGCGATAAAATCGGTGTCATCGCTTTTGATGGTTCACCATTCTGGATTACAGAAATGCATGACGCATCAGATAAACAGTTTATTTCGAATCAAGTGGGGTCAATCACTGCAGGTGGCGGCACAAATCTTTATCCGGCACTCCAACAGGCGTATTTTGCCTTGACTGAGACAAGTGCTAAACTCAAGCACGTTATTGTTCTGAGTGATGGGCATTCTCAACCCGGAGACTGGTATGGTATTGCAAGTTCCATGTATTCCGAGCGTATCACGGTTTCCACAGTCGGCATCGGCAGTGGTGCTGACATGAATATGCTGGGCGATCTTGCAAAGTGGGGCGGCGGGCGCGATTATTTTACACAAGACCCGTATAATGTGCCTCAGATATTTGCTAAGGAAACTGTTACTGCCTCCAAATCCGCTATCATTGACGAACCTTTTATACCGCAACGTATCAAACCGACCCAGGTTTTAAGTGGTATTGACCTTGAACTTGCACCATTCCTCCTCGGATACGTGGCAACACATCCACGTCCTACCGCCGAAATCTTCCTCGTCTCTGACCGTGGTGATCCGATTTTGGCAAGTTGGCAATACGGCTTAGGAAAGGCTGTCGCATTCACATCCGATGCGAAAGCGCGATGGGCATCAGATTGGTTAGAATGGCCCGGTTACGGCAAGTTTTGGACACAACTCGTCCGTGATACGATGCGTAAGACAACACTGAGTAATTTCCAAGCAGAAATAACTAAAGAGAAAGGGGTTGCGCATCTTGCTATTGATGCACTCAGTGAAACTGGAGATTTCTTAAACGAATTAGACAGTGATATTTCCCTTATCGGTCCTGATCTCAAAAAGAAACAACTTGCAATTTCACAAACCTCACCTGGACGATATGAGCTTGATTTCCCAACGCAAGATGTCGGACCTTATTTCTTGAACATCATGCAAAAACAGGCTGGAGAAATCGTCAATACACAAGTTACAGGCACGGTTGTCTCCTATCCTGAAGAATATCTCGTTCACAACGCCAATGAATCGCTTCTCACACAACTCTCAACGGTGTCCGGTGGAAAGTTCAATATCTCTGCCGAAGAAGCATTTCGTTCTCCAGAAAATCCTGTAATTCTGCGGATTCATTTGTGGCGTCCTTTCCTTATCACTGCGCTAATTCTATTACTCATTGATATCGCACTGCGCCGTATTGATTTCAGGAATATCTCAGGATAAAGATTTCGAACAATAGCAATTTAGATAGAATGATTTCAGCACCACAGCAGCGCACTCTAAGAATTATCCACGATGGACTTCAAGAGACCAAGGTCGTTTGGGCAATCACCGGCAGTCTTGGATTCGCGCTTCACGGCATGAAAGTCGAAATCAACGATATTGATTTACAGACTGATGCGAACGGTGCCTATGAAATTGAGAATGCTTTTATAGAAAACGTTGTTCGGAGGGTCAGATTTTCCGTTTCAGACAATATTGCCTCTCATTGGGGAGAATTAAAAATTGAAGGTGTAAAAGTTGAAATAATAGGTGCATTACAGAAAAAACTACCAAATGGCACATGGGAATCCCCTGTAGAAGTGGAAAGGTATCGTGAATTTGTTTCATTTGAATGTATGAAATTGCCAGTATTATCCTTAAAATATGAGGAGCAAGCATATCGACAATTGGGAAGAACAGAGAAAGCAGATCAGATTAAAGAGTGGCTCAACAGATATAACTGATTATAAGTTAACGCGACCAACATATTAGCACAAATCTATCTCTACTATTAGAGGACTTAACAATGAACTTTATTCTTTCCGGAATAACTATTATCTTCCAATTGGTTTTTATGGGTTGTTTGCTGTTTTTATTCATCCGAACAAAGTCAGCGGGTGTTATATTGATTTGGATTTCCCTTTTAATAGGTAGAATCTTCAATTGGGGTCTCCGCGAATTTTATTTTAGATTTTTATTAAACCGCCCGCATACAAGTGAAATGAGGGCCATAGAAATCTATTCCTTAATTTCCAATATTAGTTACTGGCTAATTTTGGCAATTTGTTCATTTGGAGTCCTTTTAATCTATAATGAATGGAAACAAGGTAAATTTCAGTCTCCGCAGTCTATTGACCGCCCCAGACTTGATGGTTAGAGATCGATACTATGTCCGCGAACCGAATCTTAATTGGCGTGTAAAGACACATTGAATTTGTGGAGGTGAGAACATGAGCATTACACAATTCACAATGGAAGAAGTACGTTGTTTCGGTGGATGCCAGACACTTGAAATTCGCCCTCTGACGTTTTTAGTTGGTGAAAATAGTACCGGTAAAACGACTGCACTTGCTTGTTTCCATGTATTAGCAAATTATTTACGACATGGCGAGTTAGATTTTAATCCTCATCCCTACTCACTGGGAACCTACCGAGATATTGTCAGAAATAGTAAGAAAAAAGAAAAAATTTTTAAGCTTGGGTTTACTGGTAGATATAGTTTTGCTGGTAGATATAGTAATGAAAAAGTCGAAGTGACAGTTGAATTTGTTGAGAAAAAAGGAGGAATTGAGCCGACTGTTAGTTCAATAAGAGTGAAATTCGTTGATGGTGAAATCATTCTTGAAACTGGACAACAAATCGCAAAGACTGTGCGTTTAGCCTCTTATGATAAAGAACGAAATCAATATCAAATAATTTGTGGAACTGACACCTTAACTCCACCTTATATTAAAATACTTTCACTCCATTTCAAATATGAATCTGATGCAGAAATTGCCTTAAAGGAATATCTAAGTAAAAAGATTCACTATATAGGAATAGGTGATTACCGACCGTGGGATTCCTTTGGTAGTTTATCTGTGTTTAGTACATCGCCGATTAGATCACGACCTAAACGAACTTACGATCCGGCGCGGGAATTTGATGATCCAGAAGGTAGTGATATCCCTATGTATTTAATGCGGATAGAAGCAACCCAAAAAAAGGAATGGGAGAAACTAAAACAACAACTCATCGAATTTGGGACAAGTTCGGGACTTTTTCAGGACATAAAAATAAAAAATTTTGGACGATCCCTTGGCGGACCATTCCAATTGCAATTCAAGGTGAGGGGCCCTACTTCTAATATCATTGATGTTGGCTACGGTGTGAGCCAAATTTTGCCAATTTTGGTGCAAATACTAAATCATGGTATTCGCAAGGTTACTGAACCTGAGTATGAGGATATGTCTTATTTCTTATTACAACAACCCGAAGTCCATTTACACCCAAGGGCACAAGCGGAACTTTCTTCTTTATTTGCGAAATTAGCAAGTCAAGGTAACCAGTCATTTATCATCGAAACGCATAGCGACTATATAATTGATCGCGCACGGATTGAAATCAGAAAAGGCAACATCAAACCCGAAGATGTGTCTCTAATCTATTTTGAACCGAAAGGAAATATTGTCAATGTGCATAATATCGGGTTTGATGAAATGGCAAATATGACAGATGTTCCACCACATTATAGAAATTTTTTCCTCAAAGAATCTAAACGGCTAATGGGATTTGAGGATTAAATAATGTGTGCGATTTTAGATGCGAATACTTTCAATAAATTCAAGGACCCTGCCGATAAAGACATGGAACCTGTGTGGAATTGGTTGGAAAATAAAAGTGGTAAATTAGTCTATGCTGATACTCCAAAATTTGAAGAGGAATGGGGAAGAGGTGGAATGATCCACATAAGAGACCAACTTATGCGTGCTGGTCAACTCAAATTGGTATCTGAAGGGGTGCAAGAGAAAGCAAATGAACTTAAAGATAGAATTAGATCAGATGACGAGCATATTATTGCTTTGGCACTGATAGCAGGTGTAAAAGTTCTTTTGTCTCGCCGAGAGGGTGATAGGGACCTGATCACAGATTTTAAAAGTCGTGATTTAGTTCAAGGTAAAGTTTACACAAGAAAAGCGCATCGGGATCTACTAACCAAAGATACCTGCCCGTAATCTTAAAGTGAGTCATTTCATTTAACAAAAAGTTTCGGATGTGCTATTATTCACGATACTACTACTACTGATCTCACATAGGAGGAAACACGTGCAAAAGAAAAAACGCATGAAACGTTATGGAAATCTTCACGGAAATTCGGGAATCGCTGCTTATGAAGCAGGATCTAATTTCATCAGAATCCAATTCACGAGCGGCAGCATCTATTTGTACACTTATGAGAGTGCTGGCGAGGATGACATTGAAGAGATGAAAGAATTGGCGAAAGAAGGAGAAGGGTTAACAAGGTTCATCAACGACTTTCAACCGGGCTATGCCAGTCGAGAACGTTAACAGTCATTGATAGAATACGGTTTTAGTTCTCGCGTGCGGAACTCCGAATCATTAAAACACGGAAACTTCACAACAAAGTAGGAAAATTCACATGCCAATTAATTGGAGAGATCATATCGTTAGCACACCTGATATTTTAAGGGTAAACCACGTATTAAAGGCACAAGGATTCCAGTAAGCCTTCTGCTTGGATACTTGGCAGCAGGGCGGACAACAGATGAAATCATTGCTCAATTCCCCGACCTCAAAACGATGCAAATTCAAGCCTGCCTTGATTACGCACGTGAATTGGCAGAATTATAGAATCCGCCACTAAAATGATCGAAGTTTTCCACTCTAATATTCAACCTGCATTGAGACATTAAAAATCCCTTGACACTCCTCTCAAAACTGCTTACAATAAACCCCAAATAATACACATCTATGTGGAGATTTCTCATGTCAACAATCGAAAGAGTTTTTGACTCACCAGGACCAAAACCTAACGGCTTGCAAGCAACCGAAGAAGGACTTTGGATTATTGATCAACATAGCAATGAAGTTCATCTCGTCTCTTATGACGGGGAAGTGAAAAAGACACTCAACACAGGTTCTGATAGAGGTAGCGGTATCACACACACTGGCACAAACCTCTGGCTTGCGTCTACCTATAGTTGCGAAATTCTCTCAACCGACCCGGAAAACGGCAAAACACTTGCCACTTTTGACACCCCTGGCGCAGGACAAACAGGCGCGCACGGTTTGGAATGGCGCGACAATAAACTGTGGGTTGCAGTGCCACCTACTGCTACGATCTATCAAGTTGGCGTTGAAAATGATTTCACGGTGATTCACACGATTCCTGCGCCAGCTGACCGACCACACGGCATTGCATGGGTTGGGGACGACCTATGGTGCGTTGAAACTAATCATCGCGCAATCTATCACCTCAATCCAGAAGATGGCAGCCATCTCAACAAAATTGAGATACCTGAACCACATCCTGAACCGCACGGCATGACCTACTGGGACGGATATTTCTGGTATTGTGATGCACATACGACCGCTGTCTGCCGAGTGGCACTATCCTAATGGGAACTATTGGACGTCTCTTAATAATGGGAAAAAATTGCGCGGCGATGAACATGGCAATTGATGAAGCAATTCTGATCGCGCAGAAAGACCAACCAAATCCAACGTTGCGGTTTTACGATTGGGAAATACCTGCGTTCAGTTTTGGATATTTTCAAGATATTAACTCAGAAGTTGACGTTAAGGCGTGCTGTTTGGATAAGATTGAGTTGGTTAAACGAATGACTGGCGGCGGCACCGTCGTGCATGGGTGGGATTTGACCTATACGCTGATTCTTCCCCGCCATGCGAGAGAAAGTGGTATTGCTGAGACGTATCAACAAATAGGAAAAAGTCTCGTCAAGGCGTTTGAGAAACTTGCTATTCCAGCAAAATGTTATAGTGCTACTGCTGATCTTTCGCAATCTTCCCATAATATTTGCCTGACAAATCCTGCCGAAAACGATGTGATGTGCGACGGTAAAAAACTGGCAGGCGTTTCAACAAGACGCAATCGAAACGGTATACTGTTCCAAGGGTATATCTCCTTGGATATGCCACCGGACCCTATCCTTAAGCGCGTTTCACAACGCCCTGAGATTCAGGAAATGTTATGCGATAAATCTGCAGCTATAAATATGGATGGACGTTTTATAACCAGAAGTTCACTCATTCAAGCAATCTGTGAAACATTTGAGGTCCAAATCAACGGTATGAATGCCTTAATGGCATTCCCCGGAATTACGTTTAATTCAGGAAAACTGTCTCTAACAGAGAAAAAACAGGCAGAAATGTTAGCTAATACAAAATATATAACAGCAGCATGGAATTTTCATTGATTGAACTTTTTCATTTGCGCTCAGATAATTTCAGTTTTGGCATATATAAATCGGGCGGACAAAGCCCTCCTACAAGAGAGCATAGTGACAATTGAAATATATTGACGTTGACAAGAATGTAAATTCAATATAGACTTTTGCAAACTAAAGCACTGCTCATATAGGGGAAAACAATGGACCCGCTATGTTTAGAACACTGTTTGACCGAATCGGAAAAACAACAATTTGAGGACAACGGTTATTTTGTCGTTAAAGAGGCCATTCCACAGGAAATAGTTGAGAAATTGATTGTCGCTTTTGACCGTGTTGGCGCGGAACACTTGGGCAAAGACGAACTTCCTCCCGATGCAAGTTTCAACATACTTGACTTCGTCGGTAGAGATAATATCTTTATTGAGATGTTGGATTGGCACACAACGTTTCCAAAAGTGTGGGGTATTTTGGGTTGGAATATCAAACTCTACCACTCACATTTAATAGCACTACCGCCACTTCCACCTGAAGAGCATGACAAACACAGACGTCTTGGATGGCACCAGGATAGTGGACGACTCAACATTGAATTGGAAGGTAATCCGCGCCCGCGTGTATCATTGAAAGTTGCATATTTTTTGACTGATACGTCTGTGCCAGGACGCGGTAACTTTTCTGTGATACCGGGCAGTCAAAAATTCAACAAGGTTAAAATGCCTGATGATGATAAGGCTAATCCAGAAAACGCTACGTCTGTTTTTGCTAAACCGGGAACGGCAGTCTTTTTTGACCGTAGGTTATGGCATGCAGTGGGGCGCAATACATCTGACATTATGCGTAAGGTGATTTTTTACGGTTATAGTTACCGTTGGCTGCAACCGCGGGACGACATGACTGTGGAACATTATATGGAAAAATCGGACCCGATTCGCCAACAGATTTTAGGCAAAAGCACAGGTGGAATGGGGTATACTTCCCCTGGTGACAAGGATGTACCACTCCGCGCATGGATTCAAGAGAATCTTGGTTCCGAAGCAGTTGCCCGTTAACAAAAAATGGGCGGGAACATGTCCCGCCCAATCGTAGAAATACAAACGTCCCTACCAATCTCCTCTCCGATCACCCCAGAGATGTGCCTTGACGACTTCCTCATTTAATTCTGTGCCCCACCCTGGACGCGCCGGGATTTTCATATAACCATCTACAATCTCTGGCGTATGGGTCGTCAAATCGTTTTTCCAAGGCACATCGTCAATATCAACTTCCATAATGCGAACATTCGGTAGCACAGCACACAGACTCGCGCTAATATAAGTGGCAAGATGGCTATAATAGTTGTGCGGTGCGACATTGAATTGATAAACATCCGCCAAATCACCGATCTTCTTAGATTGCGCAAATCCGTTCCACGGCACATCAATCATAAAGATATCTGCAGCCCGTGCCTCAAAATAGGGGAGATATTCGCGCATATAGTATAGATTCTCACCGGTGCATATCTTTGTCGTTGTGGAATCCTTGATTTGACGAATCGCTTCGTGGTCATACATATCAATCTCCAACCATAACAGATCGTACGGTTCCAGCACCTTCGCGATACGCATACACGCTTCTGGTTTAAAGTTGAAGTTCAAGTCAAGGTTGAGACCAACATCAGGTCCAATGGCATCTCTAAAAGTGCTGATGAGTGTCTCAATATGTCTTAGAAGTTCAGGTGTTACATTTCCATCGGTCGATCCGAGTCCTCCACCGAAGCCACTGAAATAAACCGAGGCAGGTTCTCCAGGAATAACGATATTTGTTTTAAGTGCTGTGAACCCTTTTTCTACAACTTCGCGTCCTAATGCTGCAATATCTGCCATTGTTCTGAGCGGCGGTACGCCTATCAGTTCAAAATTGCGCGCACGAGATGACCCGCAGTGCGACCAGTAGACTCGCACGTTTTCACGGGTCGGACCACCAAAGAGTTCTACAACGGATATTCCCAAAGCCTTCGCTTTGATGTCAACAAGCGCACATTCAATACCAGCAATTGCCTTTGCAGCAATGCCACCCGGACTTTGTCGTGAACCGCGAATCATATCCCAAAAACGCATCTCATAAGCACGTGGATCGCGTCCAATCAGCAGAGGTGTTAAATCTTTAATAGTTCCCGCAACACCGTTAGGGTTTCTGCCATCGCTGCATTCACCATAACCGGTAACACCTTCGTCAGTCTCGACTTTGACAAAAATCCAAGGTCGCCATCCACCATCTACAATAAAGGTTTCAATGTTTGTAATTTTCATAGAACTCCTTGGAATACGTTTTCTGATTAAAGGTCTATAATTTTTCCCTGTCGATCAGATTCAAGCAACGCATCACAAACTCGCATCGTGTTTACTGCAACATCTGCCCATTCTGGCTCAAGGTTTTCAGATTGCACAATTCCCGAAAACTGATCAATCATTTTGACTTCCTGAATGCAAGCACCTGTTTCGTGCTTTTCATTTTCCGATCCATGTATCCAAAACCGAGATGATTCTTCCGATGTTGGCACGGTGAAATCATCACAAACTAAAGAGGCATTTGTTCCAGCGACCTCAAACCACTTTCGGTGACTTGTATCAAACCCACAATCTAAAGTAGCAATGCGATCATCTTGAAACCAAAGAATACCAGCAAGGTTGAAATCAACACCAACTTTGTAGCGCGCTGTAGCGTATACTTTTGTCGGCATCTCCTCAAAAGCCCACAGAATCGCGCGGACGCAATAGTAGCCAAGGTCTCCGAGACTACCACCCGCGAGTTCCGACTTAGCACGGATATTATTGGTTGGAATTGTCCTCCAATTGAATGTGAAGGCGGCTGTGACTCGCCGCAGTTTTCCTAAACTTGTCAGTTCTTGCTTCATCATATTAGTGCGTTCATGATGCACCCACATAACACCGTCCATCAGTTGCACGCCATTTTGTTGACAAGCATCTGCCATTACAGTTGCTTCATCAGAGTTCGCGGAAAGTGGTTTCTCGCAAAGGACATGTTTACCGTGTTCTGCTGCCCTGATTGTCCATTCAGCGTGCATTGAAGGTGGAAGTGGAATGTAAATTGCATCTAAGGATGAATCAGAGAGGAGGGCGTCATAGTTGCCATAGGCGATTGGAACATTGTGTTTTTGTGCCCATGCAGAAGCACGTTCTTCAGTGCGACTTGCTACGGCAACCAATTCTGCATTTTCAGCGATATTAATTGCGCGAGCAACCTTGGTAGCTATATTCGCTGTGCTGAGAATTCCCCATCGAACAGGTTTTTTAGATTCTGTTTTCATAAGTTTCCGTTTAATGTGAGAATATCTATTCTTATTTTCGGTTTGTTGTACCCTACACTCCGCAGTTATGGATCTGGAAAATAAACATTTTTGACTTCTATTCCTAATATGTTGATAATCTTAGACTGTATTACATTTAGGTTTA
>LXNJ01001941.1_pt1 | contig 11762 bp, 11 predicted proteins | sample 809081 | NCBI WGS metagenome assembly LXNJ01 (sample SAMN04870510, study PRJNA318959) | sponge metagenome | biome: sponge; feature: marine sponge reef; material: water | host: Petrosia ficiformis | place: Greece: Milos, Mediterranean Sea | collected 2013-05-29 | depth 5-7 m
CAACGGCGAAAGGCAACGTCAATAGCAACCCCTCCACCCGGCCTCTCGCAGAACCTATCCCGCCTGCCTGGCGGCAGGCACCCTTTCCTGAAGGAAAGGGAAAAGCGGTTCACGAAACAGGATCCCGGTTCCCCCTTCCTTCAGGAAGGGGGTCAGGGGGTAGGTTTCGCCCCATCTGTGAATTTCACACGTGGCGACCGGGGGTATGGGGGTTTTTTCGTGCTAATCCGTCCAGCGCAATTGGACTGGTGATTCTGAAGGGTTGGCAGGCCGCCAGATCCCGGTTCTACCATCGAGGTGATTCACGGAAAAACCGGCCCCCCGCCGAGGGGCGCCCTTCTTTTTGGCCCTTTTTCTTGGGCGCAGCAAGAAAAAGGGCAAGGAAACAGGGGACGTTATGGGGGTGGGGAAAGAGACCGGGAACGTAGACCTCTCAAGAGCAGCCATCAGCAGTCGCCGTAAGTGTCCCGTCCCAAGCGGTGTACGGTAAAGCGCGCTCTGCTCTGGAAGTACTCGCGAATGACCTCGCGTTAGAAAACCGAATGACACTCTGAGAGCGAGCTATCAGCCCGCAGCAAAGGACGCAGACCTCTCAAGAGCAGCGGTCAGCTATCAGCCGTCAGCTAACAGCAACGGCGAAAGGCAACGTCAATAGCAACCCCTCCACCCGGCCCCTCGCAGAACCTATCCCGCCTGCCTGGCGGCAGGCACCCTTTCCTGAAGGAAAGGGAAAAGCGGGTCACGAAACAGGCTCCCGGTTCCCCCTTCCTTCAGGAAGGGGGTAAGGGGTTAGGTTTCGCCCCATCAGTGAATTCCACACGTGGCGACCGGGGGTATGGGGGGTTTTTTCGTGCTAATCCGTCCACCATCGAAGTGCCGTTCGGACCTATAAGTGCCCAGGCCACAAGAGCCGATTTACACCTCAGAAGTGGTTCGTGGAAAAACCGGCCCCCCGCCGAGGGGCGCGGTTCTTTTTGGTCCTTTTTCTTTGGCGAGAAAGAAGAAGGACGAAGAGAAAAGTGATTGGATTCTTATATATATCTTGTCATTTCGACTATATTTATCTATAATACGTAGTTAATTACATAATATATGACAAGAAATACATACACTCCGTTTCGAAGTCCTGGCCTCGTAGTCGTTCCTTTTTCCCAACGCGTTTTTCCCCGGTTGTCGTAAATTCGAAAGGCCTGCGGGGCCAACCGAAGCAGTTGTCGCAGGAGGTGTGTGTGATACAAATCAAGCTCGAGGATATGATGTGGAAGCGGAGAATTCGCAGCATCTCGCGCCTTGCGCGTCTCGCGGGGCTGTCGCGGCAGACGGTGGATGCGCTGTATAACCGGCCGGACAGGGTGAAAGGGTTCCGGCTGGAGACGCTGGAGGGACTCTGCCGTGCGCTGGACTGCCGGATCGAAGACCTGATCGAGTACGTGCCAGAGACCGATCCGGAATTGCCGAGCCGGATTGAGGACGCGGGCGAGAGGGATGCCGATTCGGATCGCATCGGCGCTGTCGGGGTTGGCACGACACGCCCTGATACGCAATTTGTGCCTCCATCTCAATGAAACCATGGGGCAAGGGTCTTCGGATCAAGGCAGGCGAAGCAGGCCGAAAGTGATGGTGAGCGGAAGGAGGTGAGGTTGTGCTTCAGGTGCGTGACTTACGCGTTTCCTACGGCGCTGTATCCGTGCTGGACGGGATTTCTTTCAGCCTGCACGGAGGCGAGGCGGTCGCGGTCGCGGGCGCCAACGGATGCGGCAAGACCACGCTGTTGAAATGCCTTACCGCCGAGATCACGGATTACAGGGGCGAGGTTTCCCTGGACAGGTCTGTGATGTCCGCATATGTGCCCCAGGAAAGCCCGGCGGGCTTCGACGGATCGGCGATGGAACGCGCGCTGTCGTTTAACGTTGAGTTGGCCCGGCTTTACAGAGGCATCCAGGACGGGCGCCACGAATTCTATCAGGATTACTACGAGTCTGGCGGGTTCGCGCGGGAAGACAGAATTCGAGCGATTGCCGTAAATTTCGGAGTGGACCTGGAACATCGGTACGAGAACATGTCCCGCGGGCAGCAGCGGAAGGTGGACCTCGCCGGGGTGCTGGCGCAGGACGCGGACCTGATGTTATTCGACGAACCGCTGAACTATCTGGATATCAGGGGCATTACCGCGTTCGAGGAAGCCATCGGCCTCGCAAAACGGCGTGGAAGCGCCATATTGATGGTGAGTCACGACCGGGAACTGATCGACAACGTCGCGGATCGGACGATTTACCTGGAGCGGGGAAGCATGTTCTCGGTCCACGGTGGCTATTCCTCCGCGCTGGACCACAAGGAGCGGGACTTCCACGGCCGGATGGAAAACGCCAGGGCGCTGAAAAAAAAGATCACCATCCTGCAGGAGGCCATGCGCCGGCGCATGGCGTGGGGAGCGAGCCGGGAGAACGAGACGAGGGATTCGTCAAGCCGTCGTCTGGCCGCAAAGGTGACGAAGGGCGCGAAGGTGATGGAACGGCGCGTGGAACGGCACAGAACCGCATTGGACGAGGAAAAACCCTGGATCGAAAAGAAAATCCGGTTGAATTTTCCGCCTTACGAGGTGGACCGGCGGCTCGTGGCGAGGATGGAGTCCGCTGGCAAACGGTTCGGCGGCAACCCGGTCTTCGAGGCGCTGGACCTTGTGTTGGAAACCAGGGACCGGATCGCGCTGATGGGCCCGAACGGGGCCGGAAAGACAACGCTCCTGAACGTGATGACGGGGAAACTGTCACCCGACTCGGGCGCGGTCTACTTCAATTCGAATGCGAAGGTGGGGTATCTGACGCAGGGCCTGGACGGGTTTTACAACCGGGAGATTTTCCTCGATAATTTCATCGATGACGATTACGGAGTAAGCGAAGTTCGCCAGTTCCTCGGCGCGGCCAAACTTCGCGCCGATAAGGTGGTCCGGCCGGTCCGTACGCTGAGTTACGGTGAGCGGATGCGCGGCGCCATCGTGAAAATGATCCTGAAACGCATGGAGTTTCTGGTGCTGGACGAGCCCACGACGCACCTGGATATCGAGTCCGTGGAGGTGCTGGAACGGCTGCTTGAGACGTTTCCCGGCGGTTTTGCCGTCGTCAGTCATGACCGGCGATTGATCACCCGCGTGGCGGATGATATCTATATGCTGGAAAACGGAAAGCTGGAGCGACTGTAGGGTCGGAAGCGCGGCGGGTCCCACAAACACATCCTGAATGCGACCGGAGTCGACTTGAAAGTCATCTATTCACCGAACCACAAGCGCCACGCGCCGCGCCATCAGTTCATCGGAGGCGGGCTGAGGCCGAATCCGGAAGTCCCCGCGCGGGCGGAGGCGATTCTGCGCGCCATTCAAGGCACGTACGAGGTGATGCCGCCGCGGGCGTTCTCAATGGACGTCATCCGGGCCGTGCACGCCGCGGGATATCTGCGCTTCCTGGAGCACGCCCATGCGGCGTGGATGGATCGGGGTGGACGCGGCGAAACCGGACTGATCCCCGACACGTTCGCGGCGCGCGTGTCATCCCGCAAGCCGCGCGACGTGGTACATCAGGCGGGTTACTACGGCTTCGAGACGCAGACGCCGATACTTGAACATACCTTCGCGGCGGCGCGGGACGCCACGTTCTGCGCGCTGACGGGCGCCTCGATGCTGCTTGAGGGTGAGCCGTCGGTCTACGCGCTCAGCCGTCCCCCGGGCCATCACGCCACGCGCGATCTCTACGGCGGTTATTGCTACCTGAACCACGCCGCGGTTGCCGCGAGTTATCTCAGCGAGGGTGGACGGGTGGCCGTGCTGGACGTGGACTATCATCACGGGAACGGAACGCAGTCGATCTTCTACGGGTCGGACGCGGTTCTGTTCGTTTCCATCCACGCGGACCCGGACTTCGAGTATCCCTGGTTCAGCGGTTCTGAGGATGAGACCGGCGCCGGCGCCGGTCGCGGGTTGAACGTGAATCTGCCGCTTTCCGTCGGCACGGACGACAGGTTGTACCTGGAGACGCTGGACCATGCGCTGAACGAAGTGGACCGGTTCGCCCCGGCCTTTCTGGTGGTTTCACTGGGCGTGGATATCTGCCGTAAAGACCCGCTGGGCAAGTTCGCCCTGCCGGTTTCCGCGTTCGAGACAATCGGACGGCGACTGGCCCTGATGGACGTTCCGACACTGCTGGTGCAGGAGGGTGGGTACCACCTGGACAGCATTGGCGCGTGTGTGAAGAATGTGCTTGATGGATTTGGGCGTTAGGCGTTTATTGTCCGTCCGGACGTCCCGAACGAAAGCACGTAATTCAGGCGCCATAGCGACGCCAGTGTCCGCGATTTCCAGCGAAAGGCGGCAGTGATGATTCTCGCTGAAATGACGTCCCCTGAGATCGACGCCCTGCCGCGGGATATCGTGGTCCTGATACCCGTGGCCTCGTGTGAACAGCACAGCCTTCATCTGCCCGTGTTTACGGACAGTCTGATCGGCGGCGAAGTCGCCAGGCGGGTACACGAACGCTGCCCGGACGACGTGCTCGTGATGCCGGTGCAGTGGTTGGGGTACTCGCAGCATCACATTCGATATCCCGGTACGGTCAGCGCCGTGTCCGAGACGCACCTGCTCCTGATGATGGACATTGTGGCGTCGATGGTTGGGCACGGGTTTCGGAAGATTCTGATTCAGAACAGCCACGGCGGAAACGGCGCGAATGTCTCCGTGTTGCTGCAGCGGCTGATGGACCGGTACCCCGATCGCGAAGTGGAATTCTACTCGCGCTGGGCGTGGGCCTCCGGCGATGCGCTGAACAGGATACGCCAACTGGGTTCGGGAGGGTCCGGGCACGCGGGCGAAACCGAGACGTCGATGATCCTGGCGATCCGTCCTGAACTCGTGCGAACCGACAGGCTTGACGCCGACGGCGAGCGGGACGGCATGCGGGTGCCCGGCGTGGCGTCCTATTATCGATTCGATCAGCGCACGCGGCACGGCGGCGTGGGCGACCCTACCGTTGCAAACGCGGAGGACGGGGAACGAATGCTCGACGCTTCCGCCGACGAGGTTGCCGAACACGTGCGGCAGATTCGGGCGCTCAGGCCATTCGGTTCGGACGGGAAGGATACTGCCGCCGACCATTAGCAGTCCGTTGAAAAAGTCGCTCTGCAGGCGAGGCCGAGACATTGTGGCCGAAGACAAGGCGCGCGACCGCGTCGAATCGAGGATTCGGCGAGGGAGCGCAACGCAGTATTTCGGCCACAAGGGCCGGACGCAGCCCGGATGGACTTTTTCAACGGGCTGTTAGGTCGTGAACGGTCGCACACGCCGATTGCCGATACATACGATTATCCGATATCACGCGTCAGAGGAACACCGGAGGAGACAGCATGCGCAGAAACAGACTGAGTGAGTTGCTGAAGGCCGACAAGCCCAGCATGGGGACCCACGTACACAGCCCCTGGCCGACCGTTATGGAACTGGTGGGGCTTACAGGAATGTACGACTACGTGGAGTACGTGTCGGAATACGCGCCGTACGACCTGCATACGTTCGAGAACCTGGCCAGGGCGATTGAGCTTTACGAAATGTCATCCATGATCAAAGTGGAGCAGGAACCCAGATCGCACCTGGCTTCCCGGGCGATCGGCGCGGGGATTCAGAACGTGCTGTTCGCCGACGTGCGGAACGTCTCCGACGCCCGTGAGTGCGTGAACGCGGTGCGCGCCGAAACGCCAAAGACGGGCGGGCAACACGGGGCGAGCATGCGCCGCACCATGGGTTTCGGGATGGCCGGAGGACTGCCGGAGTTTGTAAATGCGATGGAAGACGTCGTCATTGCCATAATGATCGAAAAGGCGCCGGCGGTGGAGAATCTGGAGGCGATCCTGGCCGTGGGCGGCGTGGATATGGTACAGTTCGGTCCGGGAGACTTTTCGATGAGTATCGGCCATCCGGGCGAATACGGAAACGAGAGGGTCAATGAGGCGGAGAAGTTCGTTATCGAGACGTCGTTGAGAATGGGCGTTGCGCCGCGTGCGGAAATCAGCACGCCGGACCAGGCGAAGCGCTATCTGGATATGGGCGTAAAACACTTCTGCATTGGTACGGACGTCAGCATTCTGATGGACTGGTTCCGCACCCGGGGCGAGGAAATGCGGCGGGTGTTGGAAGGCGCGTGAAGTTGCATACGGGTTGCGGGCGACTCGACGGCCGAATTCAGGCAACCTATTTCACGGACAGAACACAAGGGAGGCGAATTTCTGATGGCAACGGAATCAACCGATAACGGTCGGTCGGACGCTCACGGTCTATGGGACACGGGCAGACCCCGCATGCACGTGGGTACGCAGCGGTTCGATACAACGGACGAGCATCTTGCGTTTCTCGTGCGCCACGGCGTGAACAGTATGGCCGCAAACGACGTCACGTTCCACCGGGACCGGGGCTGGGATGCCGAGGAACTTGCGGCGAAACGTGAAAAGTGCGCAAGTTTCGGCGTGGATCTGGAAATGGTGGCGCTGCCACTCCATCAGTTCAACGAAGACGGTGGATCGGTGCCCAACTACATGCTGGGGAACTGGAAAAAGGGAGAGAAGGAGATCGATCGCGTGTGCAGGATGGTGCGGGCCACGTCGGAAGCCGGGATTCCCGCCATCAAGTATTTTCTGTGCGAAATGGAGAACCAGCGAACGGAAAGTGTGCCGACGGGCCGCGGAGGCGTCCGGTATTCCACCTGGGATCTCTCGAAGGCTGATGCCGATACGCCGCGATACGACAAACCGGTTACCGCCGAAGAGAACTGGAAGCGGGTGACGTTCTTCCTGGAGCGGGTGATCCCCGTTGCTGAGGAATGCGAGGTCCGTATGGCCTGCCATCCCTGCGACCCCTGGCTGCCGGCGGGGTACAAGGGTGTGGACCGCGTCCTTGGCGGGGCGGAGGGGTTCAAGCGGTTTATCGAAATCTGTCCCAGCCCTTATCACGGCCTGAATCTCTGCCTGGGCTGCATGGCTGAGAGCGTAGAGGACCCCGCCACGGAGGTGCCGGACATCATCCGGTATTTCGGAGAACGGAAGAAGATCCACCTGATCCACTACAGGAACATCTTCGGCGGCCGCAACAAGTTCCAGGAGGTCTGGCCCGACGAAGGCGACATGAATATGTACACGCTGATGCAGGCACTGAAAGACGTTGGATATCCGCACATGGTCGTGCCGGACCACGCCCCGGGCCACAGCGCGCCGGGGAGCTTCGAACAGGCGTTCGCCTTCCAGTTCGGCTACATCAAGGCGATGATGCAGGCGGTGCTTTCCGCCGCGTGAGCGCTCGCGTATTTCAGCGTATCCGACTGCGGGAACCCGAACGCCCCGCCAGACGGGCGCCTGGAAGACAATCGTTGTTCGCGGAAAACCGGCGCTTCCGGAGTCGTGACGATGTTTGATACGAGCTTGTTTGATCGGGCACTCAGGAAACGATTAGAGAAGCGAAGCCGCGAGAGAGCGGAATGCCTGCGTTCGGTTATTGCAGCTCTGAAACGGATCCGGAACGAATACGACGTTCGCGAAGCTTATGTCACGGGATCGCTTATTGTTGAGAATCGATGGAATGAGGCTTCCGACGTCGACGTGGCGGTCGGTGGTTGTTCCGGATCAATCCTCGACGTAATGAAAGTCCTGGAAGATGCCAGCGGACGGGTTGTCGACGTCATCGATCTGGACACACATCCATATCCGGGAACGGTCAGGGACAGGGGATTGACGGTTTATGGATGAAGCCAGGATTGCCATTCTGAAGGCGGAAATCGAATCGCGCCAGCGTGATATCGATGCCATCTACGATCGGATCGAAGACAGGCGGGGCGCCTTCCGCGAAACGTCCGAAGGCATTGACAGTATGGCCTATCAGATCCACAACCTTTATTCCGCATTCGAGCAACTCTTTGAGACGGTCGTTCATTACTTTGAAAACCGTATTGAAGAGGAGCGGTATCACATAGATCTCTTGCGCCGAATGCGGCTTGAAATCGACGGCATCAGGCCGGCCCTGGTATCCGACGAAGCGTTTGTTCTGCTTGATGAGTTGCGCCGATTCAGGCATTTTTTCAGGCACGCTTACACAGCCGGTTTGAACCCGGAAAACCTGGCGGATCTTCTCTCGAAAACCGAACGGCTGAGACCGGTTCACCGCCGGGACGTGGCGGAATTCCTGGTTCGGATAAGGGAATAGGCAGCGGCGTTCAGCGACAAGGGCGCGCTGGCGGCACTCGCGTGTGTGAGGCAGCGTAATATGGAGGATGGGGTGAATCTGTTTTCACTTGAAGGCCGCGTTGCGCTGGTGACCGGCGCGGGAAGGGGGATCGGGCAGGGCGTGGCGAAGGGCCTCGCGGCCCACGGCGCCAGGTGTGTATGCGCGGCCAGGACCCGCTCCCAACTGGACGAAACCGTAGCGGCGATCCGGGCGGCCGGAGGCAACGCGCTGGCGGTGGAAATGGATATGGCGGACCTGGACGCCGTCAGGCGGGGGATGGAGAAGACCCTGGCGCGCTATGGGCAACTCGACATTCTGGTTAACAACGCGGGCATGAATATCCGCGAGCCGCTGGAAGCGGTCACCGAGGAACATTACGACCGGATTATGGACGTGAATCTGAAGGGACTCTTTTTTCTCTCCCGCATGGCAGTCGACGACATGATCCCGCGGAAGCAGGGCAAAATCATCAACATCGGGTCCCTGACCACCGGAATCGCCCTGCACGGCGTGTCGGTCTATACGGCAACCAAAGGCGCCGTAGGCCAGCTGACGAAGTCGCAGGCGCTGGAACTGGGTCCGCATAATATCCAGGTGAACGCGATTTGCCCGGGTTTCATTCTGACGCCTCTCACGGAAAAGCTGTGGTCCGATCCCACGATGCGTGCATGGGGCGAGGGCCGGACTCCGGCCGGGCGGCTGGGCATACCGGACGACCTGGTGGGAACGGCCGTGTTTCTGGCATCCGCGGCCTCGAACTACGTGACGGGTCAACACATCTACGTGGACGGCGGATTCATGGCCGGGGAGAAATGGCCGATGCCTCCGAAGGGTGGCCAATAGGGCGCATGTCGATGGATGCCGAGAGGATTGAACAGCAGATCGCCTTTATCGTCGAGATAGACAGACTTAAGCAGGTGCTCCGGCAGACGCATCTGATCGACGGGAAGCGCAGGGAGAACAGCGCGGAGCATTCTTGGCACCTGGCCGTGATGGCAGTATTGCTGTCGGAATACGCACGGGAAGAACTGGATCTCGCGCGAGTTGTAAAAATGCTGCTGCTTCACGACGTCGTGGAGATCGACGCGGGGGATACATTTGCCTACGACGAGGCGGCCCACGCCGACAAGGAGGAGCGCGAGCGGCTTGCGGCTGAACGGATTTTCAACCTGCTCCCGGCCGATATGGCAAGGGAGGTGTTCGCGTTGTGGGAGGAATTTGAGGCAGGCGCCACTCCGGAGGCGAAGTACGCGGAAGCCCTGGACCGGTTTCAGCCAATCCTGTTGAACTATGGATCAGGCGGGATCGCGTGGCGGGAGCACGGAATCAGTTCGGAGCAGGTGATTGCGCGGAATCGACGTATCGAGGCGGGTGCGCCCGGCCTGTGGACGTACGTCCGGGGGTTGATCGACCGCGGCGAAGACTACGGTTATCTTGGATCGAAATCATGTTCGCGTGGACGAAGTGCGCCGGGTGAGTCGGCCGGAATTTAGTAATTAAGGAATTAAACAGGAGATCGGGATTATGGGACAGCAGGCTGAAGCGATGTGGTTTTACGTGGGCGGCGCCGGAATCTCGGTCTACCGTCTGGACCTTTCCACCGGGGACCTGGCGCACCGGAGCACCGTTTCGGAAGTCAAGAATCCTTCATTCCAGGCCATCCATCCGTCGAATCGGTTCGTCTACTCTGTAGCGGAAGTCAACGACGGCGGGGCGGTTCACGCGTTCGCGATCGATTCGGCCACGGGTGCGTTGCGTTCGCTGAACCATCAGTGCTGTAAGGGCGCCGGTCCCTGCCACGTGAGTGTGGATGCAACCGGTCGTGTGGTGCTGGCAGCCAATTATTCCAGCGGGGGCGTGGCGGCGCTGCCCATCCTGGACGATGGCAGCCTGGGGGAGGCCACGTCCTTCTTTCAGCACGAGGGATCCAGCGTGAATCCGGGCAGGCAGCAGGGGCCGCACGCCCATTCCATTACCATCGATCCGGGCAACCGGTTCGCGGTCTCCGCGGACCTGGGCATCGATAAAGTCCTGGTATACAGGCTGGATGCGGAGAAGCAGACGATAACGCCCAACGATCCTCCCTCGGTGGACGTTCAGGCGGGCGCCGGACCCAGGCACTTCGCGTTTCATCCCAAGCGGAAACACGCATATCTGATCAATGAGCTGGACAATACGGCCGTGGCGTACGCGTACGATGAAGATGGGGGGGTCCTGGAAACGGTCCAGGTGATTTCCACGTTGCCCTCGGACTTCACCGATACCAGCTATTGTGCGGACATCCACGTGTCGCCGGACGGGCGTTTCGTGTACGGCTCGAACCGGGGGCATGACAGTATCGTGATTTTTGAAGTGGACTCAGGTACGGGCAGGCTCTCGGTTGTGGACTACGAGTCGACCCGCGGCGAGTTCCCGCGCAATTTCGCCCTGGATCCCTCAGGAAGGTACCTGTTCGCCGCGAATCAGAATACGGACAACGTCGTCACGTACCGAATCAACGGACAGACGGGGAGACTCACGGCGACAGGCAGGCAGATAGCGACACCGCAGCCGGTCTGCATCAACATGATCCCCGCGGCATAGTCCAGGCGCCAGTCCCTTCCACCTGGAAACCGCCCCGGTCCCGCTCGCGATCAATCCGGGCCTCGTCGATGGCCAATGATGACCAATTCGTGAGTATCGCTGGAGTGAAGCCAACCCAATCAGAATACCTCGCCGACGGTCAATTTTGCATTTCAAAATCAATTACCATGGCAAGAGGTTCGAAAGAACTCTCTACAATCCTTCGAATGACTCGACGGCAGCCTCATAAACGTCTGTGTCAAAACTCTACATAACCGATTTCCACAATTGCAAGTTGATTTGTGGTCCGAGTGTGAATCCGTTGCAATTGGGATTGACTATTGATTGCCGGTTCTCTAAATTTTCGGTGGAAATATCAGTTTTGTCGAAATGATCCAGGCGTGTTGAGAGTGCGACGCCCAAACGCAAACCCGAAACACTGAAGACAATCGTAAAATCGATACTTCGCGCCGAGAATACAATCGAGAGCGAACGGCGGTATCTCCAAAACAAAACCGTACGTAATCTCACACCAGAAAGAAAGTCATGCCGCTATCCAAAGAGATCCAGGCATACGAAAACTTCCGCTCTGAATTGGAGATGGACCACTTAGGCGAGTGGGTGGTCGTTCACGACGAGAAGCTCATTGGGAGGTACCTCTCATTCGAGGCCGCTGCCGAAGATGCCATAGAGAGGTTTGGGCGAGGACCGTATCTTATCCGTCAAATAGGACAGGCCCCACTTACGTTGCCGGCTTCTGTGGTGTATGGAGTTGGCCATGGCGCGCACTAAGTGTGGTTTTGAAGATCAGCCTGATTTACGTGGCCGTGATGCATTGATTCTTCACGGGCCAACGTTGAGTCCCCTCCGAAAACGGGGGTTATAGGAGTCTGGTGTAAGTGGTCAAGGTTGGGTATTGGGATTTTGCGTGTGTCGAAGACATAGCCTGTAGGTG
>LXNJ01001942.1_pt1 | contig 11748 bp, 13 predicted proteins | sample 809081 | NCBI WGS metagenome assembly LXNJ01 (sample SAMN04870510, study PRJNA318959) | sponge metagenome | biome: sponge; feature: marine sponge reef; material: water | host: Petrosia ficiformis | place: Greece: Milos, Mediterranean Sea | collected 2013-05-29 | depth 5-7 m
CCTGCTGGCGGAGTCGCGGCGACGCATTCTGGGCGAGCCAGGCGCTTGCCTGCTCGACGAAGGCATCCATGCCGGGCTCAATCACAGCGGCGTCCACGGCCTCGCACCCTATTGCCGCGATTCATGGCCAGGAGGATCCGAACCTAGGGTTGGCAGCAATCGTCCACCTCGCCACCACTGACCCAACCAGGGAGCACAGATGTCGAACCAGCACGGCCCACCCCGCATACCGCCTCTGCCCGAGGCTGAGCGGAGTGACTTCGCGCGGGAACTCCTGGCGTTCGCGGCCGGGCCCGACGGAGGGGGCCGCACGCTGAACCTCTGGACGACGCTGGTCCGCCATCCGGGCCTGTTCCGGTGGTGGATCCCCTTCGGCGGAAAGATCCTGGCCGGCAAGATCCCGGTGAGGGACCGGGAGCTCATGGTCCTGCGGACCGCTTGGCGGTGCGGGGCCGAGTACGAGTGGGGCCAGCACTGCCGGATAGCCCGCCAGGCCGGCATTACCGACGATGAACTGGTCCGGATCGCCAGGGGTCCGGACGCACCGGGGTGGGACCGGTTCGACGCTGCGCTGTTGCGGGCCGCTGACGAACTCCACGACGAGTCATGCGTCACCGACGACACCTGGGCCGTGCTGGCCGACCGGTACGACGAGAAGCAGCTGATCGAGCTGCCGATGCTGGTGGGCCAGTACCACCTGGTCGCCTTCACCATGAACACGCTGCGGCTCGAGCACGAGACCGGCGCCGAGCGGTTCCCCGACATCGACTGAGCACGGGGGACAACAGGCCGACCGCCGGCCTGCCGCTCGGGCTGCTACAGCAGGGCCTGCATGTCGACTGAGTCGATGTACTCGTGCAGGCGGACCAGATCGAGATTCTCGTCCAGGAAGTAGATCATCCCGGCCTGGATGCGCACGGGCTCGCCGCCGGGTCCCTCCGCGGCGAGCACCATCTCCAGCAGGTAGCCGCCGGGGAAGACCTGGATATTGACATCCTGGCGCTCACGATTCCGCAGGTACTTCAGCTTGCCGATCAGGGCATCGAAATGGAGGTCAGCAGGAACCGCCTGCGGCTGGCCGTCCACCGCGTAGTTGCGCCAGACGATGTGACTGTGCGCGCCCGCCGGCATCTCGGGCATCCGGACCGTGCCGTCGTCGTTCAGCTGTATCGGATGGCCCTCCTCGAAGGGCAGAGGCCCGCTGACAGAAGCCTCGGCCTTCTCCCGAATCGCGGCGAGGTGCTGCTTCAGATCCTCCCCCGACATGGATTGCCAATCGGGCGGGCTCCATCCTTCAGCTGCAGGCATGACAACCTCTCGGTGCAGTGGATTATGCTGACTCGCATATTTTCGCCACGATCTCGCGAAACTGTCAAGTGGCCGGGGTGACTCGATGGACATGAGCGCAGTGAGCGGCAAGGCGGCCGTCATCACCGGCGGGGCAGGGGTGATCGGCCGAGCACTCGCCCGGCACCTGGTGGCGGCCGGAGTCCGGGTGACCCTGGCCGACATCGCAGCCGACCGTGGACAGGCCCTGGCCTCGGAGCTCGGCTGCGGGTTCATCGAGACCGACGTGTGCGACCCCGGTGACAACGAGAGGATGATCGCGGCCGCGGTCGAGCGCCACGGACGGTTGGACCTGGTGTTCTTGAACGCCGGCGTGTCGATGCAGAGCCTGGGGGCGAGCCTGCCCTACGACCCGGCCGAGATCGACGTCGAGACGTACCGGCGCATCCTGTCGGTGAACATCGACGGTGCCGTCTTCGGCGTCTCGGCCGCGATCGGTGCTCTGGTCCACAGCGGCGGGGGATCGATCGTGGTCACGTCGTCGGTCGCGGGGCTCATCGCCTGGCCCCCGGACCCGGTGTACACCATCTCCAAGCACGGCCTCGTCGGCTACGTCCGTTCGATCGCGCCCGCTCTCGGCGAGAAGGGCATCGCCATCAATGCCGTGTGCCCGGGCGCCACCGGCCACTTCGAACCGGGTCAGATCCCCGACGGTTTGGCGGTGCTGGCGCCGGAGGCTCTGGCTGCGGCCATGCTCCAGATAGCCACCGACGGAGGGACCGGGCGGGCCGCCAGTGTTGTGGCCGACCGCCAACCCGTGGTGCAATTTCATGAGTTCGGTGAAGTCGAGGGCTTCTAGCGAGTCAGGACAGAGGGGGAGATGCGAATGTCGGGACTGAAACACCCGCTGAGCGGCGCGGTGTACGACCTGACCGATGACGGCGCGATCGAGGTCACCACCGAGGACGGCTCGGGCACTTTCGACAAGAACGGCGTCTGGATGAGCGGCGACCTTCGCTCCTGCGACCCGCAGATGTGCAACTGGATCGCCTCGGGCGTCCACAAGCTGGCGCCGCGCCGGCCGACCTCGTACGTCCAGGAGGAAGAGTCGTGACCGCTCCCGAACCGCTGCACTCGGGGTCGGCCACGCCCCCCTACCAGCAGATCCTGGACACCGACACCCACCCGGTCCCGGAGGTCCTGCGCCAAATCAGCGACGTCCGGTTCACCGATAGCGACGTTCCGGTCTCCCGTTACACCAGCCGCTCGTTCCATGAGCTGGAGAAGGAGAAGGTCTGGAGCAGGGTGTGGCAGATGGCCTGCCGCAGCGAGGACATCGGCGAGGTGGGCGACGTCCTCCGCTACGACATCGCCGACCGGTCGTACCTCATCGTGCGAACCGCCCCCGACGTCATCAAGGGCTACTACAACGCCTGCCTGCACCGGGGCCGGATGCTGCGGGAGTACGACGGGCGGGTGAACGAGATCCGCTGCCCGTTCCACGGCTTCTGCTGGGAGCTCGACGGCCGCCTGAAGCAGGTTCCGTCGGACTGGGACTTCCCGCACGTGTACGCCCGTGCCGAGGAGTTCCAGCTCCCCGAGGTCAACGTCGACACCTGGGGCGGCTTCGTGTTCATCAACCCCGATGACACTTGCGAACCGCTGGCGTCGTTCCTGGGCGAGCTCCCGGACCACTTCGCCGGCTGGGACCTGGAGAACCGGTACAAGAGCGCCCACGCCGCGAAGATCATCGAATGCAACTGGAAGGTGGCGTCGGAGGCTTTCTCGGAGGCGCTCCACGTGGTGGCCACCCATCCCCAGATCCTGCCCAGCATCGGCGACGCCATCACCCAGTACGACGTGTGGGGGAACTTCAGCCGGGCCATCTCCCCCAACAACGTCCCGAGCCCGCACCTGCGCTGGACCCCGACCGAGCAGCAGATGTTCGACGTGCGGACCGACCGGCGCCTGGGCGACGACCCGGTGCAGGTCATCCCCGAACACATGACCGCCCGGGAGTTCACTGCCCAGGTCGGGCGCCAGATGTGGAGACCGGTCGTCGGCGACCGCGTCGACCGGATGTGCGACGCCGAGTTCAACGACTCGATCTACTACACCTTGTTCCCCAACTTCCACCCGTGGGGGGCCTTCAACGCCATCACCTACCGCTTCCGGCCCAACGGCGACGACCACGAGAGCTGCATCATGGAGTGCATGTTCCTGCTGCCCTTCGCCGAGGGTCAGCGGCCGCCGGCGGCCAAGATCAACTGGCTCGGCCCCGACGATTCATGGTCGGAACACGCGCCGGAGCTCGGGAGCCTGGCCCGGGTCTTCGACCAGGACACGTTCAACCTGCCGAGAATGCAGGAGGGCCTCCGAACCATGAAGAAGACGGGCGTCACCCTGGCGAACTACCAGGAATTGAAGGTCCGCCACATCCACGTGCTGCTCGACGAGTGGATCAGCCGCGACTGACGGCTGGGGACCTGCACGTGGATCTTGAACAGGTCGTCGACGAGCTGGCGATCCGGCGCCTGGTCGACACGTTCTGCGACGGGGTGAACAGCCGGGACAGCGTGTTGTGGGGCTCGGTCTGGGACGACGAGGACGCGACTTTCTGCCTCGGAGGCATGGAGCGGGCCGGCAAGGACGTCATCGTGGTCGGCTTCGTCGACGGGATCGAGGCGTACGAACTGCTGGTCCAGGTGGCCCCGAACGGCCGCATCGAGATCGACGGCGACACCGCCACCGGTCGGTGGTACATCCTCGAGATCGGCCAGCTCCGTAGCGGGGGTTCATCGCAGCTGGTTGCGCTATGCCACGACCAGTACCGGCGCACTAGCGATGGCTGGCGGCTCCGGCGTCGAGAGGTCGAGCGCATCTACAAAGGCGACGCCGCCCTCGAAGGCTGGATGAGGCCGCCCCCGGACTGAACCCCGATCGAGCCGGTCCACCGCCTCTTCATCGGAACAATCCTTCGAACTCAGGATATCAGGAATATTATTAATATATATTAGCATAATATGTATATGATCGTTATATTGACAGCAGTGAGTTCGCGCGGCGGGCAAGGCGATACGCCCGCAGGACCGGCCAAGAGTTCGATCTCGACACTGGCCGGGGCAAGGGAAGCCATTCACGCCTGCGTATAGGCCCCCGGTTCACTACGCTTCGGCGCGGCGAACTGTCCAAGGGCATGGTGGCTGCGATGCTGCGTCAGCTCAACATCGACAGCAAGGAGTTCTGAGCTGTGATCTACGCGTATCCGTGCGAACTCGCCACAGACGACGAGACGCTGGTTGTCACCTTTCCCGACGTGCCCGAGGCCATCACCGGCGGGCAGGACCGGGCCGAGGCGCTGCTCCATGCCGCTGACGCTCTCGCCGTGGCTCTAGCCGGATACGTCCATGACAAGCGCGACATTCCCACGCCCAGTTCCCCGGCCGACAGCCAGGAACTGATCGCTGTTCCGGCCATCGCAGCCGCCAAACTCGCCCTCTACTCGGCCATGTGCGCCCAGCGCATCACCAAGCCCGAGCTCGCCCGAAGACTCGGATCGAGTACGTCCGCGGTCGACAAGTTGACTGACCCAGACCGGCCGTCCAGCATCGCGCAGGTCCAGGCAGCCCTCGACGCCGTCGGTCGCAACCTGACGATCGAGGTCACCGCTTAGGCGTTTGACGTTGAGCCAGCCCTTCCAGCCCTCGGCCCCGGCGGAGCTGGCCGCTAGTAGCGTGCGGCGCGATTGTCCGTGGTGAGCGAGGGAGCCTGCTTGTGGTCGAGACCGTGAGGCGGCAGTACCGGGCCTATGCGGGGTTCGTGACCACGCCGCAGTTCTTCGACGACTCACCCTCCCAGTTCCTCAAGGTGGCGCCGCCGGGCACCGGCATCATCCAGCGGGTCAACCACATCGACGGCTACGAGTACACGCTGGACGAGCGGGCCCGCAACTTCGGGGTGCTGGAGGAGTCGGCTGTCTGCCTGGGCCGCTCGCACTGCCAGGTGATCGGCCAGGTGGGCACCAACTGGGTGCACTGCACCGGCACCAGCCCCAGCGACATCGAGCGCATCTGCGCCGGCATCTCGGTCAAGGCCGGCGCGCCGTTCGTGATGGCTGGCCAGGCCATCGTGGACGGCCTGCGCGAGATCGGCGCCGAGACCGTCACCATCGCCAACGGGTACTTCCGGCCCGACTGGTCCGCCGGCATCAACGCCTACCTGGAGGCGGCCGGCTTCCGGGTGCTGTGGGCCGGCAACATCATCGACCAGGGCATCGTCGCCGACCACGACGAGATGCTGCGGCTCGAGGACGAGACGCTCTGGGACTACCCCGACCACATGATGTTCGCGGCCGCGGTCGGCGCCCACGCCCGGGCCCCGCAGGCCGACGCCATCGTGCAGACCGGGGCCGGCATGCGGATGGTACGGGTCCTCGACATGGTCGAGGGTCACACCGGCAAGCCCCTGGTGGCCTCCGACGGGGCGCTCTACTGGGCCATGCTCAGGCATCTCGGGCTGGCAGCCGCAACCGGCTACGGGCACTTGCTGGCGACGCTGGGATGACCGTCAAGCGCACCATCGCGGAGATCGTGGCCCGCGACCTGTGCATCGGCTGAACGTGAATCGCACTATCGCCCAGATCGTCGCCACCGACCTGTGCATCGGCTGCGGGCTGTGCGAGGCCCTCACCGGGGGCCGGGTCGAGATGGTCATGACCCCGGCCGGGTCGCTGCGGCCGTCGTCGACCGACCAGTTCACGCCCACCGAGGAAGCAGCCCTGGTGGCCGCCTGCCCGGGTGCGGTGGCCGAGGCCCGCATCGAGGTCGGCTGTAAGTCCGACCCGGTGTGGGGCGCCTACCGGTCGATGGCCCGGGCCTGGGCCGGCCGGGCCAGGGTGCGCTACGAGGGTGCCACCGGCGGGGTGCTGACCGCGCTGGGCATGCACGCGCTGAGCACGGGCCGGGTCGACTTCGTGCTGCACGTCGGGGCCGACCCCGAGCGTCCCATGCGCAGCCGCTGGGTCATCTCGGATACCCCGGAGTCAGTGCAGGCCAACACCGCGTCGCGCTACGGACCCACCGCGCCGCTGGCGGGCATGGCCGTGGCGCTGAACCGGGGACAGCCATTCGCCATCATCGCCAAGCCCTGCGACCTGGGAGCGGTGCACGCGCTGTCGAGGTCCGACCCCCGCGTCGACGAGCTGTGCACCCTCCGTCTGGCCCTGGTGTGCGGCGGCCAGTCGCGGCTGTCGAAGTCGCAGGCGGTGCTGGAGGAGTTCGGCCTGGACGAGGACGAGGTGGCCCTGTTCCGGTACCGGGGCCACGGCAATCCCGGGCCCACCGTGGTGGGGACCGTCGATGGGCGCCAGTTCACGAAGCCCTACCTGGAGATGTGGGAGGACGAGGCGGGCTGGCAGGTCGAGACCCGCTGCAAGTTCTGCCCCGACGCCCTGGGCGAGGCCGCCGATGTGGCCTCGGCCGACATCTGGCCCGGCGGCGCCCCCACCGGCGAGGACGAGGGGTTCAACGGGATCATCGTTCGCACCGCAGCCGGCGAGGAGCTGGTCGACTCAGCGGTGGCCGCGGGCGAGCTGGTGCTGGGCGGGCCCATCACGCCCCGGGAGTTCGACGACCTCCAGCCCCACCAGGTTCGCAAGAAGCAGGCGCTGGCAGCCCGCTACCAGGGCCTGGTCGACTCGGGGATCGCTCCCATCGAGACCCGGGGCCTGCGCATCACCGAACTCGGCCGGCGGCTGGACCCCGAGCGGTTCGAGCACGAACGGGCCGGCACCCGCCGGCGAGCCGCCCGCCTGTAGCCGCCGATCACTCCTGCTCGACCGGGGTGAGGGTGTAGGAGATCCGGTCGTAGTACAAGCGGGTGAGTCCCTCGAAGCCCGAGTCGGTGCCGACGATCAGCCACGCTCCCCCGCTGGCATCGGCCTCGACGATCACGTCACGCCCCGCATGGTCGAGGGTCTTGAGCCGGAACTCCTCACCGGCAACGTCGGGATTGGCCACATCGCCGAGCACCACCATCTGCGATCCGCCCTGGGACTGGTTGCCCTTGTCGATGTTCATCCTGAGGTGGTCGATGCTGTCGGGCGCAGCCTCCGGCTCCACGGTGGACGCGCCGGCCTTCACGAACACGCTCCCGCCGGGAGAGCCGCCGATCCCGACCATCGACAGCCCGACATTGGTGGCAAGATCGACCGCCACGGAGACGCGGTAGGACGTTCCCGGCGCCAGGCCGTCCACCCTTCGCTTGAGATACATGAACAGATCGTCGCTGCGGTTGTGGCCCTGGACGTAGACGCCGGCGCCCTCGAGGCCGTCGGGCAGGGCACGGTGCCCGCTGTCCAGTTCGTAGATCGACTGGTCGTAGTCGGTCGGGAGATCGGCGAAGTCGACCACCCAACCCTCGGCATCGGTCTCGAACGAGAAGCTGAACTCGACAATCCCAGAGCCAGGCACAGTCGTCTCGGGCACATCGGGGACAGTCGTCACAGGGACGGTCGTCTCAGGTGGCGCAGCCGTCACAGGCACAGTCGTCACAGGGACGGTCGTCTCAGGTGGCGCAGCCGACACAGGCACAGTCGTCACAGGCGCGGTCGTCTCAGGTGGCGCAGCCGACACTGGCGCACTCGGCTCAGGCACGCTTGTCTCGGGCGCGGTAGGAACGGAGGACGAGTCGTCGGCTGCACAGGCTGCTACTAGCAACGCCACCGCCGCGATGAGAGGCCGAGCCGCTAGGTAGCGATTCATTCGGATTCGGGACGGCGGGGCATATGGGATGCAAGCTACTGCCCCACTCCAAGCCATTCCTGACTGCGGTCAGCACTCAGAACGTGCGTCTGGGCCGTGTCGCCCTGCCATTTTGCTCGGCCTCTTACACTCGGGGCGTGGACGGCGACGCCAATCAGCGGGTGGAACTGACTCTCCGACTCTGGCGCAGCGGGTCGAAGCGCCAGTTCGAGAAGTACGTGCGGCGTCTGCTGAAGCTGGTGCACCAGCACGAGGGCAGGGCCGAGCGCAGGGCCAGCGAAGTGGCGGCCGGCCGGAGCGCACCCGACACCGTGCTGGTGCTGTCGTTCCCCACCGGCGACGCGGTCGACGCCTACCTCACCGACCCCAGCCGCGACGACCTCGAGGAACTCGCATCCCGGGCTGTGTTGCGGTCGCTCATTACCAGCGGCCGCCACCACGACGCGCACGAGCACGATCCCGCGGCCGTGACCCGCCTACCGGTCGCCCAAGACGAGGTGGACGACCCGGCCTGATACCGCGCAAGGCTGTCTAATCCCTCAACCTCACCTCTCCGGGTCGGAAGCGGGCCGGGTCCAGGGCCGCCACCGCGTCGGACGGCAGCGGCGGCTCCTCGCCCAGGATGAGCGCCGCGCAGAGGCGCCCCAGCGCCGGGGACGTCTTGATGCCGTAGCCGCCCTGGCCGGCAAGCCAGAAGAAGCCCGGATGGTCCGGGTCGAAGCCGGCCGCAGGCACATCGTCGGGCGTGAACGTGCGCAGCCCGGCCCAGGTCCGTCGCACCCCCCGCACCTGCAGGTCGGTGGCCGCCTCGAACTCCTCGACACCCCGGGCGATGTCGACTGTCTCGGCCCGGGCGTCGCAAGGCTCGCTCAGGGTCTCGTCGACGGGCGAAACCAGCAGCATCGGCCCCTCCGGCTCGAAGTAGAACCGGTTGCCGATGTCCCAGGCCATGGGCCAGCCCGCCACGGAGACACCCTCGGGCGGGGGGAACACGAACACCGACCGCCGCAGCGGCCTCAGTCCCAGCGACTCGACCCCGGCCGACTCGGCCACCGGATCGCACCAGGCCCCGGCCGCGTTCACGACCACGTCGCAGTCCCAATGCCAGTCACCGGCCTGGACCTGCCAGCCGCCGGCCCGCGCGCTGATGGAGGTCACCCCGGCTCCCAGTTGCAGTTCGGCGCCCCGGCGACGAGCACCCCGCAGGAACCCCTGGAGCAGCCCGTCCACATCGATGTTCATGGCATGGGGCTCGAAGACGCCCGCGGCGGCGGCCTCGGGGCGCAGCACACCGACCAGTTGGCGGCATTGCAGTGAATCGAGGCGATGGACCTCGACACCGTGAGCGGTGGCCGCGGCCGCCTTGTCCTCCAGCCGGTGCTGCTCGCCGGCGCGGGCGATCCACAGCAGGCCCCGGGGTGACAGCAGCGCATGGTCGGTGAACCCGGCGGGCGGCTCGGCGAGGAACGGGCGGCTGACGGCGGCCAGCGTGCTCACCACCGGGGCTCCCGAGGTCTCGGTGTGAAGGGCGGCGGACCGGCCGGTGGCATGGGCTCCGGGGTGGCCCTCCCGCTCGACCATGATCACCGAGGCGTGCTCAGCCAGATGCCAGGCCGCCGCCGCGCCCGCGATCCCGGCGCCGATCACGACCACTCGCATCCGATCAGCCTGCCACGCCCACCACCGAGCATCGGGGAATCGCCAGCCGAAACTGATACCGAAATTGGGTATCCAGCGCCCAATGGGTCGCCAAATCTGGTGACGGGCGCACCGGTCGGCACGTCAGGCAGACCGGTGACACCCAGCCCGATGCAAGCGTGTACGGGCAAACGGTATACAATCCGCCGCTGTGGGTCGGCCGGGAGCCACGGCTGCCGGGGCGCAACAGCAACCAGGAGGAACATCGTGCGCGACGGTCTGACCATCATCGACACCGACACCCATGTGTGGCCGTCGGTGGAGGTGCTCAGGCGCTACGCCGATCAGAAACTGCTCGACCGCTGGGACGCAGAGCTGGCCCACTACGAGCGCCGGGTGGAACTGCCGCTCACGTACGGCGATCCCGAGGAGCCCTGGACCAACCTCAGCATCGAGCCAAGGGGCTACCTGCGCGAGGTCGGCGAGAAGTCTCACCTGGAGGAGGAGCTGGGAGCGGGCGGCCGGGCCGCGCTGGAGGGCAAGATCCGGGGCCTGGTGGTCACCGAGGACTCCCCCACCTACGGGGTCGGCCACGACAACGCCGAGGGCCGCATCGCCGACATGGACCGCGAGGGCGTCGACGTGCACCTGCTCATCCCCGGCACGTGGCCCCAGTCGGTGACGGTCTGCCCCACCGACGTGGCCACCGGGCTGTACGAGTCCTACGCCCGCTACATGGCCGACTTCTGCTCCATCAACACCGGCCGGCTCAAGAGCCTGCTGATGCTCACCGGCGAGGACGTGGAATGGTCGGTGCGTCACATCGAGGAGTGCGCCGACCAGCCGGCGGTGGCCGGGGCCATGCTGGCGCTGGCCGAGGGCTTTCCCATCGACGACCCCGACCTGGAGCCCGTCTGGGCCGCAATGGCCGCCGCGGACCTGCCGCTGCTGCACCATTCGTTCTTCTACGAGCCTCCGTACTTCCCCGGTTACCGGGACGTGTGGGACAACATCGTGGTGGCCCGCACCGCAGCCCATCCCTGGGGGGCGCAGCTGCGCCTGGCCTACCTGCTGCTGTCGGGGGTTTTCGACCGGCATCCGAACCTCCGGGTCGGGTTCTCCGAGACCGGCTGCGGCTGGCTGCCGGAATGGCTGCTGCGCCTCGACGGGCAGTCCAGGCACCTCAAGAGCAAGGGGCCGGCGCTGTCGATGCTGCCCTCGGAGTACGCCCAGGCCGGCCACGTCTACTGCGGGATCGAGCTGTACGAGGGCCGCAAGATCTACGACTACGTCGACAGCGTGCTCGGCGACGGCGTGCTCATGTACCAGTCGGACTTCCCCCACGCCCAGTGCCGTTTCCCCGACTCTCCCGGCGCCGCGCTCGAGTGGGGCATTGAAGACGGCGCCAAACGCGAGAAACTGTTCTCGGGCAACGCCACCCGGTTCCTGCGAATGGCGGCCTGACCGTCGCAGCAGCCACCGGCGCGGCCAACATTGTCAGGCACGCCAGACCCCTAGAGACACCAACAGAGGACGGACAATGGTCGAACGAGAGCAGACCCGGTTGCGCGAGCGTGACCGCAGCGAGGAGGACCGCCACCCCTACGAGGTGTTCTTCTCGACGTTCAAGGAGAGGCGCGACCTGGCCAACGATGGCCAGGTGGTTATCAAGGGCAAGGACCTGCCGTGGCAGCAGTCCCGGCAGGGCCGCAGCAAGTACTACCTGCACATGCGGGCCGAGAACCGGGCCGTGCAGGACTGGATGGTGTTCCGCAAGGACATCCAGACCGAGTCGGGGGCCCACACCCACCAGGGCGGGCTGGTGATCTACGTCACCCGGGGCGCCGGGTACAGCGTCTTCGACGGGGTGGAGTACCACTGGAAGCCCGGCGACCTGCTGATCCTGCCGGTGAAGCCCGGCGGCGTCGAGCACCAGCACTTCAACTACGACGACTCCCAGAGTTCGCAGTGGATCGCGTTCATCTACATCCCGTTCCTGTTCCAGACCGGGTCGATGCTGGCCCAGGTGAAGGAGCAGTCGAACTGGCGGGAGATGGCGGCC
>LXNJ01001943.1_pt1 | contig 11747 bp, 9 predicted proteins | sample 809081 | NCBI WGS metagenome assembly LXNJ01 (sample SAMN04870510, study PRJNA318959) | sponge metagenome | biome: sponge; feature: marine sponge reef; material: water | host: Petrosia ficiformis | place: Greece: Milos, Mediterranean Sea | collected 2013-05-29 | depth 5-7 m
GGTGGCTAGAACGGTCTGTCTAATTTGCCGCGACGCGGGCGTTCGGTGCGGCGATTCGGTGGAAATGCCCAAATTTGGGCATTTCGCGCCGCTATTTCCTGTTTTTCGGCGGCTCGACCGGCGCGAAGGAACCGCATAGCGAACAAACCCATAAAATTACGATGAGGAATTATACCTATTGCGCGCAGAAATGCGTGCGCTGCGGGGGCGGAAATCTCCGCTCCGCGGCTTTGCGAGCCGCGCGGCCGGAACGGCGGGCGAGAGGTGCGCGCCGGGCGAAGACCCGGCCGCCGCACCGCCGCGCCCCGCCGCGACTCGACGGCGGCGTGCAAGCCGTGCTTTGGTGCAGCGCCTTTCAGGGCACCCGCCTCGCCCGGCAGCGGCCGTTCCCGCCGGGAACGATCCGGCCGGCGGCCGAACCCTGTCGCGGCCGCGGCCGCCACGAACCGGAAGGACGCGCGCCGGAGCACCGCATGAACGACGACGCCGCACCGCCGCCGAACACCGTCGCCCTGCCGAACGTCTTGACGATTCCGCTGCTGACAGTCGTCAGCCTGTCGGTCTTCACCATGATGGCGCTGGTGTTCGCCAACGTCTTCAGCCGCTATGTCTTGAACCAGCCGATCGCCGGCGCCGAGGAGGTCATCAAGTTCCTGATGGGGCTGACGATTTTCGGCGGCCTGCCGATCGTGACCTGGAACAAGAACCACATCACGGTATCGCTGTTCGAGGAATTCTTCCGCGGCCGGGCCAAGCAGCTTCAGGTCTTTTTCGTCACCCTGTGTTCCGTGGTGGCGCTCGCGCTGATCTGTTACCTGATGTACCAGCAGGGCCTGCTGCTCGCCGAGGCCAAGCAGATCACCAATTATCTCGGCTGGCCGTTCGCACCGATCGCCTATGTCATGTGCGGCTTTGCGGCGGTGACGCTGATCATCCAGCTGCTGCTCGCCGCGTTCCTGGTGCGCGGCATCGTCACCCGGCCCGCCGGGGTGTCGATGATGTCCCAGGTCGACTGAGCGGGAGCCGGCCGCGATGGATGCGACGCTTATCGGCTTCCTGGCGCTGTTCGCCATCTGCTTTTCCGGCGTTCCGCTCGGCTACTCGCTGATAATCGTCGGGACCGTCGGCTTCGCCTATGTCCGGGGCGAGAGCGACGATGCGGGTTTCTTCGAGGCCATTGTCGAAGGCGCCGAACCGGCCATGACCATGGCAGGGCAGCAGATTATCGATATGGGCCTGAACGACGGGCTCGCGGTGCTGCCGCTGTTCGTGCTGATGGGTGTGTTTATCCACCGCGCCGGCCTGTCGGACGGCCTTTACGCTGCCGGCAACATGGTGTTCGGCCGGGCGCCGGGCGGCCTCGCGATGGCGACCGTGGGGGCCTGCGCCGGCTTCGCCGCAGTATCGGGATCGTCGCTCGCGACCGCCGCGACGATGGCCAAGGTCGCCATGCCGTCGATGAAGCGCTACGGCTACGCCGACAGCCTGGCCGCCGGCTCGATCGCCGCCGGAGGAACGCTCGGCATCCTGATTCCGCCCAGCGTGCCGATGGTGATCTACGGCATCCTGACGGAAAGCGATATCGGCAAGCTGTTCATCGCCGGTGTCATCCCCGGCATCCTGCTGACCGTCCTGTATATCGTTGCCATCCTGGCCGTAATCCGGGTGAAGCCATCGTTGGCTCCTCCTTCCGAAGTCGAACGGCCGGACAATATCGCGGAACTGGTCATCAGCGTCGGCGGCGTGATCGTCCTGTTCGCGATCATCCTGGGCGGCATCTATCTCGGCGTGTTCACCCCGTCGGAAGCCGCCGGCATCGGTGCCGCCGCCAGCCTGCTGTTTCTGTTCATGGCCCTGTACAGTCGCAGGGCATTCAGCTGGCGCGCCGTCGTCGAGCCGCTGATCGAGGCCGGAATCACGACGTCGATGATTTTCGTCGTGGCGTTCGGCGCGCTGATCTTCGCCAACTTCACCAATCTCGCCGGGATGGTCGACGGCATCGTCGCCGCGATCGAGTATTTCGAACTCTCGCCGGTCGGCGTCGTCCTGGCAATGTGCGTGATCTATTTGCTGCTCGGCTGCGTGTTCGACAGCCTGGCCATGCTGCTCCTGACCATCCCGATCTTCGTCGCGGTGATCGAGCCGATGGGCGTCGACCTGATCTGGTTCGGCATCGTCGCCATCATCATTGTCGAAATCGGCCTGATCACGCCGCCGATCGGCATGAATGTCTTCGTCGTGAAGACGGTGCTTGTCGATGTCCGGATCTGGGCGATCTTCGCCGGAGTCTGGCCGTTCGTCGTGGCCAGCCTCATCGGCCTGGCGATGATCATCGCCATGCCGGAAATCGCCCTGCTGCTGCCCGGCCTGATGGGCTGAAGGAATTCGCCGGCCGCAGGGCCGGGAGCGGGCGAAAAATGAGTCCCGGAAAGCGGTGTTTCCGGGACTCAAGAACAGGGAGGCTTCACGTCTGGGAGGAAGCAGCGCGTTGGATGATTGACCTCACCGAAAGGCGAAACAGACGCCTTGCGGTTCTAATGGGCAACGCCACGTCACGCCGCGCATCCACACCGTTGATTGTGCAACCGAACTTGTCGATTCAGTAGGGCCGATGCGGCAAATTTGCCATGCGGCAGGCGCATGGCTGGTGCAAACGGAAACCGGCGCACCGTGCCGGATCAGAAACGGGTCTCGGCGATCTTTCGGATCAGGAAATCGCGGAACACCGCGACGCGGGCCGATTTGCGCAAGGTTTCCGGATAAACGAAATAGGCCGTCATCGCGGGCCCGTCGGTCTCCGAGAGAACCCGCACCATGCTGGTGTTGCCGTCCACAAGATAATCGGGCAGCAGCGCCAGGCCGACACTGCTGCGCACCGCCCGGAAAATGCCGTAGATGCTGTTGACGCGCAGGATCGGCGTCCGCGGCCGCGAGCCGTTGGCGCCCGCCCGCAGAATCCAGTCGGCGTTCACGAAGGCCGGCGCCGGGGGATGATCCGTGAACGTGATCAGCCGATGGTCGTCCAGATCGGCCGGCCTCTTCGGCATGCCGTGCCGGCGGACATAGTCCGTCGATCCGTAGACGTGATTGTGAATTGTCATCAGGGAGCGGCGGATCAGATCGGGCTGGGTCGGTTCGGTCAGGCGGATTGCAACATCCGCTTCGCGCATCCCAAGGTCGAGATCGCCGTCGGCGAGAAGCAGGCTGACGTCGATATCCGGATATTTCGTCAGAAATTCGCCGATGCGCGGCGTCAGCCAGCTCGAACCCAGTCCGGTCGGAGCCGTGACGACCAGCGGCCCCTCCGGTTTCTGCTTGCTTTCGGCAATCAGGGCCTCGGTCTCGTTCAGCCGGCCCGCCATCTCGCGGACGTTGCGGTAAAGCAGTTCGCCCTGCTCGGTGAGGATCAGGCCGCGGGCGTGCCGGTTGAATAACGCCGTGTTGAGAGTCTCCTCGAGCGCGCCGATCTGACGGCTGACGGCAGACTGGCTCAAATGCAGAACCTCGCCGGCATGGGTGAAGCTGCCGGCATCGGCAACTGCCAGAAAGACCCGTAATTTGTCCCAATCCACCATGCTATTCCGCCCGCGGCGTCCCGACGCCGGTTCGGCCGCCTATTCCGCCGCGATCTGCGTCGCAGCCTCCCGTTCCGCCAGGAATTTCTCGGCATCCAGGGCCGCCATGCAGCCCAGTCCCGCGGCGGTGACGGCCTGCCGGTATATCTTGTCGACGACATCGCCCGCGGCAAAGACGCCGGGAACGCTGGTTACGGTCGTATTGGGCTCGACCAGGATATAGCCCTCCTCGTCCATCGCCAGCTTTTCGCGGAAAACCGCCGTGGCCGGGTCGTGTCCGATCGCGATGAAGATGCCGTCCACCGGCCTTTCCACGATCTCGCCGGTCAGGACATTGCGCAGCCGGGCCGCCGTCACCCCCGGCGGATCGTCGTCGCCGATCACCTCTTCGAGCACGGTATTCCAAAGCGGCTCGATCTTCGGATTGGCGAACAGGCGATCCTGCAGGATCTTCTCCGCCCGCAATTCGTCCCGGCGGTGCACCAGCGTAACCCTGGCGGCGTGATTGGTCAGATAGATCGCTTCCTCGACGGCGGTGTTGCCGCCGCCGACCACGATCACTTCCTTGCCGCGGTAAAAGAAGCCGTCGCAGGTCGCGCAGGCCGAAACGCCGAAGCCCATGAATTTCTCTTCGCTCGGCAATCCCAGCCACCGGGCCTGCGCGCCGGTCGCGATGATCGCGGTATCGGCGAGGTAAACGTCGCCGCCGTCGCCGACGCAGCGGAACGGCCGCTGCGCGAAATCCACGTCGACGATCAGATCGTGGGTGATGGTGGTCCCGACATGCTCGGCCTGGGCCTGCATCTGCTCCATCAGCCACGGCCCCTGGATCACGTCGGCGAAGCCGGGATAATTCTCGACATCCGTTGTGATCGTGAGCTGCCCGCCGGGTTGGAGCCCCATCACCATCCGGGGCGCGAGGTTTGCACGCGCAGCATAGATCGCGGCGGTGTATCCCGCCGGGCCGGAGCCGATAATCAGAACACGGTCGTGGAAGATCTGGGGCATCGATTGCAATCCGGGACGGAATTCTGCCGGTGGCGGAAGCGGCGGCGCGTCGGCAGAAAAATACGGTCAGACCCGCCCGGAAGCAATGGCAGGTTCAACCTGAGCGCATGGCGCCGCCCGCCTACCGGTCCGCGCGCAGCCGGGCGCGGATCGCGGCGGCGGCGGCGGCGGTATCGTCCGGCGTCTCGTAGTCCCAGCGCTCCAGCGCCACATCGAACAGGCGGGTATAGCCGTCCGCCTGCAGGCCGGCATGAAACCGGTCGATTCGCCGGGATGCGCCGTCGAGCGGCAGAACGTAGACCGGCTTGCCCGTCGCCAGCGCTTCCGAGGTCATCGACACCGAGTCCCAGGTCACGACAACGGTGTCCGCGATCGCGAGCCAGTCGAAATACGGATTATCGCCCGAACCGTCCCAGATTTCCGCCCCGGTTCCGGCGAGCTTCTCGGCCAGGATGCGGACGATTGCCGGGTGCGTGCGGCGCGACGGCGTGAGGCGCAGGTCGATCGGGCGGCGGCGGCACAAGGCGGCCAGCCGGTCGCCGAAACGGGCGGCAATCGCTGCGGTCAGCCGGTGCCGCCGGTTGGAGCCGCCGATCAGCACGGTTACGGCGTGGCGACCCGGATCCGCGCGTCCGGCCGAATTGCGGCGGCCCGCTGCCAGCCGCTCGGCGGTTACCCGATGGACGGCAGCGCGGGTGACGTGGACGTTGGCGCCGTCCAGACCGTCGTGCCGCGGAGCGATAACCAGATCGAACCGGTCGCTGGGCATGTAGGGCCGCTGGATGTGCACCGAAAGCGTAGCGCCGCCGCTGCGTTTCCGGACGGCCAGGTTGGGCGCCGCCGCCCGCCGCCCACAGCTGATCAGGACATCCGGCCAGGGCGGTTCGAGCGAATCGCCGTTGCGGCCGAGCGACATCAGCGGCGCCGGCCAGAGGGCCGGAGGCAGCCAGCGCCAGGGCGCGCGGACCGCGATTCGCTTGACGATGACAGCGCCGGGGCCGCTGCCGACCAGCTCTTCCGCCACGCCGCGCGCCTGGTTTTCCGTCCCGATATGTCCTTCGGTCACCGCCCAGACGGTGAGCGGCTGTGTCATCGACGGCACGCCTTCACATTTGCGAATGATTCGGAAATCATTGAAACTTTATTGCGTGTCTGGCATTGGACAGGCAATCCCGGCGCAAAAACCGATTGTCACAGGGAAATTTTCTGACACGCCTCCGAACGCGGGGCGGCAGAACTCAGGAAGGATGACGACCGTCCATGCCAGCACGCCCGACGACAGCAAGCGGCAAGCGGGTTCGCCTCGACGCCATCGACCTGAAGATTTTGCGCGATTTGCAGGAACATGGCCGGATGACCAATGTCGAACTGGCGCGGCGCTCGGGCATTTCCGCGCCGCCCTGCCTGCGCCGGGTCCGAGCGTTGGAGGAAACCGGTTATATCCGCGGCTACCATGCCCAGGTCGACCAGGAGGCGCTGGGCTTCGAAGTGCTGTTCTTCGTCCTGGTCGGCCTGGACAGCCAGGCCCAGGAAGTGCTGAGCGCCTTCGAGGTTGAAATGGGCAACTGGCGCGAGGTGCGCGAATGCCACATGGTGCGCGGCGCCGGCGATTTCCTGCTCAAGATCGTGGCGCGCAACACCGCGCACGAGAACGAGATCACGACCCGGCTGACCTCCGCCCGCCACGTCACGACCGTCCAGTCGATCCAGGTCATCCGGAGCGGCAAGAACCGTCCCGGCGTGCCGGTCGATATGGAATAGCCGGGTCGCGATTTGCGTCGGCTGCCGCCGTGCCTGGGCGGTTCCGCGCTATTGTGCCTCCGCCTGCTCGATAACCGGCCCCGGCGCCGGTAACGCGCCGCCGCCGGAATAGTTGCCGCCGCTCCGCCGGCGCCTGACATGATCGTACAGCCGCGTGTTTGCGTGGCCGCTGGGGCACAGCCCCTTGCGCGCCTGGTAGCGCTGGATCGCCCGGCGGCTTTTCTCGCCGAGGATGCCGTCGGCCCTGAGGCGGCCATAACCCATCCGGGTCAGCCGGCGTTGCAGGTCGGCACGTTCCCATTTTGACAGGGCGTAGTCGTACCGCGGCCAGGGTTTGCGGATTGTGAATCCGTGTTTGATCTTTTCGGCCAGCACCGAGACGGCAATGGCGTATTCGATCAGGTTGTTGTAGCGCATGATCGCGCGGAAGTTCTTGGTCAGCAGGAAGGCGGGTCCGCGGCAGCCGGCGGGCAGGTAGACGGAAGCATTTTCCCGGCTGCGCGGCAGCGACCGTCCGTCGACCCGTCGAACACCGGCGCGCCGCCAGCTGTCGAGCGGCCGCATGTTGTAGAAGCCCGTTCGGCTCACCTTCAGGCGGCGCGGCAGGCGCACTTCATAGATTGCGCTCCGGACCCGGGTGTCCCAGCCGCCGCGCTTGATATTGTAGTTCGCCATCGAGGCGAGCACATCGGCCTTGCTCCGCCAGATATCCCGCCGGCCGTCGCCATTGTGATCGACGGCGTAGTAGATGTAGGCCGACGGCATGAATTGCGTCTGACCCATGGCGCCGGCCGCGCTGCCATACATCCGGTTGAGCCGCGCAAAGCCGCGGTCGGCGATCATGAGAGCGCCCAGAAGTTCGCTTGAGAAAAAACGCCGGCGATGGCTGCGATAGCCGAGTTTCGCCAGGGTCGGCACGACGCGATAGCGGCCGGTGACGCGACCGTATTTCGATTCGATTCCCCACAGAGCCACGAGGTAGTGGGCCGGAACGCGGTAGCGCCGTTCGATTTGGCGCAAAAGGCTCCGATTCCGGGACATCATCCTCCGGCCCCGGTGGATGAGGTCCGACGTCACGCGGTTTTCCAGATAGTCGCGCACGGCGTTGCCGCCGCGCCGCCGGGCGATCAGGACGCCGGCGGCCCCGCTTGCGTCGGCAATCTGTTCTTTGAGCGTAAGCCCGTCGGCGCCGGTAGTGTCCGCCGACCCGATATTCCTTTCGTTCAGCCGGCCGAGACCGGCATGGAGCGTGGAACTCCGGATGCCGCACCTGCGGCCGACCTCCTTGGCCTTGCGCAGGTACCCCTCGAAGCTGCCCGAGTAGCGGTAGAGCGCAGGAACCTTCTTCAGGCATGCACGGTATTGCGCCGATGCATCCTTGCCGGAACCCCAATTTCCCCCGCCGCATGCGGCAAGCAGGCCGCCGGCAATGGATAGAAGCGCGAGATTTCGAACCGGCCGTCGCGACCCTGCGGGCCGGTTCCAGCGATGAAGGAACAACATTTCGATCTACCCTCTTTCAGCGATCCTCCGGCGTCTGGCGCCGCGGATCGGCCGTCTGTTCTCTCTTCACCCCGCCGCCTACCGGTGAGCGGCCTCGCGGACCGCTTTCAGCAGATCATGGTTGGCGTAACCGTCGGCCGGTTTGCCGGCGCCTTTCTGGAAGGCTCGTATCGCCCTCCTGGTTTCCGGGCCGACCTTTCCGTCGACCGGCCCCGGATCGTAGCCGAGCGCCATCAGCCTTCGTTGCAACTCTGTTTTTTCGGAGCGCGACAGAAGGCGATCCGCCGCCGGCCAGCGAGCGACAAGCCTGCCCTGACCTTCCAGCCGTTCGGCGAGCAGGCCCACTGTCAGCGCATAGGCCGCCGCATTGTTGTAGCGAAGGATGGCGCGGTAATTCTGCGTTACGAGAAAGACCGGCCCGTTCCAGCCGGCCGGCACGATCAGGCTGGCCGGCCGGTCGATCTCCGGGATCGACTGGCCGTCGGCGCGTCGGACGCCCAGGGCGCGCCATTCGGCGATGGTCCGGCTCTCCCCGATATGGGCCCGGCCGAGGTCGAACCCTTCCGGCAGCTTCGCTTCCCAGCCGAACGGCAGGCCCGGCTGCCAGCCCGATTTCCTGAGATAGCTGGCGGTCGAGGCGAAAACGTCCGGCAGACTGCGCCACAGGTCGCGCCGTCCGTCGCCGTCGAAATCGACCGCATGGTCGAGAAATGTGGTCGGGATGAACTGGGTGTGGCCCATCGCGCCGGCCCACGAGCCGACCAGCCGGTCGAGCGGCGCGTGGCCGCGGTCGACGATTTGCAGCGCGCCGAACAACTGCCGGCGCCAGAACGACCGGCGCTTCGGCGTGCCGGCATAGGCCAGCGTCGCCAGGGTCTCGATCACCGGGAAGGCGCCGAAATTCGCCCCGTAATCGGATTCCAGCCGCCAGATCGCCAGAAGGTATCGCGCCGGCACGCCGTAGGCTGCTTCGACCCTGGCGAGCAGGGCGGCGTGCTGCCGGCGTTTTTCCCGGCCGGTGGCCAGCGCCTTTTTGCCGGTCAGCGCGGCGACATAGGCGCCGACCGGCGTAACGAATTCCGGCTGGCGGGACTCCAGTTGCAGGGCCCGCCGGTTCAGGCGCAGGCCGTCGAGCGCTGCGTTCAGTGTGGCTTCGCCGATCCGTTTCGTCCGTGCTTCGGTCCTGAGCGCGGCGATCCATTCGGCGAATGAAGGACGGGAAGTCGGCCCCTTCGGGGGATTCGGTCCTGGACCAGTCTGATCGGCAGCCGTGGCCCGGGCCAGATTCTCAGGCGTGCCGGCAAGCGTTGAGACAGCATTCGCGACCGCGAATACTGCTGCGATAGCTGCAACAGCGCCGACTTGTCTCAACACCTTTCCCATCCGGATTGCCTCCGACACCGGAAATAGGAGTTTCATTTCGTTATTCTACACCAATTCTTGAAAAATCCAAAACTGGTTTACAGCGATATTTCAGCAACATGAACGGCGATCTTGAGACGTTGGACACCCGGGCGCGGGCTTTGCGGTGCAGCCGCGGCCGGCCCGGCAGTTCCCGAGGCGACCTGGAAGCGCTTCGGCGCCCGCGCCCGCCGCTGTCCGCTACAGGCCGTAATACAGCGGGAGGACAATGCTCACCGTGGCCCACACGAAGAGCAGCATCGGCAGACCGGCGCGCACGAAATCCTGGAAGCGGTAGCCTGCCGGGCCCATCACCAGCAGGTTGGTCTGATAGCCCATCGGCGTTGCGAAAGCGCAGTTGGCGCCGAAGACCACGGCCACGGCGAACGGCTCCACCGGCGCTCCCAACCCCTGCGCCAGCGAGACCGCGATCGGTGTGAACAGGACCGCAACCGCCTTGGTCCCGACCAGATTGGCCAGAACCGCGACCAGCAGGAAGAAGGCGGACAGCACGACCGGCACCGGCGATCCCGCCAGGGCGCCGGCCAGCAGGTCGGACAGGATCTCCGCACCGCCGGTCGCCTGCAACGCCTTGCCCAGCGCCAGGGCGGCGGCGATCACCAGAACCAGATCGGCCCCGATGGCGCGCGCCGCCTGGCGCAGGGTCATGACCCCCGTCGCCAGCATCGTGGCAGCGCCGGCCAGCGCGCCGATCTCGATCGGCAGAATGTCCAGCGCCGCAAGCCCGACCACGGCGCCGAAAATCGCCAGCGCGCGCCAGGCTTCGGGCGCCGACGGCACCTCGCTCGCCGACCACTCGATCGGCAGGATACCGGCCCTGCCGCGCAGCGCCGCCTTCGCCTCGGCGGTGCCCTGCACCAGCAACACGTCGCCGGCGGCAAGCGGCAGGTCGGTGATCGGCCGGTGCATGCGTGCGGCGCGGCGCTGCACGCCGACCACGACACAGTTGTACCGATAGCGGAATCCGATTTGCTCCAGCGTCCGGCCGATCAGCTCCGAGCCCGGTGTGACCAGAACCTCGCCGAGCAGCTGCCGGCCGCGCAGCCAGGGCGGCTTGCCGTGGGTCTCGTCCTCGCGTGCCGCCCAGGCGTCGCCGAGGGACGGATGCAGCAGATCCATCTGGCCCCGCACGGCCTTGGTCAGGGCCGCCCGCGTCGCGCTCACGATCAGGATATCGCCGGGCTGCAGCGCTGCATCCTCCTCGAAAGGCGGCAGCAGGCTCGCTTCGCCGCGCTGGATGGCATGGACGGTCACTTCGGCAATCTGCGGGAAAAATCCGCCGGCCGGCCGGAGCCCGACCAGCGGCCGGTCCCGGACCACGTCAATCTGGGCGAGGAACTGGCGGCCGGTCGCCTGGGTCGCGTCGTCGCCGGCGCTGCGGTCCGGCAGCAGGCGCCGGACGACCAGCAGCGCGAAGAGCAGGCCGGGCAGAGCCACGGCCAGGCCCGGTACGGTGAAATCGAAGAAGCCGAAGCCGGGCTGGCCGAGATCGGTCAGCAAGCCGGAGACCAGCAGGTTGGTGCTCGATCCGATCAGGGTCGTCATCCCGCCGAGGATCGAAGCAAAACTCAGGATCATCAGGGAGCGGCTGGGCGCCGCGCCGCCGCGGCTGGCGAAGGTCTGGAGGATCGGGATGAAGATGACGACGACGGGCACGTTGTTGAGCACGCCGCTGACCAGCAACACGGCCAGAAGGGACAGGCACAGCGCGACTTCGGAGCGCCCGCCGGCGGCGCCGAGCAGCGCCCGTGCGCCGTGGTCGAGCGCGCCGGTCTGGGCCAGGCCCTGACCGATGATGATGAGACCCAGGAGAGCGATCAGGGCCGGATTCGCGAAACCGGCCAGCAATTCGGCGGGGCCCAGCGCGTTGCGGCCGCCGGCGCCGACTTCAGGAAAAATATGGAACGACAGGAGGAGCAGGCAGATGACGGCCAGCGACGCCAGCTCCATCGACACCCTGGGGGCGGCATAGAGGGTCAGCGCCACGATAATCGCGCCGAAGGCGAGGATCGGCCCGATTTCACCCTCGATCATGCCGAACACAATTCCATCGCACGCCCCTGCGCTGTCGACCGCCGCGGTCGCCGGGAACAGGATAGCGCGGCGCGCTCTCCGCCGCAGCAGCTACAACGTCATCAGATCCTCGCCGATGGCCAACGGCCCGGCATAGTCGCGGCGGATGATCTCTCTCAGTTCGTGCGGTTCGGATTCCGGCAGCATGTGGGTCGTGACCAGCAATCCCGGCGCGGCGTCCCGCGCGACGAGGCCGAGCCGCTCCGGCGAAGTATGCGCCAACGGCGTGTGGCTGTGGTCGATCTGCGGCGAGATCCATTTCTCGTACTGCACGCACTCGTGGATCAGGATGTCGGCCCGGTGCGCGTGCCGGACCAGGTTTTCGCACGGGCTGGTATCGCCCGACAGCACGATCCGCCGATCCCGCGTTTCGAAGCGATAGCCGAAGGCCTGTTCGAGCGGATA